>Ga0153976_1000720_pt1 | contig 11616 bp, 9 predicted proteins | sample TSGA060MetaG_FD_104717 | JGI IMG/M metagenome (GOLD analysis project Ga0153976, IMG submission 104717) | Attine ant fungus gardens microbial communities from Georgia, USA - TSGA060 MetaG | ecosystem: Host-associated > Fungi > Mycelium > Unclassified | place: USA: Georgia, Yuchi Wildlife... | reverse complement strand
TTCCTCACTCGAGGTTGACCATTACTGAAGTGTTGCGGTTGAGCCAGCCACTCACAAATGTCTGAGGATGATCGTGCTGCGAAAGCCGCTCGGGCGAAGGCCATGGTTTGCATCTCCCGGAACGTTCAGTCGTTTCATGCGCTCACATCTCTTTGTAGCTCAAGAAGCGGCAGCAGAAGAAGTCAGTTGGCGGCAGCGCGTTAGCAAGCCCACCTCCGTCAAGATTATCCACTCCCGCTCTCCAGGAGTCTCCATCCCTCACCGGAGACACCAAGAATGACGTTGCAGACCTGTATGTCTGCCATGTCTGATCCACCTGTTTCTCTGACGCTAATTATTGTATTCCTTAGCTTTACACCGGCAGATTCTGACGCGAACTGGATAGAGTCTCTACACAGAGCGGACGTCGCACAGTCGAAAGCTTCCGATACGTTGGCAACTCCACCTTCAACTCAGGCGCCTACATCACCACCTCAGGCTCCCGATCATGCGACTGCGTCTACAAAACCTTTGTCATCATCACCTTTTTCTGCTAACGGAGAGGCACTTGACACAGGCATGTCAGTCCATTCTTATGTCGACTGGGTCTCATATACACCCACAGGCATCAGGTCCCAGCTAAAGAAGCTCGAGGAAGAGAAGAGCGCACTTCAGCTTCAGCTTCAGCAGGAGCAACAGCGTACTCAAGATACGTTGAGGGGCATAGAAGTCGCGATTCAAGAGACGCGGTCACTGGATAACATGTACCGCTCAAGTCAGGCGGAGATTCTGCAATTGACGTCGCAGTTAGATGAGCTTCGCCGGAGTTATGCAGAGCTCCAAGCTGAGAACATGCAAAGTGCGTCGAATCTGATGGGCTCCTTCTCCAACAGCTTATTTATAGTGGGACAGGCAATGAACGGCATTCAGAAGAACTCGATGATCAGCGCCGCATAGTGAATTCTCATAAGGAGGAGGCGAAGAAGCTTTCGGACCAGCTTGGCGCAGCACGCGCTGAAATACAAGACCTTTACTCCAAAGAGGCGGACTCCACTAGACGTTGGAAAGAGCAGGATGAAAATCATCAGCAAACTATTGCCCTCCTTGTTTCAGAAAAGACATCATTGCTAGCTTCAGTTGCTCGTCTTGAACAGCTTGAGATCGGTATGCTGATAACTTCGACGACCCTCTCGTCCAACTGATGGATTATATCCAGAGACACAAGAGAAGGGTGAATTACTCGATGCTGAACGCAACAGATCACAGTCGCTCGATGCACGTGTCCAAGTGCTAGAGAGTAATTCCTCTCAGCTCGATAAGCAGCTGCAAGAAGCCCTCGTACGGGAAAGAGAGTTGGCTGAAAAGTCAAGAGATCAAGTGAGCAATTTAGTCCAGACATGTATGCCTGCTCAAACTTTTGCAGGAGAGAGAACTACAACTTCTGAATGCTTCCCTGGCGGAAGTGAGGTCTTCATCTGAACAGCATCAACAACGTGTTCGCGAACTTGAAGAGCAAATCGAAAGCGATGATCGCGCCGAACGGTTGGAGGAGTCACTCAAGAACACCCAAAATCGTGCCGAAGAGCTCGAGTTTCAGCTCTCTAAACTCAAGCAGGTATGTTGTTGTTTACTGGCCATTGTTTTGTGCTCACAAAACAAGTAGACTCTCGCAAGCATAAAACACGAAAAGGATGAGATACAGTCTCAGCTTCAGTTGCGGATGGATGGTGAAGCTGAGTGGAAGGCCAAGCACGCCACTCTCGAAGAACAGCTCTCATCCGTGCAGGCGCACCTCCACTCTGCCAACCAGGATCGCGATGCATTGCTTGAAGAGCGCGCATCACTACAGTCTCAGGTCGACTTCAACCAGAGCGCCATTAAGCAGCTTCAGCAAAAGCTTGGCGAGGTCGCGTCAGAACTATCATCGAGCGATCGCGCTCTTCAAAATGCTCATGGCGACCTACGGGCTGCCTTTCGGCGAGCTGAGGAAGCTGAGAGGACACAGAAAGATCTGCAAACAGAGGGCACAAGGTTGATGCAATCTCTGGATGAGATGCGACCCAAGTTTGTGGAGCTTACTTCCACTAAAATGGATTTGATGGAACGAATCGACAAGCTTGAGCACGAGAAGAATTCACGAGATGCTTTCATCGTGAAACTTGAACTAGCACTTGGCGAGGCGACGGAGCGGGAGGCCGAGGCAGCTAAAGCTCAAAAAGATGTAAACTCATTACAGGAGAAGGACAAGGTCTCGCTTCAACTCTCGGTCGCCGAATTACAGCGGGGCTACGGGGAGCTGCAGGCTGAATTAGAGTCATCACGGGCGGCAGTGCTCGGCCTGGAGAGTGACCGTACGCAGCTACGGCAAATCGAGGCGCGTCAGCTGGAAATCATCGACCGCCTCTCCACGGAATCCCACCAGCATTCGCAAGCAATGATTCATTTGGAGTCAGAGCTTCGGTCTTACAGGAACCTTGTCGAAGAACACCGTGCTTTAATGGACCAATCTAGCTACGAGCTCGAAGCTCTGCGGGCAGAGTTAAGCGCTAAAGATGACGAAATAGAGAATCTTCGAACCGCCTCTTCCTCTAACGAAGCTACTCCTCGCTCATTGGATGACGAGATGCTTGGTGCGGTAAAAGTCCAGTATTCCATGGATCTTTCCAGCGCCCAATCCCAAATTCGCGCTCTGGAGACCGCAGTCTTCGAAGCTCAGGCAAAGTCGCATAATCTACAGAAGCAAGTCAGCATTTTGGAAGACCAGCTCGCACAACAGCGCTCTGTATCGAGAGCGACCTCGAGGCCGTTTTCTCCTGGAGTACCTGGTGGCAGACCCGCCAGCCGCTCCTTGGTTACCCATCCCGATTCGCGACGCGGGTCTTTCACCCACAGACCAAGTAATCTCGCTCTGCCGTCTTCGCGAACCGTTTTCGACGTCGGGCTCTCACCAGAAACGCGTCACAAGCGCCAAGTCAGCCTGAGCATGTTAAAAGCCCGTATTGATAGCGAAGCGGCAGCTTCGACGGGCGGCGGTCATCCTTCGTTGCGCCACCTTTCTCCTGTTCCGCAGGAGATCGAAGGGTCGTCAGTGCGGGAGCTGCATAGTCCTTCACATGCGGAGCACACACAGCGTCGGCCGCAGTTCATGGATGAGTCTCACATATTCTGGTGTCATTCGTGCCGTGGAGAATTGATCATCCTATGATACCTCTCGTCTATTATTCATCGCATCTGCTTTGTTACTATTCGTCGCATCTTCCTGGATCACTGTGAAGTCATAAAAGACATAATCATTTGAATTCGTGAACTAATAGAGATGACATGCAAAATGAGAGGGATAAAGCGACATAAGTGAAACTCGTTAATTGAGCAAGATAATTAAGTGTACTGGTTTTATAAGAATCCATCCCGCCTCATCCGAAGGTCGTGAAGTTTATGCAACAAAGACTGGGGGTTGGAGGTAACGCGACAACTGTGAGCAGATGATTCCAGACAGAAACAACAATGAAACTCACGTCAACTTCCTCAGGCCGAAGTGTACCCCTCTTCCGTTCCTCTTCCACACCTTTTTCGATGCTTTCTAGGATATCATGAATTAGCTCACGGTAATCCACGCCGAAGAAGCTCGTCAATTTCGCAGCTCTCCGCCGGCGTATCTGAAAATCTGATGCCTCTGGCCTGTTCGGGGGTATCATGTCATTGGATATAGACACTATTGACGTCCGTGTTGGTAGCGAGCGTCTACGGTCAGACTTGTGGGAGTATGTAGAGGTGGAAAGCCTATGGGACGCGAGTAGGGGCTGGTCATCAGTAGGTGATTCTACCACATCGCCATGCAGGAATCGGTGAAGTTCCGCTAGGGACTCCCTGTCATCCTGACGAAGTCGTGAGTACCTTGGAAGGGATTCATGTTTGCGATTACTTACTCGGTCGATGATGTCCGTCAGAGACGCGATGGAATGCTGGTAGTGCATGTACACAGACGACCGTGTAAGAACATCCAAAAAACCAGACTGTGAAGATTCTGGAGAGCTTGGGGAGTTTGGGGACTTGAATGGCAGAAGGTATGTGGTCGACTCCGAGGTTCCAGGACGATGCGTCTTCTTCCCCTTCGTGTACGCAGACTGATTAGGATTACGCCGAGGGAGTCCGGGGTCATCAACAGAGAAATAATGTGGAGCCATAACCGACGACACAGGAGATGTCGGTTGAGAGCGAGCCACTGTGGCTGGAGCGTGGCGGGTATGGTACAAGGTCTGAGGAGGAGGCATCCCAAAAAGCTGTTGAAACGATAAGCGTTTTAGACAACGGACAACAAACGATACAAGCACCTTTTCCATCTTCTGAGCACGTTTGACATTCAGAGCCTTCTCCTCATCACCAAGCTCTTCCTTGACCCTCTCAAACGATAGGGCTGATGCACTACTCATTCGTCTGTAAAGCCACATATCACGAGGGTCCTCAGGCATAGACGCTGGAGGCAAAGATGGACCAGCTATATTACCAACAACCAAGTCCGTAGGAACGCGAGAGCCGAGAAAACGGTGGAGCTTAGCTAACTTGTCACGTTTTCTTCTTCTCTCAGCTTCGGCTTGTTCTTCGGGTGTGAGGCTCTCCACTAGAGATGATGTAGAGGATGAATGGTTTCGGCGTCCATTTGCCGTACTCGGCGTTTGTATGCTGATCACTTCCGAAGGATCATGCGGTAGTTCTTCGTCAGAAAGATCAATAAAAGAAGTCGGACAACCAGATAAATTCCATTGGTGATGCGGTCCGTGATGATCGTGATTGCGTGACTCTAGCGAATCATCAAGGTAAAATGTGAAGCCCCTTGGAGTATAAGGTATCGAATGTCTGCGACCACTGGGTGATGGTGGGCAGTCTAGAACGTTCCATGGTGATGAGGGCTCTCCTTTAAGATTGGGTGTCTTTACAGCAACAGAAACGGACATTGCGTGACGATGATTATGCTTTTGCTTTGCCGATCCCAGCAAGGCAGAGAAGGCTGGCTGTGGTAACATCCTAAATAAGCGTGGTTCTTCTACTTCTGATGCCTTTTCAGCTCCCGGTGTTTGTCCTAGCAGTTGCACCAATTTGCGATTTCTCCGGATGAGATCAGCCCGTTCGTCGGCGTGAAGGGTATTGGTTGTTGGCGGCAGGGGTACTTTGTGGCGCGTAAGGGGTGGCTGAGGAGATGACGACACAGAACGTTTCTGTAAACGGACTTTACGACCCCTTTTCTCAAACAGAGGTTTGGTGGTGGTTGGAACCGGCGGTTTTAAGGTAGCAGTGGCATCAGAGCATGCCGGGCTGGGAGGTGCAGGCTCGGGCGGCGAATAAGAAGGTATCGGGGAACGTGATGAACTCGGACGAGGGAAAGTGCGTGGGCCAGAAGTAGGACTTCCAGGTGCAAATATCATTGCTGAAACATCCGAATACGTGGATAACGAAGAACTAGGACGCGAATCTGCTGGAGAGGTGGGACGATCATTAGAGGCGGAAGTAGGACTGGGCGGGGCAAAAACCATGCTGGGAAGGTCATCCAGAGGTGAATTAGAAGAAGATGTAAAATTTATGCTTGAAGGTAATATAGCTGGCGCGGATGGACGACGAGCGGATGAGGTAGATAAGTCATGCTGTGGATAGGGTGGAGAAGAGGACGAGAAAAAATCGATGAATGATTGCTGTGAGTCACTTGCTCGATGCTGTAGGGAGGGCATTTCGATTGGGGACATGGGACGCAAATGAGGCAGTGAAGATGCGTAAGATGGCACGGCCACTTCTGATGGTGAAAGAGATCCAGGGGAGGATGAGCGAGTAGAGGAGACTGAGGGTGAGCTAGAACCCGAGTCTGGCCGAGCTGAGGGAGAAGACTTTGCTCGCGCTGGCGAGGACTGCTGTGTTTCCGTAACCAGCGGGAAGGCATTGGAAACTGCGGTTGTCTCTGTATCCCCGTACGCAAACATTTGATGCGACATTGATGGTCGGTTTCCTAATCCTTGCCCTTGTCGCGCTGGGGGAGCTACTTGGAAACCAACGTTAGCAATTTCCCCGATAGGGTGGAGAAGAAGCACCTGACTTGAAAGCGGTGACTGATTAGCGCTCGACTCTAGAACGTCTGTGCGACGAGGTCGGTGATCAATATAATCATCATTGTTCAGTTTATGACTGGGAATAGTAACACCGGTGAGAAGGCTCAAAGACTCCCGTCCTATGTTCAATAGTTTCTCCACCCTGTGCAAAGTAGGAGAAGAGCGATGGGAAGACAATGCACGTGTTGCTGGGATGATTACGGACGGTGCACGGCGAATGTCCGGGTCACTTCTATGAGCAGGAGGCAGTACGGTCTCTGTTGAACCAGTATGGACACTCTGGGTCAGCTGGAATGATGAAGCTGTTGAAAAGCGTGAGAGTTAACGGAGGTAATTTTCAATGATAATAATAATAAAAAGCGCTGACCTGCTTCTCCAGGATAATCAGAGGTATTAATAGTTGGGGTTGGGTTGATATAAGGGTTGGGCGTAGCAGATCTGGAGGATGTGGGGCTTGGGCTTGAATGACCGGCAGGAATACTCCAACTGGGGAGAGCGTCCGGCCAAGAATCGGACCTAACGTTAATACCGTTGACACTCTTCTTCCGCCGAATTTCCTTCACGTTGACCCGAGTTTCAGCATGAGGAGGCTTCTTGGTAGGATTTCTCGGTGGTGGAGGTGGAAGACTAATAGAAAATCCAGAGATAGGATGGTAGAGATTGGTGGGTGACCCACGGCGAGTGAGCTCGTCATGTTGGAGAAGTGCTTCGAGGTTCGGGGAGATCTGGAGTGAAGGTTTGGAGACGACTTTGAAGGATGATGAAGAATCCTTGCGGGGGTCGCTAGACATGATTTCCAGCGTTGATACGGAGCTGCAGCCGACTGGGCTGGGTATTATATTATGATAGGTGGTAGAGAAGGAAGACGCGAGCCCCGCACTGATACCCAAAAAAAACCAACTAGATCAACTGTTGGTGACAGTGCCAGTGACAGATGCTAATATTCGGATAGTCGTTCACAGGTATTCAAACGAGCAGGCTGGGGTGACCAGCGACGAGGATAGTACTAGAACGTCGACGTTGAAGAGCAGGAATAAAACATTCCCCGTCTCACAATAAATGTAATATGGACGAGCCAAGTCAGTCCAGGGTCAAAACTAAACTTCGGAGTGGCGGACCCTGACGACCGTCATCCCGACACCATACCACCTCACGGCTTCGCATGCCGAACCGAAGAAAATCTTGTCACAAAATGTCATGTTTTTTTTTACGAGACAAAACATTCCTCGCTGACACGACTCGGAGCTAGTACGTATGTGCTGAAAGCAGATAAGAAATGTGTGCGCCAATGATTAGAAGAACAATAGTAATTTCTTCCTTCCAATATTGGATCTGGGTGAGCATGCCCTCGTGTGTCCAAAGCAACTCATGATCACCCAACAGCCGAGAGCAGCCAACCTTTGCTCGTTTCCCAGGATCAGTGGATATAACAATATCGCGCCGTCTGGAAAACTTCATCTCCGCCTCTACACGACGCTATTTTTTTTTCCATCTCAACCAATATGCAATGACACATCGTTGTGTCAACTCGACAACGTTTTCAACCGTGTCAATTGCCAAGATGATATGCAAAAAAATAAATAACACGTGGACTATGCTGAATATGTTAAGCAACCTTGCTCCGACGACGAGAATATACAGAGAGGGGATGATGCGACGCAGATATCGTGATGGTACATGAACAAAACAAAGTACAACGAGCAAATCCATCATGCAGGAGCTTGCACTCGGCGTGGGGGTAAAGGAGGACGGTTATCCGGTCGTCTAGCTACGTCCAACTCAGTTGTGGCTTCAGCAGGTAACGATGTTTCAGCCGGTCCTGAAGACAGTGATGATGGTGACTGCATTGACGATCCTTGCTTCATCTCTTCTCTCTCTCCAATATTCTCCAGCACTTCTGAAGTAGGCGACGCCGAGGGAGAATCCTTCAAAGAATCAGGCGTGTTTTTTACCGAGAAACTAGATGATATCACCCGCGGAGGAAGAGGGGGAGGAGTAGGTCGTGGAGGGGGTGAAGCCACATCGGCAGAAAGACTGAGCGGAGCAACATCAGCATTACGTTCATCTGTTTCTGTCCGCATAGTCGATTGGTTGTCTGAGCCATGTTGTTGGCCTGTCAGGATCGGACTTTTCCACAAGCGATACATGCTTGGGATAACAGGCCCCTTCAATTTGCTCTCCGGAGATGGCGACGATGGTGCAATGTTCCCCATCGATAGCGGCTCCCCACGGTGGCTTGCGTGAATCCCCGGAATAGTCATCCGCGCTTGTGATGGTTGGGTATGAATTATAGATGGCCTGCGCTGCTCCTCTGTGATATCCGTGAAATCGCGGTCTTTGAGTGGATCACTCATCGTATTCTCTGTCGCAGACCTTGACAGAGAAGGTCCAACGAATTTAGAAGAGGAGCTCCCTTCTGACGAGCTGCCTTGAGTCATGAGTGGGGGTGAGGCAGATGCTCCAGTAGATGATACCATATGACCACTCGATGTACTTGTAGATCTCGTACCTTTCCCATTCTTAATGGGAATAGGAGCAGACGCGCCGTCATCCTTACGCTCCCTTCGCTCGGTTACCGCAGCACGCACTTCTGCGTAACTGGGGCGGCCATGTGTACTCTCTGTCCGGATGCGAGCATCCGAAGAGCTGACGTCAGGGGCGTCATCTTGAGATCCGTTGCCGCTATTGTCCTTCTTAAGACCCCAATTAACCCCCCATTTACGCATTGCCTCCTTGGCAGAGTTGCTCAGCGCTTGCTTGTCTGCGGCTTTTGACTTGAGCGTAGAGAGGAAGGAGCTTGCCGTAGTAGAACCAATGGAATGTCGCGGGCTCTTGGAAGCTGCACCCGAGTCGGACAGATAATTTGAGGACTCTTCACCACCAACCGACGATGAAATTGAACCTGTCCGAGAAGATCGAGAATGGGAGTGCAATGATGAGGACCGACCCTGATACTGCGGCGATAGGAGTCCAGGTGTCTCCACATCTAGCTCCATCTCGTCTGCAGGCATGTCGGGCAATGAGTTTACAGGAAGCTCTTGTCTCGGCGTCGCGGTGCTTGTAGCCCGACTACGCCGTCCGCGAACGTCATCAGATTCGTCAACCTCCTTCTCGCCTGCATCAGAGTCATCACCACCCGATGAGAACCAAGACCGCTGCTGAGAGGCTTTCAAGTTACTTTCCGAGGTTCCGCTGGTTGAGGTGCGGATCACTGGCGTAGTTTCGATCGATGGGTCAACCACCAGATCTTCAGCAGAGTGTGAACGCTTCATAAACGGTACTGTGGCCCCTTCAGAAGTAACGGTGGTGCATGAGAGGCCTGGCTCGGATGCCACAGGTTTTATGCCTTCAACTTCTGATGAAGTTGAGGTGTGCTCTTCCTTCTCACTCCGCGCGGCGTCTGACCAAAGTCCGCCACGGTGAAGGTATTGCGAACTGTCAAAGAAACTGATATCATCCATGTTGGGCATCACAACAGACTCTTGTATCTAAGTCGTACCCAAAATAATTGAGATTTTAAATCACCTAATGAAAATACGCGTACTCACCACCTCGATGAGTCTCGACTTGATGGTGTCAAGTATCATGCTCCACGTGATTTGACGATCGCTCACGATGGGCTCAACATCGACGACCATGCGTGGGGTCTGCGTGAACGCGTACCATATTCGACTACTCGGCGGTCGCTTGACCTTGATGAGGAGATTTCCATCTATCTCGCGCACAATAACCGCCAGCACCAACTTGACGGTGTACGACTTGAACCGAGCACCGAGATTGATGGTGGCAGTAGCCTCGACGGTCGCACGGACCTCACCCTTGTACACAAAGCGTACCTCGAGTGATGCGTCGCCCTCCTTCGTGAGTTCCTTCAGCATCGGCTTGCTAAGTGTCGGTACCTTGTTCCCAATGGAAAACTCGGTGATAGCAATGTCTGTGAGGAACGCAGGACGCTTGACTTTAGAAAGTTTCTTCATGAGACGACCAATGATATATGACTCCAACACCTGCGTGCGATAGAAACTAAAAAATATGCGCCCAAGGAGCGCATTCAACCAGCGCATAGGAATGACATCGGGTTGCTCATCAAGAGTCATGACGAGCTGGTTCATTTCTGAAGGGAGGAAGACGCCTGAGAGTGGGTTGAGCGTGGGCGTGCCAGCCGGGTTCTCGGATGCGTGCACGAGTGCAAGGTACCAGTCCTCCATCTCTACACAGGACCGCACGAAGATGAACCACGGCGTTGATGTGTTAAACGCTTCTTGTCGCGCAGATTCGTGGAGTTTCTCTTCTTCGACGAGTCGCTCGCGTTCGTTCATCCGCTTCTTCAAGCTTCCACCCGCCTCTTCCAACTTTTCATCAATGTTGATATCCTCAAGTACCATCTCCCTTGTCACGCTCGGTATGGGATTATCCTCGGATTTTTGTCGTGGTCGCAGACATATAGCGTTCCGTCTGGTGTACAGCTCCCCGTCCAGAAGTCCTTCCGGATAGATCGACACCTCATGCCCACCCAGCTCCACAGCAGCTTCGCATTCCGTCATGCTCTCGTCCTCATACAAGTACAACACCTTGCCCTTGAGGACGACAAACCACGTATCTTTTGGCCGTGAACGCTTGGGGTCCTTGGAACGCGCATCCAAGTAAGAGCGAACGAGCATGACGTATGAGCCGTCGAACGTGGATTCCTCAAACGTCCGGCGCATTATCAGCCAGCCTTTGCGCGTCTTTGGCTGATCGTTGAGTTCTAGCGGTGATGCGGGGTCTTCAGGCTCTCTCTGTGGCTCAGATTCAGTGTGGGGCTTGCGCTTGGCATCTTTGAGTGGGTCCAGTGCGATAGGGACAGAGGTGTATATCGTGATGCCAATGAGGGTGAAGATGACCAATGGGATAAACGTCAGACCGCCCAACACGTATGCATAGAAGAGTGCTCTGAACGACATAGGACCTGAGTTTGAGTACGTGAAGGGGCCACTAAAAGATTAGTGCTAGTGAATGAACCTAGCGCTAAACTTGATCAGGCTAAGCTTTAACAGTCAGTAATACGTCCTGTGGAAGGAAAAGAGAGAAAGCACCAGTCAAGCAGACGTTTGTTCACTATTGGGCTGGAGCTGAGTCGTGTTTATTTAAGACTGCCTGCCTGAATGCACGCAGCTTGGTTCCCACGTGTCAATTTAGACTTGCCATCTTACCCCTGGTCTCCCCACTAAGCCCCAGACAATCACAATACGGTAATGTGTTTTTCACTTGTTGTCCTATACGAGTAGATAACATGATAGTAACGATACAGGAGAACGACGAAGGCGCTCAAGGTGACGAATGCAACAAACGGACGAGATAGATCATAGCAGTATAGATGAATGTGATCATCGGATGAACAACGGAACTCAAATATCCGTCCGACAAGGAGGTCGAAGCCTTGAACGCCTCACGCTCCTAGAGTAAAGCCCCCTCTTACACTGCTCATCCTGTGTCGGAAGAACAGCACACCAGTGGCCATTGACATACTTCCAATCGTCCACGCGGTTGTCAATATTCAATGGGG
>Ga0153976_1000719_pt1 | contig 11624 bp, 13 predicted proteins | sample TSGA060MetaG_FD_104717 | JGI IMG/M metagenome (GOLD analysis project Ga0153976, IMG submission 104717) | Attine ant fungus gardens microbial communities from Georgia, USA - TSGA060 MetaG | ecosystem: Host-associated > Fungi > Mycelium > Unclassified | place: USA: Georgia, Yuchi Wildlife... | reverse complement strand
CTACTCATGACTTGGTTGCTGCCTCTCGCGGCGCCGGTGCTAGCGGTTTGGGTTAGAACCACAATCACCGCCGGCTTGACCTCTCCCTTTGATGGAGATCATTTTTTCTTGAGTGTAGCACCGTTTCTGGTACTTGTGGATTTTTCATCGCGGACAGATACACCTATCCTTGTGCGTCATAGGTGCGTCATGTACGACATTTGAAATCAAAAATCACTTCGCTCAGTATATATAGGTTTGAGGATCGCATATCCACACGATGGGCGCTTATTTATGTGCCCATTACCTCCCTTTTTCTGGGGGGTACATGTCCCTATCGAGTGTTTGATGCTGGGAAAATATCTATTGGACTTTTAGTTGCAGTGAGGATTGGACGTCGCTACTGGGGAGGTTCTTCTTGGGGACGGCCATGGAGGAGTTCGTAAACTTATCCATTCTCCGCTTAGGTTTCACTTATGTTTATCTCTATGCATTACTTCTTCGTGAGATCCACTGCCGCTTGGTCCGTGCATAGTTTGTCTTGGAATTTCTTGTCACACATTTCATCAACCCTTGATGTACAAGAAACTCTGATTAAATTCAATGTCCCCTTGTCAGGTATGCTCGGAGCATCTAACCTGAGACTAACAAAACTTCCAGTCAATAGTATAACTACACGACAAGTCCAAAGAGTTACTTCTATTGTCTCTGGATCATGTTCAGAAATCAATTGTTTGGTGACCCTCAAAAGCACATGAGGATGGAGATTCAGAGGCTGTTTCTACTTGATCCCAGTACCCATTGCCATCTTTGCACCGTGTGTACCTCGTGTATCATACGGGGTTTTTAAAGATTAGAGGGGTCTGAAAATTTGCCTTGAGTCGCACTGAAAGTCATCTCTCGGCATCCACCATGGTCAATGGAGATGTAGGGTGTTGGTGACCACAAGAATCTGACTAGAATTTATCATTGACACTGATACTAGTTGTTGAAGGTATGGTCGCGAGTTCGTCTACCATGGGAAATGTGATTACCATTTATGGTCGCCATCCGCATGGCGATGTTGGCACATTAAGTGTGACTTGCTTCTCCTAAAATATCCATGGGTCATAGGGGTCCACCTGAGGGATCAGCCAAAAAATCATCTTGCAGCATTCCAAAGAAGATTTTATTCTCGTTGGCATGGATCTGTGTCTGATCTATCTCATATGTCAACAATTATCTCTCTTCAAGGCTTTTCGGTCTCAAGGAACAAGCGGATCCTTGTGATCTATATAAATGGAACTTACCCACGCGGAAGCACCTCGAGTAACATAACCCTGGCTTAGTTTAAACTCCGCCACTTACTCTCTTGATACTCTCTGCCTCAGAACGCCTGGAATTGGTGCTTAGTCTGCTCAAAAAAATAACATCTGCATTCATCGACATGCAAGGCAGTGCCTCTGCCTCTTCTCCTAGAGGAACTCCCTCTCGGAGGGGAAAGTCGCCTCGTTTTTCCTCCGATAGTTCCTCACATGCTAGTACAAGCCATCTGGGCCATTATCCTGCCAACTCCGCCACAGTGTTTGCTTCCTCACTCGATATTCGCGTTGAGGGTGCAGTTCCAATTAAAGATGACACCTCCGAAGATACAACGTTCCAGCCTTCCCGGCTTGCTGCTGCCTCTGATCCCGACAAGCGTGCTCCTCGGAAATCAAAGATGGACGCCCTGGCCGCCCTGAATAATCAGACACGGGCGTCTTCTGCAACCCCAGATGACGATGAGTCTACTACCAATTTAACTGCTGGATATCGCAGTGCTCCTGCTATTCCTGTTTCTCCAACTTTGAATATGACCTCCGTCAAAACTTCCACCTCTTGCCACCAAAGGAGCGTCCGGCCACCCCATCGTCCTTTTGGCCTCAAGGACTGCCCAGAATACTATCCTACTGCTGAACAGTTCACTGATCCCATGGAATATATCAAGTCAATAGCTGATGAAGCAAAGGAATATGGGATTTGTAAAATTGTGCCACCATCGGATTGGAAGATGCCATTTGTGACAGACACGGAAGTATGTAACAAAACATTTTATTAGCAACATCCCATTTAATCATCCCACGTTGATAGAATTTCCGCTTCAAGACCCGCCTGCAGCGTCTGAATTCAATCGAGGCATCTTCTCGGGCAAAATTAAATTTTCTAGAGCAACTGTATCAATACCATCAACAACAAGGGAATCCCCGCATTTCTGTACCCACTATAAATCACAAGCCCCTAGATCTGTGGCTCCTCCGAAAAGAGGTCAACAAGTTGGGTGGCTATGAGGCCGTATGTGTACTCTTGTGTATGCAATGCGATCAAAAAGGAACTAAATCCCACGTTTTCAGGTCACCACGAACCGAAAATGGTCCGACTTGGGAAGGATGCTTGGGTATCGAGGGATACCTGGGCTTTCAACCCAAATCAAGAATTCATATGCCCGTGTCATCCTCCCTTATGAACAATTTTGCGAAAGAAACAAAGTTTCACCGACGATGCCTCCGATCAATCCACGTGATACCAATGTCAAAGTTGAAGGTAAGTAATATTCAAGTAGTGCAGCGATATTTCTGAAGCTCATACCTATGATAGGTGATGCAAGTGTACCTTCAAGTCCACTGACTGCTACTTCGAGCCCGCTTTCTGAGCCTCCAGATGAGTCGGAAAATAGGGACACAAATAAGTCTGTTTCAAAGACCCGCCGTGCTACAAGAGCAAGTCTAACAGAAAATCCCAGCGGTGATTTTGACTCAAGAAATCTTGTGGATGAAAAAGCTCACTACTTCTTTTAGCTAAAAAACCACCTGTTCTTTCTCAACCTGTTGTACCACCACCTGTTTTCTATGATAAAAGTGGTGCCGCGAAAGGAACCTCAGAGGTAAGTAGCATCTTGTAGTAACAATAACATGCTTGTGATGCCGGCATATAGCAAAGTTGTGAGATATGCCATAAGGCAAATCGTGCTGATAAGATGTTGCTTTGTGATGAGTGTGACTGTGGTACGCTTGTCTACTTTTCTGTTTGCGCTGGTCTTATGGGTGCTCATGTCCTTAAGGTTTTCACATGGACTGTCTAGATCCACCTATCGCGACTGTCCCTGCCGACAACTGGTTTTGCTATAATTGCCTGTCTTCCAGTGGCGGTGATTTTGGTTTCGATGAAGGCGAAGAGCACACTCTATCCAGTTTTCAAGCTCGGGATCTCGAGTTCAGGCGCATTTGGTTTGGAAAATACCTCGCCGGTCCTGAAAAGCAAAGGGACCTCCCGAAGTACATGTGTAATGAAATTGATGGGGTCAAGTATAATGAGTACGATGTAGAAGAAGAATTCTGGCGTCTAGTTCAGTCTCAGCAAGAGACGGTTGAAATTGAATACGGGGCTGATATACACTCTGCCACACACGGGAGGTTAGTTCGGGCAGCGTTCGCGATCTTGTGATCCTATTCATCTTTGTTAGTGCTATGCCTACTCTCGAAACACATCCTCTTGAGCCATACTCGAGTCATCCATGGAATCTCAACAACATTCCGATTTTGTCGGAGTCTTTGCTTCGCTACATCAAGTCGGAGATTTCTGGGATGACTGTGCCTTGGACATATGTCGGGATGGTGTTTTCTACTTTTTGTTGGCATAACGAGGTAAACTCAAGCTTGCCCGTGACATACTCTGGGGCTTACTGGTTGTTGTGTAGGACCATTACACCTACAGCATCAATTATAGTGGGTTTCTTTGGTATTTGGTAATTGCAAACACGATTTCTGATGTTATCCTAGTGCATTGGGGAGAGACCAAGACCTGGTATGGTATTCCTGGTCAAGATGCTGAATTATTCGAAGCAGCTATTAAAGGCGAGGCTCCTGACTTGTTCCAAGTGCAGCCCGATCTACTGTTTCAGCTGGTCACTCTCATGAATCCTAGCCGGTTGATTGAAGCCGGCGTTCGTGTCTATGCTTGCAACCAAAGGGCTGGAGAATTTGTCATAACCTTCCCCAAAGCTTATCATGCAGGGTTTAATCATGGTGTTCGTTCTAGACTCATGTCTAATTCTGTTCACTCACAATGTTTTTTCCAGCTGAACTTCAATGAAGCGGTCAATTTTGCCTTGCCAGATTGGCTTCCTTTCGGTCTCGCTTGTGTTGAGCGTTATCGGGAACACAGAAAGTTACCTGTGTTCTCTCATGATGAACTCGTGCTTACCATAGCACAACATTCCACAGGGATCAAGACTGCGATGTGGTAAGTTTGTTCGAATGCAACTTCCTCATAATTTATAGTCTCCTTAGGTTACGGGATAGCGTCCAGGAAGTGACGGAACGTGAACTTGCAGAGCGGAAGAAGGCTCGTGAATGTGATCTTTCCGAACACGTTTCAGACGCAGACCACCCTGAAGATCAGTACCAGTGCAAAATCTGCAAGGCATTCTGTTATCTTTCACATGCTATATGCAGTTGCGATATTGAAGTTGTCTGTGTTGACCATGTTGATCTCCTCTGCAACAAAAGTCACCTTCCGAATCATACAAGTCTTCGCAAGCGAATTGAGGATGATCATCTGCAAAAAATACTGGATAAAACCGTCCAGACAGCAGCTATCCCTAGCCAATGGAACGCAAAATTTAACCGCATCCTTGCGGAAAGTTCTCGACCACAATTACGCCAACTTCGTGCTATCCTTGCCGAGGGTGATCGTATCAATCATCCACTAGCTGGTATGCCTAATCTTCGAAAATGCGTCGCTCGAGCCAACGACTGGGTTGATTTTGCCAATCAATTCCTCATCCGTAAACAAAGTAGAAAACGTTCCCGAAAATTGCGCGGGCGGAATGATTCTGTGATTAATAGCGATGACCCAGGCGATCGACCTGATCGGAGCCTGTCAGAGTTGTACGACCACCTGAAGCAGGTCGAAAGCCTCGGATTTGACTGCGCTGAAATTGGGCACCTGCAGAGTCTTGCCACACGAGTCGAAAATATCAAAGACAGGGCAGGTAAACTTTTGAAAAGGATAGTTACTGAAGGCGAAGATGGCAAGAAATCTTATCTCAATGAATGCAATCGATTGCTGTTGGATGGTTCTTCGTTGAATGTCATGCTGGAAGAACTGAACGAGGTAGATCGAATCGTCGAAAGGGACGCATTATTGAGGGAGTTAAGCCAAAAGTTGGATGGACAGGATACGGTAGTCCCACTCCAGCAGATTCGTACTTTCTTGGGCAGAGCCAAAGCCTGTGGATTGCCGCCAGACAACGAGTACCTCAATTTACTCGAAGCACGTGAAACTGAGGGTGGTTGCTGGGAACAGAGGGCCCAGGAATTATGCAAGAAAGCTGTTAAAACCATTGCTGAGCTGGAGGTGTTTGCAGAATTAGATTCATCGGTCTCCATAGATCCCGTCCTCCAAAACCAGCTCGATGGTCATTTAGCAAAAGCCAAAGATTTCGAGAAACAGGCTTCCTCGTGGATGAAACCAGAACCTGGGGCAGCCAAACCTCACCTACAGACAGTTATCCAGCTCATTACACGAGCCCAGGCTAACTACAACATCGAGTCAGTAACCTGTCTCAAAGGAACCGCAGATGTTGCCTCGGATTTCGAGAGTCGATGCGAGAAAATTATGAAAGGGCAGCTTATTGATGAAGCTGCTGAAGATAATTTCCTCGAGTCTGTCAACCACTGGTGCGATTACGCAAAGCAGTATCTGACAATATTCTGCCTGCCTTTCTTTGATAAGGTCATAGTACAGCTCCAACATCATTTTGCTTGGGTGAGAGAGCTCCCATGGCACTGCGATCGACATGGCACTTCGCACGGCGTGCAGGTCCTCAATGATGTCATCGACTGTACGAGACCCGAAGAAGACTCGCCCCCAAACGACGAATTCCTCACATGTATTTGTAACAATGCAGTGAATCCTCCACCTCACGGTGAATCTTCTGATGCTGTGCAATGCGACCATTGTGGGGCCAGATTTCACGGTGACTGTGCTAAGAATGGTGGATCTTGTCCATTCTGTGACCACCATCATTGGAATGGCGCTATACCCAAAGAGCGAGGCTGGCACTTTTGTTTCCTACCTGCCCTATTGGCAAGGGCTCCCGAGATTAGTAGAATCTACGCAAAAGAATACAATCAACTGGAAATTATCGTGCAACGCGTTGACCGTCTCTCAGTGTCTATTGGACATTTCCTTGCCTATACATCACAGCCATCGAACCAGCGACCGGAGTACATCTCTAATGTCCGTCACTTCATGCGTAAACTTTATAAAATACAGTTTGCCGTTTCTCCCAATCCTGATGTATCTTTCGGCCTCGACCTTGCAGGACTTCACCGAATACTAGCTGGTCGACCCCTTGCCAATGGAAATGGGTTATCTTCCGGGGGACTGAACAAGCGAACTCGACGACCAAAGTTTACATTTGTGCTAGATCTTGATTCCGATTGGACCGATTCAACCCGTTGTTTCTGCCGTGGTTCACACTCCGCCCACTATCTGTTAAATAGTCCTGCTATCACCTGTGGAAGTTGTAAGCGACGTTACCATACGAATTGTGTCTTCTATCCTTCCTCTTCAAGTCCTCGGCCATATTTGTGTCCTCTTTGCTGTCTTCGCAAGAATAGAAGCTATGCATTCTCAGATGTTCGAGTCCGACTAGCAGGTAGGCTTTGACCTCTCGACTGAATTAATTTGTCCGACCATTTCATTTTAGATTCATCACTGGAATCTGACGTCTATGTGAATATTCCGGAAATGGTTACTACCCATAGTAAAGAGATGATTCTTACTGAAATGCCTGGCCCAACAAAACAAACACTGTTTGTGAATCTTGTTGAATTTATACCCGGGACAGACGACACACTTTCGTCAGTCGATTCACACTCACGAACATACAATCAGGCACCATCATCAAGAACACCACCTTTGCCTTCCGATGGAAACGGTTCTCATTGTGGACCTTCTCCGACTATTTACACCCCTCCGGCGGTAATCCATCCTCCTCCACCCCCTTGGTCTAGGTGGGCAACGCCCACTCTGCCTCTTCCTACTAACCATCGTCGGCACCATGAAGATGCTGTTCGACCCCTTAATCAACCCCCCTTCCACCATACTCACATCTCTCGCAAACGAAAGCACGAAGACATTATATTACAACCGTCGATTGACGAGTCATCCCGTGTCTCTGCCTCTACATCTTTACAGCCTCCATCCAAACGTCGAGGAGGTCCTGCTTCAGGGTCTGTAACACCGATATCTCCACCTTCACGCTCTTTACCCCCAGTTTCCCCCTCACCACATCCAAATCAGACTCTATCGCCATCGTTGCGTAAGCTTATGGCTGACTCCACTCCAGATGTCCCAGCACCATCGCCCAGAGCACCTTTTAATATACCTCCAATTCGTCAGAATGGGAATGACAGTCGTTCGCCCACCCTGCCTAGTGTCAAGTCTCTCATGTCGGGTATGCCCTCTTAGTGGTCCTTTTTGCATGTACACTGCTTTGTGTTTCTCGCTTGCCAATGATATTTTTAATTGTTCAATTGTTCTCTTGTGTATATCATTACAGGAACATATTCATATATCTATTTCATGTCATTGGCTGGGTAACAATAATAATTCAAGAAAACAATGTTTACAACAATTCTACTGAATAATTTCAAGTTCTTGGAATTCTGGAAGCAGATACCAGAGTACACAGCACTACAATAATCTCGAGATGTTGGATGTCACTTCTTCGGGACCATGAATTTGAATGTTGTGTACGTCCCTACAACTGCAAAGGCAGCGAGGCAACCCACGATTGAAAGGAACCAGGCATATCCCTGTTCCGCTAAGCGATATATAAGGCGAAAACTGATATGGACTTACGGGAACATTTTCCCCGGGAACGTGAACGTTCATCCCCCAGAGACCTGCCATAATAATTGATGTGCATCTCAGACTATGGATTAAGCTTACCAGTGACCAAATTCATAGGGATAAGTACCGTACCCAAAGCCGTTAATTTGGAAAGGACATCGTTAATTTGGTTATTAGCATCTGTCATCTCAATGGATATTTGAGCGAGGTAATTGGAGTGTGATCGGGATAATATCTTCTCATAATGATTTAAATTTTGAGTCATCGTGATTAGGTGATCTTGAATATCTGACAGATAGAGACCCTGTCAAACGTCAATATCAGTGGACGGAAACATCAAGGTAGACTCACGATATCGGAAGTAGGTGCTACTCTCCAATTCTCGTTGCAGCGTTTGGCAAGACCTTTTACAACGTCCGCTTTATTACCCATGAGTCTCAGAAGGCCCATAACCTTCTTTCTACAAGTTCCGATCCTTCGCAGCATGTCGCTTTGCTCTACTTCCCTGAGAATCAGAACCAACTCGTCAATACTGTCGACTTCATACTCAATGCCCTGGATCAGAGGACCAAAAGCGTCCGTTATGTCGTCAATGAGTGCATATGAGATCCAATCAGAGGTGACATTGATGTAGTCTTTGAGCTGTTTGATACGTCGACGGACATTTTGTGGATGTGGTGTGGGCATGAAATGGAACTGACAAGTACAAATGAAACATGAATGAGGACGACAGGAGACTTGAACGCTATGGTTTGGAAGGACTGAAATCAAAAACTCACTGAAAGTATGCCCTCCCTGAACACGATGATGTACATGTTCAGAGGCTCAAGGTGAGTGGGACTATATGGATCCTGATCGAAGCTACGGAAGCACACAAAATAGTAGTTGCGAAATAACTCTATCTTTTCCCGTGTTTCTTCCATGAGTATATCTTCCGTAGTCAAAGGATGTATAGAGAACACCTGAAAAGGTCAATATGACTGAGGCTATAACCTTGAACTACTTTACCTTGCTTAACATCTTCATTTCTTCATCCGTAGGGTTTAGAATGTCAAGCCACCACGTATTGTTATCGCTGTCACTACTACCAGCTGGCGGGGATGTGACACCAGAAAAGAGCTGCTCGAAGGTTTGACCGTCAGCAGGAAGTTCGCCCAAGCTACGTGCATGAATAGCAGCAGGAAGAGCGTTGGAATAGAATGAAAATCGGTATGGACGATCATGACCCATGTTGAGGATTCCAGTAGGAGCCAGGCCAGGACCAGAAGTTCCAGAGAAATTTACATTATCGTAGGAAGCTACGGGGTTTTAGATCATACAAACTGGGATATGAAAGACTTACTAGTAGAATTCTCAAAAAGTGCTATCTTTCCTCCAATACCTTTCATGAAGTGTTAGAGTTTTGCGATGAGCAGTGGTCACCTAATAATAAAATTTGAGGATAATGGTTTTAATACAATTAGGTAATATGCTAAATATTTGAACTCTGACATCATTTGTGTGTCCTCTCCCTCGCATGGTGTTGAAGTTATAGCCTCATCCCTCTAAACTTACACCTCAAGAAACTCGCCAAAAGATCCAATTTTAGGATCTCCACCCTTCCAAAACAGCACATCCTAAAGTCCCTGCTGTCCAGGTGTCATTCTCAGGGCGTTACACCCCACCCGTTATCTCTGGCCTCATTATCAGAAGCCAAAAGAAGAAATCTCACTAGCCCCATTGCCGACTCAAATACATCACTCAACTCCTCCAAGGAGTGCTTTGACCCTCTTCATCAAGATAGCCAACTAGGCTATCGCGTGACTGACGACTTCGCAGATTAAATTTTATGTAAAAGAAAGGGAACTACCCCTAAGCAAACTCGACTATCGATGTCTAGGTGCTCTCGAATAACCAAATTCCATTGTTGTTGTAACAGATCACTTCAGGCTGTATCAATTACTTATGGCTGGCGCAAGGGTATTCAAGTCATCTTATCCAAAGCTGCATCCGGGAATATCACAGCTCCAATGCAGAACTAGTGGCCATTCGATTGGGAATTGCTAGGGCTACCTCTCTAGATGCTGACCGTATCATTGTCATCACGGACTCCCTTTCCTCTGCGAAAAATGCTCTCAACCCCTCATCACTCTGGTCAGGGTGGATCCATTGCCATTGTGCACCTCCCTCAACCTTTTTTCAACTGCAACGGCAACAACAAAATCGAATGTTGGGACTGCCCCAGTAAAGTCGGATGGTATCTTCATGTCAAAGTCGATGACGACGCTAAAAGCACTATCGTGCCCAGCACCCCATCTCAATTCACTTTGTAATGCTATGAGGGAGGAATCGAGCGAGTCATACACTGATCAATGGACCACCACCTTCAACCGTGGCCACAACAAAGGCCACCCATTCTCACAGCTTAGAATTAACAAAAAAGTGCATCCAACCATCGTACATTAAAGGAAAGGGATGATGAAACATATTGGTTCCTCGGTTTCGCTCTGTGCTAGAGCCACAAGAGCTATTCTGAATCATGCTCCGATCAGTTATTTCCTCAAAGCAATCATGCCCTTGCGGTCACAATAGGCTAGAAACCCAAGCTCACATGATTACAGTCGGTTCATCTACAAAACTGGTGATCGCATGGCGATCAGACACTTTGTCCTGTTCCTAACAAACAACCCTGGAGCGTTCGCTTGGTCAAGCAACATCACTTAACGTGAGGTGCTATCACGGAGTCATTGAGTGCTGCTCCTCTATCTCTGCTTTCTCTTTTCATGTCTGGATCAGCTGCGAGTGATCTGGGAGGGGTTTTACGTTTCTCGTTAGGTTTCTCTTTGTAGTTTGAGCTGTGTTATTGTAGGGTACTAGTTGCTTGACTGCGGGCTGCTATCGAGCACCTACAATTCATGGTTTAAAAAAAGAGACACACGTGACAAAAAGCGTAACCCTTTGCCCTGAACCGACATATTCCCGTGACTACGAACCCTGTGTGAACCCTGTGCCCTGCTCCTTTAAGTTCGGGTTTGTTTCTGAGCTTCCGCTGTTGCTGTTGTGCGTGTACTGTTCCCGTTATTACTGTTGTGCGTGTACTCGTTACTGATCGTTGTCCTAGTCAATTATGTCCAACGCCGATGTAGGTTTCCCATGTCCTATGCTATGTGCATTGTGTCTCATACGCTCATGTAGTCTGAGTCAGTTGCAGACTGTGTCTATCAAGCCAAACTCGCTGAGCAGGCTGAGCGCAACGATGGTGAGTGTTGGCTTTTGTATACCACGTCCGATGAGTGTGTTTATCCTGTCTCGTACAGATATGGTCGAGAACGTGAAGCGAGTAGTTAAGATGTCCAAAGGCCAGGAACTGAGCACTGAGAACCGTAATCTCCTCTCCGTTGCGTACAAAAATGTCATCGGCGCTCGTCGTGCATCATGGCGAATTGTCTCTTCCATTCAGCAGAAGGAAGAGTCCAAGGGAAATGAGGCCCAGGTGGAACTGGTCAGAAGATATCGAGACAAGATCGAGAAGGAGCTTACTGAGATTTGCCGTGAAGTAACCGATCTTCTCATCCAGTATCTCATTCCTTCAGCTGCTACTGGCGAGTCCCAAGTCTTCTATCACAAGATGTCTGGCCTTTTAGATATCGTGTTCCTTGGGTTATATTGATTGCTTCTTGATAGGATGGGTGACTACCGACGTTACCAAGCCGAGTTTTCCGACGGTGACTTACGTAAAGAGAGCGCCGACAAGTCTCTCGAGGCTTACAAGGCCGCCTCTGATATCG
>Ga0153976_1000717_pt1 | contig 11636 bp, 15 predicted proteins | sample TSGA060MetaG_FD_104717 | JGI IMG/M metagenome (GOLD analysis project Ga0153976, IMG submission 104717) | Attine ant fungus gardens microbial communities from Georgia, USA - TSGA060 MetaG | ecosystem: Host-associated > Fungi > Mycelium > Unclassified | place: USA: Georgia, Yuchi Wildlife... | reverse complement strand
GCAAAAAGTGGGTAGTTCGATGAATTAGTCCCGCCTGCTGATACGAAGCTTTCTCAGGCATTTCTGATTTGGAAACGGTGAACCGACTTTCGGGTGGAAGAGTGGACTTGACATATGGCAGGTATGCGAGATCCTTGGATATTCTGATGATATGACCTATTCTGGTTGCTCTAGCTCATTGGACATCTTTGGAGGGACTGTCAGCTTTGATGAACTAGTGAATGCAAGCAAAAACAGAGTTCATAGTAACGATGTCTAGCTTAATAAATTTGTTTCGCACAGGGGGATACCCTTTTGTAGTTGTGTGGGAAATGTGGCTCAAAAACTGTACAGTACCATATCCGTACGCCAAACATTATGAGCACGTCGCCGACGTTCCGTACGCGACAGCCCCCTCAAGGTAAATATCTCGCCGTTGTGCTCCTAGACCTTTCTTGGGGCTTGCCCGATTGATTCCGCTCTCATTCCGCCGCATGATCCGTCAGACCTGATGCTAATCAACTTTCCATTTCATTATATAGACAACTCCCAAAATGCCTAGCAGCAAAGTCAAGGCCTACGAGCTCCAGTCCAAGTGAGCTTATAACGTTGGTTGGCAATCGATGTGCTGATCAGATTTTCCGTTGTGTGATATGTTCAGGTCGAAGAATGACTTGACCAAGCAACTCAATGAGCTCAAGAACGAGCTTCTTTCGCTGCGCGTACAGAAGATTCTGGGTGGTTCGGCCTCAAAACTCACCAGGATGTGCGTTCAGAAGCGTTAAATATGCCTTGCGGGAAAGCTAACTTGACTAGCAATGTTGTACGCAAGTCTATCGCACGGGTCCTGACTGTGATGAACCAGAAGCAACGCCAAAACCTCCGGGAGTTCTACAAGGACAAGAAATACCTTCCTCTTGATCTCCGGGCAAAGAAAACGCGCGCGATCAGACGAAGACTGACTAAGGTTTGAAATATAGTCACTTTGTAAGATACATCGGACTCATACCCCATATCTGCATTAGCACGAATCATCGTTGAAGACTCTCAAGCAAAAGAAGAAGGACATACACTTCCCTATCCGCAAGTATGCTGTCAAGGCATGAGCGTGGATGTGCTGTTGGTTGGGTGTAAGAGGGCCCTTCATGCTGGAGATTTTTCTGTTTTTTGCATTTTCCTTATATCTGTATGCCCTACGCCTTGATCAACTACATGCATGCTATGTGATGACTATGGGTCCGTTGAACGTTTGGGACCAGCACACTTGTCTGGATTTCACTGAGACTGATACCGATTTTGACCATGAGCACTGCACAATCGATGCCTCACGAATGGGTTATTATGAGTGCACAGGAGCACTCTCAAGTTCGCCGTCCTGGGATTGGTACTCCGGGTTCCTTCAGGTCGATGACGTCGATGTGAGTTGGCCGACTCGGTGGCCGTGGCGACCGTTCCCGAACGGCACCATGTGTTTCACGAAACTATATCAGACTTGGTGACTTCATATTCAATGTCAGGCCGTAGACGCTGGAGTCCTCATGTCGATCTCCTCGTATATTGATTGTTCGACACTCACGACAAGTAGCCTAGAATTGGATCAAGACAAGAGTCATTCACGTACTTGGTTAGTCCATTTTCTCCGTATCTAATGCTCTTCCAAGTTCCTTTCACATACTTGAGAGAAACGCGGGAGCACTACTCTTAAAAGGGTGGCGTGTCTCTCCACGTGTAGAGCAAATCTTCTTTCGTCCGGCACGAGTTGAGGTCACACAATGACCGCTTGCTCCATGTGTTGAGCCTGCAAGCGTTCTGTCCGCTCATGCCATCATGTCTCCTGGTAGTCGCCTCAGAAAATCCTCAGTGACTAACATCGGTCAAGGACAGTCGCTCGCTCGCTCGCCCTCGATGTCTTCACGGACAAGCCAGGATAGAGAGACCCATCCCAGGGAGCCTTACCCCGTTCCAAGCAACAACCCATCCAGTCAGTATACCCTCCTTGAGAAATTGGGAACAGGGAGCTTTGGCGTCGTCTACAAGGCTATGCACAACGAAACAAAGCAGATAGTTGCTATCAAGCAGATCGGTGTGTACCAGCGCTCGCTACTGTAGTGGAGCTAATCGCTTTGTCTCCGAAACAGATTTAGAGGACTCTGATGATGATATCTCAGAAATTCAGCAAGAAATCGCTAGTCTTGCTCAATGCGATTCGGAATACGTTACTCGCTATTATGGGTCATTCGTTGTTGCTTACAAGCTCTGGATTGTCATGGAGTACCTGGCCGGGGGATCGTGTCTTGACCTTCTCAAAGCTGGTGTATTTTCAGAGGCACACATCGCCGTTGTTTGTCGGGAACTTCTGTTAGGTCTCGATTACTTGCATTCGGAGGGCACCATTCATCGTGACATCAAAGCTGCCAACATCTTACTTTCTGCTAGTGGAAAGGTCAAACTTGCCGACTTCGGAGTGGCGGCACAGTTGACCAGTACACTCAGACACACATTCGTGGGCACTCCATTCTGGATGGCACCGGAGGTCATCCGACAGGCGGGTTACGATGCTAAGGCAGACATGTGGAGTTTGGGCATCACAGCTATAGAAATGGCAAAAGGAGAACCGCCGCTTGCAGAGTACCACCCCATGCGGGTTCTCTTTCTTATTCCCAAGGCGAAACCACCGGTGCTTGAAGGCTCATTCTCTGCTGCATTCAAGGAGTTCGTATCACTCTGTTTGACGAAAGATCCTGGCAGTGTGAGCTTGGTCTCATGCAGTGCTTGAAATTTCCTGACATTCACTGCAGCGTCCTACAGCCAAGGAACTATTGCAGCATAGATTCATTAAAAACGCGAAGAAAACAACATATCTCGCAGAGCTGATTGAGCGGTACCAGGAGTTCCGTGCCTTGTCACCACAGAAAGGCCAGCCTGTGGCGCACCAGGCGACTATCCGTGGTACTGCAATATGGGAGAGCAACGGCACAATTCGAAGCGACTGGAACTTCGACACTATCAAGTCAACCCATGTCATGGGTACTTTCAGCAGTGTTGCGAAGGATTTATTGCCCGAGATGGATGATGAAGACATGGAGGGCTACGAGCCCTCGATATATGAGGAGGACGAAGGTTCCATTGAGACAGGAGGAGCGGTCAATGGAAGCACACCACTCGAGTCTAGTGGGATCGGAATGAACGTGGGGGCAGCGCATTCTACTGTTCTCATCAAGACTCCTCTTGACGAACCAGATATTTCAACACTTCTCGCTGCTGCAGAAGGTTTACCACACGGGCCTATAGATAACACAGAACAAACAACACCACCCCGAGATACCTGCCCAGCAGATGATGGAACGCCTTTGGGTGCACCACCGGCATACACCGGCTCTGTCCGCTCGACAAGGAGATCATCATATGCTGCAAGACACAACATGACTGGTGCTGGTACTATCATGCGGGAGGCAGATCTCGGTTCGGGCGTAGATACCATCAGACCTGTTAAAAAGGTCGATACAGTTGGTTCTCTGAGAATATCTGCAGAGTACGTCGGCACTACTCGGAGTAGAGAAGACTCTCCATCCTCCCCGATTTCTCCATCCAGAGACAGGTCTTCTTCGTCATTCAAGCGGAAGGTGTCCGAGTCCGAACGGGCTGGAAGGGCCATGGTTGATGACGTCGTTCTCCCCATCCTCCAAAATGTAAGTCATTCTCAAGTTTACCGTCTTCTACGCGTGAATAATGATACCTGACAGGCTATTCGAGATGACATGGATGCTCGAGAGATCGAGTCCCTCAGCATGATCTCTCGCGGCTTTGCTGAGTTGAAAGAGGCAAATCCTGCGCTGTCTTATAACATCATTCTCGACATTCTCTCCGGCATCAACGAGTACGTATTCCCCAGTAAAATCGAGATATCGTTACATTCTAAACATCCACCAGAAACCCTGCTGTCCGACAGCATGTTCAAACGTCTCGGGGACTATTCCCTCACAAACGCGTTATCCGTAAGAGCGAAATGACCGCAAAGGGCCTTGTGGTCACCGAACTCCAAGAAGACGTCAGTGGACTCCCCGTAGACTCGAGCACCTCCTCCACACACTCCCTCAAAGCTGACAGCCCTGGATCACCCGTCCGTAAGTCGCCAATCGCTGAGTTGCTCTACATGCGCTGGCTGGAGGGCCTGCGGATCAAATGGCCGAGCATTTTGTCATAATGGGGTTCTGTTACTGGACACTATCACTGTGCTTTGACAGACATTGTTCCAATTTCCATTCCATTGCCTACATCTCTTACGCCACGCCTTGTCATATATCTGGAACCCCCAACCCCCTTCTTCCACGCCGCTTCTCTGCATTCGCTCGTTATAGGTTTTTTTTTTTGGCGTCTTTCACGACCTTTACGATCGATCGCCCTCCTCTTACGTGTAGTTTACTGATATTGGTTGTACATATATATAAATCTCTCACTAACGTACCTCGTGTTACCTCTCAAGGTTACATGAACATTGATACTCGTGCGTTTGACAGAATCGAGCGCGGTACATCAAATCATGTGGCAGGTTGACGTGAATTAGCATCAGCGAACATGCCAACGATGCTAAGCAGTCAGTTAGTCGATGTGGTGCTTAGAACATCGCGAAAACAGGTGCTTTTGATCCAACTTGGGGCTTGACGCGCTATCTCGGAATCAAAGCGACCGACAGGACGTTGAAAACAAGCTTTCACGACAACATCGAATCTTCCAGTGATGTTGCAACGTTGAGGACCAAGTCGAGGGCGACAGCTAATCTTGCCTAGGCCGACCAAATACTTGGAAGGAGGACATTTGTTCATTCTGTATGGCGACAGCGGCCTCAACTTGAACTTGAATTAATAGTGCTCCTCACGCCATGAAATGTTCACGTAAGATTGTTCAGAAACAAGATCTCATGTGAATGATCGTGTCATTAAATAGTAATGCGTGAATTAATCGTTCGCCAACGTAACATAGCCAACAGGTATACGGTTGCTAGCTGTGGTATAAGTAGCAATGTGCGAAGGTCCATGAGTCCATGATGGTCTCCTACAATATCCGTGATTCTAAGCCATGATAATTCCACCCGCAGCCGCAACAATGGCTGTGACGACGCTAGTAAGCGCCAAAGACACGATGTTGAAGTGAATCGCCCCATTGGCTTGAGCCGTGTGAGAAGAGCCAGGTACTCCAGACGACGACGTAGAGGAGCTACCACAACATGAGTTGCGCCGGCACAGAAGGACAAAGCAACTCACCTATTTGCGGACGTCGCTGAAGGATATGCGGTAGATGTGGTCGGAGGTTGCGCAGTGACGCCAACCTCTGCTGGATTGACTTGTGACGTCGAGTTCCAGGCGTTCTGGTAGGACGGGCCACCGTCCAACTGAGCAACAGATAACCTCTTCCAGCCATTTGAAACCATCAATGGGTATGCGTCCATAAACGCCTTGACTGATAGGTCAGACAGCTCGTGTTCCAAAATGATGAGACCGGGGTTCTTTGAACCTGTATGGGACGATCAGTATCAGAAGCAATCGACATAAAATGACATACCGGTCAGCCATTGTGTCATTTCTTGCTGGATCTTATCTGTCGAGGTACCCGAGTTAGGCACAGTCAAGGACCAGTCACCAGAACTAGGATGGGGTCGGTAAGAACGAGTCCACCGTCAAAAGATCCACATACTCTTGATTCCAGACGACAGTTGTGAGCCCAAACACCTCCTTTGCAATAGCCCGAACGCGCATATCGGAGTCCCCATAAGGCGGCCTCCAGTACTTAGGAACACGCCCACCAGTAGAGTTGTGGATGAGCTCCATTGTCCATCCAAGTTCACCGACGACCTCGAGGTTTGTCTTCGTAGTCATGTACGGGTGAGTCCAAGTGTGGACGGCGATATCATCTTTGTTCGCGAATGCGGTTGTGAACACATCTGGATAATAGATAATGTTCGTGCCGATGAAGAAGTGGGTCGCATGTTCCGAATTATTCGCAAGGAACTGATACAGCTGATCAGATGGCTGGACAACGTGTAATGATAAGCTATCGTTATAATAATAACCTATCTCGGGCCCCTGACTAGGCACGCACCGGTAGCGGACCATCATCAAAGCTAAGGCCGACAACACCCTCTGGAGCATTCCACAAGTCACCCGGAATAACGCACTTGTAAGTCGAAGAGCAAACGGCTGGGCTCATTGGGTCATATCCGGTGGGGTATACGGGATTCATTCCGCTGACACCTGTTGACACAGGAATGTTGGGAATCTTGCCGGCCTTGACAGTCGCGTTGAGAGCATCCACCCAAGCCTGGGGGAGGGACGCAGTGTCTGGAGCACCTGAGGGGAAGCCTGCGGACCATTCTGATCAACGCTGTGTTAGTTGCTGAAATGTCAGTGAAATTCGAGATCAAGGCTTACCAGGCGTTCCTATCGCAGCATAGGAAGCAGCATCGCCGACCGCTTGACGCTTGAATAAGGCCTGTACCGGATGATCGTCTTCGTGATACCACTTGTTCAGAAGAGGCCCCTCGTTGTGAGATTCAGCAATGGGGATCGCATAGACAACGCTGGTGGCGAGGAGGAGGACAGCAGTGAGAGGTAACATGCGGTATGCAGCAGAATGCCAAGGAAAGGAGAGGACAGGTGGGCGTAGAAAAGGGCGAGGAGGCGAAAGGAGGAAGAAAGAAAATAGAGAAGGTGAACTAAGCTGCCCATTTTCAAAAGAATTTTGCTGGTTAGACGCCAACTGTTTAGAAGCCGGCAAAAAGGCCTAGAGTCAGGGTGTGGTCAGTATTTCATAAGCCTTAGCGTATCTTAAGTCGCTGAAGCGCTGGCGCTGAAAGTCAGCCGCACCCAAATACTAACTCCTTGATGTGAGACAAAAACTATATGAGAGAGACATAATCATCTTGTGAGTTCACCGCCAGGTCAGAGAACAGTGTGAGCTGCAGATACTGTCACGTCACTTATGTTGTAATAATAAGAAAAGCAATGCCAAACGCCACAATCAACGTCGCGTACCTAACGGCCGCCGAGAACACGCTGGTTCACTGATGGGCCAGAGCAACAGGGCCCCGAAGAGAGATTGGAACTTTGGGGGTGCATGTAGCGAGTCCCCGCGAGAGATAGAGAGCAGAAGGTGAGAGCAACGCGAATCGCGATGTTAGTCATGTGACACCAAGTTAAATCAGATCTGAGATCCGAGTTATTGAGCTTTCCCCTTGAAGATTATGTAATCGAAAAATACAATTATATAATGTAAGTTCGGTAACTCCCTTCTTATATAATGCAGCAATCTTTGACCAAGACTTGCTATCGAAATGACTGGTCGCTTCACATATCTGGGCCTACAACTTGACCGTTCTGTCCGTTCATTCCACCATGTCTCATGGTAGTCCTTAGGCAACCAACCGTATCAGTAAGCTATGAACAGCCACTCGCTTGACGTTCCCTTCTCCTTGCACATACACATTTTACTAACGTCACGGTACCTCATGTGGTATGTACCTCTGATCCAACTTGGCGCTTGACGTGCCATTTAATCAAAGCGACCGACGGGATGTCAATGCAAGTACTGTCTTATTCACCGTACACCAAACTTAAACCCACGGGGCACTGAGGAGCCGAGTCGATGTGGGGAGTCCACAGTGCGTGCTCACGACATGCGAAGTTCAAAAAGGAGATAATAAAGTTTTTCATTGACTAGTAATCGTGAATAGTATTTCACCCGATAATAGTGAGATGTGACCTAGCTGACGTGTATACGGCCGCTGTCAGTGTAGTAGTAAAGGTCCATGTTAATGTACGAAGAAACAGCCGGCGGGAATGGCGGACCACGGGTATACCCCCTTGGGTCACGTTGGCGCATTTGCAAGCTTAGAGATGTAGCGCAAGGTACTAGGCCCCCCTAGACTAGAAGTACTGTCCGACATAGGGTAGAATACCCTGATGGACATAATTCGAATCAAAAAAAAAATGTGCGAATGTCCATGAGTCCATGAGAGTCTCCTGCGAAATCCGTTGTTCTAATCCATGATAATTCCACTTGCAGCCGCAACAATAGCTGTGACAATGCTGGTAAGCGCTAAAGATGCGACGCTAAAGTGAGTTGCCGCCCCGTTTTTCTGATTGGTATGAGGTGTGCTAGAAGAACTAGGTTTTCCGGACAACGACGTAGTAGTAGACAAGCTATTGCACCATGAGTTACATTGACAGAAGAGGGGGAAAAACCAACTCACCTCTTTACAGACGTCGCCGATGGCTTTGCAGCGGGTGAGTTTGGGTGGGTAGGAGACTGGGTATTCAAGTCGCCAACATTCGTTGCATAGACTTCTGACGACGAGTTCAAGGTATTCTGGTAGGCGGAGCCACCGTCCAACTGAGCAACAGATAACCTCTTCCAGCCGTTCGAAACCATCAACGGGTATGCGTCCATGAACGCCTGGACGGATTGGTCGGACAGCTCATGCTCCAAAATTATGAGACCAGGGTTCTTTGAACCTGTATGAAACGATCAGCATCAGAAGCAACCTATATAAGATTACGTACCGGTTAGCCATTGGGTCATTTCTTCCTGGATATTTTCTGGCGAGGTTGCTGTGTTAGGCTCGGTCAACATCCAGTCATTAGTGCTAAAATGAAGTCGGTCAGAATGAGTCTGTCGTCAAAATATCCACGTACTCTTGGTTCCACATGACGGTTATAAGTCCGAACACCTCCTTTGCAATGGCCCGGACGCGCATATCGGAGTCCCCATAAGGCGGCCTCCAGTACTTAGGAACGCGCCCACCAGTAGAGTTGTGGATGAGCTCCATCGTCCATCCAAGTTCACCGACGACCTCGAGGTTTGTCTTCGTAGTCATGTATGGGTGAGTCCAAGTATGGACGGCGATATCATCATTGTTCGTCGCGAATGCGGTTGTAAACAGGTCGAAATACTGGATAATATTCGTGCCAATGAAGAAGTGGGTTGCATGTTCCGAGTTATTTGCAAGGAACCGGTACAGTTGATCAGATGGCTGGACAATACGCAACGAATACGCTATAGTTAAAATAATAACCTGTCGCTCTCGTGACTAGCACGTACTGGTAGCGGACCATCATCGAAGCCAAGGCCGATAACACCCTCTGGAGCATCCCACAAGTCACCTGGGGTAATGCACCTGTAAGTCGAAGAGCAAACAGCTGGGCTCATCGGGTCATATCCGGTGGGGTACACGGGATCTGACCCGCTGATACTCGTAGACACGGGAACGTCGGGAATCTTGTCAGCATTAACAGCCTCATCGAGGGCATCTACCCAAGCCTGGGGGAGGGATGCGGTGTCTGGGTCACCTGGGGGGAAGCCTGCGGACCATTCTGACCACACCGTGTTAATTACCGGAAAGTCAGTCAAGTTCGAGACTTACCAGGTGTTCCTACCTCAGCATAGGAAACAGCATTGCCGACCGCTGCACGCTTAAAGAGGGCGTGTACTGGATGATTGTCTTCGTGATACCATGAGTTCAAAAGAGGGGTGCCCTCAGTATGAGATTCGAGAGTGGGGGCTACGATCGCATATACGACGCTGGTGGCGAGGAGGACAATAGTGAGACGTGGCATGGCGGTACGTACTAATAGGAGGGGTAATAGTGGTGGGCGTGTAGAAAGGGACGAGCAGATTTGAAAGGGAGAGAAAGAAAGAATAAAAGACGAAAAAATTTACCCATTTTATGCGACGGGCAAATGAATCCTGCTGGTTAGTATCTGAAAGTCAGTTCGGGCGCAAATACTACCTTCCTTATTCGATCAATGCCCCCTGGTCATGAATGCATGACCTTTAGTGTATTCAGCATGGTTCAAGTCGCCAGACACTGTTTATTTTTTGAAAACTGACGAGCAAGGCAGCACCATCATCCAGTAGAAAGTGCCACCAAATTATCAAAAGACGCTATATGAATGTGATCAATGTTTTCGTAATTCTGCAACTTGATTAGTCCCCAACGTTGAGTCTGAGGGCTAGCACCAATTCAGTCAGCGATCGACACCGAACACCCCCGACGAGTGCCATGCGAGATCAATAAGTGAAAATCGCCTATGTTGGAGGGGTTTGACCGAGGACTAGTCTCGATCCCATAACAAGCCATCCGAGCATCCGAAGCATCCGCGTGTGGCTAAGTCATCACATGACTTTTATCTATAAGCACCAAGCACAACGAAAATCCAAACTCCTCAATTCATTCATATTTTTTTTTCAGGATGCTAGGGTGAGATTTGGATACACTGCGGTCACAAATATGTCCTGAACACTTTGAAATTTCGTCCCTGAGGTCACTGTACCCGATTGGCAGCTCGAGGCGAAAATTAGAAAATCCCTTGAGGGTACTTTCTTCCACTGAGTCTCAGGCGAGTCAGAGTATATCCCTCACGGAGTTTTGTAGTTGGTCACCCACCATGCACACATCACTACTTCGAATGCAACAAATAAAAGCTTCATTTTTATAGCAGCTGTCGGACTTCTGAGATGAGTCTAGTTGGCCATGAGAATACTATCAAGGTTGCGGTACGTGCTTTGAACTCATCTTATACAGGTCGTGGGCCTACAACCCCCATATTTTTCTGCGGCCCCTATGGCTACATCCAATATATGCAATGTAGTCGACCTGGTGCAGGTGATGGATTCTGATTGTCGCACGTGAAAATATTTAAACGATAAATAATGAACCTCAGTCGGTAAGGTTCTCCTCACCCTCATTGAGGCACCTGATTAATTTTTCTGAAGGTCTTGGGACAGCCTGACTTCCACACCACATCCTCGGACGGAACGGTAGCCGAAACCTTGTTTCTCAATCCCACTGAATCCTCGACCATCTCATACACAGCTGGGGTGCGTCAAAGTCGAGTCAAAGTTGATACCGAGAATCCTCTTAACTAATGATGCGGTTAATGAGTCAAGGCAGGAACTCCAAAATACTCAGCGCCATCGAGCGCTCGAAGTTGCCCAGTGAGGAACATCTTGCCCTAAAAAAAACGCCGTGGCCAGAGGCGTTAGATTATGTAGCATTGGTCGGAGAGTATAGTATATCGGAGCGGTTGAAATATGTCTTCTTACTCTTTCCGCCCGCGCCGCCCGGAATAAATGAAGATTTTCTGTAACATTCATCCCTTGTTTCAGGCAAGCACGGTGCTCTTGTAAACCCAAGGCAGTAGCAGTTCACACAGTCAGCGGGTCTTTATACAACATGTATCATGATGTATATCATCTGTTCGTTATGTAGCAGATGTCCTCACCCTCCGCTAGATTCACGCAAGTGAGCGGGATCTCTGTGGTTCGCTGACGGCTCATTTATGATAGGGACGGGCGCACTATCTCAGCGCGACAAAGGAGGCTGGGAATAGAGAAGATTTGATTTCCGGTTCACGCATTGAACACAACAATTTCTTGTGAACCTGGAGGATCGAATTGTGGAAAGTAGTAACCATAGGAAATCATGCGAAATTAGCATCGGACAGAACGACATTCAATACGTGTATATGAATGGGTCTATGGATACCATCTAAGGAGTATACTACAAAGTCATTCTAAGGGTCAAAAGTTCAAGGTTCATGTACCAGTCAAGAGTACATGCAAGCTAACCGTCAGGTTGTTCACCATTTTTTGTCGTCGTCCTT
>Ga0153976_1000716_pt1 | contig 11641 bp, 10 predicted proteins | sample TSGA060MetaG_FD_104717 | JGI IMG/M metagenome (GOLD analysis project Ga0153976, IMG submission 104717) | Attine ant fungus gardens microbial communities from Georgia, USA - TSGA060 MetaG | ecosystem: Host-associated > Fungi > Mycelium > Unclassified | place: USA: Georgia, Yuchi Wildlife... | reverse complement strand
TCTGGGCCAATCTTGTCATCCTAACGAATTCACCTTCTGCAGGTGCAGCATGAGGCTCACATAGTTCACATGAATGTCATCATCGAGTGGAGACGGCGATGCGTTGCCGGTATCGTGCAGTAGTCTCTACCTGCAAGTGCCCTGCATGCCCTGAGATACGGCGCTAAACTGCTGACCGGACGACAGTGCCTTATGACCTCAAACTCGCTATCAAGGGTCGGTATGTGCACTCGGCTAAATACGCGGCGGAACTTTCAAATCTCGATTGCCCTCTTTCGAATGAATGCAAAGCAAATAGACATAATTGCGCGCTAAGATTCTGCGCTTACCACTTGATTCGGGCTTGCTTTTGGAGCTTGTATGCAGCATGCAGGCCTTCGACTTGATCTTGTGGTTTTCGCACCGCCTGACCAACTGTTATAAATATGATCATCAGTTTGCTCACATTGCTGAAAGGTTTTTCTCCCCATCGCAGTCAGTTGTTACCTTTGTCGACATCTCTACCTTATTTCTCCATACGCAGCTCTAACTTCTGCATCCGGGTCGTACGGCGTCCAGGGTGGCCGCCCCTCAACAGCGAAATATTGTAATGTGCGATTCACTTATCACCCTGATATTACGGTTGTACGTGCTTACATATATCTTCAGGGCTAGTCAGTTGTATGGCGTGCAAGTTCACGGTGTGCTTTGAGAACCTCATGTCGTGAATCGTGATTCCTCAGTTCTAATATCTCCCAGGTTTCCATCTTCGACACCTGCCCAAGATTGGGTGGGTGGATATGGGCCATCAGTTCTATCTCAAAATATCCATCGGTGACAGTGTCAGGACGACCAGTGTGGCGGGTCCGGAGAAATCTGACTCTATACGGTGGAGTAGTCATCATACATTGTACGTCGACGACTCCTGCCTGATACAAGGCTGATTCAAAGACCAGCAATGTTCACGACTCTGCCACTCTCACATTGAGAGTATTTGCCCGTCGCAAAATTCATGAAGACGAATACATTGGTGAGGTCCAGAGGCGCGTCAACGAGGTTTTGAGGAACCCCGATGGTAAGTAGCTGTATGCCCGCACGATTTGTTTTTCTGACGGTTAAATAAGTTATTCTTGAACAACGACTCACGTCTGGCAGGGGAAAGCTGCTTTCGACAAGCTTGGAATTTAAGATTGCTCTCTTTAATCTGGATGCTGTCATGAATCCCTTGCCCACGGCCGTGCAAATCTTTGGTGTGTCATCATCTCAAGTGATCGCTACTCTTGATAACATGTGACGTAAATTAGATATCGACCTGCGCCATCCTCCACGTGTAGGTGTGGTTGCGGCGGAACACAGAGATTACTATGTCCAAGCTTGCGTCGACGAAAATGATGAGTCCACCAATACTGAATTGTCACGGACAACAAAGTTAACACTGTGAGTTGCTTCTCTCCTGCTAATTCATGATGCTAATTCCAACCCAGTAATGTTCGAGCCTCATCCACAATCTCCCTCAAAGTCTTCGCAAAACGTCGCATGCACCACGATGAATGCATTGGTATGGTAAAAGAATGTGTCAAGACACTTCTCGCTCATCGAGACGGTGAGTCCGGCCAACCTTTGATAGCTCTCGTCGCTCAATATAAATTTAGCTGAGAAGTACTGCCTCGTAAATGCTGACGGTCATGACGACAAACTTCCCGATCGTGCTAGCATGAGGTTCAATGTCATATCTCTTCATCACCGGCGTGCAGCTGAGCCCAACACGTCTCAACTCCCGGAAAGCCAGGTGGCCGGGGTTCCCGATGATGTATCACCCACGCGGAGTTCTAGCACATTAAATGAGTGCGCCGAGCTTGCCTCGGTAGTCTTTTCACCCCTCTTGAAAAAGATTCAAATTTTCGTTGACCTTGCTGAGAAAATCGCTGAAGTAATGACCCCTTTATTTGTCCACGATAATATACTGACGCGGACTTCCCTACATAGGCCCATTCATACACCAAAATGGCGTTCACGATACTCAGTGCAGCGTATAGGGTAAGTAGAGCAGTTGCAATTCAAATATGAGCTCAAGACCTCATTCTTTTGATCAGGTGTTAGAATCACAATTGGTCCGAGATCAATGCGTCTGTCGGCTTGCTAGTGTTATGCACGAAACCTACAGCCTCATATCCAGCGCAGACGGACTTAAAAGGATAGAATCACAAGCAAAGACCATCACCTTCCTTGCTTACCAGACTATGGAGTGCTCGTACTTTATCCGTGACTACATGAAATACAAGAGCGGGTGTAAGTCTCGCAAATTCCTGCAAATTACCTCTCTTACAAGATTCTTGGATATAGGGAAAAACTGTATTTCGAACGCCTGGTCCAACATCGATGACAGGGTTCGAGGATATGAAGCCACATTTAATGCAATTAAGAATTCTATTCACGATCAGGCTACGATTCATACTCAACTCTACGTCTTCCGTCTTTATGATCTGACGCTTGACCATGGTAATTTTTTTTTTACATTTCATATCTCTTAGCACACGCTCATTGTCTACTAGCCGTGAATGCAGATCTCAAGGACATGCACTATGCAGCTGGCGCATCGTATAGATCGCACAGAATCGGAAGCGCACCCCCGGGGATCGATATTATGAATTCGATAACCTCTTGGGTTAATCATGACAGTGAACTTCAAGGGACTGAACCGCAGATTTACCTCCTGCTAGGATCCAACGAGTCCGAAAAATCTGCTATCGCACACGCCATGGCGCAGAAATTTGACGTCATCGCACGGCTGGGTTCATCATACTTCTTTTCGGGTGTCGCTCAAGACAAAAGAAATGCCACAAATTTATTCAGCACCATTGCACACGACCTAGCTGATCACGACCCTCAATACAAGCATGCCCTCTGGGACATCGTGAAAACCAAACGCGCATTACGAGAATCAAACGACCCACTCACTCAGTTCACCTCCTTTATTCTTGGTCCTGCGAACAGGGTGGCGTGCGTCGGCCCTGTGCTGGTGGTTATCGACGGATTGGAATACAGCGGCAGCGAGTCAGCTCATAAAGACCTCCTGACTGTTCTCGCAAAGGAAGGAGCAAAGCTCCCTCTTAGCTACAAGTTCCTGATCACTTGCCGGCCAGACGACGGCGTGTGCGCTGCTTTCAAAGGAAAATCTCACGTCCGGGAGCAGTATTTGCCGTATGAAACTACCCCGTATTCTATCTCGACACTTGATGGTCCGAGCTCAGGCTCAGCTCCAAGTTTGTCTTATCAGGACGTTCTGCGGAAGCATACGCTACGCAGAACTGCTACGCAGAATTCTGCTTCGACTCTGGATAGCACGAGGTCAGGCTCAGCCGTCTCCAGTCTGTTTTCTCAGGACTACGGCCGAGATTCAGATGCGGAGTCCCTTCCATCAAGTGTTGATGAGGAGCCACACTTGCCTGCGGAGAAGCAGCCTGGTATGCAATATCGATACAGGAAGCGGACGCTTAGCACTGTCGCCGAAGATCAGATCCTCGAGACTTCCGTTGCTGGGACAATAAGAAGAGTGCGTTCCCAGACGGCCGTTCACAAGTTGGTTATGGAAGAGCATGGTCATCAAAGAGCGGTTGGGTCCGTGTGTGGCGATCGCAGTGGCGCAGGAAGATATCGCTTCCCTATCGCCGGAGAACGTGGAACTTGAACGTTCCCCTCTACATAGAAGTATGCCGAGCTTTGATTCAAGCTATTATTTTCACAAGATATGGCGATTTATGTACCACCCACTTTGTTGGCTGATTATATCATGCAGATGAAAGTGTACGTTGTATGAGTCTGCACTTGTGAAGAAGGGAGAACTGGTCTGGTTCTTGGTGCTATTAGTATGCCGAGCTATTGCAGCTCTTTGCTCTGAGTCCCTCCTTAACTCTTTGGCTAGTATGCTCGATCCCTCTTTCCCGCAGGCTAGAGCCTTTTGATCGACTCCGCTATGTTGCAGAATACATGAGAATGATGAGATGAAGCCCGTCTAAATTATTTGAAGGGTAACTCCGAGTTTGGGTGATTTTAAGCCCTCCCACGTGACAGGGTTCTCTTGATCCAAAACCACCGCCATGCCTGGGATTGGGAGCCCCACTAGAGTATACGCGCATGATGCATGATGGCCCGATGTGCTACAAGTGGCCCTAAGCGTAATTGTCCGAATCTCTACTAACGAAAGCGACTAGCTAATAGGTGTATAGACAAGGAAGCGAAAAACAAACAGAGAAACAACAAATCGTGCAGAGGCAACGAAAGTTACGAAACAAATGTTATATGCTATGATAATTATAGGTCCGCTCTCGGTGTTACATGCCGAGCTTTTGCAGCTCTTCGCTCCCCCTCCTTAGCTCTTCGGCTAGCACGCACGATCGCCTCTTTCCAGGCTAAAGACTCTTTGATCGAGGCTGCTCGCAAAATAATAGTATCGCCACCACGTGGATAAGCAAGGTGCAGGCGAAGCAGAGCATCGTCTACAACAAGGAGTAAATTCAAGGTCGTGATAGGTAGAAACGTAACAAACCGCGCTCTGTTCCCGGCCCTTTTATTTGTACTTCGTTGAGAGGTATGGGCTGTTGCACGAGTCAGTACTTGGCAAAAACTAGTGTTGGAGAAAGAAACACTTACGACGCGATATAAGCCCCTTCCCACTTCATCCGTCAACACGAGTATGTCACTACATAGGAACAGTCGAAGTTTGCGTCCGCTCTTCGCTTTGCTCATCACCCCTTCCTTCAAAAGCTGTCGTGGACCCAGGTGGCGTGTTGGTGCTGTGAGATCAAGACGACTGGGAAGGCTAACTTAGCAAAACCAGGAGTAAGCAGGACACTACGCACCCCTGCCCGATCCACAGATCCTTGCTTATCTCGCTCAGTCTTTCCCTCCCTTCTTGCTCTCGTATCGACTCATTGACGTGCTTTAGAATTTTTTCTGCTGCTTCCAACGCCGCACTGATGTCTCGCCGTTCATCTGCATCGCCTGGGAGCTGCAGGGTGATTTTTGGTGGATTCTCACTGGTTGTTTCCGGGGAATCTGTGTATTGAAGGATTTGGCGGATGAGGAGAGGATATCGAGTGAGGCGTTGCACTGGGGAATAAAGGTCAACTTGGGAAACATTCTGTATGCGGTGATTAAAACGAACTAGGAACGAGGAGGTAGTGCGATAGATCAAGATTTCGAGCTGAAGGATCATCACGGAGTCGCTAAGAGGCCTGTCAGCAGGTGCCTGGACAAAGTCCAATTCGCATACCTGAAGCTGAGAAGCAAGGTTAGGATCGTTGTCTCTCATCGAATGAAGAACCTTGGCAGCATTGGACTGATTGATACAATACGACTACAACGAGGTAAATACCAATGGAACGCGGATTTAAGAACCACATACCAGATAAATATGCATATTAGGAATGTGCATTGCTAGGACGTCGCCGATGTGGTCGATATAAAGGCGACAGTCTTTCTGGCGTTCTTCTAAGACAGAAAGGAAGGTCTACAATGAAATCAGTGACATTCGATAAGCGAGGATAGGGAGAAGGTACAGTATTAGTGAGCAGTATATCCTCAATATTGGCGAAAATAACAGTCGATGCTTTCTCTTCAAGAGTGCCAATAAGTTGAGAGTAGAACAACTGTTAAGAAGGTGAGTGATTTCGGGGGGACGATAGGGGTGAACCATACTCTGACGATGAGCTGTAGATCACGAACATAATCGGCTTCAGTGGAAATAAGTTCAAATATTGCCTGTAGAGCGTAAGGGCCAAATGAAAGAGAAATAATAAAGAGAATCTCTTACTTCTTGCCGCCGCCTTTCTACCTTAGGAATGCCGTCGAGTGCCGAGTTGTCCACTAAGCTCGCCCAAGACTATTCACTTGAGTATGAATCCCGGCGACGATAAGTGGAACACGTACTGTTCCAAAGCTAGGGGTATCGACTCTATTCGGACCAGACTCACCACCAGCAGGAATTGGACCAGATATGACGAGTGATCTCCTATCCGGTTCCGGGGTAGTGGACCTCGTCGCATGTCTCCCGAAAAAGCTCAAAAATTGAGAAGTGCGACTTTCACCATCTCTATGGTTTAAACTAGGCGTCAACGACACGGCGGGTGAGCGAGGTGGAGAAGAGGGGGAAGCAAGAGATGTATCCAAGGAGGAGACGGACATTCTGTTGTTGATAATTCCATTCGTCTTCTTGAAAGTTTCGTATCGATCAAAGGCGTCTTCGAGGTGAGAAGAAGACGAAACAAGTTCAGCAATTGCCAAGTTCACAGTTGGCACTGGAGGAAGTTCCTTCGAAGAAGAAGCAAATGATGTGGGAACTCGGTCAGGGGCAGCGGGTGGCGTTCGGCGCTTCTCCTTCTTCTCACTCGGGCTTGTGTCTACAATTAACCCCGCCGCTTCAAACACACGTTGTCGCTCCAACTCTCGCGTAGTCTCATCCCCCTCACTTTCAGTTCCATCTGAGTCCTCATCCAGTGAGAAATATTCCTCATCCACATCAGATCCACCGCCTCCATCATCGTGGATTGCCAATACGTCAATGTCAACGTCAGCTCTCCTCTCACGTTCAGGATCCACCCTGGCGATTTGAGGACCTCCCGCGTCTGTAAACAAACGACATGGTATTTCCCATAACGGTACATGTAAAGAGAGCAGAAAATTAGATTTTAGTCTAGTTGCCAACCGCGATCAAGGTTAAGAGGAAAACTCAAGGGGGAGGCGGCAAAATCCACGAACCCTCCACTATCTCCAGGTAAGCCGCCGGCACGATGAACACCTCGCCGTCCCGTTCAGCTTTCCACCAATCTGCGTCACTCCTATCTATGATAGAGAGTTCATCGCCTTCAGCAAAGGGAAGCTCGTCTGCATTGGCCCCTTCATATGAGTAGATCGCGTTTGCTTTCACTATCCAGGCATAATAAATAAGAAACAAAGCGATATATATCCGAGCTCACGAACCTAGTTCAACCGTCTGCACATATGTTTGAGGAAAGAAGCCTGATTTGCCGTTTTTCACGACTGTGCCGTACCACCAGTCGCCCCCAGAATTGGACGGATGAGCCGAAATGATGACATTCTCAACAAAACCTAGTAAATCAAATAGTCAGCGACATCGGGGAAAAAATACATCGACACCAAGCATACTAAGATCATCTGGTCTTTGTCCCTCATATGGGTAGAGTGACCGCACACGGAGTTCTGCCGAACCATCAACTCACAAATCCCCTCTACGCAATGGCCACTCACTGGTAGTTCTGTCGATATCATCCATCAAATCGGACGTAACCTCCGATACTTCGATCTGTGGCACCACAGACTCCTGCTCGGCGGCGTCCTCATCCTCTTCAATAGTAGCTGGCAAGTGGTGCACAGCGCCTTGATCAGCAGCAAGACCAGTATACCAGTCAACCGATTCCCTCTTACTGTGTCCTGAAGTTTTTGATCCTTGGGTCATCGGTGATGCTTCAGGGACAGACTCCGGTACGAATGGTACTGGAGCGGGAGGCGACGCTGGACGAGGCACAGAGTTGATGTGAGCAGGAGGACTATCGTCACCGATAACTCTGCCTGAAATCCCCGCGTGGCTGCGGTCATTGGTGACAGCCTTCCTCAATTTTGCTCCGCCTTGAATGGCGCTCAGGAGGGCATTGCGATCGCCTGCCGGAACTGGGGTCACGGTGTTGCCTTCTGGTGGCGGGGGTGCAGCAGGAGCAGATGGTGGTGGGGGTGCAGAGGGTGCAACGGGAGCAGATGGTGCAGGAGGCGCAGAAGGTGGTGGCGGGGGCGCATGAGGTACAGGACTTCTAGGAGACTGAGGAGGAGGTCCTGCAGACTGCGGTCGTGAAGGCAACAAACCCCCAAAGAGCTGCTGCGCCAAGCCCATGCGCGTGTCCCGCGAGCCCAACTCCTCATCACTGCTATCGCTTTCTTCTTTCTCATTAACATCATCCCAATCATCATCACTATCTCCTCCAGCTGTATTGTATGTGGTCTTAACAGCAGGAAGTGCGGGACTCTTTGGGGGTGCCGGGGCAGCAGGTGGGGGCGCAGTTTGACTACGGAAGAAGGGGTTGCTGCTGCCGCTGGTTGATACTGCCGGGGTCGAAACAGCTGATGATCCACCCTCCTTCATCATTCGACTGAAAGGATTAGTACTGGACTTATCTGCTGGCATTCCTGCAGGAGGTGCGGGGGGAGGTGGCGGCGGCGGCGGAGCAGTAGTAGTAGGCGTCGCTTCCTCGTGCTCAAATTTAGGCTCTGGTAAAGTGTGAATAGGAGCAGAAGGCGGTGGCGGGGGAGCAGGAGACGTAACAGGTTTAGTAGCCAAGAACTGCTGTCTGCGTGCCTGATAAATTTCCTCAGCGCGACGTGCTTCTTCCTCTTCTTCCTCAAGCTTGCGAAGAAGGGCAGCGCGTTCCTCCCGTTTCTTGCGGAGGGCTTCTTCACGGGCTTTAAGAGCTGCGTCCTCCGGGTCCTCTTCGGGTTCAGCAGGTGGTGGCGGAGGAGCGGACACAACAGGAGCTGGCGGGGGAACAGCAACGCGCACAGGACTCGGTAGTGGAGAAGCGGGCGTGGGCGCGGGTGATAAAGTCACAGACGGGCGAAGAGCTTGGCCCTTCCTTGGCGGAGGTGGCACTGGCGGACGGGATTTTGGGACTGGAGGGGCAGCCTTGGGTGCAGGGGCAGGAGGTAGGGCAGTAGTAGTGGGTGTTGGCGTGGTTAGCGTAGGCTGAGGGGTAGCCTTGCCTTCCTTCAAGGCTTTCTCGCTTTCAAGCCGTTCTCTTCTAAGCCTCTCGCGCTCTTCAGCGTGTCTCTCAGCTTCCCTGGCCTTTTCCTCCGCTTCCTTTTTCTCCTGTACGAGCCTGTCTTCAACGCTCAAATCTAAGGTGGGTGACGTAGTCGAGGACGGCGTAGATACGCCCAGAGCTTGCATACGCGCTTCGAGACGCTTCCTAGCTTCTGCTTGGATAAATGCCTTGCGTTCTTCAGGTGTCATGCCCTTCGCTCCCGGGGCAGGCGAGCGAGTAGGGGCTCGTGGTGGTGGCGGAGGTTGGGCAATGTTGTTTGTCGGAACAGCAGGCGGCGGCGGGGGAGTACGCGATACCGCTGATAACCCGCGATCTCGGTCTCTACCATAATCACGATCATCGTGGCGGTCGGAATACGAGTTATCTCTATCATAGTCTCGGTCATCCCTGTCGTATCGTGATCCACTGCGAGAATAAGGCCTATCGCGATCGTCATTCCTATGGCGCGAAGAAGGTGAATACCCTCCCTCCGTATCGTCGAACCGGCCTGATCTCTCGTTTCTCCTATCCCGATCTCTCGCGTACTCGCGTTTTTCCCTTTCCTTCCTGACCTGACGGTCCTCAATCTTGCGCTCCAGCTCAGGCACACGCTCGTGCATTAGCTGCAAAAGCTCTCTCTCCAACCTCCTACGCTCCTCATCTTTGCTGGCGCTCCTCGGGCCTCGAGAAACATACTCTAAATCATCTTGCAGTCGCTTAATGCGGTACCGCAGGTCGCTCATCTCGCGATCCAAATCATCGTCACCTGCATCAGCCTCTGCGCTTGCGTCGAGCATCTTCTGCGTGTTAGCAAGCTGGCGCTTCAGGTCGGAGATATCTGCGGCAGGACTGTTGTCCTCATTTCGTGAGCGTACTGCGCTGCGGTCGACGTGCCTGCTGCGGGGCTGGTAGAATCCGCCAGGAGGCTCTGCGTCGGTGTGCTTGTAAACTGTAGCGTCTTTTCGGCCGCCGGCACCTGGTGCAGATGTAGAATTGAAAGAGCGTTCCCGAAGACGTGAGACTGGGGTGTCGTGACCTGATGGAGAACGGGCACGTGTATCGTTCTTGAGGATATCCTTGAGGAAGTTGACAGACGTATCGAGATCTCGAGAGGAAGGGGGGACGAGTTCGGAAGGAAGTTGATCAGGTATATCATTGCCATTCAGTTCTGATGTTGCGTCAGTGGCATCAGGGGTGGATGATGAGATGCAAAGGACGTACTACGGTAGATGAGACCCATTGCGACATGGAACTCGGCTAGGTTCAGTTTTCCACGGTTGTCAGCATCAGCGAGGGTCCTAAGTCGAGGATTAGAAAGTTGAGATGAGATGAAACAATCTGTGTAATCACCAGATGCGGGCCAAATCATTCTTATCGAGGCCACTTTGACCGAAGACTTCGAGTGCAGTTTCACCACTGATAAAGCCGGTGCCTTGGGCATCCCAGGCTCTGAATATTTGGTCGTATTGCTTTTTCTCAGCCTTGGAAAGTGCCCAGGGAACTTTGGGTGCAGAGCCTATGCCCCTGGACTGATTATGTTGTTGGAAGGATTGCTGCAAAGACAAACCGCCCAACTGTTGCTGAGGAGGGGCAGAAAGCTGTGGAATTCCTCCGGCACCATACGGAGAAGAAGTATTGGCAGGCATGAATGAACTGGACATCATCTGGAGTCGGGGATCGACATATCCAGTTATTTGAGGAACCAGTGGGGCAGGAGCACGACCTGCGAAGCCAGTTTGCTGAGGGACGATGGCTGGACCTCCACCATATCCTGAGGGAGAAGGACCTCCGAACCTATTTGGCTGAGGATTTAAGAAGGTAGACTGTTGATGTAATTGAGGTTGCTGTTGGAATTGACTCGGGATTGGTGGAACTGGCGGAGGGGGCGGACGAGACTGCTGCGTAAAACCACCTGGAGCTAAGAAACCCGTAGGCTGGGCTTGTAAAAAAGCTGGTCCCGAAGGACCTGCGCCAGGGAAGCCCGTCTGCTGAGGCTGTTGGAACCCAGTCTGCTGAGGTTGCTGGAACCCGGTCTGTTGAGGCTGTTGAAAGTTCCCGGGGTGGAAACCGGTCTGCTGAGGCTGCTGGAAACCCTGTTGAGGTCGAGCACCTGGAAAACCAGTTGGCTGTTGGGCAATGAACCCTCCACCGATTCCTCCTGGGCTGAAACCACCCTGCTGACCATAACCCCACTGCGACATCTTTGAGATTTCAATATTATCATCCCCGTCGTTCACAAGGACACACTCCCTTTCAAGCGGAGACTGCGCAGTATAACTCCAATTTTGGTATTAGCAGTAAGCAGAAACAAAATAATTATTTACATAAATTTGCGTCTTCGTTTAATGATGCAATCAGGATTCAGCAGTGTAAGCATCGCAGGGCAACCCCTCAGCCCATTGGTGATAATCACAACTCTACCTGGATAATTCCGTTCATATCAGGAGCTCCATGATGACCTCGAGGTCTGAGAACTAAACGTTGAGAGCATGGTTTCCCTGTTGTGATACCATTCTCGACGTCACGTAGTACGCATGTAGCAGACGAAACCCGTGATCGATCAAGTTACCTGCTGTATATCGCATGCTCATTCAGATCACTGCTTCAAGTTCAACGTGCCTGTTCAAGGTACGTATCTATTGCGTCCCATTCCCGTTTTGCAAATTCAGAGTCCGAGCGCTGAGGAGCTGAACGAACATCATGTTTTCACTATACTGAAAATGGGTACCATGCATAAGATTCTAATCTACCGTAGGCGCTTCCCAGAAGCACCTGTACATATGTTATCATCAGGTTCAATGATTCTATCCCCACGGCAGGTCTAAAGAAGCGTTTAAAGCTGCGTTTCCTGACCT
>Ga0153976_1000715_pt1 | contig 11648 bp, 11 predicted proteins | sample TSGA060MetaG_FD_104717 | JGI IMG/M metagenome (GOLD analysis project Ga0153976, IMG submission 104717) | Attine ant fungus gardens microbial communities from Georgia, USA - TSGA060 MetaG | ecosystem: Host-associated > Fungi > Mycelium > Unclassified | place: USA: Georgia, Yuchi Wildlife... | reverse complement strand
TATGGTGTGATCACATGAGACAAAGGCATCGGTACTTCCGAACGAGCCTGCAGCTTAATGGATGATCTACGATCGTACAGTTTTGGATACGATGGGTCTGGCTCGCACGAAACCACCCACAAGCGAGTTTTAGCGGATTTAGAACGAATTTTGCGGCTAAGTTGGTTGAACTCAGGACCCAGGGGCCAGAGAGGGCGCGTAAGCATTACGTATACGTGTGTATAGTTACCGCCAACCTTGCTTCATTGCCACCATCTTCTCCACCTGCATTTTTCAATTAGCTTCCATCATGTTGTCAGTCGCAAAGAGGTCTGTTCACAAAGTCGCGCTCTCTGGAGCGCGCAGAACGATATCCGTCCAGGTAGCGCACGAGAAATGTTGCGACAGCTTTCCTGACGGAAGCTATTTCACAGAGTCTCCTCCACGGGTCACCAGAGGCGAAGAAAGCAGGAGACATTGAGATTCAACAGCACTCTAGGATTGTCGCTAGGGGAAAATATGTCCACGGCTTCGAGGGTGAAGAAGCGAACACGAGTTTCTACTAGACTTTGTCTAACAGTTTGCATCTTACAGTTCACCAAGTTAAACCCGAAGCAGTTGACGAGTATAAAGCTGCAGCGTAAGAAACGTCCCTGTCTTGTACGAGGCACTGTTTCAAAGGTTTCAACTTATTCAGGGAGAAGTACTATGCTGGAATCAAGGATGCACCAGAGTTACACGTCAAGTTGACAGGAAGTTGGGAAACCCTAGTGGGGCAGCAGGACACTTTCGGTATGTCTTCGATGACGTTCTGATTCTCTCGTCTTGATGTTGTATTCGATGTCAAGTTCATATACTCGAATACGAAAATTACGCCGGCTTTGACAAGACCACTCAACTCATAAGAACGTCAGACGTATGGGCCCGCCTATCCCGTGTGTCCGTCGACTCATTCAATCTTTGCTAGCATGCCAAGGCGTACAAGGCCCTTCTACCTTATGTTACTTCACGATCATCCCAACTAACCCAAGAATTTGCGTTCTTCCCCACTGCACCACCCCACGCCCAAGGTGGCGTCTTCGAACTTCGGAGTTACCAGTTAAAGCCGGGTACACTACTTGAGTGGGAGAATGCATGGTTCGTTTCGACCTCTTTGGGAACTGCAGTGCTTCTTACGAAAGCTTGTGTGTTGCTCTCGCAGGCGGAGAGGCATCGAAGCTCGTCGCAAATTCGTCGCGCCCGTTGGAGCTTGGTTTTCGCAGGTTGGAAGATTACACCAAGTACACCACATGTGGCAATATCCGTTAGTTCCCACAGATAACATCCACGTGGATAGATCTGACCTTCTGCGAATAGGAGCCTCGAAGCAAGGAAAGAGACACGCGAAAAAGCATGGCAGATTGACGGTTGGGCGGAAACTGTGTCTAAGGTATGTGAAACGATCTTGCCATAAATTGTATCTATGGTAACAAATCGAACTCAGACCTCTCAGCTTGCGAAGCATATGGATTCGTTCATCCTGCTTCCGCTCTCTTATAGCCCTTTGAAGTGAGAAGAGATGTAATTGGGCAGGTGGTGTTCCTCTTCGAGGATATTCCTCATCCAATCCGATCGAAGCTATTGTCTTATCTTCCATCAGCCAAGTTCTATTTATATATTCCAGTACACCGTCATTTTCAGTGTATCACCATCAATACCTCGCCACCCATTTCCTAGTTGTCTCGCTATCTACTGTCACTAGCAGAGAGAACAATGATCATAATGATATCCGACTTTCACACTACTACGAGACTGTATCGTTAACGGGAGCCATTTTTGAAAATGACCGTCTAACGGTCTAAGTAGCCTCGCGCAAGACGTTGTGGAATCCTGACTCCTGGCTTGGTTTGCTGTACATAGAAACCTTATCTGCTCTCTCTCTACTCATTTAGCTAGCCTAGACTTGGCTGTACAATGCATAAATAATGATAGGAGGCGAATTAAAGTGATAATCGCCCCGAAGTGCCCGTGTGAAGATATGAAAATGACTATGAAATTCCTTTTTCATCGATTATAAACGCGGGCAGACCACCCGCGAAACTCTTCGTGATCGTCATGTCAACTCGTCAGTGGAACGAGTCAGAACCTAATTCTGATGAAGAAATTAACCAAGAAATACTCTCAACTAGGAAACGCAGCAGCAGAGGTACGCCAAATCTACCGATTTGCTTTGCATTGTCGTTTATTGCGACGTTAGCCTGTGATCAGTGCAGAAAGACGAAGAGCAAATGCGAACCATCGGGCACCCCTGGCATCTGCAAAAGTTGCACAGCAGCGGGAAACTGTGCGTGAATTAACTGAGATATTCACTGTTTCTCATTTCATTCCATTCCATTCCAGCATGCACATTTCTAGGCGAGTTCTTGACATCGTATGAGCGCTAGAGGAAGAGCCAACCTTACCTCCAGGCCCGAGTTATAAGCGTGGTCCTCCTAAGGGTTATATACAAGCGATCGAACAGCGATGGCATCAAGTGGAATCCCTTCTTGGCGCGGTTCTCTCTTGTCCAGATAGCAGGGTACAGCAAGTCATAACTGATATAAGACAAGATGACCTTGCAAGAGAAATCCTCAACCGAGTAGATACAGGTCCATTTGTGAGTGTTAGCATACACTGTTCAGAGGAAACTGCTAAATCTATCTTTAGGGCCCTTCGGGCAGACTTTCACAGCCAGCTGGAGCGACGAAGGAAGACTTCTTTGCGTGTATATTCCGAAGTAACGAAGCTTCTGCTCGTGACTCTCCACGCTCTCGAAGGCAGTCCAGGATTTCGAGAGAAATCGTGTCTTCTTCTAGAGGTGAGTGGCCATAGAAGACCTCAGAGCTCCATTCAAAATAGGTTTGGTAGACAATACACTTTCAACCATACCAACGTCGGAGTGGCAGGATCGCCTGGCTGCTCGTCTTGCGAGAGGTCATGCTGGACACCACAGTGTCTCTCCGACCTACCACCTTAGTGGAGCTCCTTTGCAGCAACGGCGTCGGCTTGACACACCGTCTGCCAGCAGTAGTACACGTCAGCCAAACTGGAATGAGATGTACACAATGGATGCACTTTCAGGTGAGAATTTTTTTTCCGCCTACTTTTTGATTTGATCAGTCAATGTAATCCTAGATTCGGAGGGTTCCAATGAATCCAATGGCCCAGATACGGCTTTTGGTCAGCTCTCTCTGGATGAGAATCAAGAGGTTAGCGAGTCGAACTATAGGTTGGTGTTTTGATCAACTTATGCCTATATCAGGTTCGATACCATGGAAAAGCTAGTGGCCTCCATCTTTTGGGACGTAGCTCCCGTTTGGATAGTCGACGTGATGGCGGGATATGGTTCGTCCTTATCCTGATTCCTCATATGTCCTATGTAGTCACAGCATTATCGAAGGAAATTGCCTATGGCACGTTTTTGGCCTTCCGCCAAAACTAACAAAATTCCAGCTCCACGAGACGAAGGCGTCATTGTCGATTTACCTCTCACTGTCGTGCAAGATCATTTAGTTGACTTATATTTCACTTATGCGCATCCGATCTTTCCTGTCATTCATAAGGGTCGTTTCATGAGGGAATACAGCGAGTGGTGAGTTCTATGACTCGTCTCTATCTTTTGCTTTTCTGAATGTGATAAAGGAAGCAAAAGTAAGTCATCTTTAGCAAGACAACCATTGATGGAGTTCTTACCGTGAGACAAAGTAGCAATCCAACCACACCAGAGTCTTCGGGTGGCACTCCATACTACGCCAATCCGGAACCTTCACAGACCGTTACCAAGCTGCTGCTACTGGCCATCTTTGCGATCGCCGCTCGGTATATGGACAACAATACTCCTACGAGTGATGAAGCGATGTGGGAGGCCGGCAACGACTACCTTGCGCAGGCGAGGACAGTGCTTGGTAAATCATATTCCCAGTATTGATTATTACGTGTACTCACGAGCGAAATAGCACAAGTCTATCACAGTTCTCGCGCAACTACTTGCCAAGCTTTACTTCTTCTAGGTCATCGTGAATTTGGGATAGGTTCGTATGATTGAAGTAATTCGTTTGAATGGCGTGTTTAAGAGTTATCACCCAGGTTCTATGGAGCAAGGCTGGCTTTATGTTGGTGTGTACGCATATTTGATGTTCACTCTTCTTTTTTCACGACTTGTGTCACAGGCATGGCAATAAGGATGGTTAGTACAGACGGCATAATTTCAAGACGGGATGCTTAGCTGTGTGTAGGCCCAAGACCTCGGGTTAAATCGTGCTGCAGATAACTGGCAGCTTCACGGAAAGAAACTGTTCTCCGTTGAGGAGAACCAGGTCAGGAAGCATATATGGTGGGCTTGTTGCATTGCAGACAAGTACGAAATTCGTTGTCTCCGTGAAGATATTGCGCTAACGACTGCTGATAGATACAGCTCAACATACATGGGTAGGTCTTATACCTCGCCTTAGTTAATGCTAACCATTTACTGTGTTAGGTCGTCCCGTGTCTATCTGTGAAGGCGACTTTGATACACTTCTTCCGGATCCTGCCGAAGTACGTTCAACTACTAAGTGGTTTGTTATGTATTCACCTTTTTTGCAGTACGATGAAGACAGTTCGGCCGACCTAGCGGCCTTACAATATGTGTCGACACCGCTAACGATGAGCTGCTTCAGGGCTGCTGCATCGCTATGTCCGTATAACTTCTCTAAAGAGTGTGCAAATCTGATGGAGTTTCAGCCGTTTTGATTGGTTCTATTGTGACAATGATTTATCCCGTTCGTTCGACGGGAAGAGGGTCACGGCGGGCGGTCCTAAGTAGCCTGGAGTCTAGGCTGGATCAATGGTACATCGACCTCCCTGATAATCTGCGGTATGACCCAGCTAGCAAGCGAAATACTCCACCTCCGCCAGTTCTTTTTATTCATATCAAATATTGGTCTGCGGTTTTGTTGTTGCATCGAGCATTGTACGTCGAACTTTGGAATAGTGAATCTACATTACTGATGTCTCTATACAGCATTCCCGATTGGAAAGGGTATGTCGCTCTAATAGCCCGAAAAGTTCAATTCCTAACCCTTTGTTTTAGTTCAGAACAGATATTACAGAATGCTAACGAATCAGACACAGCATCCTTGAAAGCTTTCGATCTCTGTCAAAGTGCCGCCACTTATGTCAGCACAATAGGTACGGGTGGTTCCGCTAAAGTTCTTTATTATCCGCTCATTCCAGCCTAGTAACGACACATCATGAGAAGTTCAATATCAAACGTAGCTCGCCGTTCCTGTCATCGTATATTCTTAGTGCCGGGTTTGTTTTATCATTCGCGCTAGTAACATATATTCTGATCTTTAAAACCCATCAGGATTATGCACATTGTAACATGTGAGCTTGTCCTTTTGAAATGTAACCCTTTCTAAATCTCATTTACTTCTAGTAACACTGCGGCCATCAAATGTGCAGGCCTATATTGGCTTGCGACAATGTCTTGCCGTTTTGAAAGAAATGCAGGTACGAGCGCGCCACTATTGTTCGCACCTACTCTTACCTTAGCTAAGACTACGTGGCCTAGCGCTAGAAGAGCTTGGGATCTTCTTAATGGTGTTAAAGTTCAGGTTGACAGTAACTTGCCACCATTGGTGCAGGGTCCCGATCGTCAAAAGAGAGCAGCAGATGACGCATTCGGCGAGAAGAGCTCTGACGTCCTGCAACGCGAGGCGTTTAGTGATTCACCAGGAGAACGTCCTCCACAGAACAGTGGTATCCAGGAGATCAGCACCCGAATGATGGCGCATATGCTTGGCCTTGACATTCCTGGCATTGAGCCATCTACTTCGTATTATCCAGGTTACGAGTGGTGGCCACGAGTAAACCAGCCTGCACCTCAGTCATATCACGAATCATCCACAGGTGCAGCTTCGCTGATGAGTATGAACTATCCACCAAACGAGGAAGGCTGGAGAGTTCAGAATCCCTCCGAGTATGCATACGAGTATCAGAATGCGCCACCTGGTCATTATCGTATGTGATCTTTTGGTCGTCCCTTCTCCCTTAGTAGAATGTAGTACAGCGTTGATTATGTAATTTATTACGGTAATGGACCTACAAGAACCTCCAAATTGAACGACCTTGCAATTGCTGCAAACTTATGTCCCGTCCCCGAAAATACCATGTCGAGCTTGAAAAATCTGTTGAACCCTGAAGATGATTCCAGAAGCTCGTATCAGTACGTGCACCTGTTCTCGGATTTTTTTGACGGCTTAGTCTGACCCTCTGTTTGCTACCCCCTTTGTCTCAACAGCTCACCAACCGGACAACCTATTTCCGCGAGCCCCTCCTCTCCTACATCAGACGTTAGCGCCAACACGACCGTCGAATTGCCTCAATACGTCCCAGAGGATGATCCTCCATACAAAGAGCATGCTCCCCATCCCAATTGCCCAGACACTTTGGCATGTCTTCCAGATACGGATGGGCGACCACAACACACACTTCCCGTGATCTTGCGTTGTGCAATCCTTGGTAGTTCACGGAAGCGTCTCACAATTCGAGATATATACGCTGCCATGGAGGAGAAATACTTGTATTTCAGGACGGCGGGACCGACATGGAAGGTCAGTACACTAGCATATGGCTAAAAGCTTTTACATTACAACATTTGGATCACAGCAATCTGTTCGCCACCACCTCTCTTTGAATAGATTATTTGAAAAACAGCCACGCCCCGTCACCGATCCAGGCTTCGGTTCTTATTGGACAGTAAATCTTTCTGCTCCCCCAGGCACCAAGCGACCACGGAAGCGTGGAAGACCTGTGAAGGCCACCGAGGAGTCATCTAATCCTACACAGCAGAAGAAACGTGGGCGACCTCGGAAATCGGTTGATCTATCATCCACTTTAAACTCAGTGACTGTGGGTTCGGGGCGTGCGGTGCCGCCATGCAACGTTTCAGCCTTACGGACCCGGGGAAATGAACACGATGATGAAATTGGCGAGGAGGATCAAGGCGGCGATGGACATGCGATGAGTGAGGATGATTACGAAAGCGAGGAAGATATGGTCGTTCCCCCGCACCATCAGTCATCTCTTGCTGGACTTGACGCCTTTAGGCTAAATGAAGCCCCTTCTTGTTTCCCAAGCACCTCAACGTCCCGCGCATTGATCACCCAGTCGGATGACAATCTCGTGGATCGATTGCAGATTGAGATGGCGGGATTGCGGAGGCAGTCGGCGGATGCGATATCTGTTTCCTTGAAAATATCAGATCAGCTAGCGGAAGCTCAAGCTGAAGCAGCTAGAGCGAAGACAGCTTTGAGAACAGTTGAAGGGATGCTAGAGGAGGAAGTTAGAAAGAGAAGGGAAGCTGAACATCTAGCAGATCATGAAGCTAAGTTAAGGCGAGCAGCAGAGGACGCCATTACACGCATGCGAAGTCAGAGGGAGGGCGACCATCGAGTCACACAAGGTATGTCCGCTTCCTCTCGTATCCATGCGTCGTGTTTGTTCTCACATTAGTAGCATTCTAGGCTTACGGATCGCTACCGCAAACCTGATCCCCTCGTCTGCTCACCCTTAAGCATCGGATTACTTCTTCTCCAGTCGGGAAACTTCCCATTTTTTCACTTCAGCACTGTGACAACATCAGCGGACTTGACATATTTTACAAATCTTCACTACTTTCCCATTCATTGGTCCACATGAGTATTCTAGGATTTCTATGTTTATTGCAACATATGGACGAGTTAGTTCAAAAGAATTACCAGATCTGAGGATATAAAACCAACAGCCGATTGTACAGTGAATTTTACAATTATCTTTCATATGTTGCAGCATTATATGGCGTCCACAAGTTGCAAACCCGGATTGAAAAAGTGAATCGCTTCAGCCTCCCAGATACGGAGGATTTCTACTTATGTTTTATTGCAACATTATGAGTAGTTGAAAAAGGAAATTATAGTAGATCTGAGGATACAGAACCAAACAGCTGAAGTTACAGTGAAATTTACATATGCTGCAGCATTAGATGGCGTCCACGGGTGGCAAACTCAGATTGAAAACAGTGTGAGTTATGTCGCATATTGCCTTCACCACGTTTGCGTTCTAACTACTTGAGCAGCTACAAGAACAAGCGTTCTATCGGACCCCTTCATACGTGCGGATCTGTTGCGGTCTCGGTTGACGGGAGCAGACTCGTTACTTGTGTTGCAGAGGAAGCTGTCCTTACCAATCTTCTGACTGGTGAAGAAATATGTCGGTTTGCAGGGGTAGGTTGCCTACTGTGGAAACGTTAGGAAACTTCCATGACTGAAGGAATCTAGGACACTCAATCGATTAATTCACTGTGCTTGACCCCATCGGGTTTACAACTGATCATATTCACTTCTGCTCCTTCGTTGCGCGTCTACGACATCCCTACGTCCGCCACGAAAAACAAAATCCACCCCGCCCGGGTGGTCGCCCGTGCTCATGATGCCCCCGTACACGTCTGCACAGTTGATCCATCCTCTACATATCTTGCCTCAGGCTCTGCGGACGGTGTTGTCAAGGTTTGGGACATTAAACGTGGCTACGTAACACATATTTTCAAAGGGCACGGTGGTATTGTGAGCGCGTTGAAGTTCAACTTCCCCCGAGACCCTTCCATCGTAACCCCACAAAATACACTCCAACTCATAACGGCCTCTGTGGACACTCGCATTCGGATATTTGATTTAACGACGATCGCGAGTAAAGATCAGGGAGCACTACGACCTATCGCTGTACTCGAAGGGCACGTTTCTGTTCCTCGGGGTCTGGACGTTACTCCGGACGGAAAATGGCTCATAAGCGGTGGAAGAGACTCCGTTGTGTTGGTATGGAATTTGCACGCAAAATCAACGGGAGCAAAATCTACAGAAAATGCTAAGGGAAAAGGAAAGGGCAATATGCCTACATTGGCTCAGACTATTCCTGTCTTGGAACGTGTGGAGGCTGTTGGGTTGTTGCAGGATGGGCACTTGGTTCCCAGTAGTAAGGCTACTCAACTGCGTTTCTATACTGCTGGAGAGAAGGGTATTGTCCGGATATGGGATGCAAAGGATTCATCTGTCCTCTACTCCCTTGGGCAGGTAGCAGATTCACAGTCAGAGGATCAAGAGGAGCAACGGCAGATTGTAGAAGCTGTGTTAGTATTAATTTCCCTCATGGTTACCATCGTCATTGACAGCACACTTTCAGCTACTTGCCTTCGATATCGACTATTGTCTCCGTACACGCAGACCAGAACATCTTGTTCCATGACCTGAGCACACGAAAACTCACCCGGCAACTCATCGGTTTCAACGACGAGATTGTCGATGCCGTCTTTCTGTCTCCAAATGCACCCAATACTGTCGATTCTCATATCGCATTCGCTACAAATTCATCCCTCATCCGGATTTATTCGACTGCTGGGCTAGATGCGCGCCTTCTTTCCGGTCACAATGACATAGTATTATCACTTGATCGTGGAGCAGGAGGGAAATTATTTGCGAGTGGAAGCAAAGATCGCTCCGCTCGATTGTGGGCGCCTGCGTCTGGGGATGACGACAAGCCGACGGAGTGGGGCTGCGTGGCCATTTGCGAAGGTCACGCAGAAAGCATAGGAGCCGTCGCGATGTCACGAACTTCCGGCGAAGGTGGCATCGTGCAATTTATGTTCACCGGTAGTCAAGATCGCACGATTAAGATGTGGTATATGGGCGACGTGCCGCTGGTTTTTGATGCTTCTCAACATAGCCAAAGCGCTATGAAGTGCAAAAGCCTGACGACTCATAAAGCACACGAAAAAGACATCAATTCTCTGGATGTCGCACCCAATGACCTCTTTCTGGCATCTGGATCCCAAGACCGCACAGCCAAAGTGTATGAAATCGATTTCTCGCGTGCAGCTGGCGATCGCCCTGCAGGTGGAGAAATCAAACTACTTGGCACCTGCAAAGGCCATAAGCGAGGCGTCTGGACGGTCAAGTTCGGTCGTACGGAGCGTGTACTCGCAACCGGAAGCGGTGACAAAACCGTCAAGCTTTGGAACTTGGAGGATTTCACTTGCGTGAAGACTTTCGAGGGACATACGAACTCAGTGTTGAGAGTTGATTTCCTTAATCTCGGCATGCAGCTCGTCACATCAGCATCGGATGGCCTTGTCAAACTGTGGAGTGTACGCGAAGAAGAGTGTGTAGCTACCATGGACAATCATGAGGACAAGGTAGGCTGCTCGTTCTCTCATTGCGGCTGAAATCAATACATCTATAGGTTTGGGCACTGGCGGTCAGTACTGATGAACGTACGATCGTTTCCGCAGCAGCGGACTCGGTGGCGACGTTCTGGGAAGATTGTACTGAGGAACAAGAACGGGAGAGCGAGGCCAAACGTGCCGACTTGGTCTTGAGGTTTGTTACCGTTCGGCATATCTCGTTCAAGCTCATAATTTTTTATATCAGGGAGCAGGATTTCATGAACTACCTGTCCCTTCATGACTACCGCAGAGCAATACAACTTGCCCTCGCTATGCAACAGCCCGGGAGGCTGTTGTCCCTGTTTAAAACAATTCGGGCTACCCCATCGGAATCCACAGCAGATATGTCATCAGTGACCGGTAATAGTGCGGTCGATGAGGTGCTTCGGACCCTGAGCGGATCCGATCTTGCCCGCCTCTTGCGTTATGTTCGTGACTGGAATCCTAATGCTAAGACAAGCGGGGTTGCGCAGGGAGTGCTATACGCAATCCTGAAGCTGAGATCGGTGGACGATGTCATCGCGGCATTTACGGAAGAAGCTCACGAAGGTATTTTACAGTCCTCTGGTGAAGAGATTGTGAAAACCGGTACGAGTGGCAATACTGCACTGAAGGAACTTGTCGACGCTATGATTCCATACACTGAACGGCATCTATCCAGAATGGATCGTCTTGTTCAGGATAGTTTCGTTGTGGACTACATCCTTAGCGAGATGGATGACGGAATGTTTGATGGTCAGGAAATAGATACCATGGACGTCGATCTCATGGAGGTTTCATAGATTACATTTCCAGTCAAAAGTAATTTAGCCACTGGCATAATCACTCCGTCTTGCTTGAAGTGTGAAATTTAATCCGTCCCAGCTGGCAACCAATGACGCCGTTAGAAACTAGCACCCATTCGCCATCTTTAATGTTGTTTAATGTCAGTTCGTCCTCTACTGCCTCAAAAATGCGGTGCTGTTCCAGAAGCCACCGTCGTATAACGCCCGATATGCAACCAGCGGCCAGAGGAGGGGTGATCCAACGACCATTGCGATAGAATGCGATATTACACACAGAGGACTCAGTGACGACATCCCGAGGATTGTACAGTATCACATCATCAGGTGCATCGCTAGCTGGTGGATCAGATGATCCAACAGGCTGGAGGCCAGCTCGCATGCGTGCATCATCATAGGCCCGCCTATCCGTCGTCTTCAACGATATAGTATCCGATGTTGGCTGAGTATCAATGTAGATGGTGAGCACGGGCTCAGGGGGGAAGTCTGTCGCGGGGTTGAAGAGAGATGGGAGAGATGGATCACGTGTAAATTCTTTCACCGGTGTTGCAGTAGCTGAAAACTCTCCAGAGGGGTTGAAAACGACGCGAACCTGTTGAGAGAGAATGAGTGAGTGTGTATAATACACCTGG
>Ga0153976_1000714_pt1 | contig 11654 bp, 14 predicted proteins | sample TSGA060MetaG_FD_104717 | JGI IMG/M metagenome (GOLD analysis project Ga0153976, IMG submission 104717) | Attine ant fungus gardens microbial communities from Georgia, USA - TSGA060 MetaG | ecosystem: Host-associated > Fungi > Mycelium > Unclassified | place: USA: Georgia, Yuchi Wildlife... | reverse complement strand
CTCCCTCCGAGTCCATTAGGATACATGTCGCAAACTTTCGTGAAATCATTCACTCACTTGAAAGATCGCCCACATGCAGACCGAGCCTTGCCCATGCTTCAACGGGTAGCAGTCCTAGTAAAGCCAATCATGAGGAAACATGGCTGGATCGTGCCCGTCTTGTCTGAATTTTTCCCCGACAGCCCTAACCTCGTTGGTAAGTCCTTCTTTGTGTCGCTTGAACCTTCTTCATCGCGTCCAATACCATGCAGGGTTGAGTGAGCATCCGAAGCATTTGTTGTTCGGCGCCCTTGCTGACGTACGCTTAGATATGAACGGGGGAGAACAGATTCTTCTAAGATTGCGTCCTCCATGGGCCCCTGATACCTTTTATGAAGAAGACCAGGTTGTTCGAGTCATGCTCCACGAGGCAAGGGAATCATTGTCTCTTCAAATGTGTTCAAGGTGCTACTAATGTCACTTCAATAGCTAACTCACAATGTTCACGGCCCTCACGATGAGAAATTTTACAAGTTTCTAGCTGCCCTTGAGGACGAATATGATGCCCTGCAGCGATCTGGCTACGCTGGCGAAGGCTTCTTCTCTCCTGGACAACGACTCGGCGCAGGCGTATCGCATGATCTCCCGCCACACCTAGCTAGACTCAGAGCTCTCGAAGCTGCTGAGAGGAGACGTCACACAAATAGTGTGCTCGGCGGTGGCGGCAGACTAGGAGGCAGAATCACTGCGCTGCAAGGCATGACACCGCGTGAAATGGCCGCACAGGTCTTCGCCCGTTTTCTATGGCTTGACAATAAATGCTGACGCCAAATTTGAACAGGCCGCCGAGCGCAGGAAGTATGACGAGATTGCATGTGGGTGGGGTATTGCGCTCTCCCTGCATGAAGTCGAGAGAGCGGCCAATGAAAGCATCAAAGATATCATCGACCCCGATGATTCTCCTCTAGAGCCGTGGTCTTGTCCTGCGTGCACACTCCACAATGAGCCAATCGTCCTGCAATGCGCAGCATGCTTCACAGTGCGTCCACGCAACTTGCCTGGGATCGCAAATAAATCTCGTGCTGTCGCCGAACAATCAAGTATACGTAATCCTTCAGGATCAATCTCTGATTCACGTTACATAGAACGAGGGCAGTCTAGAGTCAATGCGGATAAGCAACCAAATAATGCCAAGAAATCCAGTCACTCCACACTTCATTCTCACCAGTCAGTCAATGCCAATGCGACTCCAGCTGACAGTGGACAATGGAGTTGTATATCTTGCACATTCACCAATGACCGACAAATAAATCATTGTGCCGTGTGCCTGAAGGAGCGCCCCGGAGATCCCTCTGTGGGGTGGAGATGCATGACATGCGGTGAGGCAGGCATGCCTCACGAGTTCTGGTCTTGTCGATTTTGTGGCGCGATCAAGACGGAGAGCAGTGAAGCACTGTCATAGTGCAAGGGGTTCCACTTTACGTTACTGCCGCCTATAGTAATACCTTGATTGATGTGACGTTACAATACCTCGACTTTGGATGGTAAAGTTTTCTCTTCTTCTCCTTAATCTCCTTTATCGCCCTCTTGGGGCCTTGCGCTGTGTAGAGCAGGTACCATACAGTGTCTATTAGCTTGCCCGTACGATTGAGTAATGAAATGATTATTATTAGCTTACGAACTAGGTCGGTGACGGCTAGGGGCGTAAAGCTTTAGAAGTTGACAGCTGATTCCTGGTTGACATATCATTACCGCTCAATTTGAGTGTCTCGGCTACTGCGCCTTAGGTGATATGCGTTTTCATGGTACTGCGTTGTTGGAGGCTGTTGGTCCTTTGACTAAACATGGCCCCATTAGGACTATCAAGATAGCAACAATTGAAGCTAGTATGCATCAATGTCAGGCCGCTGGGCATGTTCAAGTACTTATACTGAGATGTCAATAATTATCACCGAATATAACCTTCAAATTCTCGAGGCTCTCTGAGTCTGCTTGCCCCGATTTATCGCTTCCGCGGAACGCCTCTTTCACGATGGCGGTCTTACGTTTTTGGATCTGGAGTATACGGCCTTCAATGGTGTTATCGATCTTGAAGAAGGGTCAATGGTTACGACCGCAAAAAAATCAGGGATGATCTCACGATGAAGTGTTTGACGTAGACCGTTTTCTCTTGACCTATTCGGTGTACGCGATCGATGGCTGTTGCTGAGGTCAATACTGGTCGATATGAACGGGATACCCAGATGCCCAACCTTGATTTTCCGTCGCTGCGTTCCACCAGCAATCCATCTATAATAGGTGCATTAGCACACTAGAGAAACAGACTCACAGAGGGAACTGACCATGAAGACGTGGTTAGCGGTCGTTAACTATCATCGAAATACCTTTCAGTAACTGAGCTCAAGAGACACATAGCTTGCACTTACATTCAAACCGACACCACCTGCTTTCAAGCTGACGATGAGAACCTTGGGCTTCCGCTCGTTCTGCTTGAACTCTGATATGGCGGCATTGCGTTTCTTGATGTCCATTGATCCATCAAACCGATACCATGACAGGTGTTCACGGTCCAGTGCGACAGAGATGAGGGAAAGGAAAGACGTGAACTGTGAGAAGACGACAGCACGGAAGTATGGGTCTTGATCTTGGAGTCGTCCTGAATTCGACTGAGCAGAGGGGAACAGACTAAGGAGAGTAGCACATACTGAGGTTGTGTACCAGAGCATCCAGCTTCGTGGACGATCTAAAATCATTTCGACGCAGGAAGACTTCTGGTGTTGATGTCTCTTCCTTTTCGCCTCCTGTTGATTCCTGGTGTGGACTACCTTGACCAGGCCTTGGTCTGAAGACCTCAATGAGATCTTGCTCCTTGACTGGTCCTTGTGAGCATGTAGGGCACCGTGGCTCCTCGCCCTTCTCTGTGCAAGTCGCAAGATATGATATGATACACTCTTTACAGCTGTGGTGCAGCATTAGCACGAATCGATGACATGAGGAGCATCAGGCGCACCATTGATGCATGCAGGCAGGGATAATGGATGGTACCTGCATCACATCAAGGCAGATCGGGCACTCTGCATCATTGGACGTGTCAAGGTTGGCTAAAACGCTCTCAGCATAGGCCACTTTCGAGCCGCCTGACAAATCATGTTCTGAGATGTCGCTCATAAGGGCATCCACATCGATCGCTCCATCTTTCGAGTGTCCAGAGGGTTTATTTTCTGTCTCATCGCTTGGGTCAACAACAAGATCTGGATGAAGCACTGCCCGACGCAGTCTTGATAGAGCAGTAAGAATTAGGATACATTGAAGCGTCACAAATCTCACTTCATAAGCATCGCCAGAATATGAGTATAATTCTTGCCCACGAGACCTTTCGCATTGAGTTGATCAAAATTCCGCTTTGCTGTATTGTAAATGGTGTCGTATATCTTCTGTTCCGCAGGTGTAAATTGCAGTGTATCGACAGTGACCTCCTTCGCAGGTAACTCGACGATGCGTTTTCCAGAGCTATCACGCATGTTCTTCTCGCGTCGAAGAAGGATGCTCTCTAGAATCACCTGCACGATTTCTATTGCTTTTGGATCGCGAGCGAGGAATGGCACAGTAATGAAACTGGCAAATGGCTTCAGCCTTGTTAACGAAATTTGATGAGAAGGACCGACACATACGAGCGGAAGAATGAGTATGACGACCATGGTGTATACTCCAAGAATTGGCTGATACAAATCAGTCAAACTACAATAGGAAACAATGTTATAACTCACAGGAGGGAATGAAGATCTTCGAGTTTATTAACGATCGGAGTCCCTAATCGTAAATTAGTCTCTGGATCATTGAAATGCTGGAATAGTCACCTGTCACGGCCCATCTACGTCTGGCGCGAAGCGCATATACAGCTCGTGCAGTCTTGCTTGTCCTGGACTTACAGTGATGGGCTTCATCTAAGATGACTCGTAGCCACTCCACTTCACAAGCCGTCAATCAGGGGATTTTTGCTTGATCGCTAGGACATTACCTTGGAAAATGGAAGATTGACCACCAGACTTAGAAAGTTTGAAATGTTCGGAGGCGAGCACGCCGTAAGATGTAATGACAACTGTGATAGGGGAATCATCGTTCGAATCATCTTCTATGCCGTCCAAGTCCAGCCTATTCTGTCCATGCCAGATAGTGGCTTGAAGAGTCCCTGGTACACTCGATCGCAACAGTTCATCGTACCATTGAGATAGCAGTGAGGTGGGAGCAACAATCAATGTTGCAGAAGGGCCTTTGGTAGCATTCCTCTTTTGTCCAGGTACTATTGACCGGAAGGCGTTATTAAGTTTCAGTTGACGAGCACGTGCAAGATCCCTAGAGGTGTCGTCAGGAAGGGTGGGTTCTGGATCTCGGTTCGTGTGAATAAGAGCGGATAACATGATAGTTTTCCCCATCCCCACTAAGTCAATCAATCAACTCCAATTACCACACAAAGGGCACAGGGACGTACTCTCTGTGTGGTGTGCCAGATCAAAAGACATTGGGTATGAGCAAGATAACATCAGATAAGAGCAGCACGTTACCGTCACTGAAAGCTAAGGTATAAGCATTCGTCGACGAACAAATCCTTGCCACTTACGCGAGGATCCCGCCTTTGAGCTTGCGCTCGGCTTTGGGAAAGTCAAGACTGAGTTCTCCAGAGTATGGGTTAAAGTAGAACGCTTTCTCATCTTCAGTCAGGTCTATTATGCCATCTCGAGGCTCGGGAGGGAAAACATATCTATAGGAACAGTTCACATCTCTCCTGAGTATGGTTGGGAGCACTTACTCGCTCCACAAAGGGTGCATAGACGCGGCTTCTCTAGCAGAAATTTCACCTGATTCCTTTGAGTGCATCCACCTTGTGTAAGTCAGTAAGGGAGAACAAGATATTTGATGGTAATTGTAATCTGGCCCACATAAGTGCTTGTTTCTGGTACCCTCTCAATCTCAACGTAAATGTATCTGGAGGATCCATCTCAGCCATTGATAGATCGTTCTTTTGCGCTCTGAAAGTTTGTCAATATTGTGGCCGACATCATGAAGTAATACCCACTTCTTGTAGATCACATCCAGCTCGTTGTCAGATAATTCCTCCCCTTCTTCTACTTCGACCTCCTCGCCGTCGCCAACTATCTCAGTTCTTTTCTGCTTGGCACCTCCGGGATGTTGCGTTAATCGCTTGGCCGTATTATCCAATTCCTTCTGCGTATTCCTGCCATCTTGGACGCGAGCTTCAACGCGAGGCCGGAGGTTAACAGCTTCGAAGAGAGAAAGCAGCGCAGCTTTGCGTTCTCTGAGAGTTCGCTCATCTTGTGTTTCTTGCCCTGGATTGAACATATTTTTTGTTGGCTCCTCCGCTGAAGTACTTGGTGGCTTGAATGCAGATGCACAGACATATACAGACAATGAGACTATCAAGTCAGCACCAGAGTGCAGAGTGGCTGGACAGTCGATAACTGTGCTGCCGTTGAAGTCGACGATTCCTAAACACCACGGTGAATGCAATGTTAATTCACAAAGAAGACGAAGTACCTAAATCAAGGAGTTTCGAAACCCAAGATGAAACCTGCTGTGGAAGACGACCAAACTCTGAGTAAAATGTCAGAGCACCCTTGCATTCTGTTCAGACGAGGCTCACCAAAACCACGGTCATTCGTAAGGCGAACCACCGTGTCAATTTTCTTCGTCAATTTTGGTGGCTGCGACTTCAGCATAGCACCGAGGGTGAGTTGCTTCGTTTTCCCCTTGTCTAGAAGAACTTTCTTCTTTCCTTTCGCCGGGACTGATAAGTCAGATCCCGACACATCAGGATCATCCCTTTCAATGCGAATCACATCGCCTGGTTTTATATAGCCTTTGCCTCTAACAGTACTCCAGGCATTCCCGACAATGAATGATCCAAGGTATGTAGTTCGACAAGGTCCTTCAAGTTGTCCCATATGCGCCTGAACTTTGGGTGGTGAGAGTCGCCTCTTCTTCACGGGTGGTTCTTCACCAGAAGGACCTGGTACGGGCGAAGAAGTTCTGAGAGAAGGCCCTGATGACATACTACTGACGCTAGAAGCTCGAGGGCCTTCTTCGAAGGACGGTAACTCGAAGTCGCTTCCACTGTCATCACCATGCCTGACTAATGACGCGTCAATCACAATTGGATTTGGAGTTTGGAAGCGTGGAATGTCGTCGTCATCACTATCGGCAAAGAACAAACGCTTTTGAGGTGAGGAGTAATGTAAACTTGATGATGGGGTTGCTGGCCGGGCTGATTGAGCAGCCGTCGAATTCTTGTCATCATCCTCATCATCAGATCCTGCAAAAAAGAGCCCACGATCAGGAGGTTTGTCATGGGTCATGGTCAAGGTTCGTTTATCCGCGAGAATTTCAAGAGAAAGACGTTGGTGATTCCAAGAACGGTACGCGATAATGCGCGTCACATGACTCACGAGACGCGTTTGAAGTTGTTTAGTCGTGTTAGGATCCAAAGGCTTTGACAAATAAGCATTCGACGCTGAGCTTGGTGTTCTTGCCATCTTGTCCGATTAACAAAATTAAAATGCAGCGCGGCCTGCCAATGGTACGTTGTCCTCATACCTACTTCTTGTATAAGATCTGAACCTGTCTTTAGCAACCCACGGTGGTGCTCCTCCGGGAGGGCACAGACACGTCTCAAGGAAACCCCCAGCTTTTGTCCAACATATCAGCGTGCCTTGCCATCTCACAGACTCTCTCCAGTACCCTCGGGCCTCGTGGAATGGACAAACTGATCGTAAATGAACGTGGCGAAGCGCAGATCACCAATGACGGTGCAACGATCTTGAAGCTTCTCGATATTGTTCATCCAGCTGCAAGAACCCTCGTCGATATTGCGCGTGCCCAGGATGCAGAAGTCGGTGATGGAACAACCAGTGTAGTACTTTTGGCTGCACAGCTTCTCAAGGAAGTTCGTGGATATATCGAGGAGGGTGTCAGCCCGCACATCATCATGAAGGGGTTCAGGAAGGCGTCGCAACTGGTAAATATCATCCGCGATTTCATTTGAAACCCATTTTTATCAACAATAAATAGGCTACAGAACGCATCAAGGAGAATCAGATTATTGTCGACAAGAGCGATCCTGAGTATGCATCGCAACTTGATAAAATGATACTCCCTAACAATCCTACAGGCGATTCCGATCTCTTCTACTGAAATGTGCATCAACATCTATGTCATCAAAACTTATTCATTCGGAAAAACCGTTCTTCTCAAACATGGTCGTCGATGCTGTCCAAAGCTTGGATCCAAATGACTTAGATGAGTCGCTCATTGGGGTGAAGAAGATTCCAGGAGGTGGCATGCAAGATTCTCAGTTGATCCGTGGTGTCGCTTTCAAAAAAACATTCACGTATGCTGGTGCTGAACAACAACCGAAGTCCTTCCGGGACCCACTCATTCTCAGCTTGAACGTTGAGCTTGAGTTGAAGGCTGAGAAGGACAACGCGGAGGTTCGAGTGGAGGCAGTGAAAGACTACCAGGCGATCGTTGATGCAGAGTGGGAGATCATTTACAGAAAGCTGGAAGCGATCGAGAAGACCGGTGCCAAAGTCGTATTAAGCAAATTGCCGATCGGCGATCTGGCCACTCAGTGGTTCGCCGACCGGGACATCTTTTGTGCTGGTCGCGTCCCCGCTGCCGATCTTCGCAGAGTATGTCACGCAGTGGGAGGTTCCGTACAGTCAACATGCTCTGACATAGGCCGAGAGCATCTCGGAACTTGCGGTCGGTTCGAAGAACGTCAGGTTGGCGGCGACCGGTATAACATCTTCGAGGAGTGCCCAAAAGCGCACACATGCACACTACTACTTCGTGGTGGCGCAGAACAGTTTATCGAAGAAGTAGATCGCAGTCTGCATGATGCCATCATGGTCGTCAAGCGAGCGATCCGAAATGGTGAGGTGGTAGCCGGAGGTGGAGCCGTCGAGGTATGCCATACACCGCAGTGCTTTATACGGTATCTAACTTAGTGTGCGCATTACAGATGGATCTTTCCGCTCACATTCGGAAGCATGCACTGTCTATTCCTGGGAAGCAGCAGCTGATTTTAACTGCTTTCGCAAAAGCACTCGAAATTATTCCTCGTCAAATCTGCGACAATGCCGGTCTGGACACTACCGATATTCTTAACAAACTGCGCATGCGACATGCCTCAGGCAACAAATGGTTTGGAGTGGACGTCGATGGTGCAGAAGGGATCCGCGATAACCTGGAGGCATTTGTTTGGGAGCCCGCGCTCGTCAAGTTGAATGCAATCAGCAGTGCAACGGAGGCCGCATGTCTTATCCTGAGTGTCGATGAAACTGTGAGAAATCCACAAAGCGAGGCTGTACGTAGGAACTTATCCTTTCGGGAACTAATGAACTAAAATGTCCTGTAGCAAAACCCAGGACCAAAAGCACCACCTGGTGCAGCAGCTCGTGCCCTCAGGGGCAGGGGTAGGGGCATGCCCAGGCGCTAAAGAAGATCAGCTGTGTCGTGAGAATAGACAGAAAACGTCTTATTGAAATGTATCGTACAGTTCTCCGCAATAAGTCGCTAATCACGGTCAAATGTAAGGGGTCTTCACTAAAATAGAAGCTCCCCTGGGAAAATCAATCCTCTCCATGACTATTGCACCATCGCGCCACGGCCTGTCGCAAAGCTGGCCGCCATTTCTGAGCATCGTTGCTTCATTCTCGTATCTTATCGATATCTCCGGGAGGTGCATTGGTTGCTCGTGCTTAAATCGTAGATATGAGAGCCTTATTGATATGCGATAGCTCGACGCCTTGGGAACACGATGTCGAACAAGTTCTACTCTTGGTAAAATAACGGCCAATTCAGTGGTGTTATGTCTACTCTACACGCTCCATCCAGCACAGGGCCTCATCGATCATCCTTCAGTTGACAAGGAAAAGAGGATGGTCTGGAACACCGTAGTGGCATGGTTGTTGATGTTTGCTTCCACGGATCTTGTTATTATAAACCTAAGGAGAAATTTTAAAACGCACCGATTTGACGTATGGAAAAAGTGATGGGCTCAGATAGCCCCTGAATTTGCACGCAAGTCTGAAGGGCAATATTTTGTACTACATTCCCCATATCCTTCGTCACCTACTGACTGTCGGAAATTTTATTTGTGCATCATAATAGGGCAGTCAGTTGCAGTCATTTTAGTGCCATTTTGATGGTCTTCATAATCTCTTTGAGTCAAAGTATCTCGACAGGGAACAGCGTCATGGAAAGCAAGCTCCAGTGTCACCATATATTTTGGGTGCTTGCCAACTGTTTCGTTATCGGAAAGGAACCGATGTCGTTGCAATATACCGGATATCCAGGGACTCCTTGTTGTGATACGAATGAGGTCGAATGGAATCACTCCCAGCTGGAAGAGGGCTGTCCCTTCGGGCCGATTTCCTGCGTACAATTTAAAGGACCCTTTTTGGATGTAAAAAATTGACCGTGTTGCAAGAGGAAGCACAACGCGGCACCAACAGCCAGTCAGTCATACCGTGGGTCATTCTGAATTTCTTGCCAAGTTACAGAGGCCTGCGTGGAATATACCACAACATGCATGACACAGGAACGGAAGACTTACTCGGATCCATGAAAACAAAATTTCCTGATCTCTTCGGACACTCAAGCTAGGTCCACTGACTTACGGGATCTTCACATATTTGACATCCACGGAACGCTATAGTCATAAGCCGAGGGGCCCGACAATAAGTGCCTTCCATCACTCTTCACTTTGATAGCATCATCAATGTCAACCGCAGACCGTATGTGAAACGAGACACCTATATTTACCGACTGACCGTTTTGTATTTGAAATGGCAGAACATAGATTAGGGTTAAATAAAACGGTATTGCACTAGTGCTGCTATTACTGCGTTGGAATGTGAATCTCGTATATGCATCATCATGAATTCATGATCATCATCAGATGAACTACAGTCTTATAGCTCAGCGGCTCCACATTGATAATTGGCCACTCAGTGACTTTGTTTACATTTGGAGTAGTTGGTCAGCAATATGTCTATTCACATGAAATCCAGTGATACTGCCCGTGCCACTCACTCAAGAGATTACTTTGCTTTATACCTTCAACAGAATTTTCACCATCATTGTGTATGTTCAAGCAATAAATTATCTTGACAGAGACGAGCTAGATAGTCAAGGGCTGCTAGATTGGAGCGGAGCATGTAAAATCAACTTGGCGGTCGAGCTTGGGCTGTGAGTTACTAGTAGCAAATAGTTTCTTGCAGGCACGAGTTACCTTTGCAGTCCTGGTCTAGAATCTGCAATTACAAGTAGCTCGATGACCTGGACATGTGGTGCTTTGTACAGTTTGTACATGAAGCACTAACACCAACACCAACAAACAAACATCATCAATGCGATGCACATGCTCATCACACTACCAACTCGCTGTTTTACTGACGTATACCGTGACAGTACATGTGCCACCCAACTTGACACACTTTGTATAGTAGCCGCGTTACGGTTTATGCTTCCTAGACGCGACCGGCGTAACAATCACGCCTCCGACGGGAAACCACGCATGGTAACCCCGACTACCCACCGTGATGCTTTCTGTCAGATATCCTTCCAATTGGTGAAATTTTCACGTTCCCTGATGGAACATCAAGAGATCAAGGGGGTGGATACTTCATTTGCCTTATCATACCTGCCATTGGCCAAATTCACCTCCGGGTGGCAGTCGGTATTTAATAATTTGCGACCGGCACAGACCTTCCAACCCCCCTGAATAGGCAAAGACTCGTGTCATGCACCTTTTTTTCCATCTACACAGCTTGGCAGGTTGGCCTGTATTCTAACGCCTGTACGACATGCAGGGAAAAGTCATCATTGGCCAGTGGCTGCGTGTTACAGGGGTCTTCCCGATTCGTCCAACGATTATTGCCCTGATGATGGCCTACGCTTCATTTCCTCCACCTCCGCCTCACATAATTGCCGGCTTCGGAAGTATATTCGTGACCGAAGCTGACCTGCCAACTTTCCAAAACTATTTTGACGGTTAGTTATCGTTTCGCCGCCAGCTTGGTGAGCTATGCATATGTTGCGGGTATACGGGAGGGCAGTATGACTGAACTCTCGATCTACCGTTAAATGTGCTGCTCAGGACAAAGCTGCGCAGCAGGGTTGTAATAACGTGAGACATGAACGAATGGGCAGAGGCTACTAATTCGAAGGATCGTTCGCTTACCTAGTTGTCATCAATTTAGGCCTCTGTAGCTCTAGGTGAGGTGGTAGCTGGAGGGGGAGCTATTGAGGTAAGCCATATACCGCGGTTATTTTTCCCCTTTCTAACTTAGTATGCAGCTTACATTAGATTATGACTACTTTCACAAAAGCACTAAAAGTAGTAGAAATAATTTTTCACCAAATCTGCGACAAGGACAGTCTGGACACTACCAATATTCTTAACATACTGCGAATATGAGCAACAAATGACTTAGAGTGGATATCGATGTACGACGTGGCGACAAACGAGGAGCTAACGAGTGAATTAAATCTCAGTCTCTGTCACCAGTAAGACTCTGTGATATATGTAAGTATACCTAACGACTGTGCATATAGTTTTTCTATCAGTGTAGTAAAATGGGGAGTATCGTAGATAT
>Ga0153976_1000708_pt1 | contig 11735 bp, 3 predicted proteins | sample TSGA060MetaG_FD_104717 | JGI IMG/M metagenome (GOLD analysis project Ga0153976, IMG submission 104717) | Attine ant fungus gardens microbial communities from Georgia, USA - TSGA060 MetaG | ecosystem: Host-associated > Fungi > Mycelium > Unclassified | place: USA: Georgia, Yuchi Wildlife... | reverse complement strand
ATTTCATCAGATGTTGATTGGCTTTTCAAATTGCTCATTGAGACACCATTATCCATACTGAATAATGTTCCACTTGAGGAACTTCCGGTGATTGTGATAGATGTGCTGGACGAATGTGGTGGCCTTCAGCGCGACTTCTTGGAGCAAAATGATCATAGCGCTCTGTTACGTACGCTTCAACGTTGGTCGGAGGTAGATTACTTGAAAAGGTTTAAGTTGGTCATTACCAGCCGGCAAGAGGACCGCATCACCAAAATCTTTCCGGAGTCTATCTGTGTCCATGTCAATATCCCCTCCGGCAGCGATGTCAAACCGGGAGATAGTGCTTCTGAAGACATTTGTATATTCCTCAAGTCACGCCTTGAGTATATGGGAATGAAAGGCACATTGATTGAAAAGGCACTCAATTACCTGGTCCCTTGTGCTGCTGGGGTCTTCATTTGGGCAACAACTGTTGCCAGTTTCCTTCAACAAAATCCCAAAGGATGGTTGGCCATACTTGAAAAGGATGATGGGAAGGAGTTGACAAGCTTGCATTCCCTGTACTCAATGATAGTCGAAGCATCATTCGGACATGATCTCAAAGGGGAAGAGATCAGGGCTGTCATCTCTGTTATGGGTGCTATGATTTTTGCCAAGGAACCACTTGATGACAATGCACTTATCATGCTTCCTGAAGTAAAGATTCCTGGTTCTGATGCGGACAGCTTAGGGCTCATTAGAAAAGGTCTCATGTCGGTTGTTGATTCTGATCCTGTCCTTCGTTTCCACCATCAGTCTTTCGAAGACTTTCTCTTATCTCCGTCTTTTCCACAACAACACTCCGAGCTTTCGGATATCCAGGGTCGAGTCTATCATGAACGCCAGCTCACCGTGTTATGTTTGAGAACCCTGGCATCGTCTAAGCTTCACTTCAATATGTGCAGCTTGAAATCTTCTATTGTAAACAATTTGGATATCGAGGCTACTGCCAAAACTACTATTCCCTCTCTTGTCTCATATTCATGTCAATATTGGGCAGATCATCTTGTTCACACTCCACCTGACAAAATGTTGATGGAAACCGTCAAATTCTTGATGTACGAGAAACTACTGTTTTGGATGGAGGTGATGAGTTTATTGGGAAAGGCGTATGAAGTGGCATTGATCCTGAAAAGGACTTTAGCTTGGAAAGTGCGTCTGTAGCTTATTTTCTGCAATACATCTCTAATACTGGCTGACCAGACACTCAACCCTGATCTGACATTGTTCATACGTGATGCCCTCCGGTTCATTTCTGCATTCATTGTCCCGATCTCTCGATATGCCCCCCACGTCTATATCTCTGCCCTCTCATTTGCACCCGACCAATCCCTTGTTGCCAAAAAGTTCCGTTCGAGGCTTCCCAACAATATTGTGCTCGCTGAGGGAAAACCTAGTCAATGGCCAATGGTAGTATTCTCTGCAGAGCATCACAAGGATCGTGTGCGCCATATCGTCTTTGCACCTGATGAAAGCACCTTTGCTTCCATATCATTCGACATTCTGTGTGTCTGTGACTCTGAAACAGGTCATTGTATTTCGGGCCCATTTAAGCTGCCTTATGATGGGCCCGTAAATAATGCCTGCTTCAGTCCTGATGGGAAACATCTTCTACTCGAACTCGAATCTTATGCAACAGTCTTGGACATTATGATGGGCAAGGAGAAGTTTTGGATCAAGGGCTCGGATTTTGTCTTCATTTGTCATAACAGAAGAATTGCATCAACGCATTGGATAGATGAAGATGGAAAGGTGATTCGGAGAACTTGCTGGGGTGACTCTGAAGACGAAGGTGGAGATCAAACTGGGATCGTGGTCAAGTTATGGGATGCTAGCAATGGCGCCCTGATCTGCAACAAGTTGTTCGAGGTGAATGATGTCGCCGTCACCCGATTTTCTCCTGATGGGCGTTTTCTGGCTGTAGAAAGGATTTCTGAGCATGCCATTGAACTATGGAATCTGGAAGATAACAAGGACCCCCGACGATTCCTATATCCTCTTGGAAATAAGATACCATCACTCCGATTTTCTCCAACCAGTGACTCCTTGATGGCCACATTTTGGGGAGAAGCTATGTACCTTTGGAGATTGAACACACAAGAAATGGCATCCTTCAGCTGGAATTTCGGTCATGTATCACATGTTATTTATTCACCCCTCACCAATTATGTATTTATCAAACAAGATGTCACAGTCGAGATATGGGACATCTCCACGACCGGCTCAAAATTGATCTGGGAGACAAATCCTCCAACTACTTCACCTATATGTAGTACTTATCCATCACACGATGGCCACAGGCTTTTAGTCGGATGTGAAGATGGAAGTGTGAGGATGTGGGACCTGGACCTGGAGAATTTGGCGATGAATCAGGCTAATACTATGGACACTCGAGATGATGCTGATATACCACAGTTTATTGGATTCTCGCATTCTGGAAAGATAGTGGCTACACAATTGAAGCGATCTCACACTATCGAATTTCTGGATACAACTACTGGGGAAGTCGAAGCACGCATGGATATTGACGATGGCATAGAAATTGCATTTTCCTTTGATGAAGATCAGGCAGTGTTTTGGTCTAGATCTCTCATCACTGTATGTGACATAAAGCACCCGGATAATCGTGTCTCATTCAGCCCCTGGCCGAGAAAAGATGTCCAGATTTGGCAGGTTGCCTTCCGAAAAACATGCAACGACCTGGTTATTTGCGCCTTATATAATGATACAGCATTACTGCAGGTTTGGCATCGGCAGGATCCTGCAGGTTTTGAATGCACGTATTCTTTAACCATCAAGTCCGAAGAATCTTTGTATCCAGTCCTGGCACCCGATGGCTTAACCGTGGTCATCGTGTCTTTACTTCCCTCCACCAAATGTCATTCATGGAATGACACTGCCCAGTTTTGTCCTGTCGACTTTGACGATCAAAAATACATTCACTGGCCTAAGTACTCACCCGACGGAAAACTCTTTGCATGCTGGTCTTGCAATGACTCTCATGTCCGAGTCTGGGACACACGGACTGGCCAACTCGTTGGCAAATTTCAAACGTCTCGGGTGGATGCAATGGCCATCTCACCTACTCTGATTCAACATTCTCCTAGCGACAGGTTCATTGCTCTTTGGCATCGCTCCGGAAGCACAATACATCTCTTTGACATCTATACTGGCCATCTATGCGCTCAGATTTTGGGCCCAGCATACCATATGGCGTTCATACAAGATACAACCAAACTGGTGTGTTATTTCCCTGACTTTGGCTTGAGAATATGGGATATAGCAGATCTCACAGATAAGCACTGGCATTCTGCTCATGGATATGAGCTTATGCTGCAAGGGATGACAGATGGATGGGTAATGGGTCGGGATGATGAGCCACTGTTTTGGGTCCCAGTCGAGCACAGGGACAATCTGTGGGTGCCACCGCCTAAAGCGGTATATGGAATAGCCCAAGCAAGCGTGGACCTCTCTTACTCGAGGCTTGGGAGAAAGTGGACGGAATGCATTGACAAAGAGTGGCTGAGAGAAGTAGAGCAAAAGGGGAAGGAAGTAGGAGAGCTGCTAGAAACCAAAGTGCGTCCGGTCCTCAGCTGAAGTACTTGGATTTAAAATGAAATAGGTGAACCGGAAAACAGGACAAATCCGCAGAGTTTGCTGCTCTATTCAAGTTTGTTGCTCGTCCCTCTCAAAACATGTTTTTGCTTTAGCGAGTCTGATTGTCCAGACTATTTATTGCCTGTATCAAGACCTCTATCGAAGTAATTAGAGTGAACTATGAGATGTCCCTGGTAAGAAGGAAGAAAGGTGGATATGGAAAAACATGCTTTCGTATAAATCTAGCTATGTAGTATGCAACATTCCGCCATATAAAGATGAAGAAAAGCGTCAGCAAAATGATAAATTGATAAATAACAAGTAGCGGCGGATTTATACCAACAAATAGGACAATTCAAGGCATAGCTGTAATGAACAGCCGAGTTCTTGGTAGGGCTAGCCAGAAAATGACAACTCAGACGACCTGTGGAAATGTAGGGCAGATCGTCCAATAGATCGTCCAATAGTATACTAAGCTATCATTCCATCTATTTTTTGCAGTGCTCCTTCTCATCGGACTGGTCTTGACGAATAATATTACGAGAGGTAACAAGCGAGTCCTTATATTGTAGGATAAACATAGACAATGTTCTGAGAGATAGCGGTAAGGCTGAATTAACGACTGAATCATGAGGACAGCGAGATAGAGGTTCATCATTCGTCGCCCATTTTGGGGGCAGGTCAGTAACTCGGCTTCCTCAGTCTGTTGCATGAGAGCTGTAAGTATAAAGTCAAGCAAAACAAAAGGAAAAATACACACGGGTTCTTTTAACGTTTCTTGTTTCCTTCACCTTCTTCCTCGTCATCCTCACCATCATCCTCACGGTCGTCACCAGAGCTCAATTGAAATTCTGCTTCCTGTTTGTCTTCCATCTCAACATTATCGTCCTCTGCTTCATCAGGATCAAACTTGACTTGACCTTTTCGAACTTTCCTGTCAGAGTGCTTGAGTACATTTCCATTGCCTCACTGGTAAATCAAATCTCTTCTTTACTGACTTTGATCCTCAGGAATTCTCCTACTAGCGAAAGATCGTGAACAATTTGGTAGCAGGCATGGTGATGCGAGCATCATATTCTTAATATTGGGAATACCAAATGGATCGGTATCAATGTATCAGCCAATTTACCAACTTTTTTGCTTTGTAAACTGTAAACAAAGTCTAGAATATCTGCTTCGTGCGCAGCCTTCAAGAGTAACCAGGTTGTCATACCTGGTACATTTTGAGGACCTCTGTGAGCGATGTGATTCTGAAGCCTGCTGTTTCAAGTTGAACAGCAACGAGTGCGATGTGTGGATTGTCCATGGCTTGCGAGTTGATGTCTTCTTTTGTTACACTTGGAATTAGCATCAGTGACACGTTCCTTGCATTATCGACATTCCGAGTGCCTCCAGTCCAATGTCATCCTATTCTAGGGTAGGCTCTAATGCACAATGAATACCTGTACCGGCAATAAATTCCACAGCTCACCTTTATCCGAATTTAGAGACAACCTCACTTGAATTTCGGTGAGGCTCTGTACCCATGGGACGTGTGGGATCGAACATTGTTGGATCAGGATAAGTAGCTTCGTCGTGGCATATCGCCCTGTGTCGCGTATTGGAAGATACGATGCGATGAGATCAGGTACACCTATACCAGACATTCGCCAAAATTGTCGTATCTTTGGAGATGGATCATAGATATCGATATCTTGCTGCTGCACGCGACGCGGGAGCTCCCAAAGGCAGGAGGATCCCACCCCATCACTATATTTCTGATGCCGAGACAAAGGGCAGATTTTGTTCGTCTTGAAATCAATATTATTATCCTGGGCGACTGATACGGAGATCTAGCAGGTGGAGGGCTAGAGGTAGGTCTCATCGGCGTCGTGATATTTCTCTGTATAAATTTATCAGTGTCTCTAGAACAGAGAGGCCAATGACAAACGGACCTTCAAACCCAAATTCAATTTCCAAAGGGACGAGCCGGGCGAGTCCCCCAATCTATTTTGCGCTTGACTGACCACCTTTTCCCCTCACTCAAACTCCACGGTAGTTTCGATTCGTGTCCCTGGCCTGACATGACATCGTAGGGATCGGAGGCACATCCACTTGCACAAGGAAAGAAGCATGTTGTAACCTGCTCAAAGGGGGCCATATATCCTTTTACACCTAATGCGGAAAAAATGTTTGATTTGATCGAGGCTTTGCAGCTGTAGGTATACGCGATGATCTAGACAATTAGACTCGCTAAAGCAAAAAAAACATATCGTGAGAAACAACTCGAGTAGAGCAGCGAGCGCCGTGGATTCGTCCTGCTTTTCCAAATCACCTCTTCATTTTCATTTGAACATCTCCACGTACTTTACAGCTGGGGGACAAGACGCACCTTTGTTTCTTCAATCCTACCTCCTCCTCCTTCCTATTTTTCTTAATTCATTTCTTGTCAATGCAGTCGCGTCCATTTTCTGCCAAGAGAGATCCACGCTCGTTTACCTTCTTTTCAACTACCACTCAAGGCGATGGTACGTACAGATTGTCCTGTGCTAGACTGTAACCCTGGCTCATTGTCCCGAACCATTACCCATCCAGTGCAGCATGAGCTCATATCCAAGAGTGGAATGCTAGTGTTCATAGTATGCCGACTTTGTTGCATGTCAGGTTACATGCTTGAAACACTGAGATGCGACGGTTCTGATTTGACAGCTGTCCTGCTTATTTTGACGCGTTACTGGATTACATAAACAAACCTTATCCATGGTCCCGTTCCGCTCTCCTTGGTATACAACTTTCTTGGCATGTATTGCCTCTATAGATCCTTCATTGTCAATCCTATCTTGCTAGAGCCAGGGAGACGTGGATGGGCTGGGAGGTTTAACCAGTGGTGTTACCAAAGCAATTGGTATGTGTTTTGATTCTCTTTTTTCTTTCTCCTTGTTGACGGTCATTATGTAGGTTCGTCGGATGATAATCAGGAGGGTTTCAACTTGCTGAAGATCAACTCTCCAAATAGACCACAAAGACTCGCATCTTCTGTCAAGGTCCCGGTACCTGGACTATCGTCAGTGTATCTCGTGACACGTTGCAGAGAGCATTGGTACCCTAGCTGGACAGACTCAATAATCAAATCAACTGTGCCGCACTGTGACTGGAATGATCCAACTGTCGGTATGGCTCAAGAGTTAAACGCGTACGTATGCATTCATTTGGGATTGGTCCGTGGTTGAATCATTAGATTAGCCTTGAATGAACAAAAACAACCCAATTGCAGGACAGACTACATGAAAAACTTCAACCGAGACGTCCGTAGAGACAAGAGTGGGATAGACGATCGAGATTTCGTTGAGGAGTGTCGTGTAGGTCAACCATCTCTCTTCACCATACTCATTACCTAAGATGAGCTCCACACCAGAGATGCGAAACTCGAACCCGAACAATACCTGATGGAGGTGCTTTACCAATGGTGTTGTGTCTGGGGGATCGTGCTTTTGAGGTTGTTGGCTGTTACATCGATGTTGGGATTGAATGCTTTTCTGACAAGTGGATCATCGATTGAATCGCTGATCTAACTCTCTCGACTGATCAAACTGTCTTCTAATCCAACTATCTCTGTAACAAAGTCACGGGCTTTACCACTCACCTTACGATGCGCAAAGGACGACCTTCTCCTCAGTTGCCCTCGCTTCTCAATCGTCACGACCTCTGCTGATTTCTTGCCTTGTCAATACCAACACACAGGTCCAGCATTTGAGTCTTTATATCCCAAATTGATGGTGTTTATCGACAGCGACGACTTGTTGCAGACATCATGGCCATTGACCCACGAGCCCATCAGGTCAGATGACGAAATAACACATTCGGTTACAAGAATTTGATGTCAACGCCGCCCCATTGCGACTGCTTCTGTTCCCGTCTACTACGCTTTGGACTAATCATCCATCCTCGTCTCGCCATCATACTCTTCTCAAGAGGATGCTCAGTTGATTTCTCATCTATACAACACCAACGCAATTCAGAGTTATGTCTGACCTTCCGCAGACGCTGACGAGGTCTCCAGTACATTTTCAGTGACAGGGTCATGTATGAACACGGCTACCCATTTCGCTCATATAGTAAGAAGGTCAGGGTATAGGGTTTCTGGTGCGAAATATTGGACTTTTTATTTCAAAGCATGATGTTCATATTATATTACCACAGATTTATTGATAGATGCGCGAAAACTGCTCCTAGATTGAATCACCTACAGACGAACTGGAATAATGACGTGTTCCTTCCGAGAGACATGATGGTTTTGGCTCCAACGATAAACAATCTTCCAACGATTCATCCACGATCTTCTCGTTTTTTTTGACAAAATAACAATAACGAGTCAGTTGATCATGTATTTCCAATGATGACGATATTGGAAAATGTCCAAAGGCGCTGGGACCGCCGTTCGTATACCTGCATTGTACGCATGTGAGGACCGGAATGGTACAATGCACCCCATGAGATGAGCAGTGCGTTGTTTAGGGATAGTATTAGGCATGATGATAAATGTGATCACGATCTCTGTACGCGGGGATCGAGGATGAATTAGAAATGAGGGGAGGCAAGATACCTCATTCAATCATTCATTCATTCATACATGTTATCCGAATCAAATGATCGTGCCCATTGTGCGACGTATTACACATCGGCTGGTGGCAGGCCCATGCTGGATTGGATGGACGGCAATTCACCGACGAGTTTCTGGTGCAAATCATACTCCCTCTTATAAGTTGCAGCATGAGAGATGGTTGTAAGGACAGGCTAAACGATTGGCATCATAATTCGCTTTCGGCGTCAAACCCGAGGTCGTTGTGCTATATTAGTCAAGGGGGATAACATCCCACGCTCTTCCTTCTCTCTCACTCGCTCTCTCTCCCTCTCCCCCAAGTTGAGGTAATGGCATGTCCAGTCGAACTGTTCTTGGGTACAAGCCATCCGAGTTGTTAGTGAGTGCTACTGCTACTTTGTTTGATCGGCTCGGTAGATCAGTGATTAGATGGATATCCAGAATTCATCGGAAAGCACGATAGGTTTCCACAGTCGAATTCTGTGACGACGTTAATGGGTGCCTTTGAAAGAAAATTGGACAACAGTATCAGGGATGAACGCTCACCCAAAATAAACGGTGAGGTGAGCTGATTGTGCTTGGGAAGTCCTACGTTGTTCATGTGGTGTAGTATGCTCGTGGAAGGAAGTGAACTGTGTTGGAATACACAAAAACACATTCCCAACGATGGAAAAAGTTCTTTCGCGAGCCGTGCGTAAAGTTAATATTATGTTCGACGATCTACGGAATCACTCGGCTTCTAGAACAGGAACAGATCGTGAGTGAAGCTTCACCTCGATCACTCCTTTTATTCAAAGGACCTCAAGGTGCAATTCGATAATCCGATACAAGGATGACAGGTCATCGAGGTACGCTATTATGATCACTGCCATGGTGGTTTTCCTCTTCAAACATCAGGACATTTCTTTAACCAATCCTGCCGCGATGTTTATCGATTTAGGGACCGCCATCAACAAGGTGATTTGATGGATCGTTGACTAAGACGCCTGACTCGAAGCAGATGAACCACACCGCACATGCCGTAGGTTCCTTTTTTGTTTTCAGATAGAATAATGTGACTGATAGATAGCCTTGGCAGGGTTTGAAGACGCAAGAGGAAATCCTTTGAAGCGATGAAAATCGCTGCAAAAAGAACATCCAAGCACCCTCTGGCCAGCTCAACAGGTTCGAATTTCAGACCAAATGGGCTGTACTATTGAGTTTTTCGTGATCGTGGAAGGAGTGGGCAACTTGATTTTCGGAGATGGTTTACAAGGTGGATGTGTATGTATCGATCTATCTTTGTTGACACTCAAGAAAGTGATTGTGCTGCAGGACAAACTCGATGCCTTCAAGGACAAGCTCGACCGAGATTTTGTTATGGAGATGCACATAGCGCAAATCAAAGCTGAAATCAAAGCTGCCGAAAATAAGAAGTGATTTGATGCGCACGCTCGAGGAGAATAGGCTCGCCCCCTACGCAAACCATGGATGGAAGGCACCCGCATCGCCGTCTCACAAGAGATCGAACGCAGCAAAAAGAATGTCGATGGTCCCAATCTAATTTAGGTAAGGGGATTTTCTAGTGTTGGAAAATCAGCCTTGGCAGCTGGCGCGGCCATTCGACCAGAGGACGAGAAGTGACGTGCGAATATCATTCAGATTCGACAACGGGCCAGAGGGCATCTGTAGTGATGGTGACCATCTCTACAAATGCCCTCTGGCATGCTGTGGCCTGTGATCTTGCCCGCCTGTACTCCTCTCTTTGACCACACTTTAGCTTGAGGCAGTAAGACTTGAGTTGAGTTTCAAAAAAGTGTGTATAAATCTTTTGAGAGACTCAAATTTCCAGATAGATCACGCTGTTTTTTTCTGAACTCGGTAATTTATGGCTAAGTGTAGGGAGACAGTTTGGATAAATGAATAAATCAAACTTGTGATGATTTTAAATCACCAGGATCAGGCCCTGCAGTCTAGAATTATTCTCAGTGCCTCTCTTCTACTGAAAGATCACGATTCAAGGCATAACATGTAATGAACAGCCGAGTTCTTGGTAGGGCTAGCCAGAAAATGACAGCTCAGACGACCTGTGGAAGCGTAGGGAAGATCGTCCAATAGATCGTCCAACAGTATACTAAGCTATCATTCCATCTATTTTTTGCAGTGCTCCTTCTCATCGGACTGGTCTTGATAAATAACAACACGAGAGGTAACAAGCAGTACTTCGATTGTAGGATAAGCACAGACGATGTTCTGGGAGATAGTGGTAGAGCTGAAGTAACGACTGAATCATGATAATAGCGAGAGGTACATCACTCGTCACCTATATTTGGGGCAAGATAGTAACGAATCAAACCCTGGGCAAAATCATAGGAATCTCACACATGAATCTAAGCAGGGATATGCACAGTGCATTACCAGTAACGGACCATCATCAATTGTACCCTAACAGCTAAAATGGCACTCTTGGTGATACTTGAGAAAAAAGGCGATTTGAAACATGTTGGTTTATTTCAGTGTTAACAGCTTGGTCATCGTCGTCTTCAGGCTTTTTTCATCTTTGCCTTTTTGTTTTTACTCGGCTTCCTCAGTCTGTTGTATGAAAGCTGTAAGTATAAAGTCAAGCACGACAAAATAAAAAATACACGCGCCTTCTTTTTACGTTTCTTGTTTCCTTCACCTGCTATGGGCTTGCCACAGAGTCTACCTGTTCGTGTATCCTAGACTCGGGCGTCATTGTCTTAGAAAGAACAACATGAGAAGAGATTCCCGTCAAGATGCGCGTAAAGTGTATATGATGAAACTGGGCAGTGTTGTGATTCCATGAGTAACACAAGACGAGACAAATGAAGATGACAGTCGAGCCATCGGGTGCCAGGAATATGTTCGAGAATTTTAAATATTGATGTCTACAGAAAACACGCATTCCTTCAGCTTCCGAACCTGGAGCAAGCCTGAGTCATCGCCTTTTAGCCGGGCGCATATAACCAGGTTTGGAAGGCAGGCTTCCATTCAAGGTAGACAGACTCATGTGATTTTGTGGCCACCATATTTCCGGAGAAAGGAACGAGAGGACTGCTGTCAGGTTGCTGAGCAGAGGTCACTCCGTGTGACGGTCACGTACAATAAGACAGGTTCTGATTTGACTGCTGTCCCGCTTATTTTGACATAACTGGATATGACATCAGCCTCTGTTTGCCATCCCCACTCGCACATATCTGGTCTGTCCATTCGTTACTGGATACGGCTCTACATAAATTGCTTGGTATACTTGAACTATCTGCACATGTATCCTGTGGGCGACTCGCTGTATTATTCTACTGGGCATAGGATCTCCCGTGATGTGTTCGGAAGGCACACCTTAGAGGACAGTGACCGCTCTTTTTCGTTTCTTTTCACAAACAATCTTCGGTAGTATCAAGTCATTCTGAGGGGAACTCTGGGGTGACACGTCAGAAGGCTGCGGTACACCAGCCTCAACCAGGGGGCTCGAAGATGCCTGGAGTCAATCACGTTGTGTGTTGATCAAGGGTCTCCGTTTGGAAGGAGGACGACGTTT
>Ga0153976_1000705_pt1 | contig 11788 bp, 14 predicted proteins | sample TSGA060MetaG_FD_104717 | JGI IMG/M metagenome (GOLD analysis project Ga0153976, IMG submission 104717) | Attine ant fungus gardens microbial communities from Georgia, USA - TSGA060 MetaG | ecosystem: Host-associated > Fungi > Mycelium > Unclassified | place: USA: Georgia, Yuchi Wildlife... | reverse complement strand
TCAGCACCAGTATTCGAGGGTTCCGTATTTGAATCTTTATATCCCCCCAGCAATCTGACAACAGACGATGAGCTGGATTCGTTTATCCACTCAACGGTGGGTCCTTACTTCCATAGTGTTGGTTCTGCTGGGATGTCGCCACGAGGGGCGAAGTGGGGTGTCGTTGATCCTGATCATCGAGTGAAGGGAACCAATGGATTACGAGTCATTGATGTCTCGGTCCTGGTAGGTGCATTTGTCTATGGTTACGCGATTGGTTTTATTTATGTTGCTTAAGCCAACTGCCCCAAGCGGGCATACCCAAGCGCCTGGGTATGCGCTTGCGGAGCGGGCGAGTGCAATGATCAGAAAGGCATGGCAATAAGCATGGTTGAACTTGTAAGTCAGTGAGATGCTTGGAAGCAATGAAGGATCATGTTGAGACGGATATATTTCTGGGCGAATCACTTGCGTTCACAAGGTAGATTCTGGCATAAGATTGGCACCAATATGACACAGTTGACTTTGAGAAAAACTATTTCTATAATAGTCATAACCCATGGATTTTCCCATCTCCCAAGTTGAGTTTCAGCTATCTTAGAGTTAACTGTAAACCTGCAAACATCTTGCAAACATTGCGTCAGTTGATAATTATCTGATACTCATAGCAGCACCAATCGACATTATATTGGAAAGCTCCAACACAGCGGAGAACTCATAGTCAAGGTAAAACAAAAATGAGTAAGCCGGATGGATGATCGAGAAAATTTTTAGGGACATAGCGGATGTTGCGACGTAGGATGTCCTCCAATACAAGAGCGTCTTTCCTACCCTCAGTTATCTACAACATAGGGTGACGTCTGAGGTAAGACTTGACTCACCTTGCAATATTTTTGGGTAAGCTCCCCCACCACATAAGGCGATGCCTGAGTTACATTTGTCTTTTAGTTTCATCTTCTCTTCTCGTCAGATTCTCAACAATAAATGAGGTGGGGTGTCCAGACCTTTTGACGACGTGTAAAAATAGTGAAATAGAGTCCAATGGCAGTCAGGTCTTGTTGGATATAGCTACGACAAGGCTAGACCGCGGCAAACGCGCACCGGTCTTGTAACATTTCGGTACTGTATATATAGTATTTATAGAACAATAGCTACGTCGTCCATTGTTTTAATACAATAAAACATGACAACCCAGAAAACAACAAACTAATTATTGTTCGGTATTTCAACAATGTATTCTCTGGATCAATGTTGAGATCGCAAACAAACGTATGGTCTGGCAAGTACACAGTTGGGAGGTTAATGGTATGCATTTAGAGCATCACTACATGGTTAACACGAATATCTACTTCACCCATCAACAGGTAAAGTATTGTACCAGGCACATCATCTTAAGAATGAGTCTATGGTCATATGAGTGGGACAGCCAGAAAAACGCGACCAATCTGCGACCAAAATTGTCCTCCTAATACTCAAACAGCTAGGTGATGACCCATGGACGGTTGACTACGTATAATGGACTCAATGTTGATATTCTGTCTTAGTTTCCCTGCATTTTTGGCTCCATTGCATTCAAGGTCAATTCTCATGTACTGCCTATAACTCTCGAAGACCAAAAATGATTCATGGCAAATTCAAGATCTGTCGCAACAACATCCATCTGTTGATGCTGGAGAAACGTATGAACCCCAATCAGAACATGCAAGACGGTATCTGGGTAGAGGGAGTGCAGCAAGGATTGCCAGGCTCATGAAATACAACCCTTATAAAGCTTCAATATAATTTTATTTGGGGTCAGCCTCAAGGTGTGTCCTAGCGAATACAAATTATGGAATGGCGTGGGAAAAATGATCTTTGATAGCCTGATACGCCAGAAAATCTTTTCGGCTTGTCATGATGTCGGGCTTGGTCTCCGTTCCTGGTCTGTCCTTCTCACTCTCTACTCCACCTGCAATTCGTTTTGGCCCTCGCCTTGGAACGATATACTTCAGTGCACCCGAAGGCAATCAAATCCGAATCCAGACGCCTGGTTTTCTAACCTCGACTTCACGGGGCGCTATCCCGCACCTCTCACGCGATCATTATTTATCAGGCAGTATCTGTTGGGTAAATATTCCATTTGAAAGTTTGTGAGTGATGCACTGTACTCTGGTAAGGATCTTACTTGACCCTCCTGTATTTTCATCTCTTAGTTTAGACGTTCACCCACCAGTTCCTACGCTTGCACCTGGGAAAAATCCTTTACATTCGTTTCTTGGGTTCTCTACAGATAACCATGTTATATCTATGTCTATAAGAGATCCTATGGATGGGAGAGAGATGCCGGCGAATGGTAAACTCCATGTTTGTGCGTACAGTCTACGAGGTGTACGAAAGGTATGTCATCATAGAATTTCACTATATTAATTCAATACGAAACACTGAGCCCTAGTAGGTTGCGCCTGCAGATTGGAGATCGTATGTCGGGGCATGTAAGCCTGACGTCGTATTCGCGCTTAGTGATATACCATTCACAAATCCTCCATATTCACAAAAACGACTTACGAAGAGCATTGAGCGATCTACGGCATGGCTAGCTGACATTATCTCTCAATTCGTTCCTACATCCACTTTCAATATCCCTCAAGAAGCGGAATACAAACCCGGCATCCTTGTACACATGGCCGGTGCAGCCAGTATTCCAGCTAGACGTGCTTTTGCAGAGAGTCTTGTTGAGAAACTCTTCGGCCCCGAAGCAGAGGCTATAAAGCCACTTCAAACGCTTGACCAGGGTGTTCTAGGCTATACCTTTGACCTTGTACCCATTCGTTTGTCCCTCGAAGTCTATCGTTCTAGAGGATCCATGGGCGAGACACCACCTATAACTACTGTTCCTTGTTCTGGCTCTACGCCTGCTCCATCCCAGGAAGTCAATCTGGATCATGTTAGAGCCATGAACATTGATCAGCTTTCAGCACTCTTGCGTGCTTCGCTTGAACCATTACCGGTTGAGAAACTCAGGCTTGTGAACGCGATTCAGACGCCACATGAGGTGCTCAGATTAATTTCGACAGTTGGGATTGATTTGTTCGATGCACATTGGGCGCAACGTGCTGCTGATTTTGGTGTTGCGTTTGATTTCAGTTTTCCTGCGCCCTCCCCGGTTTTGCCCGCAAAAACACAGGACGATCAAAAGCACGATATCGGACATAATCTTTACTCTGATTTATATAAACTCGATTTCTCGCCTTTCAGTTCCTCCACTTGCTCGTGTCGCGCGTGTGTACCTGTCGCGGCTTCTACCAGGATATCTCATGGTATTGATGACGCATCCTATTCGCTTATGCATGAAATCTCGGTAACACACGATCTTGCACCCCCATTCTTGCAGGAGAGGACAAAGCCTGCAGTCACGAAAGCATACATCCACCACCTACTCCACACACACGAAATGTCCGCACATTCCCTTCTCGTACTTCATAATCTCTCAGTGTTGGATGCCTTCTTTGCTTCTGTCCGGCAGTTTATCCGTCGCTTTGATGTGATAGGAGAGGAATGGGAAAAAGAAGTACAAAGATTTGAGGAATATTATGATGAGACGTCAGCGGTATTGGATGAAGCGAAGAGGGCATGGCGGGAAGTTGACTTGACTAGGGGAAAGGGGAGATTGGCAAGGGAGAAGAAGAAGGAAGGATGCTAAGAGCCAATGCTCCATGAGGTTGATGGTATACAATCTTGCAATTATCCAAGGGTCTTTAATACAACCCAACAGTATAACATCACGTCTTCGAGCCCCATTGCTTCTTGCTATCCTACTCGGGGTACTGTGAGCTGACATGTTCGATTGGGATAATAGGAAATGCCCATGGCGAGGAACGCGTTCACGAGTATCGAAATTCAGCAGTATCATTTACTTGGGCTTTAGCATCGACATCACTGCTCAGTGAGGCAATCCCACCACATAGGCAAGGGTCTGCAGTAGATACCTCACTTGAATTCTTTGTAACTTTGTTGGACGGTTCTTGCTTAGTAGTATTTGGTCATACCTGGCTGCGTCACTACAATCTACACAATTGATTGGTGACAAGGTACCATTCAGTTTTCCATTACTAAACCTGAAAAGTCCATCTCACCCACTAGCTCCTACATCGGCATCTCAGAGCTAGTTATTACAATTCCTGATCAATCCGAACACATGCTGCGAGCAGACCGGAGTTAATTGTGAATTGACTTTCAGTGTGCAGTAAGAGCTGTCAGCGCCCATCACTCAACGTTGATAGACAGCTCGGGTATACTTCAAGTAGTCCTAAATACTGGCACTGTGAAATCCAGAAGGATGAAATTTTCGTCGTCTTAGTGATTGTATGTTGGACGCCATCTGCTGAAAAATTTGTCCACTCGCATGACACAAAAGAATCCATCAAGTATTCGACTATATCGTCAAACCAAATTTGCTATAGACATTTTTCAAAATCTTTTGACACCTGCGGATCACGATTCGACATTTGAAAATATTACCTCTATCCTATAATCTATTTGATACGATTCTTGCGCCCATGCGTGGCACGTGGACTGTGTTTTTTTTGGATCCAGCATCTCTATTCCGCAACAACCTAGTACTCAGGCCTAGATAAGGCCGAACGTGAACTATATCTCACGGTTCCCACCATATCGTGGAGACCATACGGACACTTCACTAGTCTGAATGTTCAGAAATTACCTGGGTACGTTTATAATAGCGGCCACGGAACAACCATTTAAATACTAAAACAATGAGGATGGTAAGTCAATTTCCGCTTGTGTACAATGCGGTATAACTTACTTGCATTCATCCTCTTAGGCACCCAGGTCGTGTCTGGCGTCAAGTTTTTCCAGAGCTCTGATGATATCCCGCAAGACGTGATATACGACTTTATCATTGCTGGAGGTAATTCATGCTAGAGGCTTGATTGAAAACTGGAGTCTAATAAAAAATATTTAGGTGGTACTGCAGGTGGAGTTGTCGCTGCGAGACTCGCAAATAATTCCCAATGGAATATTTTGGTCATAGAAGCGGGTCCCTCGTATGTCATTATGAATACTACTTGTTCGATAGACCCTCAACGCCCAAACTGGTGATTCCTAGAAACCTAGATGTGTTCGAGACACGGGTTCCGGGACTGGATATCGACCTACCAGGCAGTCGCGTAGACTGGAATTACACGGTACAAAATCCCAGCGGGCAAACTGTACTTTATTCCCGAGCGAAAATGCTGGGTGGTTGTAGTTCGCACAGTAAGTGTAGGGATATAATTTCCAGAAGGGATGACTTATTTTTGAGGTTAGACTCGATGGCGTATACGAGGGGATCGATAGATGACTGGAATAAATGGGCTGAAATCGTCGAGGACGATGCCTTGAAGTGGGATAATATGATGTCTTTCATGCTCAAAGTTTGTTCATCAGCGGCTCAGGTCATCTGTTGCTCATTCACATGTTCTCTCCAGACGGAAAAATTAGTTAAAAATGCAACAGGACAAGATCATATCGACCCCTCTCTCTATGGTCATGATGGAAAGATATCTTTGACGTCTGAATATATCGATCACCCACTCAACGATATGTATCTTGAAGTAACAAAGGAGTTGCCGACGGAGTACCCATATTTGAGGGATATGAATGATGGGAGGCCGGTGGGCATCTGTGAGTGACGATGGTAACAATTAAGTTGATTAGCTGACCAGGTGTCTACTCCCAGCGTGGAACTTATTCTCAATCGATGACCATAAGGAAAGGAGTAGCTCAGCTACTGCATACGTGGAGACAAGCTCGGACAATCTTCATGTTCTTTTGAACACTTACGTGACGCGTGTGTTGCCAGTGGAAAACGGTACTGATTTCCGTAGAGTCGAGTTTGCTGCCGATGCGCAAAGCGACAGAAACATACTGCTCGCAAAGAAAGAGGTGATTGTTGCTGGAGGAGTTATCGGCTCACCGCAGATTCTGCTGAATTCCGGTATCGGCAATCGTAGTGAACTGGAAAATCTCGGTATCGAGACGCTGGTAGACAATCCCAGCGTGGGAAGGAACTTCTCGGACCAAGTATATAATCTTGGTATCTTCAACACAACACTTCCGAACAGCGAGTGCGTTTCTGGATCTACTCAGATGAAGCACCTTTAAACTTTCATGATATAGCTTTGATTTAGACGCAGAACTGGCTAAGTGGAATACATCACGTACTGGGCGCCTGACAATACCAGGTCCTCTCCTCAATCAAGTAATCTGGATGCGCCTTCCCGACAACAGCTCTATCTTTGACAGCGATGGCTTCACTGATCCATCCCCGGGGCCTAATTCTCCGCACGTTGAGGTGTACACGTCACGAATAAGCGCCGATTTGCCTTCGCCTTTTGGAGAAGTTGTGGTTCCCGATTGTGCGTGTTTCCTTCTCTCTGTGAATATGAACGGTCATTCATACGTATTTATGCTTTAGTGAATGGGACAGTGACCCTTCAGCTATCAATCGTAAACCTCCATCCTGTCTCACGTACGTACATGATACCAAGGTGTTCTAGGATCTGACAGTGTTTTAGGTGGCTCTATAACACTTGCAAGTTCTGATCCATTTGCCGATCCAATTATCGATATGAAATTGGTATCTGAACCCTTGGACGTGGCAATTCTACGAGAAGCACACCGACATGTACGACGATTATTTACAGTACAGGCTTTCAACGGATCTATATCAGAGCCACTTTATCCTGCCAGTAATGTGACGACAGATGAAGACTTTAACGATTTCATTACGAGTGCAGCAGGCCCTTATCTCCATGGTGGAGGCACTGCAGGAATGTCACCTCAAGGTGCGACTTGGGGGGTGGTCGATCCTGATTATCGAGTGAAAGGAACCTCTGGATTACGAATTGTTGATGCATCGATTTTTGTGAGTACTATCTTCTATGGCTATTCTATGTGTCTTACTGATGGTCATCTAGCCTCGTGGGCCCAGTGGTCATACACAGGCTCCCATATATGCACTTGCCGAACGTGCGAGCTCAATGATTCGTAACGATTATATAAGGGTCTAGTTTTGATGTTAGGCAAAGGTGTTACATGGAAAGAAAAGTGAAAAGAGCGGTAGATTCCTGATTGTTATGTCATTACGACAAATGAAAATGCCTTGGACTTTTCTGAAAATGAAATGAAAGGAAAAAATGAAGGATCGAGAGAATGTAACCACCAGTAGTCCAAGTTCAGGGTTTGTTAGTGCCTGGGAATGAAGTCAGCCCGAACCCTATCACTTGAACCCCATGCTGATGAGTCGAGTGAACTGTATTTCATTTTTTGGAAACCTGCTCCGGTAGTTGAATATCAAGCACTGTAATGAACGCTATGCTTAGACTTCCAGTGAACCCGATTTTGAAACTGTTTCAACTGTGAACATGGTGTTGAGTGGATTCTTCTTATAATGGTGCGTGATCGATCGTGTCAATGTAAATTGGCCTGGGAAAATGGCCATGTCAGTCACGAGATCCATCAAACATTCCCTTTTCACAAAATGTCGGAATGGGATGGGATTATGCAATCCGAAACGATCGAATATGTCGAGCTCCTCCCCACGGGAACTTATACGGTCCGAACAGTTCCTTCGCTACAGCTCGTCGGCCGAAATCTTGTTGAAGAGGCCTCTTTTGACCCGAAAGGTGTCTATGGTCAACCTATGGGAGTACCCTTGAGCCCCAACACATCGTTCACGTTGCACCATGCTGGTGGGGATAGTTACTATATCACAGTTGGCAGAGACCGGGGGCGTGTTGTTGCTATTGAAGGAAGAGTTGCTGCGGTGTTGAACAGCGAGCAGGACGTATGGGGTCTGCAGGAGGTGGATTTATACGACGAGTTGCCCATGAATCAACGGTGGGCTGTACGGAGACAGCCACAACATGGAGATGATGTGTATACGTATGTCTGTTTCTGACGCTGTGGTAACGCATTGACTGGTTGTACGGACAGAATTGAGTCGGAAGATGGATATTGGGGATGGGTTATGCCGACTGAACATCCGCAGTACACTCGGGTTGCGGTGAGACAGCTGAGCTCGACATTGACGATGCCACCGATGTTTCCGCCGACGATGCTTTGGTTGATTGAGAGAATAAAATAAATTTAGAATGAACAACAAGTCACGAGACTAGACGACTTATGTTTTTCGATTGTGATATGTTGATTATATGTTGATGTTGTAGAAATGTCTGTTGCTGAACCATCGAATACGTCTTCAGGCACGCATCCAGAAGTCTCACTGGGCTCTCTTGCTTCTGGCTTTTCTACTCCTGCGCGACACCTCAGAATTCCTTCTACCTCTTCCCGCACCACCGCCCAATCCTCTGTACCCATAGCCACACCCTCTCCACCAGGCTCTTCCTCCGCTCTTACCTCAAGGCGGAAGACGGGACTACCTTCCAAGCTGGGCGTCTCGTCTACAGATGGTGACGACGACGATGGCGGCGACTTGCTGGATACGCCCGCAGCGGACAAGAAGAGAGATGTTCAGACCCCGAGGAAAGGCGCCGTGCGACCTACGGCTACCACAAACAAGGGCGTGACACTGACTCTCCGGGATCAAGAAAAGGTACCGCCACTCTCAACTCATAGAATCCCAAATTCAATCTTCTCCTAGCACATCGACAACCTCAAGAAAGAAAACTTCAATGTCAAACTCCGCGTCCATTTCCTCGAAGAACGTCTCGCACAGCTTGCACCTGATCAGATTGATGCTGCTCTCAAACAAAATATCAATCTCAAGATCGAGGTCCAGCAGCGTAATATGGAACTCAAAAAGTTCAAAAAGCTCGTCTCGCAGCTTGAGAAAGACCTCGAATCTCAACAAGAGCACAACCGTGCCTCTTCTCGTCTTCAACATCACGAACGTGAAGAACGCGAGCGCGAACTTGAAGAAAGGTTAGAAGAACGTGAAAGAGAAATCCACGAATTACGGAGACAGAGAGCCCATCAAGGCGAAGAAAGCGAAGATATTGTACGAGAGCTCGAGGCACACAACGCCCAACTGGAAGAAGAGATTGAAAATATGCGAGAGTTGTTGCAAGACAACATGGATGAAATAGAACGACTCAAAGATCTCATCGAACGCAATTCATCCTCCTTCCCCTCTGATCAGCACTCTACCCGTTCACATCTCCAACGTATACACGATCTCCAAGACGAAAACGCCGACCTCCGACATCGTCTCCAAGACCACATTGCCCTTCTATCTGATAAAAACGACGAGCGTGAAGATCTACTCGATGCTGTCGAATCCTTAAAACTAGAAATAGAGGAACTTCATTCTAAACGTGCTGGAGAAAACGAAGAGCGCAGTGAATCTCGTGCGTTGATACTCGAGGAAAGAGAAGGGAGGGAACAAGTCGAGGATGATCTCAACAACATGAAGGACAGGGTTGCAGCATTGTTGATCGAGATACAGCAGAAGGAAGACGAGTGTGAGCAAAAAAATGCCGAGATTGACGAGTTGGTTGCCGAACATAAGAGAATCGTTGAAGTTGTAGAGGATGAGTGGAGAGGAGAGGTTGACGAAGTCAGGATGCAGGTGGAAGAGTTGAAAGATGTAAGTCTTCACCTTCTCTCTTTTCGCCCTTGCTCATTTTTTAGGTTTTGTCTGAACGAGAAACGGAACTGCGGGATATCAAGCTCTCCCTGGATGAGCACGAAGCGCGACAACACGAACTTCGCCTCGAATTTGAATCTGCCCTTACCGATCTCGAACTTCAAGCCGAGACCAAGGATGCTCAGATTGAAGCTATGAGAACTACAATTGACAAGTTGGGAGAAGAGATCTACGCTCTTGAGGATGAGAATGATAAAATCAAAGAAGAGGCACAGAGACTGAGGGAGGATGAAGGTGCGGAGAGGGAGAGGTTAGAAGCGTTGAATAGTGCATTCAAAGAGGTAAGTTTGTTCCCTCTGTGATTCATCAACTTGATAAATCCTTTTTCAGAAACTCAGTCAAGTTCGCGCTGAACTCCAGGAAACAACGAATGTTTATGAACAATGCCATCACGAACTTCACAATCATCAACTTCGACATGAGGCCCTTTCTCGTCAGCACTCTGATCTCCAGTCTGAGTTTGAGCGTACACTCAAATCCCATACTCGTGCGATTGAAGATTTAATCAGTAAACATGAAGACGAGCTACGAAAATCTCATCGGTCGCTTGAAGCTAAAGATTCTGCGCTTCAATCGACTTTATCTGATTTGACGAGCGTACAAACGTTGTTGGAACAACGTCAGCGCGATTTAGCCGAGGTTCAGAAAGCATTGGAAGGGTTAGAAAAAGAGAGTAAGAGAAGAGGGGAAGTTGACACTTCCACGAGGTTTAGTCTTCAGCTTGAAATGGATCGACTGAAACGAGACATTGAAAGACTCGAAGATGAACTTTCACGCGCTCGTACCGAATTGACTGGTCGGGAATCGAAGATTCAGGAAAAAGACGATCTTGTCGATACACTTCATTCACAAATTCGGGAATTGTCAACGCAGTTATCACAACAAACACAAGCAAGGTTGAATATTTCTGAGAAATTGGACAGTGTACAGGGAGAGTTGAAGAAGAGGGAAGCGGAATGTGAAGGGTTAAAGGGGAGAGTGGATGAGCTGGAAGTGAGGACTGGAAAGGATCAAAAGAGCTTGCAGAATCAGGAGGGGATGTATAGAGATCAATTGACGGAGAGGAACACGTTGTTGCTGACCATTTACCAGTACTTGGATAAGATTTTGGGCGTGGATAAGACTCCCGTAAGTTTTTTACTTCATTTTTTTTTGGTGCTTAGTTCATCGGGTATACTAGAAGAAAAGTGGTTCAGGGGAGACGAAGCCTTTCACCAATTTTAGCGTCTTCCACGATAATCTTATCACGCGCCTCAAAGCACTTTCACAAATTCAACTCGATTTCGATAAGAAATGTAAAGAGGCGGAAACGAGATATGTGGACAAGTTGAATGAAATCCGGAAGCAGCTTGATACGAGATGGAAGCAGATTGATAAATTTGAGAGTAGTGTTAAAAGTTATGGAGACACGAAGAGTCAGTGGAGGAGAAAGTTTGCGACAAAGGAAGGAGAATTAGAAGCTCTAAAGGTTCTTTTTTGCGCTTCTGTTTTGTTTTTGAAGTCTGATTTTTTTTTGTTTGAAAAATCAGAACACAAATCAGGATCTTCAATCTCAATTAACGTCTCTCAAGCGATTTACGAATTCTTCGGATATGTCGACGTCCAGTGAACTTCGGTCTCTTACTACCCGTGCGACCAATGCTGAGCGTAGATTGAACAATGCACAGAATCAGTTGTTGGCGACGGAGGAGAAGATGGCTGCGATGAATCAGAAGACGGCACAAGCGGATGCGAAATGGGATGCAAGAGTGAAGGAGTATGAGGCGAGGTTGAAAGCGGCGGAAGAGAGAGTGAAGAGGGAGAGACAGGGGAGTAAAGAAAGGGTTGTGGAATTGGAAGCGAATGTCAAGTGAGTTGGTTTGTTTGGAGTAATGGGATTGCTTACAATTTCTTTTTTTTCATATAGGAACCTACAAGCGCAGCTTGAGAGAGCGCAAAAGCGGAACCAACAGCTGAATGATTTAGTTGACTTGAAAAAAGCACTCGTATCATAAAATTTTTTCTCTTCCCTCCCGCTCAACACTCGGTTTTGACATTGTATTTCGTTCTATATAGGACCTCGTTTTAATCTGATTACTTACGCTGTCATACCCGATCCCCCGTATTTTACTTTCTTTCTAGTGGTTTTGAAGTTTTTTTTTTTACTGTTTGACTGTATTAGTA
>Ga0153976_1000696_pt1 | contig 11864 bp, 8 predicted proteins | sample TSGA060MetaG_FD_104717 | JGI IMG/M metagenome (GOLD analysis project Ga0153976, IMG submission 104717) | Attine ant fungus gardens microbial communities from Georgia, USA - TSGA060 MetaG | ecosystem: Host-associated > Fungi > Mycelium > Unclassified | place: USA: Georgia, Yuchi Wildlife... | reverse complement strand
GAATCTTGGGTATGTGCAGCATTCCACCACTTCCGTGCCTCGGCATCTGTTAAAGGAGGTGAAAAATACTGACACCGTGATTGAAATGCTAGAGCCCATGTTAAGAACCAGTGCATGTGAGAGTGAACAGCATCCTCACCGTCAAGTGACCGTTGGCGCACAATCTTCTCAACCGCCAATTCATTGTGAACTTGATTTTTCTGTACATGATGAAAATTCCATAAGGAAAGGAGTTGTAGGCCGGTCACCTGCTTACCTTGACCTCATCCGCAAACATGGCTGCTTGCGTTTTTCTTTGAGCCCTGGCATCGCTTTCCTCGCTTGTCAAAGACTTTCGCTTCTCCTCCATGGACTGATCGACAACATTGACGCAATAGTTTACTATTTCCGCCCGCCGTTTCCAATTTTCTAAGCTCAGGAAAAGCATAAGACCTTTTCAGATGAATACCGAGAGGGGGCTCACCGACTAGTTCCTTCCATATGTACGCGCAAGTCTGATCCTGAACGTTGCCTTTGCCAGTTGTCCCTGCACGATCCCGATCACGGAACTGTGCATTCGTGCGGTTCAACCGCATAGTGATAGAATCATCGAGTCTGCGGTATTCTCTGAGAAGGTCTACGAGAGCTAAGCCACCAGAAATTCCATAGGACAAAAGGTCAAACTGCACCTTTAAAAATGCTAAGGTTGTGACACGTTGATGGCGAGACATGAACTAATTGTGGGGTCAACGAAGGGGCTTGAACAGCTAAACTACCTAAGGTTGGTGATGATGGTTTCGAAGGCATGTCATGCACGTGCTGGTACGACTAATTCTGGCATCGGGCTCAATCTATACATTGCCACGTCGATCAATGATAGTTAGGAATATGCCGTTTTAAATTACTCCCGCAGTCCAAAAAGAAGGTGGCAAGATTACTCGTTGACTTTCGGGGGCTTGTAGGGGGTTTGTACTTTCTGATCGAGCACTATCGCCACATGTTCACTTACGATACTTAATCTGATCTGGGCCGCGGTGGTTATGACGGCGTTTTACTCTACAGAATGTGGGGCAGTCCACTCACAGCCATGTGGGCAGAAGTCTCCTGACAGCGCCTATTAGGTTCAAAGGTTAGACTATTATTTGACGTCTTCGGCTCACAACAGTCGTATTTGTTCCTAAGTTGTTGATTTAGATCTTACCATTATAATTGACCACCTTTTCCCCATCCGGCTCCACTCATTTTGGGTAGCAATAATGTCTACGATGTCATCTCTGATCATCTGAACCTTGTCTTCCAAGCGAACTACGGATGGGCATATATCGTAGTGGCGATGAAAAGACGTGATAGTATTTGCGCAAGGTCATTTTTAAGGACGCTTAAAGGCTTGACTGTATTCTCGGTTGTCTTGATCCAGATGAAACTCACAACAACAAGATCAGTTAAAATAACAATAATTCTTCCAAATGTATTATGCGTAGTTACTGTCCCTATGTCATCCACGCTGTGGATAACACGATATACAAATAAACAGTTAACAAGATAATCATAGACATGATGCATCAAACGCCGACATCACGGCGATATATAACAAACTTTGTCAGCCAATTTGGTCGACTGCATATTAATACCGACATGCATTAGCCTTCTCGTCGAAGGGGTGGGAGACACTAAGGGGCACTACCGATATTCCATTGTTGCACAGATTCGAAGTCCGAAAGATCTTGGGGTTGTCCATTCGTGTGCTTTTTCTTAGACTGCCTTGGAACGTATTGATGTTCGTCGACCATGTGTCTGTGTCTTCGTGCTGGGTCCTTGAACCACATCCCGCAATCATACCGGCATGCGTGCGGCGTGGATCCAGTGCTGATAAGTGAAATGAGTTGAGGGTGGGTGCATGAATAAAGAGTCACTCACTGTCCGTGCATGTGAGTATCAAGCGAAGTCTTCTGGGGGAAACCTTTGCCGCAGACATCGCATACGAATGGCCTGGAAATTTGCAAGATTAGCGAATTGAACTCGTAAATAATCAGGGTCGCTTACTTATAACGCAAATGAGTCGTTTCAACGTGGCGCTTGACGAGCTGCTTCTTCGACATGTAGTTGCATTGTCCACCTGACTCTGTTGCCCAAGTGCACAACCACTTCCGTGCTGTACCATCCAGAGTAAAACAAGCGTACTTCTCCCACTCATCGACCGCTGACTTGGCAGGTATTGCTGGTCGGATAACGTGCGACTGATCGCTAGTATCACTAGTGCAAGGACTGTCCTCGTGTTGGCAGTGACGATCGTCACCACCGCTTGAAATGCTGTGTTTCGTGGAGGCTTGGCGATCAGATTGAGATCTGTGCAAGGGTGGGCTCTTGATCATTTCAGGAGGAGTAGGCATTCGCCGGTAAGGCCTGAAGGGAACAGGGGGCCAGCTATGATCAGCGTCAATGTCCACATGCCTGCAAGTCCGTTAAGTGCGAAGTTGCAAAGAAGGCTGAATGAAGTACTTCAGCGGCTCCGTAATTTTCTTAACAGAAGATGCATGGTATGCATGACTGATGAAAGAGTATGCTCAGCAGAGGAGACATGAATAATTAAAAGGCAGCGTACTGTCTATCTGGTGACGAGCTTCTTCGTTTTTGGGGCAGCAAAGTAGGCGTTGAAAGGCTGCGGTTAGATAGTGCTGGGGAGCTGAAAACAATTACATTTCAGCAACTTAGTTCAAATTGCAGCGTGAAAACGCACGGCATGCCAGGAGAGTCGCGGAGACTGGAGATAGAGCCCGATGATGCCGACCGCGTAGAATCTTGACTAATGTAGTCGACATAAAGGCGGCGTGGATATGATGTCTGAGATTCAGGTTCGTAGCGCTCCCACGCGTATGTCGCTGTCGGCGAGTTAAAAATCGACAGGGAGATAGGTCGTTGCCGACTGGCGGAGTAGGTCGCCGAGTCTGTACAAGTTGTGTGCCTTGTTGAAGCAGTTAGTGTACTTCACCAGTGGCACTGAACAAGCATACCCGTACTGCTCTTCTTGCCACGAGTGGTCTGTGGACCTCGTGGGTCGAGAGGGCAAAGGACGAATATCTCGATCATATGTTCTCTCGTGCGAGAGAGGTGGTAAGATGCATGGTCTACTCCAAAAACAAAAATTGGGGACATCAACAAGCAGAGAGGATGATAAATTACCGGGAAGACGAAGGCAGTATACAATGTCTTTCATCTGACCTTGGCTGAGAAGTCGAAGGGCCGCCACGCGAGTTTGAGTGCCACTTGTCGTAGTGGTCACTAGAATTCGGCTCTGCTTCAAGTCGTGGGCCGCGTAGATATTCAGATTGTCTACTAAGCCCGTTCATTTCGTGTTTCGTTGAATCGGAAGCCCTGTAGGGGGATGAAATGAAAAGTGGCGGAGAATGCGGCGTCAGTGATTTACGTAGACAAATTATACGAGGCAAGGTGGAACAAAGGAAAGGTCGCATAAATATAATAGATCAAAGTACTTTGGGCATCGCCGAAACATAAAGCTCTAGCGACGACCAAGGAGATTGCGATGCCAGCCTCAGAGGAAGGAGATCTGTCACTTGCCATAGGTGTTTCTTGGCTTTGTCAAAGGACTGCTCGGTTCTACGAGCATCAGATACAGACGGGAGCGATGTCATGATTTCTTGAGAGGTGAATGAACAGGGGAGAGGGGGGTGGTTTGAAAACTCGGTCGAAAGTGGACGGTATAAATGCAGAAGAAGGTGTTCTGTTCAATCTCCAGAAGAAGTTGTGTCATAGAAAAAAAGCTACGCGATCAAGGACTAATTCCACTTTTTCCCAGTATCGTCGACTCGCCATTCTGTCGGAGAAATCTTGACAGGCTTCTTCCAGTGGGCGAACAGGCGGCTGCACACTGAAATCAATATTCGCGGAAGATACAGTACAACGAATGCATAGCCCTTGGCCGAAAAGGTGCAAAGTCGGTTTTGTGGGAAAGTGGTTTTTGGGGCCGGCCAGCGCGCATAATGTACAGACAACATATCAGAATGTGGGTCCGCTCAAGATCGATTAAACCGCAACCGAGATGGGTTACGTAACTCTCGTCTGTCCATTCACCACAAGGGCCCATCGTGCTGGCGGAACACAGCGCGAGAAAGGCATGCTTGAGGCAAGGACTCAATGGTCATCTTGACTGTCCACGCCAAAGGAGTTTCTGACCTGAAATTTCTGTGAGATATGCGTGAGTTTCGCTAATACGCGAATATAGGTATATCCTGCATGCTTTGCTTGCCGTCTCACAGCAAGGTACATAAAACGGGTTATTCAACATCTTACAGTCCACCAATGGAAGGCATGTAAAACACCTGTAAAATAACACTGTCTTTGATTGTCCACGAGTACTGTAGTTCATGAGTTGTACTAAACAATCTAACCTCCTTGGATAAGTGACTTACGTCCTTGAGGTGCTAGGTCATTGCCCACAGATCACCACATAGTTCAAAGCGGAGTAATTTGGGAAGTTGACCCGAAGTCATCCAAAATGGAATCCGCATTGTGTTCCTGTGTCACAGAGCACTTTTGCATACAAGTCATATCCGCGCCGCCAGGAGAGCTGGTTAGTCCACGAGGCAGAGCTCGCGCAGCCATTAAATTTCGTCCCGACGGCCGCAAGGGTTTCATGGGCCTCTCAACATCCATGTGGTCAACTAATGATTCGCTATCCGAAGCGACATCACTGCTTGCACCAGGATCAGCGTTTGAGCGCCTGCGCTTTGTTGGAGATGAAGCAGGAGTATATTTGCCGGAAGTTGCAGCCGGAAACACTTCTCGCAGCGTATCATTCGCCGGAGGGTAATGTCGCCTATCTGGTTGAGGAGTTGGGAAATGCGTTGCTGAGGAGCCGTTTGTGGTGCTCGGGGCTGAGGGCTGTGTGCGGTACCCCTCTAAAACATCTATGTTACGCGTGCGCAGACGCGTCAATTTGTTCAGCAACGCGATCTACCTTCACTTATTAAAGCTTAAAGCTTACTCTTTCTGGCTCTCATTGCTGCATTGCGTATGTTCGCAATCATGTCGGATGGTGTACTGTTGGCTTGACATATCTACGGACTGCAAAGCCATGCAAGATTTCCGCCACTCACGCGTCATTCCCGTGAATAACTGGGGTTATACCAGAAGTGCGCTCATCCTCTGTAAGTAGACGTTTCGTGGGCGAGGGAATCATTGTTTGTATCGTAGTAGCAGTATACTGGTATTACACTATAGAACCACGAGACACGTGACGCCGGATTCGTTAAAAATAGCCGCAACAGGCCGAAAACCGGGCTGAGTAACAAATGAGTGTTCTGATACTGAGTCGAAGCTCCTCCTCTTTTTGGTCATTCACGTCCCCGAGCAGTCCCGGGCCGGTTAGAGATAATCTAGATAATCCCCTCAGAACGCATATCCTGAAATAAATAAAATCCAGTGAGGCACGGGCGGGCCGGGGCGGCGAGGCTGGGACCATAACACACCGGATAAAAGTAGGGTCTTCTAAGGAAGACAAATAGAAATTCACAAACCGATCGTCAATTAGTAGCTAAGTTTGAGCAGCAACTAGCTAATTACCCATCCCCCCGTGGAACAAGGAAAATTTGACCCTGATCAAGTCGCGCCCCATTGAGTATCAAAGAGTCGACCTTTGTGAAATATAGGACGCGCACACCTCACCATTGACAAGCGGACTGATGTAGTATAAATGATCCCAAATTCTTGACGCAAAGTGCCGAGAACTGTACGATGCCAGACATCCCGGTGGATAGATATTAATGGTAGTGAATAGTAGCAAATAGTGATGGGCCCTTGCGACTTTGTTCCGCTCGTTAGAGTAATGATGATTCCAACTGGTAATAGGGGAAATGGATGTGAAGTGTCGACTCGCTACATCGGTATCTAAACTGATGACAACTATCCTCTGTGTACCACAAGCACTCAAAGCAGCACAGAAGATGTATAGACGCCTATCCTGTGATCGGCGGCACTTTGTGGGCATCCCACTTGCACCAGATGCAGATGGACCGAAGCAAGTCGCCATTGGGGCAGCCTCGTGGGCGGCCATTTTGATGCCAAGAACTGTCGTACGCATGTTTGGCTGAATGCGGGTATCTCCGCCTACACTCGGACGACTGTCCATTGTGTTGAAACTTGAAGGGTAATTAGTTTAATAAATGTCGGGGGCCACAACGCATAATCTCCGACCCAGTCGGAGGCAGGTGGTTGGCTGTGATTGGCTGTGGTAAGCTTTGCAGTTTGCTCCGGCGGAAAACACTCTCATCTAAAACGATACTACCGGGAGTTGACCGGAGAGGGGTAGAGAAACGGCCTTGTGAGAGTCCGAAACGTCCACGTTTAGGACGAGCGGGTTTGATGTCATTAGGTTATGAGGAAAAAAGCGACCAGGTTCTGAAAACCTACATGTTCGGAAGTAGAATGTAGAGACGCATGAATTGGACGAGCATGTGGCGGCGAAAAACTCGAACCCCGCCGATCAGCAAAAACGGCTCGGTGTTTGATCGAGCGAAATCTAATCGAAGGTGAAGAAAAATGCCGTCGTGCAGACATCTAGCTAATAACACCGCAGTTCTAGTGCTGTTACTTACAGGAAGTTTTAAGGTGCCACGTGAAGGAACAGTGACCAAACAGAAGAGGTTACCAACAGCACTGGAGGTACGGGAGTATGGATACGGGACAGTGTCACAGACCAGATGCTTCGCGACGATGAGCTGGATGGGGTGATAGAATTTAACCCATCTGGTCCAATTCTAGAATGCCTTGGAACACCCGTTTAATCGCATGCACGCTGGAAGAAGTCAAGTAGGGTTACGGTTACGCTTCTAGATCTGGTCATTTGAACATGAGTGCATTACGCTTGCAGAAACCTGTAACATCCAAAGACAGTACACGTCTGTCATGATCGATGCCAAACCTGCTATTCTAGTCATAAATGTTGGCTCCGGTGTAAATTTCCCTTTGCAGAGGTTGATAAAAATAACCACCGAATGAAACACCAGAGGATAAAGACTCTCTCAGCGGGGCGCCTTGATCCCGGCGGGTCAAAGTACTTGTTTACTAATACTACGCTGCTAGTTGGATTGGAGGCGTGTCCTCGACCAGGAGAACCGGTGGGATCCAGAGACTTAAATAGACGAAATTTCCTTTGCACAGCTGATGAAGAGGAGGTGAACTTATAATAAGTGGCAACCCACGCGAAAGAGACTCGATGCATCCTAAATAGGAAGTGTGTGCATTGGTCGGGAAGGTGAATTCTTTGGTTGCTCACAGCAGCCACGGCGAACCAACGCCTTTAGGACCTTCAAGGTCATTCTGGTTCTTATTCGCTGTAGCGCTCACAAACTAGTGCGCCAGCTCCAAATATTTTACATTCTGACCCTCGTAGATCAATCCTGATACGAGCATGGCAAGCGGTTTTCGTCATTATTATCCTATTGCTTGTCTTTTCTTTTTAAATTCTCTTTACGCCCAGAAATTCCCCACCGTTACTACAGTTCCACCATTGCAATGGCTCAATATCACTAGCATCTTACAGGGTGCAACACCACCTGCCGTCAAATATGCTTCCATTGGCTTTGATCCCGAGACGAACAAGCTTATCATCTTTGGTGGTGAATCCTCGAGCGGTATCGCAACAGATCAGACTTTCATGTATGTACAATTCCTCTTACGTCTATTCATTCCGGTCATGTAGGCTGTGTTTTCAGCTTGAATCTCGGCACACTTAACTGGAATACTCCTCAGCCTCAGACTGGTCTACCACAAGGTGCACCCCCAGCCAGGTATATGGCTGTCAGTGGCGAAGACTTCTCTTCAAGCTAGTCAGTATCTCTTCTTATATACACTTTACTCCCTCTCATATTTCACCAGTCGGCGTGCTCACTTGGTGATGGGGGGGAAGGGGGTGGATGGGAAAGCTTTGTCAGACGTTTGGGTTCGTACCGCTCACCATGTTTGGTCTATCAGGCTTGCTTATTTATATTCAGGAATTCGATTTCGTCAACGAATTTTGGTCCCAAGTCAGTGTAGCGTCAAATAGCCCGCCACCGCGCTGGGGCGCTACAGGGGGTCGGGATGATACGGTGCCGCCGAATTCTGCTACCACAAGCACTACTTTTTATATGTCCGGTGGAACCGATGGTACAAATATGTATCCCCTCTCGGATGTTTGGGAGCTCACCGTAACCGGAACATTGTCCCCTAATTTGGCGACCAATTACACGAATGGCACCTGGAGCAGCCAGACTCTTGGAAACGCAGGCTACAGCATCAACCAAGCTTCTACAGTCGTTCAATCCTCGCTCATCTCTGTGAGCGGCTGTAACACGACCAATAACTCAAATGAATCATGCGCCGAGGGTAACTCGTACATCATGAATGTAGGGTCAAACTCGGAAACATCTCCTCCAGCATGTCCTGCTCCACGATATGGAGGGGCCTTGGTTCCGAACATGAGTCCCGCTTCTTCCAGTTATTCGACCCAACTGTTCCTCATGCTTGGGACTTTCAACTCGACATTGTGGGACGACGAAGGTGGCCTGCAGAATGGCGAGGTCGCTGTCTTGGATATTGGAACAGGCGATTGGAGCAGAATCCTTCCAGCTGGTGATCCAGGCGAAGATGGTGTTCAGACATTTCCCACACCTCGGGAAGGTGCCGTTGCTCTTTCTTATAGTCAGGCGCTCGTCGGTTCAGATAAAAGTGTGGCTTCCGACACTATTGTCTTTGGAGGTCAGGATGAATCTGGTGAATATCTCAGGGAAGTTTGGATCTTGAGGGCATATAATGGATCCATCTCCTCCTCAAACGGCTCTTGGGGAGCTCCGACTGGTGCTCTTTCGACAGGCATCGATGCTAATGGTGCTAATGTCACCATTCAATACATGACTCAATGCGCCGTGCAGCTTATGTCTCCTAGTTCGACATCGTCTGGATCGTCTGGCTCCCCGTCTGGATCAAGCAACCCTCAGTCATCATACCAGTTGTATGATACCTCTCTCTCGCACAAACTGTTGGCACCCATTTCACTTGCCATCCTTCTCCCATCCATCTTACTTTTACGCCTGGCTCTGCCTCCAGGACGAACACGTCGTCCCACGGATCGCAATATTGCTCTCTTCTATCTATCCGGTGTCGTAGCTCTCGCTGCATATGGCACTGGTGTTGGTGGTCTCATCTCTGCGTTTACGTCAAGCAGCTCTACAACGGTTACTATGAAACGTTCAACATCCCGTGCAGATCTACAGACTGTGCATGGAATTGCAGGACTTGCATTGTTCATTGCACTTTATGTGATGGTGCCCCTTTTGTATTGCCTTGCATCTTGCTGCTCGCGATCGCAGCCACTGGAGGAGGTCACCGAACGTCCAGCAGCAATTACTTCTCGTGCCAACTCCACCGACACTGCTGAAAAGCTTGCAGCATACAGTGCTACACAACACTCACAGTATCCCCCTTTGCAAAATTCTCCTCGCACTCGTCTATATTCCTGGGGTGGCTCGAGCTTCTGGCTGGGCCGTAGGAGTCGAGAGGGAGGAGCCTCTACTGACAGCGAGTCCATGCACTCGTCCGGGCCGCACCGAGCGTTTGAGGTTGTGAATCGCCCAGCTCGGACTCGTAGATCCAGCACAAATGGGCTTGCATATACAAATACAGATGTATATCAGCGCCTGCCTGTTGCGCCAAGGAGTTTGGGCGATGTGGATTGGCTTGATCGACGTCGTAATCCGAGCGCAGTGGTAAGCTGCAACCTATTTCTCATCGCATCTGAAACTTATTGCCATCTTAGAACGAGCTTGATCTTCTCTCTAGTCATGGTCGCGACCTCATCAATCCAAACATCTCCACTCCTACTACAGCAGACATGTTGAGCACCGGAGCTCTCATGCCAACATCCACCTTTACCCGCGTTACTCACGAGCTGCCTCCACCGTTTGAGATATGCCTTCGTGTTCTCTTCCATGCTCTTGTATTCGCTCTTTGCATCCTTTCTCTCACGGCGCTGTGGTACCGAGCTACTCAAGCCCTTTTTGGGGTATTCCTTCTATGGACTATTATTTTTTATATATGTCTTTTTACTCTCGCATGGCATGGTCGGCCAAGGAAGTCAATTCTTACTTTCCTGGTCGCCAAGTTTCGCGCGAAGCCTCCGCCGGTCGATTCGGGAACCCCCGCCTCGCGTCCGTTGTCCGCGGTGGGCACCGAACAATATCCTTTCCCCACCGACAACCGTGGACCATATCTCCACGAACCTCCTTATAGAACAGCTGGCCACGATGAATTGTCCACGACTGTTGGTGGAGCTCGCTCAGTGGAAACCGATTATGATGACGAAGATGTGGATGAAGAAACCAGACAGCGGCGAATGGAAGAAGAGATGGGTAGACGAGAGGTGTCTATTGTCACAGTGCCCAAGCGTAGACTGTGGATAACGAATCCTTCATGACCTTGTCGATCGATCATTCCATGGCACCCATGTCATTTGCGCACACTCCATAGTACTGCATACTCATCGGCCACCTTTTCTCTCTCATACCATCGTACCATAATCCTGCATTTCTCTTAATCGATACCATCATTCCAGGATCTGTTCACAATGCTCCGTGGTATTTGTCTCGCATAGATCTATTCAGACTTGATCTCGATTATACCGATGTATTTCTGTATGTTACGGACATTCAAAGACTGACTATATTTTAAGAGTATCCATAAATTGTCCAAAGTCCAAGTTAGATGATCAAAAATGTAAAATCAAAAAATTAAGAAGCAAACTGCTCTAGCTCTCACCCTCCACGGCAACATCGCGTCGCCACCTGTCCACACGACCATATTTGGCTGCATCGTGTGCTGGGGGAGGTGAAGGGGGAGTCATCGGTACGCCCATCATCATCGGCGGGACAGCCATGGGTGTGAAGAAGCCGGATCCCATCATGGCCGGGTTGAAAAACATGTTGCTCTGCATCTGAGCCTGCATCATCAATTGTTGTTGTTGCTGCTGCTGCTGCTGGGCCTGAACGAACATATGGGACTGTGTTCGACGTTGTTGCTCAGGATGGAAGGCGAGTGGCCTGTCGTCATCTTCTTCGCCGCCAGCGAGGGGCAATGACGTCTGAGAGGCCAGTGGTAATCTAGAGGCTCGTAGACCAAGGGGTTGCTCGTCCTCATCTTCATCCTCGCCAGCGTGATGGAAGGAGAGGTTGTTGACAGAAGGTAAACTTCGTTTAGCCCGGTTAAGGACATCTACCAAGGGCTTGTCCTCATCATCGTCATCGTCATCTTCATGACGCAGAAGCTGTGATGCCCTTTTGACAACCCTAGCAGCTGCAGCCGACAATGGGATGTCCTCTTCCGAATCATTATCGATGGCTAATGCTCCTGATTGTGACGCTCGCCTGATGATCCGCTGAGCGGCGGCAGTCAGAGGGATATCGTCGTCGCTACTTCCGTCATTTAGTTGTGAAAGCTGGGGAGCAGATGTTTTGGACGGATATCGTGATCCGACCCCAGTGGTTCGTCTAGGTCCATCATCTTCGTCCGATGACTCAACCCAGTGGTCGGCGGCTCTGTCACTCGTTGCTCTGGGGGCAACATTGTCGTCGCTCTCGCTGTCACTGTCGCTGTCATCATTGGCCGGCAGAGGGTGTTTAAGAATAGGCTTCTGAATGACAGGGAGAGTGGGAGGGCCCACTCGTGATCCGGAGGGAATATCAGGTAAAGAGGTGGTCTCAGTCGGAATTTTGCCACCTTTTCCTTTCGATTTTCCTCTCTTCTTTTTCAGCCTCCGACGTTCCTTTTCTTCTTCCTCCTGCCTCCTTCGTGCTTCAGCTTCAGCTCTCTCCTCTGCCTCCATTTCTTTCAGCCTG
>Ga0153976_1000695_pt1 | contig 11872 bp, 13 predicted proteins | sample TSGA060MetaG_FD_104717 | JGI IMG/M metagenome (GOLD analysis project Ga0153976, IMG submission 104717) | Attine ant fungus gardens microbial communities from Georgia, USA - TSGA060 MetaG | ecosystem: Host-associated > Fungi > Mycelium > Unclassified | place: USA: Georgia, Yuchi Wildlife... | reverse complement strand
TCCATCCATAATGTAACCACAAGCATGGGTACCAGAGAGGACGAACTCATCTGATGTTCATCTCATCAGTCCCATGCGCTTAAGTATTTAACCTGTGATTGAAGCTTACACCCTGAGAAATGTCCGCCGGTATTCTGCATAACGCTTAGCACTACGCAGGCGACCTGGACAGCAAGGAAGAACACAACGAGGAATGTGAGCATCTTTCGGGATCGCTGATACATGGCATGTAACCGAACAATCATGATGACTTGAATGGTAGTATTTAGTCAAGTCAATACTGCTGAGATATGGCCTCTGGAATCTGAGGAGCTCACCACCCAGCATGGCATTTACAACAATGCTTACGCAGTCTGTCAGGTAGTACACAATTATGCCTGAAAACACAGTCAGCGGTGATCCTCGGAAGAGTAAATGTTTCAAAACGCACAGCTGTTGCGGATGTTATATTCAACCAGCAAATCGGTCGACAATCTCACTCACCCCTATGTAGCAGTGGAATCAGTGTCGCGAAATGGTGGCATTAGTACAAACTACCCACGGTATCTGTCACAGAGATGGACGGAAGACTTACTACATACATTCAGTGGTCAGAAGAAATGAACGCAGTGAGTGAGGAGGCAAAGGCATACTGAACACGTGCAGACTGATATGAGAAATGCCTAATTAGCACATCTTTATCTCCTTAGCCTTGCGAACATACAAACTGAATGGTATTCCAACGTATCTCACCTAATGTATTTTGAAGTTAGCGTGAAACTGTACTTATATAACCATAAGCCGCTCACAGTGAGATACAGGACAGTCATGAGGGACCAGCGTTGCCTCTGCCCCATTGAATAAGATGCATCATCAGCAGTCCTTGTGATACAGTGCGACTCCAGTGCTCACCCATATCAGTTCAAACTATAGAACCATTTTGAGTGAGATATCTGCGCCCATGATTACATTAACCTACCTCTTGCCCGAATGTAAGTGCTGGAGAATACGACACTATGATTCTCAGCAAGGCTCGAGTCGGTAGGCATATTACGCACCCCAATCGTATAACACCGCAATGAAGGATGCAACTGCAAAATAGCTCGTTTTGCGAAAGTAGCTGATTATTGGCCAATAAATGGGATCGTTTGAGACTATCGTCATATTCAAGGGATTGGTGTCGGCGAGTGGCGAATTTGGTGCACGCAGATCAATGTTCGTGCTAGATATACCGCTATCCGGCGCTTTCGGGATATGCTGACCACGACCATCGCATGAAGTGTGCCGTAACATAGAAAACCATCAGGGAGAATCAGCGACAACCGTCAGGCAGTGTAATAAATGAATGCAGCAGTGATGAACCCCGATTGTTGTATTTCTATGGAAGTCAAATGACACCGACACTCAGTCTATCCAATAAATTCATGGATACCCCGATATGGGTTCGGTTTCGGCGGTGGAAAGATTGATTAAAAGCTGTGGGCTTTTCGGAGAAGCCCAATCCATGAGCTAAACTCATTTCAAGGTCAGCCGTGATTACTGGAACGCCAAACGCATAACGATGCAGTGGAAGTTAATACGCACAAAATTGGCAGTGAAGGCAGGGATTTTTTTGCGGTGGATGAGGTTTAATTCCACAGGCGGATGTGAGAGTTGGGGGGCAAATATGGATTGATTGATTGCGTATGACCTGCGCGAGGAATGAACAGGATGTGACCATCCAAAGTAACATGATGTGTTGATGAGTGTGGCACAGTAGCTCAGCCTCAACGATGGTTCAGACTCCAGACTCGGACGTGATACCAGCCAATGGTGCTGTCACACAAAGACACAATTGAGGTTGGAGATGCAGGCGTTTATGTGCAGGTGTTCTGCTAGATGAATTTCCAAGGTATACGCGTAGAGCCATGGTGACTTGGCACGTTCCGTGCTCATGGAAAATATTTTCTCGCCAGTGTCCACATGGGCTGGGACCCATCCTGTTCGAACTTTGAAATTGTGATGGTTCTTTGAAGTTCTTAGGGGTTACACTCAGAGGACCAGGGACGTGCTCCGACTCGGAATCAGACGCAAGTTCAACCCTAGCAACAGGCGGTCGATAGATGCTGATGGATGATAGATGATGTAAATAATTATTCACAACCTCCCCAACAATACTCTTCATACACCAGCATTGATGCGTCACTTGTATCTTGTGTTATACCGAAGACTAGGGTGAAACGCTTTTTCGATCATCAAGATGTTCCAGCGAACAGGACCTATGATCCATCCGACTGTTCCTAAGATCTTCGCGACTGTACAAGAATTCTAGGTGCGGCTACATCGGCTCATCATGCAATCAGACTCCGGACCTGTGTCAATTGATGAAATACTTTCACAATCTAGGGTCGTCCGTAAGCTTTGTATTTTTTATGTTAGAGGAGGTCCTGCATAGAAGAGTGTTGTACTAGATTCTATGATTAGATGCACTAGATGCTGGACCATTTCAAATGTAAATGGAGGATCATCGAACAGGTGTTGATACCATCCACCCAGAAAACCATCAGCAGTGATGCTAAAACGTCAAATCATGATTCAGAAGAGCAGTCACCTGCAGAATGTAGTCACAGACGGCGAAGCAAGTTGCGGAGCGCGATGGGCAGTGGACGCCGGGTCATCGATTTTCATTGAGACGCAATGTTAGGTGACAATCGTGATGCTATTTAGGCTATGGCGAGGATATAACGAGATGAGGTGTGCTGCGGTATAAGCTTCTGAAATATACCAGCATAAAGCAACAGCACTTTGGGGGTGCCCGTGGAAGATATGAGTCACGCCCCAGCTGTCCGAACTTTAGAAAAGGCTCCATATGGCGCTGGCGTCTTGGTAGAGAAGCATTGGTAGTGTTGCAAAGCACGGCCAGCGTTGATTCGATTTTGAAAGGGATGCAAAACGGGATCTGCATGTTGAGTTAGAGAACGGGAGACACCGACTTCTCCACCGCCGATAGGGAGTCGGGAAGAATACAAGAGTAAGACCGTAACCTGGCAATTCTGAAAATTGTGAGGCACGTGGATCAATCAAACAAACGCATACAAACGCCATCGATGCGTGTAGTGGTTGAACTATCCGGAAGGCGGCCTACGTAGTGGCAAGAGTGCACTTTACTGTAAGATATGCTCAAGTCCTTGTAGAGAAATCTCGTCTGCTCCCCTCTGGCCACCACTTCAATTGTTTAAGCTTTTCATTCCTCATGTGGGAATAAAAGGTACACCATTCAGCTAGAATCATACATCTGTGACATACTGCACCTACTCTTCCCTTCCTGTCGCCGCTGCGGTCATGGTAATCAAGACAGTAAGCGCGAATACAACACAGGCACTCTTTACCGAGCTCTTGCGCATCACCCCGCAGCTCTCCGATGCAGACTGGGCAGGATACGGTCGCGTAATTAATAACCATATATCATTCCTTGACATAGCCCCTGATGTATCCGCCACGATCGCCAGTAAGAGTGTGCAGCCGTTTTTCCAATATGCTACAAATATGGTCGGCATAGTCAGCCAACAGACTCACGTCTCGCAGTATCCTTCATGGTATGCTTGGCTTACCCAGTTTTTCACCAACGGCTCGCAAATCGAGGTGGATCTAGTCATTGGATCGAGGTCGTCGACACGAGAGGTGTTGGCATAAGAGTATCAGGGACTCTCTGATATACTGTTCCCGCTGGGTACCACTTGGAAGTACGCATACCTGAATGCAATGGGGATGAATACTCATTTGCGCGTTCAGCCTCGTTGCGGGTGGCAAGGTGTCCGAGTTAGATCCAGATTCCGTTGGTGTCAATCCAGCCTGGCGAAAGGCTGTTGTTCACGCTGTATTCGGTGTCGAGTGTCCCGAGGGGACGTCCTCTAAAAAAATCCAAGACATGGTTGCCGACGTTAAACAGGTATAAAGTCAATTGCGCAGGTTGACACCATCCTCTGGTGCATATTTCAACGAGGTACATCATGATTTCTTTTTGCACCATGACTCCCGACCAGATCACTCACTAGTGTGCAGGCATCGTTGTGGTAGGAGGACTGGAAGTATACGTTTTTTTGGCGACCACTACGCGACGCTGAAACTCATCAAAGACAAGTATGATCCCAATCGTCTATTTGTCGTTGCCGAAGGCGTCGGATCGGAGGACTGGGATTCGAATCTCATGTGCCGTCTTTGAGGTCATTGGGTCAGCGCCTCTGTAATGAATGTAGTAGGTACGAAATTTGTGATAGCACATTATGATGGACCAGCTCCTCACTACCGACAACAATCTCAAAGGGACACATTTCGGGAACAATTTGTTTGTGTTGAAGGGTTTTCCGACTCGTTGAACGATGCGGTTCACAAATTCATGCACAGCAATTAGTCCTCAAGTTCGCACGTCCAGCAGTGAGACATGCGATCCAAAGGAACCTTCATTAAAGATGGTGGTCATCGTCGACTACTAGACAGGTCACAGGAGTACGATCAATGGACACACTTGCAAAGCAGGAACTACCGCGACGCCTCAGTGATGCTCAGCAGCAACTGATTATCTAAAGAACAACCCCGCGCACTCCTCGCGCTGCATGAGGACAAAGTCTTCACGCGGAGTGCCATCTGGGGCATCATTTTTTCAACATTTGTCAACGGTTAACATGATATTGATGTGTCCAGACGCAATTAAGTATTTTAAATAAAGTATGTTCTGCGATAAAACTCAAAATAAATATCGGAGCGAAGATCTACTAGTGCATACATCTCTTGACGAAGCAACTGCACAAAACTTCAGATATATCTTATTGAGAACCTGGCAAAACACACGGCTGCAAGCATTTCCCGCACTACACACCACCGCCAGTTGCGATCTGTATGCGCTCCTGGAAAACAATTGAAGCCGTCCCAGTTCCTTCGTCGGAGTAGGCCACGAGCCTCGCGTGATATTCTCGAACTCCAAGGATGAGGCGTGGTCCCAGCACAAACATCTGCAAAACTTGGATAATTGCAAGGACATCTCCATAGACTTCATCTGCAGTGGAATTTGGAGTGTAATTGTTCATGATCGAAAGGGAAGAAACAAAGGCAAAACTAGAGTGAAGTTAAAAAGTATTGAATCACGTTCAATTTATAACCTCACCTTGCGAAGTAAAATACATGAGTCTTGACTAATATCGTGAAACAGTCCCCGATTGCCCATGTTGTTTGTCGTGGCAGTTCACGGAAGTGCTTTACAGCAATCCAGACTGCGAGAAACAGCGCAAGGGCCTCCCATACTGCACCCAATATCCAACTGATGTTGATCAGAAATAGGACGTCTCCAGCCATGTTGTAATCACAAGAATGGATGCCAGAGAGGACGTACTCATCTGATATCCATCTCATCAGTCTGATGTGCTCAAGTATTATTGAAGCTTACACCCTGAGAAATGTCCGCCGGTATTCTCCATTACGCTTAGCAATACCGAGGCGATCTGGAGCGCAAGGAAGAACACAACGAGGAATATGAGCATCTTTCGGGATCGCTGATACATGGCATGTAACCGAACAATCATGATGACTGGAATGATATTTCAGTCAAGTCAATACCATCGAGATAATTGGCATCTGAGGAGCTCACCACCCAGCATGGCATTTACAATAATGATCATCGAGGTATACATGTAGTACATAATAGTGCCTGAAAATACAGTTAGCGGTGCTCCTCGGAAGAGTAAATGTCTCAAAACGCACAACTGTTGCGACTGTAATGTTAAACCAGCAAATCAGTCGACAATCTCACTCACCCCTGTGTAGAAGCGGAATCAGTGTTGCGAAATGGTTGCATCAGTACAAACTACTCACAGCATCTGTCACAGAGACGGACGGGAGACCTGCTACACGCACCCAGTGGTCAGAAGAAATGAACTCAGTTACCAGTATGTGAGGAGACATACCGAACACTGTCAGACTGGTATGAGACGTGCCTAATTAGCCATCTTTATCACCTTAACCTTGCAAACATACAAACTGAATGGTATTCCAAGGTATCGCACCTAACGTATTTTGAAGTTAGCGTGCAACTGTACGAATATAACCATAGGCCACTCACAGTGAGATATAGGACAGTCATGAGGGACCAGCGTTGCCTCTGCCCCAAATAAGATGCATCATCAGCAGTCCTTGTGATACAGTGCTCCTCCAGTGCTCACCCATATCAGTTCAAACTATAGAACCATTTTGAGTGAGATAGCTGCACCCGTGATTGCATTGACCTACCTCTTGCCCAAATGTAAGTGCTGGAGAATACGATGCTATGATTCCCAGCAAGACTCGAGTCGGTAGGCATATTACGCACCCCAATCGTACAACACCACAATGAAGGATGCAATTGAGAAATAGCTCACTTCGCGAAAGTAGCTAATTGTTGGCCACCAAATGGGATCATTTGAGACTATCGTCATATTCAAGGGATTGGTGTCAGTGAGTGGCGAGTTTGGTGGATGCAGATCAATGTTCGTGCTAGATATACCGCTATCCAGCGCTTTCGGGATAGACTGACCGCGACCATCGCATGGAGTGTGATGTAACATAGAAAACCATCAGGGAGGATCAGCGAAAACCGTCGGGCAGTACAATATTAATGAATGGAGTATTGATGAACACTGATTGTTGTATTTCTATGGAGGTCAAATGACACCAACACTCGGTCTATTCAATAAATTCATTGATACCCCGAAATGGTTTCGGTTGAGGTAGTGGAAAGATTGAGTAAAAGCCGTGAGCTTGTGCGAAGAAGCCCGATCCATGAGCTAGAGCCTATTTCAAGGTCAGACATGATTACTGAAACGCTAAACGCATAACGATGCAGTGGAAGTTAATACGCACAAAATGAGCAGTGAACACAGGTATTTTTTTGCTGTGGATGACGTTTAATTCCACCAGCGGATGTGAGCACTGGAGGGCGACAAATATGCCGTGATTGATTGCGTATGACCTGCGCGAGGAATGAACAGGATGTGAACGTCCAAAGTAACATGACGTGTTGACGAGTGTGGCAACGATAGTCCTCGGACGTGATGCCAGACAATGGTACTGTCACAAAGACAACTGGTGACTTAGTACGTTCCGTGCTCATGGAAAATATTTTCTCGCCAGTGGCCACATAGGCTGGGACTCAACCTGTTCGAACTTTGTGATGGTTCTTTGAAGTTCTTAGAAGTTACTCTCAGAGGACCGGGCACAGGCTCCGAATCAAAAGCAAGGTCAACCACCAGCAACAGGCGGTCGATGGATCCCAAATAATACTCTTCATACACCAGCATTAATGCATCACTTGTATCTTGTGTTATACTGAAGACTCGGGTGAAACGCTTCTTCGATCATCAAGATGTTTCAGCAAAACAACATAATCCATCCGACTGTCCATAAGATCTTCGCGGCTGTACAAGAATTCCATGTGCATGCAGCTACTTCGGCTTGCAAGCAGAGTCCGGAGCTGTGTTGATTGATGAAACTTCACAATCTAGGGTCGTCCGCAAGCCTTGTCTCTCGATGCGGCATCAGAAAAGGCTCCATACGGCGCTACCGTCTTAGTAGAGAAGCATTGGCAGTGTTGCAAAGCACGGCCAGCGTTGATTCGATTTTGAAAGGGATACAAAACGGGATCTGCATGCTGATTCGTCATTAGGTAGCAACCATATGTTTGAGTTGGAGAACTTTACATAACGGGACACCAGCTTCTACACCGCAGATGGGGAGTCAGCGAGAAGTAAGACCCTGGGCAGTTCTGAAAGTTGCAAGCATGAAACTCGGAGTCAAGTAGGGCGTGGCACGTGGATGAAACAAACAAACGCATACAAACATCGGTGCCTGTGAGTTTGACCGACTCTTGTTGAACTATCCAGAACTAGTGGTGACTTTACTGTAAGATATGCTCAAGCCCTGTAGAGGTAGCTTATGACGGACTTCTCGTTAGTATCGAGGCAGTGTTCCATATAACCATAATCGCCCTTCCCACTAATCCTCCATTTCTTCCCGCCTAGCTACGTGTCTTCAATAATGCGCCATCATCAATATCTGCTCCGAAACATTTACACCAAAGCGACTATGTATCATCAATGCAGAATCTAGTTCTTGTCTGCTGCACACGACCAGGCACACGTCACACTTCCTTTCCCGCAACACGTCCGTCACTGTATCAAGGGACTAGGTTGGTAGGCGGCGCTACAGCTTATGGAGCGTTTGTAACAGCTCCTCAAGCTTCAAGGGTGATCACTATATGCATCTCAAGGAGACATTCAGAGAACGACCTGGCGTCAATGCCACGACTCTAGAGGACGTGCAAGCTGCTGTTCAATTCGCTGTACAGCATGACTTGAAGCTCGTCGTGAAAAAACTGAGTATGTGTGCGTAACTAGGCTTTAGATGCCCCCTCTGATTTTGGTTTCAGGCATGATTTCCTCGGAAGAAGCGCTGCCAGAGGATCCATCGTCGGCTGGACACACTATATGAAGAATATTGCTTATAGTCCGACTTTTTTTACCCCAGAACCCGCCGCAGAATGAGGGCTACGATGGTAAGTGATCACTTTTCATATAGCTGGTCAATTTATGCATCCGTTTGCAGCCGTTACCTCGGTGCGGGCGTTCAATGGCACGGGGCCTATGACGAAACCCAAGCGTATGGCCGACTTGTGGTCGGTGGACATTCCATAGGAGAATCAGTTGGCGCTGCTGGGGGTTGGATACTCGGAGGGGGGCACAGCGCTCTTTCTCCTGCGTTCGGCCTAGGTTGGTGATCATCTATCATCAATTCAGTCCCCACAACTTATTTCCCTTGAATAGGCGTCGAAAATGTGGTCGAGATGACAATTTTTCTTTCCACTGGAGAGTACTTGACCGTCAATAGGCACCAATATCGTGACCTCTTTTGGGCGTTGCTCTGTGGTGGAGGTGGAACATATGGAATTCTTACATTTGTGACATACCGCACCTACCCTTCCCTTCCTGTCGCCGCTGCGGTCATGGTCATCAAGACAGTAAGCGTGAATGCAACACAGGCACTCTTTCCCGAGCTCTTGCGCATCCCCCGCAGCTCTCCGATGCATGCTGTGCAGGATACGGTCGCGTAACTAATAACCATATATCATTCCTTGGCATAGCCCCAGAGGTATCCGCCACAATCGCCAGAGAGAGCGTACAGCCGTTTTTCCAATATGCTACAAATATGGCCGGTATAGTCAACCAACAGACTTACGTCTCGCAGCATCCTTCGTGGTATGCTTGGCTTACGCAGTTTTTCACCAACGGCACGCAAAACGGGGTGGATCTAGTAATTGGATCGAGGTTGTTGACACGAGAGGTGTTGGAATCAGAGTATCAGGAACTCTCTGATATACTGTTCCCGTTGGGTACCACTTGAAAGTACGCATACCTGAGTGCAATGCGGATGAATACTCATTTGCGCTTTCAGCCTCGCTGCAGGTGGCAAGATATCCGAGATAGATCCAGATTCCGTTGGTGTGAATCCAGCCTGGCGAAAGGCTGTTGTACACGCTGCGTTCGGTGTCTCGTGGCCCGAGGGGACATCTTCTCAAAATCCAAGAAATGGCTGCCGACGTTAAACGGGTAGAAAGTCAATTGCGCGAGTTGACACCATCCTCTGGTGCATATTTCAACGAGGTACATCATGATTTCTTTTGGCGCCATGACTCCCGATCAGATCACTCACTGATGTGCAGGCATCGTTGTGGCAGGAGGACTGGAAGTATACGTTTTTTGGTGACCACTATCCGACGCTGAAACTCATCATAGCTGGCTATTGAAGACATTAACTGTTGTTCTTGCCGCATCAGGGATTTGTCTCCAGCAATTCGCAGTGCTGGCTTGTGGGATGATTACACAAGCAATTTTAGCTTCGGTTCTCGGACCAGGTATGGTTACGAGGGCCTCAAGTATTTGGTGAACCGCGAGCTCACCACGCTCTTTGTCTTCGATATTGATGGAATCTACCTTGATGATATTATCAGTATCTGCGACCAAGAGCGCTCATCATGATCGCCTTACCAAAGTGACAATCACCGACGCCCAATTCGCTCGCGACTATGTCTTGCCTGCTACTACCGATGGTCTGAGGGCTACAGATACTATGTCAAGGGAAGATGTCCCGCAGCAGTAACTGATTATCTTAAGAACAACCCCGCGCTGTATGAGGACAGGGTTTTCACGCGGTGTGCCATCTGGGGCATCATTTTTTTCAACTTCTGTCAACGATTAACATGATATTGGTGTGTCCAGACGCACTGATTTTAAACACCGAGGTTCTGCGATAAAACATCGGAACGAAGATCTACTAGTACATACATAACTTGACGAAGCAACTTCACTATGTCTGATTGAGGACCTAGCGAGTGTGAACACAATGCTGAAAGCATTTCTCGCACTACACACCACTGCCAGTTGTAGTCTGTATGCGCTCCTGGAAAACAACTGAAGCCATCCCAGTTCCTTCGTCAGAGTCGGCCACGAGTCTCGCGCGATACCCTCGAACTCCAAGGATAAGGTGTGGTCCCAGCAGAAACATTTCCGCGAAAGTAGCTGATTGCTGCCCAATAAACGGGATCATTTAAGACTATTGTCATATTCAAGGGATTAGTGTCAGTGAGTGGCGAATTTGGTGGATGGAGATCAATGTTCGTGCTAGATATACCACTATTCACTGAGGCACAACAAGTTTCTGCTCAATTGAATATGAACGGTCAACCATTGGGTCAACAACCTTTGGCTACCTCGTCCTGCGGATGATGTTCCAACCACCAACACTCTCTTTGGCAATTGAGATCCCTGAATTATAAATAGCAGTAGTCAGTGATAGATAACGAACACGATCTTTGCATTTCTTCTGAGTATACATAATAGTTCTGTACCGTACCCTTCGTGGAATTGCAGTGGGGTGATAATTGAGAGCTACCAGTAGCCTATGGAACCAGTGGTCTTCCGTATGCGGTAAAGGCATTGACATGAGGTGTAGCAGCCTGCACTTGTCCTGAGAGTAATCCCAGTCGCTCAGATGGCGCTCAATGGTATGATGCGAGAGGCGCATCATGCAATTACCTCGGGGGTTCAACATCAGCTACGATTTCACAAGTCGGGAGTTGCCACACGAGGATCCTGTTGGGTTCCAGTAAAATCAGACCTCACAACCTGAAAGTCTTCAATCGACATCGTGACCGCCGTCAATTCTACCGTGCGGCGGTTGGCATTCCAAAGATGAAGCTGCATGCGTGTTGCAAGCAATGCCTGGAAAAGAATCTGTACTCTGTGTAGTCGTCAGTCAGTGATCAGTATTCGATTGCACGATGAGCATTCTTACATTTCCATAACATCGGTATGCCATTTTGTCTGGGCCGGATCAAGCAAAATGCCGACGATGTTGAGAAGGTTGAGAGCTTTCCCGACATTATAATTGTTTCGTTAAGGAGGGAGGATTCCACTTACCTACGCCAGCGGCAAAATACAGGATGTTGTGCCGCATCAATAAGCTGAGCAGTCTTCCTGAGGTAGTGCGGTATTGCATTAGAACACGACCCATGGTAATTCCGAACAATCCTGTAAATTCACGACAGTAAGTTGTTAACTTGACGTCACGATGCGGGAGATACTGAGTACCTACTTCCAAGGTAATCAAGCTCACAAAACTCGCCAGGAGCGCAGACGCGTCTGGGTGAGCCACACCATAACATGCCTCTATATGATTGTGAAGAGCAAGCTGTCAAACTAGTGGATTCAGCCTACCTACAGTGAGTGTCGCATTGTATTGTTGGATAGATATGATATCTGTAACACAAGCAGCCTAAAAAACTGTTATTGTGGTGGGGTTCTGTTAGTTTTGGCTTATCTTACCGTATAAAGAG
>Ga0153976_1000693_pt1 | contig 11886 bp, 11 predicted proteins | sample TSGA060MetaG_FD_104717 | JGI IMG/M metagenome (GOLD analysis project Ga0153976, IMG submission 104717) | Attine ant fungus gardens microbial communities from Georgia, USA - TSGA060 MetaG | ecosystem: Host-associated > Fungi > Mycelium > Unclassified | place: USA: Georgia, Yuchi Wildlife... | reverse complement strand
GATCAAAATGACGATTAAGGCTAACATTGGGAAGGGCAGGTCAATCATCAGCAATGGCCCTCGCAACAGGAGTGCTGTGCCACCAGACGTAGAGCGAAAATCAACAACTACGTCTTGAGTTCTGCGGAAGAAGTATGCCTCGGATCAATTGTCGGGGTTCCGCAATACAGCGCCTACATGACGAGCAAAGTTGGTTCCCAGGAGAGCTGGCCAGCGCTCGCCAATGCTCTTTGGAGGTTCGACCAAAGAATTTCCTCCGAACGATGAGCCAAGCTGGATGATGATACATTCGCCGAGACAGAAAAAGTGTGCCTGCAAATGAGGAGATCGGAATGAAGTTGGAAGGACAGCGTCTACGAAATAAAAATCCTGCTTGGCGCCAGCGAGAACCGGTCATTGATCGTTGCTAACCCAACAATGGCTTCGCGACGCTCGCTGCTGACTACAACGCATTCAATCATTGACCCATTACGAAGAAACATGCCGCATCCAATTGTGGGACGCGGAAGCAACTTCGTGCGATCCCAGGAGCGTCGGAACTAGCTCCCCATCTCGTATGAGATTTTCATACTCATCGCAATCTGGTTCTGGGGACATGAACGAATAGATAAATGTCACGGAGGCCTTTACTATTATGTATGCAAAGGTTACACCGAAAAAGGACTTCAATGAATTACACGTGACACACGCGATGATCACTGCGGCAATAAGCTTGACTGCAATAAACCATTACAGTAACTACATCGGCCATTCTACATTCATTGTGACATGGAGTTCTTCAATAATGTTGGCGGGGATCCACTCAAGCCCTCTTTGTTTGAATTGGTCGCTCAAGAGCAGCTCCGCGACCTGCTTCAGCCTGCGCTAAAGTATGTTCTCGCAGTAAGTCCCAGGAATCTGTCAATGAACTGCCCCACTCACGCGTAGAAGGTATTTGCTCAACGGTACCCTCGCCAATTAATTCGTATAGTCAACCGACATGAAGAGTTTTACGCACTCATCATGTTATTTGTTGAACGCCATTATCTCCGCAAACACAGTAAGTACTTCAGGCTGGCCAAGTTGGGGCGGAAGAACTCAAGCACGCCATTCACTAGATGCATCTTTTTCTGAACATTTTTACGGCTTGAAGAGACGCAGAAAGCCTTGGATATCAACGGAACGTGTAACAGCTGCTGTCGGCGGAGTGCCAGCCGGGGAGAAGCTCAGAAATCGTGAGATCTGGCGGTCGCTATTTTTCCTGGTACGGATTCTCGACGATAACCAGATAGCTCCTTACATTTCCGTAAATCCAGATTGCTGTCCCTTATTTACGCGCAAAAGCGCAGGACTATTATGAGAGGCTGGGTGGAGGTATTGATTCTGATATCCTGGAAGATGGAGGCAGCGCAAGACATATCCAGGAGCTCACAGATGATGTGAGTAGACTGTCCGGACTGCGATAATTTGTCACCTAACTCGTATTCCCAGAGTATTGCAGGTGTCATGCGTAGAAAGTTCAAGGCACTATTCCCATGGTTTAACACTGGATTTGAAGTATGGCTTCTTGCCCATAATGTGGCCTATCTATTTGATCGTACGCCATTCTATCGCCCATGGCTATCCTGGGTAGGAGTTGATCTAAGAAGACTCAGTATGGATGATTTCGTGAGTTTGACATTCCAGTTAGTCATGTTGCAACTCTCACCACCTGGGCAGCTCGCACAAGTGAAGCCACCCGCTATTCCCTCAAGAAAGAGCGGATTTTTAGCTGTGGTTCGGGCACTCCTGCTGCGATCACCGCAATTGTTGCTTGACTCTTTGAGACTACTTTTACCCACAGCCATCTTCTTCATCAAATTTTTGGAGTGGTGGTACTCTCCGGGCTCCCCTGCGCGGTCATTGTCTATATCCCCTTTAGGTCCGGCCATCCCTCCACCTCAGATGCTTCCACCTCACCCCGCTGGGATTACTATCGACCGCATGGCATACGGACATTGTCCGCTCTGCAAAGGGCCTATCCACAATGCAACAGCGTTGCCGTCTGGTTACGTATTCTGCTACCGCTGCGCGCACGACCATGTCGAGCAACACAGTAATTGCCCGATCACGCTCCTGCCCGCGAAGGCGTGGCAGCTCAGGAAGGTTTTGGTATAACCTGGCTTTTCTGCCCTACCTACTCTGGATCTGAGGGGTAGTACTAATTTTATGTTATTGGTAACTCAGTTCCTTGGTAATACTAAGGGTGTGATCCTATGAGGTTTTCCGAGCTTCCTCGGTCAATGGAACGAGTTCAATTCCACCGTACAACCAAAATCGCTACCTCGTGCATCAGTCGAACTACCACATCTACGTGTTGTTTTACCACCTACTTGAATTTGGAAGTTTATGTCGGAACCTCCAAAGCAGATTCTATGCGCAACACCTCACACACAACCTAAAAAGCAATCAATCGTGCTGGTGTTGGGGGAACATTATATTATCTGCGATTTCGCCAGTCCACAGGAATCACATCCGACAGGACTGGAACTAGCATCCTATCTTGTCTCATGAGATCTTCATAACCATCGCAGTCTGGCCGGAGTACGTTGGGGGAACGCCTCATTTGCTTGAATGTTTCCAAATACCAACTCGAAATAAAAGTATTTGAACGAAACTTCGGCGGAACCAATCATTCATATTTGGTTCGCGTTTGCGAAAATGCCCTCCACTAACCAACTGGGACGAAGTCTAAGAAGATCTCAGGTGAGTCTGTATAACTTGTTACCGTCCCTCCAGACTGTTGCGAACACACTCACGTAGGCCCTGGATGAAACCTTCCGCAGTGACAAACACGTTTGCATGAATGGATTTCTCGTAAGAGTCCCAACTACCAAGTGAATAAACTAGCTCCAAAAATTACTGTAACATCCTTAATCTAAATCAGTCATTCTAGTAGCATTTAGATGAGCCAAAATCTGTTGAAGTTGCTCCGGGGTGATGATATCGGTAAGGCCCAAAACGCCACCGGCACTCGTAAAGCGCTTCGTGGAGGCGGAGGTGCTGTCTGATCCGCCTATGGCACCCTCAACAACAGCTGTGATCTGCTGGAGGATGCTTTCGGCGTCAGCGGGGATGCTGCGCTTCTTGGATGCCACCATGGGTGGGGCGCTGCTGTGCTGTGGGGAGGTGATGACAGGCCGCGGGCCCCCGAGAAAGGACGTGATATCAGAGATACCGAGGTCGCGCTTGGTGCTGTTGCTGCTTCCTTCAAAGGCAGAAAATACTGAAGCAATGGCACCTCCCGTACTGGCCACACCGGCAAGCTCCTCTAGCACACTTTCCAAGCCAGAGACTTCTCCACTGGAAACACTGCGGTCTTCGAACTGCGGTGTTACTTCATCCAAGGGTATGGTGAGATCAACTCCAACAAACTCCCGCTTGGTGCTGTTGTTACTGCCATCCAATGCGCCTACGATCGCAGCACCACTTGCTCCTATACTAGCAACGTTCCCAAGGTCCTTCAACCAAGTTGTGACGCTGGCGGGTATTTTGAAAGCGCGCTCGTCGAACTGTGTGACGGATGAATCTACAGGGGGTCTCTCTAGGCCAATACCATCAATGGCAGTGTTCCACTCGCGCTTCAAGGTACTGTTGCTACTGCCATCAAAGGCACCCACAATCGCAGCACCACCCGCGCCTATACTGGCAACGTTCCCAAGGTCCTTCAACCAGGTTGTGACACTGGCGGGTATTTTGAAAGCGCGCTCGTCGAACTGTGTGACGGATGAATCTATAGGGGGTCTCTCGAGACCAATACCATCAATGGCAGTGTTCCACTCGCGCTTGGTGATGTTGCTACTGCCATCAAAGGCACCCACAATCGCAGCACCACCCGCGCCTATACTAGCGATGTTCCCGAGGTTCTGAAACCAAGTTGTGACACTGGCGGGTATTTTGAAAGCGCGCTCGTCGAACTGTATATTATTAACATCTGTTGTTGCGATATCACGTTTGGGGTGAGCGTGGTGGGCATCGGGACTGGGTCGGTGGAGACTGGAAGTGTATTTAGTGGGTCTGCTAAATGGCCGGTCAAGAAAGACATACGTGTATGGAGCAGGAGCAGCGAGACCAGGGGTGCTCGACACGACGACAGCAAGAGCAACAAGGGTAGCGAAGCGCATAACAGACAATTAGCGGTGTCGTAAAATGTTAAAAGTAAGGGGCGGAACAAAAAGACGGGAAGATGAAAGGTCAAAAAAGAGTGTACGAAGGTTAAAAAAATAGGCTTTAGCATAATGGTGTTAGTAGATGGCATTCAGGAGGTAGAGAACGACGTACTGCCTGCACCTGGGTGAGCCTTGAAAGTAAAGAGAATAAGAGAGGGCTGGAGAGTTAGCAGCTGAGATTGGCAGGCCTTTTAAGAGGATATCATTGTAGGCGACGCGTCAGGCTGTACCCCCTTCGTTGATGTATGTGTTTCAGTTAAGTTTCAGTGTTCCTTCGGGAGTCGGAACTTACCTGTTCTGTAGTGAAACGCCGCCCAGGAGTCCCGACGAATAGCGGGATCAATGATAGTTTATAGATCGATCTTCCGGATGTATTGATGATATTTTAAAAGAACAGGAACCTTCGACGTCATCGACGGCCGCCACATCCAACACAGTTCGATGCCACTGACCGCAGAGGATGTTTGTAATCCGACTCACACTCGGAGCAAGTGCTACTGAGTGCCCGCTAAACGCAGCTTAGGCAGACCTGAGGCCGGGCCACCGAAGTAAGGCTCAGCTGGATCGTCAGTTTCTCTATTTTCCTATCACCGCCCCCGAACAGCCACATCATCGTTAACCATAGCGCGGACGACCGTCTCATGTCATGCCAAGTTCGTGCCCTGGAGAAGAATATTGTTAGTAACCGCTCGCCGTGATGGTGGGTAGACAACCAATACCCTGGGAGTGTATATGCAATGATGTCCTATTTGAACGCAGTTCCTACAGGGTTATCGTTAGGTCACAGACTTTCTGTCATACCACTTCTCCCTTTGCGCGCTTCGCCCATCTCATAGGTCTATGTTCATAGCAGCAGTAGTACTATGGGCTCCATAAACTTTGAGAGATTGCTGGGTACTATGACCGGGACCGACGGCCTAGCGACCTCTCAAAGTTTATCTGGCACTGGCCGATCATGTTCAAATGTTGAAAAATAGGTGATCACGAAAAATAGTGGAAAAGCAAGATCATATCTCGGCGGCAGTCCAAGGCGTACATACTTAGGTCCTGAAGGTCTGAAGAGGCCTGAAGCTTGAAGCTTTGAAACATCGCGAACGGTCCGGTCCGAGCGGCAAGTTTTAGTTTCTGCAATCGACGTTTTTCCTTGTTCCTCCTCTACAATTCGGCAATATTCGGCGTTTTTCTTGCCGTACAGGAAGGTTAACATCGTGTCACGGCAAGCATCGGAAAGATAAATGGATGATCCTCTCTGTTTGAATAGGAGTCAGGGCAGAATAAGCACATTCATTCAAGCCAACGTGCGTGACAGAGCAACGTGTCTAAGTGAAGCCTAGTACCTGAGTTCAATGGTCAGTCATTATAATGGGTCGTATAACCTGACCAGTATTGGACAAGGATACGGGCCAGCAGTTGATCCGTTTACCTACGTCTACCTTGTATCTACCATTGGAAGTTGTTGAACCCTCTGAAATGGCACGCACAAAAAAGCTGAAAAATGGATAACCATACCGTCTTGGCGTCATAAGCCAGCAACGCTGACATTTTATCATTTATGCAACTCCGCAAACAAGAATTCTAATGCACGTGTTTGCCCTCTATGATGCCGACATTCATCATGATGGTTTGACCAACCTACTTACCACTCATTGACATTTTGTACCTTAGAAGAAAAATTAAACCGTTATGAAGGTCAGCCTGCACCATACGGCGCTCAGAGCTCTTACCGACCCCCGATCTACAGTTTGGCAAGCAAATTCAGGCAGAACAAGTACCAGGATGGTCTGCATATTACTTGGACTACAAATCCCTCAAGAAGGTCATATCGTCGCTTGCTGCTAATCGACCCGCATCCGAAGCCGCTGCATTAGCTCTTGGCGTACGACCAGCTGATATCTTGAATCATATTGCGCCGAGTACTCCTGCACTCCCAGTGCTAGTGCAATCAACCACTTCAAATCCAAATGAATTGATAACGCAAGATGAGCCTGAGGACTTGCATATACTATCTGCTCTACAACAACATGATGATCGTGGTTCTGACTTCCAGGCGCACAAAGCTGCTTTCTTCTTCAAGTTGGAGCGCGAACTCGAGAAGGTGTGGAAAGCGATTATGACCATTCATTACATGCTTAATGCGATCGGGTTATTCAAGATCAATGCATTTTACCTACAGAAAGAAGCGGAGCTGAAGCTCCGGTTGGAAACCTTACTCTCTAAGAGACGTGCTGCGGCAATGCGCGGACTCCCAGATACATCTGAGGAAACTACTACGAACCATGTCGAGTGGAGTGCTGTTGAAGAGGGCTTCCGCCTCCTAGAGAGGGATTTAGGAAAACTCCAGGTACTTGATTGCACGACTCCTTTTATGTAATCGGATCAAATCCCTTTCAGCAATTCATCGAGATCAATGCAACAGGGTTCAGGAAGATACTGAAGAAATGGGATAAGAGGTCACGGTCGACAATGAAGGAGCTTTACCTCGCCAGGCAGGTCGAGGTTCAACCGGTGTTCAATAGGCAGGTAAGTCACGTGAGCGCCTGATATGAAAGTGGTCGTCCTAATGCAGGTTTGACAGTTCATATCAGAGCTGTCGGATACCGTAGCGTCTTGTCTCTTGGATCTTACAGACCTATCTGCTGGCATGAAGCATGAAGGTCCGGCTATCAATGATGTCGCGAGCTTCATCGAGAAAAACATGTGCGCAGGACCCTTCCGCGATTTTGAGCATGATTTGCGAAAAGCCGTGGAGAACTCGGACAAAGCGTCTATCAAGGATCTCGTTCATCATTCGGATCTTCTTGAGGTCCAGAATGGAGGCAGAAACAATGTCACCCGCGTGCTGTGGAGGGTTATCGTCGATGCGCCATCGGAGTTGGCGGATTTAGTCCTTGCCAGCATCACAGTCCCCTTCGACTTCGACTTCGTTGACGATATCAACGGGCGCACCTGCCTCCACGAGGCGGCTGCCGCGGGCGCTCTTCGCCTTGTTAATATGTGCCTGGAAAAGTCATCACAACCAGAGAAGCTCGATGTTTATGGTCGGTCTGCCTTGCATTATGCGGCGATGAATGGGTATGCGCATGTCTGCAAGCGACTTTTGGAAGCTTCCCTACCTGCTCACATTCTTGACGTGGATAACTGCAGTCCTCTTGTCTATGCCACCTTGAGAGGAAGTGCGGACTGTGTACAAGTGCTGCTCTGCGACGAGTGCATCTCGCCGTCATTCACCACACTAAACGATAATCTAGTCCCATTGGCGTTGGCCAGTGAGCACGGACATTTGGAAATCGTATCTCTTCTCTTGGAAAAGGGAGCATGTTGCACGGCAAATAGCAACGGCGAGTACCCTGTACATCTTGCCGCCAGGGAGGGTCATGCCGAAGTTGTCAAGCTTCTCTTAACTCACGGAGGTTGCGATACTCCAGACAAGTACCATGAATGGACACCGCTCTTTCACGCAGCGCGCCGCGGTCGCGCAGCTTGCATTCGACTTCTTCTGGATTTCGGTGTTAGGATGGACTTGACCGATGAGATGGGACACCAAGCGGTTCATTACGCAGCCTGGTATGGGCATCGAGAGTCTGTAGAAGTCCTTATCGAAGCTGCGGCGAAGGTACCACAGGTCACTGAAATCTTCCACCTTGGCCCCAAGTCTGCCCTGCCTAACGCGGAAATGCAAGCTGATTTCGAGTTTGATCAAATTCCTTCATTGTCACTTCCTCCACCGATCATGCCCCATCGCGTATATGGCCATAACTATTTGGATAGGAACTATCTTGTCGAAATTACTGTCGGCAACAACTCCTTCCAAGGTGCAGGTGTAATACTCCATCCTCGGCTGACAAGTTCTATCATTGCGCCCAATTTGTCACTTCCGTCTTCAAAGCCCCTGAAAATGGTAATTACCGCTGGCCCTGGCGTCAATGCTGCTCCGTATAGTGTTCTATTGCCCCAAAAGGATGACTGCGAAATGTTTGTCTTCCAATCCCCCTCGCTGAAAGGGTTGAGCTTGGAATTCTCGATATACCCCAGTTTCGGCACCAAAACGATTGGGCGTGCGATTGCTCATTCATCTGTTTTCGAAGGCAGCGGAAACGTATCAGTTGTGACGCTTCCTATCCTTGACACTCGTCTTCATAGCATTGGCGAAGTAGGCTTACCGTTCATCTTTCGAGTTGGTCAATGACTATCCCTTTTAGGTTACTATCTCAGTCAACGTTATAACCCCGTTTCAGGGTGTCACACTGGAAGTGGGCGGAGCAGTGGAAACCTACTGGAAGTCAATGTCGCTTCCGAGAGTCACGCCTTCCAATTCACAGACATCATTGCCGTGGCGGCAATCTCCAAGGTCACTGGATTCTACACATACTTCGCCCTCGATACACTCCAATGTTGCCCCCCCGATGCACACATTAACTCTATCATCTTTGGTTGGGAATCACGTGCATATCATTGTGCAGGTGACACGGGATCTGCATCCTGTAATATTCAATGACTATCTCCTTCCGGAAGCCTCTTTTGACTTAAACGTCTCCGACGTCACCTTGGAACAGTTCCTAGCTTTAGCAAGGCGGGTGGAGCGCGGTGATAATCTACTCGGAAAAGCGGCATCTGTGCCAGAATGGTCCAGAACGCTATCACACTGTATGGTTACTCTTGCGGATGTCGTGCAGGTTTGAACTTTCTGATGGTGCCTGAATGCATCTTTAAATGAATACATTTTGTAGGCCCTTCCACCCCACCTTGGCCTTACGTTGGAATTGGCTTTACCTGCCAAAGGTCGAGATCGTGGTTCGACCAGACGTCAAGTGGACGTGAACGAGTGCGTCGATTGTGTATTGCGCACCATCCGTGCCCAAACTTCTTATGCTTTGGGTGGAGCGTTCGCTCGCCGCCGGATCGCGCTCACTTCATTCTCACCTCAAGTCTGTGTAGCACTAAATTGGAAACAACCAAATTGTCAGTGCCTTTTATTTCCCCGACTCAGATCGTGGAGCTTCTTATCTTTTGTATGATCAGATCCGGTGTTCTTTTCGTCCCAATGTGGTCAAATTGACCAGGGGTTACGAGCTTCGATGAGATATCACGGTGAAGATATAGGTTCCGAATGTCAGTATTGGACATCCAGTGTAGCCGCTGGCGTCGACTTTGCAAAGCGAAATAACCTTTTGGGCGTCTTCTTCGATCCCAAATTATTGGTGAGATACCATATATGTAGTGCCCGCACTTCTTACTCATGATGTAATTTCAGTTGCAGGTTCCATCACTGATCCAAGGGATCAGGGACGCCGGCCTTGTTGTTGGATTTTGTGACAATCCGTTGGCCTACCCTGAGGCATTTGAAAGCAAAAATGTGGATGCATACATTCGCGATGGCATCGTAGTATATATGGACCATACGGGAGAACAGTTCTGACGGTAAAAATTGTGTAAGTTCTAGAGGTACATTAACAACTGAACAATGTGTATGTGTATTCGTTTCAAGTATCGTTTGAAATTGCAATGATTAAAGTCTAGGTGTGAGCGAAAAGGAGCTTGCCGCATCAAACGGATGCTCTGTATAGAGTGGCATATGAACCGCCCTTCTTTAATAGGTCATCATGACTCCCAAACTCGGTTATTGTCTGCATGCGGCATCAGGTCGGTGAGACTTCGCAGCACGGTAGTTGACTTACACCATTTTCCATCATTGCTATCTTATCAGCGCGGCGGGCAGTCGATAGGCGATGTGTGATGAAAATCACAGTTTTGGTTTTCTCGCCCTGTGGAGAGCGAGAGATTTTGTCGATGGTGTCAAAGATCTTGTTCTGTACACAACCATCTAATGAGGATGTCTACTCTCGGAAATGAGTCAGGGTACGTGAACGCATTGAACACACTCACGGCTTCATCGAACAACAAGAGATCAACTTCTGGTTGGTCTGCCCGCATGAAGGCACGAGAAATGGCTAGTCTTTGCCACTGCCAAGGAATACGTAAATTAAATTCAGGAACATGACGACAACGACAGGCAAACTTACCTCACCGCCAGACAAGCCATGCTGCAACCGTGAGGACACACTATGACCTGCCACTGGTGAATACGGCATGAACTCAAAGCCTGAGGCATCTAGCTTGGTTTTTATCCCGTTTGGCAATGACCCCACGAATGCGTCTGAACCGCCAAGACGTATGGCACGCTCAATGGCCGCTGGCGACTGCAGATTTGGCACGTAACCCAATCCAACGTTTTCTCGAACAGTCGAGTTGTATTTAGAGAACCCTTGGAAGACAGTCGTGACATGACGGTGGTACTCGCTCGGTGTCAACCGACGAATGTCCACGCCGTTGACGAGGAGATCACCTTGGTCGAAATCTATAATTCGGAGGAGAACCTTGGCTAGCGTGGACTTTCCTGGACATCGGTCATTAATTGCAGAAATGAAATCAAAATTAGCTTGCCTGAACCATTGTACCCAACTATTGCAAGGCTTTCGCCGGCTTCTAGATTAAAGGTGACGTTTTTCAGTGATGGCTCCTTGCTTCCCGGATACGTGTATGATAAATGTCTGTAGCGAGATAGAAATGAACATGCATGAAAAAATAAGACAGGTTCAAATACCTCGCTTCAATCTTCATGCCAGTGGTTGAGCTGGGATACTTCTCTGCATCTTCGCTCGGAGGCGTGAGTCGGGGTTTGATGTTCATGGCAGCGCAAAAGGCACCCATTAAGAATATTCCTTGAAACGCCATGCGAACTGTATTGACCAAGTTTCCGATAGTATAAACCACCGACTGGATCGAGCTCCGGTACAGTGCCAGTGATCCCAGGGATGCAGATGAAGCTTGGAACATGAGGAGTAGCGGAATCTACTAAAATTTACACATCTTATGACCTTCGAAAGAGTGGCAACTCACATTCTGAAGAGCGAACAGGAGATCAGAGACATTGATCTGGTGCAGTATTTGTGGCAATGTAGGGTGATTCAGTGGCGACAAATGCTCGTCGTACATCATCGACTTGCGAGCACTTGCCCAGGAATGTAATATCCACGGTCCAAGCCCAAAGAGCAAGACCTCGGGTCTATGAGCGTCATTATAGGCCAGATTCCGGAGCTTTTCCTGGCGTTCAGCGGTGCGAGCCTCCTTTCTTGTATAAGCCGAGTCACGTTGAGAAGGGTTGAGTCCGCAGTGGTTCAAGAAAAGGGGTAATAGAGTGGAAAGAATGGACAGCAATAAAACACCCATGTGGGTAGAGCCACCCGTTAATGTCAACAATACCCAGAGATATGAAGCAAGCTCGGATATTTGCGCTAATATTTGGACAAAGTCGAACGGCGAAAGCAATCCAAATCCCCCCATGCCGTTGAAAGACCTGACAAAGATATCAGACTCCTGGAGACAGTCCCTCACGACGGGATCCGCGAGGGTCGGAATGTCGAGCCTCAGGCGCTGCGCAATCTGCTGATATTCGACGAAAAAGCGTGCCGAATCATGAACAACATCCTCGTTTGCGGAACTATTACATATATGAAAGTCCGTCCGCAGCCTCCAGATATGAACTTACGCAAAGGAGTCGATAGCCGTTTCGATCGCTCTTCGAAATATTTCCGCGACCAGTAGCTTCAGGAGGCGCGACCAAGTGAAGCAACCGGACGAGATTAAATTTTGCAGCTTGTTTCGTGAAATAAGTGAGAGACGAAAAGCAAACTTGTGGGGT
>Ga0153976_1000692_pt1 | contig 11892 bp, 7 predicted proteins | sample TSGA060MetaG_FD_104717 | JGI IMG/M metagenome (GOLD analysis project Ga0153976, IMG submission 104717) | Attine ant fungus gardens microbial communities from Georgia, USA - TSGA060 MetaG | ecosystem: Host-associated > Fungi > Mycelium > Unclassified | place: USA: Georgia, Yuchi Wildlife... | reverse complement strand
TGTAGCCCTGGTCGATTCTTTGCCGTCAATGAAATCAAGGCCATGTTTGCTCATATTCTGCTAGAATATGATGTACAGTTTGAGAATGGCTCGTTGGAACGTCCCTGTAACTTCCACTTTGAAGCATTGACCATCCCTAACTCAAAAGCGAGAGTTATGTTTAGGAAGAGGCAGATGGTTCAGTAAAATAGGATGGCTGTTCTCTCTAAATGTCCAAGACAAAGTCACAGGTTTCCCCTTTCACCTCATAAAACGTATTCTAAACAAACTCATCTGTGGTTTTGTTCAAACCCAAGGAGCAAGAAGATGAACGTAAAAACCCAAAACTTTCGCTTGGGAATTACTATTAATGGTCTCACCGGTAACTCTCGGTGATCAATCGATTTGAAACCTGCGCCCAGTTCTTGTTTTAGGGCATGTATATGCGAGAGGCTGATGTGCAGTGATCAAACAGGCGTGATAACAGACAAACATAACACAAAAACGCGATGAAATTTTTGAAACGCTCAGGACTAAAACGACCAGGAATGTGAAACCCACCCTACAGTTTTCAGAAACCCATGAGCACACTTTCCTGAAGTGGTCAGTGATGTCAAATCATATCCATTGAGCTGGATGGATCTTAAAACAACCATCAAAATACAAGAAAACCCACAACACATAGCTATTACACAGCTTGACTGGCCAGCTCTGTTGCAACTCCAATCACACTCAGCCTGTTAGTTGAACGCCCGGCCAGGTGCAATCCAACAAAATCCCACTACTGTTATGATATGAAAGGAAAAAGGACCATTGTTATGGAATCTGTGTCTGCCCCAGGGAGGTGATCATCAGAGCAAGGGGAGAAGGGGTGTATGAGAATAGAAACCGTAGCCACGTCGAGAGGATCAATCCGAAGAGCAACATTGATTTCAATAATTTTTGTGCCGTTCATAAGCAAAGAAGACACATCGCCTTTGCACTGTTCAAACAGTTTTGCAAAGGAATGATAACATATGCTTCAGAGGTCGATGGGGTATATGATGCATGAGGAGGACCGCAGGGCTCATGATCGGGAGACGTGGAGGCAGATACCCGATCAGGTGTCATCGACAGTGATCCACAACACCAACAGGCAGCTCAAGGCCAGCCTGGATGACAGTGAGCGAGCATGAACAGGTTATCACCCGTGGCAGACGTTTGCAGTGGTGATCTTGGCAAGCATATTCTGTTCCAGTAAGATTCATGCCAAAGTTACTCAAATATGGATGCGAGGGAGGTCTCGTGTAAGTCCAATCCTAATGCCAGCATCGAATTTTCTTGCGTGTTACTTGTTTGTCAATGCTCAAGCCATATCGCCATAAGAGAATGTCCACGTGAAACTTCAATCTAGTCCTGAAAGCATTTAAGTAGATGTACTTGTTAATCCTCTACATTCTGCTTCAACTGTTTCACAATATTTGCGGAAACTGTTTATGTGCATCAGCCATAGTCGTTCATTGTCTAATCTCTGATTCACCTTCGCATTGCTTTCCGAATTTTCGCCAAACTCGCTATTTGCTTTTCCTCGATGACCTTTTGTTGTGCAGTTGCATCCTTCTGGAGATCTTCCAACCCATCCTATTTATAAAACTGAGCATGAATCTGAGTGGCAGGTAAACTCCCAAACACACTCTATATTTGACAGCAAAAATGTGTATTTTCCCCCAGAGTGCTGTAATCCTATCTTCCGACACAGAATATTCAAGGATAAATTTTCGGTAAAGTGTCTCCCTAAATAGATAAGTTAAACAATAATTTGCATAGAACAAACCAGGCCCTACAGCTTTTCCATACATTCTTGAGCCCTGCTTTCCAGTGTGCTGACCTAGCGCCTGGTTTATCGGTTGATTTGAGATGCATACAGCATGTATACCTCTTCAGTCAGCTTGTTTTCAGCGGCTTGGAGGAATTTCGCTTGTTTATCTCGATTTTTGCGTAGTTGAGTCGCTGAAGCACGGGTTATGACTTATCTGTGCTATGGCGGACGCATATGGTAGACAAAAGACCTTTATAATGATTGATTAGAGCTTGTTCAAAGCTGAAAAAGAGCATCCGTCAACTCCAGCATCATGAAAGGAGCAGTCGAGAAAACCTGGGATCATCACTACTTCCTTGGGAATTCTCAAATACAAATTCATCCGTATCGTGCGAGGGCATAGGTAGAGGCAGAGGCAGAAAACGCATACACTCACTTCTTGACGGCAGACCAAATAAATGCAAAACAGGTGTCAAATTGAATCAGATGATATCAAGAATCGCGAGCAGAGTAGTACAGTATTGTGAATGTCTTGCATGTCCAATGATATACTACTCAAGTCGTCGGATGAAGGTAGCGGTAGACTAGCATTAGGCATCTCGAGGAAAGTCCCAGGAGAAGAATGACTTAGAGCTATCTCGTGCCAAGGTCGCCATATTCTAAGGGTTAAACTCTCCTGAAGATTCTGGGGTTTGCATCTGGAGGCGTCTGGGAATCTGAGCAGAATGTATATCAATTGTCTCCGGGAGATGAATGGCCGGACAGGGGTTAGTATACGACAGAGCGTGATGGAAGCACAGAGTTTGTAGGAACCGGTGAAAATAGTGTGAGCAATCTTGCAGATGCGGAAAGAAAGATCTGAGGATGTTTGCTGAAGAGGATGGCTCTCCAGAACCGTCTGCCAAAGGTAGAGAGACGTCTGAGATTTCTTGAATAACTGAGTGGCGCGACTGGTTAGTCCTCCCCTATTTATTCGATATACTCAGGCGCCAATAAATTATATTTTCAAAACCACAGACCTGACATGCTTGTTTTTTTGTGGGCTGATTAGGACGTCAGAGGTCTGTTCACTGGATTGAATGCCTGGTTTGTGCTCTTGAAGCCGAAATAGGAGGGCTGACAAGTCAACAGAATCGTCGTCTTCGTCAAAGGATGCATCCGTCAAAGAGGCAAAATGGGTTGTGGAAAGTGGCTTCATCTCCTTATTATTGTTGGGGGAAGGTAACTCTGGGAAAAGGAGAGCCCGCCTCTGCAGAGGTCTTTCTGGATCAATAGGACTTTGAGGCTCTTTTAAACGATAGCCTGATTTGGATAATGGTTTTACCGCCGTTGTTGGGCGAGAGACAATGGACACAGTTGGAGGCTCATGTCGCTTCATTGGGGTGGCCTGTTTAGCGGGTTCTGGTTCCGGATGAATAATGGGAGTCTGCCATCGGTTAGGACGGTTTAGGGTTTCTTGTACATCAATGGACTTGTTCTGCTGGACCTGCGGAGGCCGAGGAGGGAAACTTGGTGGTTTGGTCGTGGGTTGTTTCGAGGCTGGGAAGTCGAAAGCAGATTGAAATCTGGGGGCATGAAGACGTTGTGGAAGCTTTTTGGAAGGAAGAAAATTGTCAAGCTGAGGATGGATTTTTCGCCGTTTGCTTGTGTCTTCAGTCATAATGGTTGTATCAAAGTGGCAATCCAGCACGTGGTCCAGTCAATTATGATGCCTATGATGAGATTAGCTATCGGATTGACCACTATGGACGAAGTGACTCTGAGAGAAATTGGACAGGTATTGTTTCATCGATTGCTCTTGAATTTCTTAGTTTGACTACTGTTACAAGCACTTTGTGTTTGGTTTTCACGGCCATAGCATCAACGAGAATGTAAAAACGCTGATCACGAAGTACTATGTTGGAAACATCATCTTAATGAAAAGGAATATACGAGGTCCTGTTGTCTGTCATGAAACAGATCGCAGACTAGGCTGACACACTTAGACAGATGCTTCGCAAACACTAAGTCTTATCATGGACTTGCAGGAGCTTGCGAAGCAGGCGGGTCATGAACGGCCTTTGTTGATTGGTATCGACCAGGAAAATGGTGAGCTGTTCTCAGACATAAAAAGGTGATATCGATATAAATCACAGACTTTGGAGCATAGGATTGGTTTCGGCGTTCTCATCACCCACTGCTGGGACTCAGTTGTAAGTTGAATCAAATCGATAATAGCAGATATAGATTGACTTCTCATTGAGCCCTGGTGCAATGGCACAAGCTGCTATAGGGGACCTTGAATTGACTCGAGGAATTGCTGCTGCTTGTGGCCAAGAGTTGAAGCTTGCCGGAATAAATTGGACATACTGTCCCGTCGCGGACGTCAACATCAATCCTCTGAATCCGGTCATCGGTGGGTTGATGTAGATACTTTCCACCATGTTCAACTCATCATCAATTGGTGAGTAGGTGTAAGGTCCTTTGGGAGTGGTAGGAGATCTCTGTGCAAATCCTTGACCGAGTGCTCAAAAGATTAGTCCCCCAGATCGTTTGCAAGTACGCTACCGCTGCAAGTCAAGGATTTACCTCGAGCCTTGTTGCATCGTGCGCAAAACACTTCCCGGGGCATGGAGATACGCATATTGATTCTCATTTGGCCCTTCCTGTTATCAACAAACTTAAGGAGGAAGTTTATGCCGGGGATCTACTCCCGTTTCTGGCCTTAATTTCAGTCCAAGTTCCGAGCATCATGACAGCACACATTGCTTTGCCCCGTATCACAGGGGACAATACACCGGCATCTCTATCCAGGAAAATCACGAACGATTTATTAAGAAATGAGCTCAATTACGGTGGTATTATTGTGACAGATTGTCTAGAGATGGAAGCCGTGTCTTCGGTTGAAAAGGGGGGATGTGGGTGTGAAGAGGGTGCGGTGCGAGCCATTGCTGCAGGAGCTGATGTGGCTATGATTTGTCACACATATGCCTGGCAAGTAGGTGCCATTGAGCAGGTATATCTTGCAGTGGAAAGTGGGAGAATTCCATTTGGGGAACTCAAACGTTCTGGTGAGCGCATCGCTGCCATGAAAGATCAATTTATTGGGGGTTGGGATGGACTTGTGGGAGTCAAGCTCAAGTTTGCGGACGCTTGGGAGGGTGTAAAGAAGAAAAATCTTGAACTGAGTTCAGAAGCGTATCGCAAGAGCGCAACCGTAGTCATGGACACCGGAACACTTTTGCCTCTCAAATCATTGCTGATTAAAAATGTGCTTTTGTTTACCCCGATGTACAGTGATATCAACAGAGCTGTAGACGATTCCGCAGAGGCAGACAACGATGCTCGACTTCTACGGAACATGGCTGCTCCATATGACAGGAAATTTGCGATGCTTCTGGAGTCACAGGGAACAGTCGAACACATCATTTATAGTCCTGATGATCTACCGTCGTTGAACACAAGGAGTTCAGATGTAGTGATATTTGTGACAAGAAATGCTTTCAGAGCTCAGTGGCAGTGGATAGCCCTCAAAAAGACAGTCCAAAGGGTGGGAGACCAGGTGCCCATTGTTGTCATATCAAGTTGCGATCCGTACGACTTCCAATTGATAGACGAGGAGTTAGGGAAGGGTAGAATTGCATTTGTGGCGACACATGAGTTTACGGTGGAGGGCTTTGCAGGCGCATCCGCACTGATCTTTGGATGATCACGTGGGCCGTGAGGACACATTCCTTTGATACTGTCTTCCACAGAATCTATTGTATTCTACCCCTCAAATTATGAGAAAACTTTTCGGAAATAACAAACCAAAGCTTCGCAGATCAAATTCAAAGGATGGCCTCCTTGCAGTCGTAGATGTGCATTTTCCTCTGCCAGCCAGTTGCTTACACTCACACCGCAATAGGATCCCATGGCTCCATATCAGCAACATGCCCCCAACGGAGCCCAGCAGCCTTGGATACTTCCTCCAAATGTATTGCCCCCCTCTATACGTAACTCTTCCAAGGATTCACGCCATGATAACGGTCCATCATTTCCTCTGGGCAGCTCCCCGATCCCCTCGTCATCACCATCGTCGCTTCAGGCATCACAAGTGTCGTTAGTTTCCAACAATAAGCCCCGTGATGTTCATGGTCACCGTAAGAGCTATACTTCAAGTCAACCCTTCGTATCAAACATCTTGAAAGCCCTCGAGCCCCCCAATGCAGAGGCTTATACAAATCGATCTGAGGATGCCTACTCTACTGTTGAAGTGCCCACCCGCAATTCAAGGGACCATTCAGACAAGCGAGAAAAGAAAGGATTTTGGGGCCGGGAACGGGCAAAAGATCATGAGAGAGATAGAGGAAGAGATATTCAGAAGGACGAAGACACTGCGGAACTGACAAAGATGATAGGTCAGTAGGTGATGCTCACCAAATTTGTGTATTTCTCATGGTTGCCACTAGGTTTTCTGGTTGCGACCGCCTCTGAGGACTGGGCGCTTGTTTTAGATGTATGTGATCGAGTGTCTGCAAACGAAAACAACGCCAAAGAAGCCGTCAAGGCACTCAGAAGAGAACTTAAGTGCGTTGCTATTTGCTCTTTGCTTTGACAATAGCTCAAATGTCAAAATCCAAGGTATGGTGAACCTGCTGGTCAGCTATCTGCTGCGCGGGTATGTCGTTGCCCATTGCATCTAATGTTTTGCTAACTCTGCCATTCAGCTCTGGGCGATCATAATTCAGAATCGTTCGGACTTTTTTTTCTCTCAATCAATGAATCGTAAATTTTATGACACTATTGAGGAACTTTTGATGAACCCAAAAACCTCACCTGTCGTGAAAGAACGACTTATAGAGGTTCTTGGAGCGATTGTATATAACAGTAGCTCAGGTATGTACCCGTTGACTATCAAACATTGGATGATGATTTGACTCAACTCGAGGTTCTCTAGATGCCAGAAATGATCGTGAAGGGTTTCGTGGACTATGGCGACGCGTAAAGCCCATCGATAAACCTGATGAGGTTGGTAACCATCCGTCCGCTCGTAAGTTGGCCGTGAAATACTGACATTTTCATAGGGCATGCCTTTTTCCGTAGATGATGTCATGTTCATCCCACCTGTTGCGTCTCGCAATTTGCAATATGGTCATCCTCCATCCTTGACTCCGGAGCCAGTGATCACGACATCAGAAGCTCCACTAGCAACGCCACCTTCAATCAATGTATCTCGTTTTTCTCTCTTGTTTATCAGAAGGTTTCTCTGATTTCAATAGCAGCCCCGCGCGCACAGGAAGCGAAAATCTCCTACAAGAAATCGTATTATCCCCCATGATGAGGACGTACGCCGTCTCCTCCAGGAATGTAAAATTGGCCAAGGAAACGCCAATGTCTTATCTCAAGCACTTTTCCATGTCAAGCCTGAGACTGTCAAGAAAGATTCTGTCATCCGGGTAATTTTTCTCGGTTTATCTCCGCATGTTGTTTATCTCTAAATACAATGAATAGGAATTTTATCAAAAGTGTCGGTCTTCCCAAGAACTCATTCATACTCAAATTCCATGGGCTACTGCAGAGGCGGAAAAGTCTATCTCTGCAAAAGATTCTCAGGGTGTCACCGGAAATGACCAGGAGACGACCAAGGAGCAGCAGCTTTTGGATGCTATTCTTGCGGCAAATGGAGAACTTTATGAGGTATTGCAGCAGTATGAAGATATGACCAGAGTGGCAAAGGAGCGCGAAAAGGAGAACCGCAGCCTGAAGGAAACTCGACTGGGGGGAAAGGTGAGTAGGCCTCTCCTCTTTTACCGTCTCTCGCACGTCATTCATGTCCAGAAACATATGGAGGTCTCGGAACAACAGGATCTTAATTTGTCTCCCCTTCCTTTGGTATCACTATTGCGAAGTCGCTCTCCTTCTCCATCTATACGTAGTTCATCACCTCATCATAGCTTGGACCTTCGACGACGACTTTCAGAAGCCAGCCCCAATACTCTTGCCCCTCCCCCAATTGTACCAAACGGTCCCCGCTCACCTGCTCAGTTCTCCCATCCATCGCGCACTCCTCCACTTACATCACTAACACCTACCAGCCTTCGAGAGATCGATGACGCGTATTACGTTGATGTGCAGTCAATTTATGACTCTAGCTATGATGATGCGGATGTCCCCATTCAACCTAGTGCCAAGGCCCTCGGTAAACAGAGAGCTATCGAGACAGAATCTGTTGATTGTATGTGCTATGTCATGAGTTTCGCTCCATTTTCTCTTATCCGTGGAATTATAGCTTATTCTCAATATGCGAGGGATAGTACTTACTTGGATGCTGGACTTAACAGACAAAATTCAGTCACCTTTGATGATCTGGAATCTGAAGATCACTATGAACCTCCTTGGCACAAACCAATACACTACGTGTATGATGCAGCGGCAGAGCGGACGGCGGCGCGGATGCGGGAGGAACATGATTCACAAGCAATATTGGTTAATGGTGTGCGTTAGCACAGATGTATTTTGTTGATACTCACAAGAGGATCCATTGTGCAAGATCCCCTGGCATTGCTATTGTCTGTTTCTTTGTATCACTGTTGTTCAATATTTATGCCCAATTTTTCCCCGATGATCCTGCGATATATTACCTTGATGTCATAAATCAAGTCATTTATGCTTTCATGCATTCGGAGTTTTGTTTTAGAGATAATAAATCCTAAATCGGTATGCAATTGTAGCCTGGTATCGAGCTCATTGTCATATACTGATCTGACTATCCAATGCAAGTCTGTTCAGTGAGTTGACTTGTGAATTTTTGAAGGTTACTCATATACCAATCATTGTTTACCTTGTATACTATTCAATTTCCAAGATGATGTGGGCTGCCACACAAAAGTCTTCTAACTGAGGTTTTTTGGATTTAGCATTTCTATTCAATGTTGGAACAGAGTAAAGTATATATCAGAATCACTAGGATCCAGATAAGAAGGCTTGAAGTAAAGGATATCTCAGACATCCCTTAGCAAGTAGACAACTCATTGATTACCTGAAGTAAAGGATATCTACACAATGAATGAATATACTGATAAAACACTAAAAGGATGTTCTTACCTTAGACGTCCCTTAGCAAGTAGACGACTGAGGTGCAATGCTAGTCCATATGAATACTTATACCCCAAGCCTTATTGTTCATTGGCTATCCAGATGCAATGCAAGTAGGATCATTCCCAGAGAAAAGGTTAGAGTAAAGGAATGATGAATCAAGTGACTTTGAAACTAGGTATGTTGGATTACATTTCAACACTCCCCCTGGTCTAAACTACCCATTCAAACCAAGCATGTTGACAAATTCATGATATAGTATGGGTGTGAGGGCTTTGGTGAAGATATCTGCTACATTTTCAGTACTTGAAATTTGTTTGATATTAACTTCTTTTTGTTGGATAAACTCTTGAAGTTGGTGATATTTTACTCAGATGTGCTTGATTTTGACAGCTTCTTTATCACTCTTTGCAATGTCAATTGAAGACTTATTGTCACCATAGACTGTCATTGGCTATTCTAATTGGATCTCTATATCCTTAAGCCAAGCTGTTATCTACAAGACCTGTTGGACAATGCAGTTAAGTCCTGTATATCTAGCTGCTGTGGTTGAGCATGCAACTATTGGTTGATGTTTTGAAGTCCAGGAGATAGGCCCTCCAGCAAGTATAAAGACATGTTCATCAGTTGATCATCCAGTATCTGGGCATTTTGCATAGTCAGCATTAGAGAAGGCAACTGGGCAAATATCACAATACAATGATGCTCTATGGTTTGTTTCTGCTTCAACAAGTTTTTGAGGGTGTCTTAAGTTTACATAACCTACTGAAACAATTGATACAGATAAAAAACTACTGTATGTAATGCAATAGTAAGTGGTTCCTCTCACATATATGATAAAGTACCTTCTGGAAGGTTCCTTTTGTCTTTTATCATTTCTTCTCATTTACTCTTCATTATATTCCAAAATAACATGCTTTTGCTGTTGTCACACTGGGCAGCCTTTTTAGGCAATATACATAATATTTGTTACAAAAACTATACTATAATTCAGCTTGAGAAGCGAATGTAACTTCCTGAATCCAACCACTAGGTATTCAGTCCTAGACTCATGTATACTACTCAAGTAGCAGAATAGTGGCTGTGACCACCACTATACCAACCTTATAGGGCCTATCCAGACATTCTTTATCAGACACAATCCAGAACTTTCCTCTAAAAGTACTCTCAAGGGCAACCAGAACCTTGGAGAGGCTATTTGCCCTTAGTAGAATAATATCATAACTTGGCAAGCCATTTTATCTAATAGATTAGGGTTTGGAGTTACTATCAGATCTCAGCAATCACTTTTGATGGCCAACTATAATTAAGAATATCAGAACTGTCCTCTTAAAGAAAATGCCATTAGGATATCCAGGTTAGAAGAAAAGTCCAGAAATACAGAGAAAAGTCAGGAATGTCAAGAAATGAGATAGAGAGGTTAAAGGAGTTGCAGTCAAAGAGATTAACAAAGATAGCATACTTGAGAGTAGACTACTTGTGTTCATTTCAAAGCTTCTTGGACCATGCATAAAGACTAGGTTCAATGACTAGACATAAGAGAAGGCTAGGTAGAAAGATTAGGGGAACAGGGAGTACTAGTTGTGCAATCAGAAAGAGACCCTGTCTCATTATTCTACTCTCTGTTATAATAGGCCATTGGAATATTTCTTTTTTTTTCTTATTATTAACTCAATGATTTGTAATCCTAATATATACTCTAGTAGTGCAAAGAGGTCTAACAACAACTTACCTCCATTATTTCCCTTTCTCTGTCACTCCAGAGCTCTGTTGCTATTTTTGAGTGATTGAGTTTCTTTTTTGTCTTTTCTTTATAAAAATCTATACAAAATATCCCTCAAAGGGATATTTTACTTCAAGGAGGACTTGGGCATTCACTCAACTAGAAGTTTAACTACTTGCTATGTGTTTTCAGAGTAGATTTCCAACTGTAGGATCAGTTGAAGCAGAGTCTATATGAGAGCATAGGAGTTCTAGGCAGTATTGCTGTATTAATAGCAAACTAGGCTACTAGACTAGATTGAGAAGGGTAGTATCATAGTGTGAAATGAACATATACCTTTGAGATCTACAATTAACTGGGATCTTCTTGAAAGAATACTAAAAACAGTTTTCTTCTCTGGTTTCTATTAGACTCTTTATTATTCATTACTATTTATGAGTTCTCTTTTCTGATTTATCTCCTCTATACCTACTTATTTGCACACAACTATGAAGCAGCTTGGAGATTTTGTCTCTCTGATCTGTTATATTCACTCTTGTTATTACATTTATCTCTATTACTATTATTTTCATTTCATTTTTTATTTGTTAAATTTTTCTTCTAGCAATAAACTCCAAGACTCATTTATTCCACTATAAACAGTTGTACATTTTGTCTCATATATAAGATATTTATCTATAAGCCCTAAGACCAGTTGTTTCTGTTTGGTCTTAGATACATATACCTCTTGTATCTTTTCTCAAATGTTAAATCATAGTTATTTCTGTCTAGCCTTAGTCTAGCATTCCTTTAGCTCTTGAAAACATACCTGTATATCCATCTTGTTAGATTATAGTACCTGTTGGTGAAATGTCTTCAATGCTAAACTTTCCCAAATTAAATAGAAGCAATTACTGTCATAAACTTTATTCAGACCATAACTCTAGGAATACTTGACTGATTTTAATGATCTCAATGGCTACTGAAAGCCCTTAAGAAGACCTTTCAAACAATACCAAAGATATCTTAAAGCAATCAGTACTCACTAAGTTATCAGTAAATCAGTTGGTGATCACCAAGTTACCAAATACTAAATTATTAATATCTTGGAAACTACTTGATATAATTATTTGCTTCAATGACCATTGTGAAGCTCTCCTCAATATGCTTCTTTCAGCTATAAATAGACCCCAAGGCAATAAAATTCCATGGAGATACAAGGTCCTCAATGTTTATATATGACACTAATCTATTATCCATAGATTATCATCTGTTCTTGAATAGAACAAAGGACTACCCTAAGACAGTTAGGTTATCTCTATTTCAAGAACAATAGCACTTCTATATGTAGAACAAT
>Ga0153976_1000690_pt1 | contig 11895 bp, 8 predicted proteins | sample TSGA060MetaG_FD_104717 | JGI IMG/M metagenome (GOLD analysis project Ga0153976, IMG submission 104717) | Attine ant fungus gardens microbial communities from Georgia, USA - TSGA060 MetaG | ecosystem: Host-associated > Fungi > Mycelium > Unclassified | place: USA: Georgia, Yuchi Wildlife... | reverse complement strand
TGCTTAATCAGCTTAGCATCCTTAGCCAAATTTGTTTGTTCTCTCACACATCATTTCCTTGGTATATCAGTTATTTTTTTAGTGCAGGCTATAACAGAACCTATAGATCAGTATCGCTGCATAATTTTTTCTTTAATATTTTAAGTTCGAAATTCTGACAAAGTAGATCCCTTTTCACAAAGTCTTGGTAAGTGTGGTTAAGTGTGGTTAAGTCTGTTTAAGGCAAGCTTAAGTAATGTGTACTTTTCCTGATGCAAGACTACCTCAAGCGCTCGACGAAGGAATCTGATGGCGTTGGTATCTCGCGAGTACAACATTCCCGGTGCCGTCAGTTGAAAGTGGAACAATGGACTCTGTGGCATTCCTTGACCGTCAATAGATTGTCGTTCATCGCAGGTCTAACAATTTCAAAAACGCGCAGAAGTTCAGAACATCGAAGATAGCTTGTGATGGAACTAATCATAAGTTATGACCGATGGTAATGATGTACATAGACCTGAAGACTGTATTGGAAGCAATAAATCGGTATGACGACGAACGAAACCAAACAAAATTGATGCGTTTCCCATAGGGTACCCAACGAGTGTGAACAACGCGAGCATCTCCCACACTATACACTACCGCCAGTTGAAACTTGTACGCGCTCCTGGAAAGCAATTGTAGTCATGGCAGTTCCCTCGTCGGAGTTGGTCACGAGTTTAGCCTGATAGTCTCGAATGCTAAGGATGAGGCGTGGTCCCAGCACAAACATCTGCACGGCTTGGGCAATTGGAATAATATCGAAAAGGATGCTAGCGGCAATCGAATCTGAGTTCTATGAAAATAATGAGAAATGGAGAATGTAGACGAGACGATCATAGGTGGCATACCACGATCTTCGGAGAGAAATCGAGGAGGTTAAGGCAAGAAACAACAAGAAAACTAGTGTGTCACCAGTGTGAGCAGGAAAACATAACGATATCCAAATTACGACCTCACCTCGCGAAGTAAAATACGTGACTCTGCATCAATATCGTAAAACAATCCCCAACTGCCCATCCTGTTGATGTTCGTTGCAGTTCACGGAAGTGTTTTATTGCAATCAAGACTGCAAGAGACAGTGCAAGTGTCTCCCATGCAGAGCCCAATATCCAAGTGATCCCATTCAGAAGTAGGCCGTTTCCCTCGAGCTCGTAAGAGCACATATGGATGCCGGATAGGACAATCTCCTCTGATATTTATATCATAAGCCTAACGCACTCAAGTCTTTACTCTATGACTGAAGCTCACCCCAGAACATAAGCCTGGCCTGTATTGCAGTCATTATTCCACAGGTGATCTGTATAACAAGGAAGATTACAGAGAGAAAGACGAGCATCCTTCTGGATCGCTGATACATAGCATGTAACCGGGTAATTATAATAACTTTTGTGTTGTTCCAGTCAAATCAATAATGCTGAGATACTGCAACGGAGTGGCTCACCACCCAGCATGGCATTTACGACCATGGATGACCAGTCCGATATATTCTGGGCGATAATGCCTAGAAAATGTAGCTAGTGATGAGCTACATATGACTGAATAAAAATGAACTCACAGCTGTCGCAGACGTGACATCGAATCAACGAGCTTGTCAATAATTTCACTCACCCCTGCGTAAAATAGTAGTTGAATGCGAATGACAGGCATTGACACAAAACTTTTTACTCACTGCACTTGTCAACGGGACTGGCAAAGTCATTACTGCATGCCGGCCTGCCAGTCAGAAAAAATCACCACAGTGCATAAGAGGAGACAGACGGAGCCACGGAACACTGATCACGAAGGACTTCTTATTAACCCAATTTCGATTTTTTGGCGTTGAAAACATACGTGGTTAATGGCATTCCAATGTAGCGCACCTGGTATATTTTAGTGATCCTCATCAAGTGTGGTTACAGCCTCAGTTACGCACACTGAGATATAGGACAGTCATGAGGGACCAGCGTTGCCGCTGCCCCGAATTAGATTCATCATCCAGCAATCATTGTGACGGGCAACTCTGCTTACCCATACCAGTTCAAGCTATAGAGCCATTCTTAGTGAGATGGCTGTTGTACTCAACGCATCCACCCACCTCTTGTCCGAGTGTCAGTGCTAGAGAATACGAGGGATATCAATAACTCTCTCCATAAACATTATCTTGCGCACCCCAATCATATATCACCACAGCCAAGGATGCAACTACGAAACCACCGTCAAAGATTGTCAAGTGCGATATTTGCTCTCCACGAACCTAGGAAATAACCATATTGGCGCGTAGTGTTGATGACCGGCCACCAACTTTGATCATTTGAGACTAGACTCATGTTCAAGCAATGGCGTTAGTGGGTGGAGAACTCGGTGGTCATAAAACCATGTTCGTGCTATGTAAATATATCACCATCCCGTGCTTATCCAGATATACCATGGGACAGGATCAAACTATATGTGCACATCGATGTGAAAGTTAGCCGAACGAGATAGTACATGAGGTGATGCAGTGAATGTTGATGAATATATATAGTTTACCCGATTTATGTATCACTGGATTTCAATGATACAGTCACTGAGCTCCATGGATGGTGCGCACCGAAGTCAGCGGTCAGCGGGTTTCATCCAGATAATCACATTGACACCCTGAACTTGTTGGCGGAAAGGAGTGAACTACATACATTGTAGGTATACTTAACTCGGAACAGGGAAGCGATTATGTAAGGTAAATTGTGTGAAAAAGGTTTCGGGAAGCGCGCATAGCTACTGAGGAGAGCTATGCTTTCAAGGTCAACCTGTGATCAAGAGTACAACAAAGGTGTTTATTGGGCGATGTTCGATTATCGATAATGTCGGGGTGTCGATGAAACAGGGCGTTGGATAAGTTTGGTGCTCTGAAACGTACAATGAATGGTGCGTCAATAGTCGGAGGCCGCATAAGAGGATCGCAGTGGATCATGTATATCCTAACGAACAATGATTAGTACCCGATATTGCATATATTTAAGCCCACCACCGGTTTCGCTAGCTTGTGAGTGTCCAATATTCTCCTCATCAAGTTGGTCAAGAACACGGACAGAAATTGATACACCGGTGCCTCACCGCAAGGAATTCATAGATGACTTCTAAAACCGCTCTACCTTTTGAGGGACCTTCCATTCCCCACCACTAGCCGTAGAAAGGGAAGGACGGAAGAATAGAGGCACTAGCGCATACGCCAGACGGGAAGACGATTCCATGCGGGAGGCAGCACCCAAGCGTTGAGTGATGGAATACAAACGGAGAAATGATCTGAGACAGTTGGACCAGTGGAAACCCCCTCGCCAACATATGACGGAATAGTCCTGATTCGAAACACAGAAAGCGGACAAGTTGAGGTGGCGATGACCAAATTCAACTCTGTTGTTTTATGCGAACTTACATAGAATGCTCATTGCCCAATCTTTATCTCCATAAAGCTTCTCGGCGAAGAAATCGCCTAAAACTTCCCGCAACCGCTCCATAGTCTTAGCATCGTCCTCATCTGTTGTATTTAATGTCCGATGCAGGATGCAGAACATGTCGGGCAGTCTGTTCAAATGCTCCATTCCCGTGATCGCATGAATGTGAAAAAATACTGACCATCACCGAATCGACGAGAGGGCCAGTCTCCCCTAGCATGCACTCACTTCCAACAACTTTCACTCCGCCACCCTCCACGAGTCCTTTCCTTACCGCCTCCTTTCCGATTCCCACGAAGACGTGAATGGCACCTTCCCGGGTGCCCTTGGATTTGTCCGACGATATTAAAGTAACGAGAAGTGTCTTCATCATTCGTGGTGAGGGGGGCGGATATGTCGTAGAATGTGGCGTAAGCAGACGGGAGAGCGTCTGAGCAGCAGATGTGCGCAACGGAGTGGCATGAGATGGTGGAAGCGTGGAATGGAGGATGGAGAATGGTTGACAAGATAGCAGGTAATAACAGGTGGAGCTGTACAAACAAAATCAATCAGTTTACTTAACTGTAACGGGTTTGGAGGATTACTCACATAAGGCTCTACGAACAGCGTATTGTTTTCGAGGATGGCGCTAACGACGTCTAACAACATCTCCAAGGACCGATCATCCGCCTCAGATTGAGCACCCTCCTTTAGAGCAGTCTCTCTCCGACCCAGCGAACGAGGCATGGTAAGAGCGCCTGTAGTCCTGCATCATCGCGCAAACTCGCAACGGCCGCTGTCCGCTCGGCGGAGTCAGCAGTGGGCGGTAATACCGACGACGTGAGCCGCGTATAATAAAGCTGTAGCTCTCGTGATAGCACTTGTTTGACAAGTTGTTGTTGTTGTTGCTGTTGTTGCTGTTACTTCTTGACAAGTAGAGCGACTTTCTGATCATCGGTGGCGTCAATGGGAATGTGCCATTGGTCTGGGAAGGTGATTTAGTAATTTCTTGATCGATATCCTTCGGTATTGCCTGGTGGATTTTTTTGGAACGAGAGGCTACATGCCTTAAACTGCCAGCCAGTGAGCGGTCCAGCTGACACCTTCTGGTAGTGTGATTTTCTCCTCTCCCGCAGAAACAGTTGAGATGATGTTTCGGGTCAAACAGAAAAGATCGAGGCATTTGTATATTACTCAAACTACTACAAATGTGAAACCTTGAGGATGTCTATTATATAAATGACTGGGCTGGCGGAGTTTGAAATGCTTGTGAGAACCTCGCAGTGCCGTTCATCGTTGTATTTACTATTGGCGACGCACTTCCGAGCAGATGGGTATGCGACGTACTCGTGCGGGTTTTCGAGTCCCTATTCCTCATCTTAACACCCTGTTCATAAAACTCTCGAGATACAGAATGATTTAGCCCGTGTATCTTCGAGATGCGATTCAAGAAACAAATTGGAGAGATGTGCCTCCGTGGGTAAGGTACAAATTCGTGATGACGCGCTTACTGTGCTTGACGAAGTTTTCTACGAGGAATCAGACTCGAACTGATCAGACAGGAAATCCAGGTATCGAAGCACAGGTCAGTATGCTCGCATTGATAAGCGAAGGTGGAGGGAGTGTGCCGATTCTCCGGAGAACAGTTTCTTTCTCAAGGTTGAGTACTTGAATGGCCGCCTTAATAATGGGGCGGCTGGGCTTTTTACCTGTCTCAGGAAGCACCTGGTATGATCCCATATCCTACTTCTGCCTTCGGACGCGCTCATTTCGATCCACTGGCCCGCGTTTATACATGACGCTGACATTCTATCATGTGCAACTCGCATTCATGCAATTGAAATCATACATGACCGAAGTCTCACTCATGGCCCCTCCGCACAATGGTCTAGATACACCTTGACCAAAGTCTATGCTGGATTGAAGATTCACTGCGCTATCTGCGCACCTTCCCGAGACGCAAAGACCCCGCCGCTTCTCCACGTCTTCTGCATATATCCCTGAGTTACATTGCTACCTGGAAACCTTACACATGGACGTTTGTAGGGACGTGGCGCTGTGCGGCATCCCTGGCTGCAGGCAAAGGTAGACTCTTCGTCCTCGAATACAGAAGGCGAGAGATGATAATAGGTGAATGTAGCAAACCAGCCTCCCCAACGCCAGGCGTGCGGGCGGTCAACTGATCCCATACGCAGTCCAGGCTTTAAATCTGTTATTATTGACCTATTGGATTCGGCTATGTAAATGATACGTACTGTGATGCCTGTGTTATGTTTGCACTTGCTCCAGAAGAATTGGATGTCATTCTGCGACCTCATACGGTTTCGCAACAAAGACTCAGACTCCTGGGACATTTCTGGCCGGAAACCAGCATCATATGGAGAAGACTACCTCAGGCGCTCGACGAAGGAATCCGATGGTGTTGACATCTCGCGAGTACAACATTCCCGCAGCGTCAATGGATCGTCGCTCATCGCAAGTCTAGCAATTTCAAAAATGTGCAGAAGCTCAGAACATCGAAGATTCCTTGGGATGAAACTAATGATAAGTTATCACCGATAATGATGATGATGTACATAGACTGGAAGATCGTATTGGAAGTAATAAATAAGTATGACGACGAACGAAACCAAACGAAATTCATGTGTTCCCCATAGAGTACCCAACGAGTGTTAACAATGCGAGCATCTCCTACACTACACACCACCGCCAGTTGAAACTTGTACGCCCTCCTGGAAAGCAATTGTAGTCATGGCAGTTCCCTCATCGGAGTTGGTCACGAGTTTAGCATGATAGTCTCGAATGCTAAGGACGAGGCGTGGTCCCAGCACAAACATCTGCACGGCTTCGGCAATTGGAATAATATAAAAAAGGATTTGAGCGGCAGTCGAATTTGAGTTCTTAGAAAATAATGAGAAATGGTTGGATGTAGACGAATCAGTCATAGGTGGCATACCTCGATCTTCGGAGAGAGATGGATGAGGTTAATGCAAGAAAGAACCAAAAAGCTAGTGTGCCACGAGTGTGAGCGGGAAAAGATAACAATATTCAAATTACGACCTCACCTCGCGAAGTAAAATACGTGAGTCTGAATCAATATCGTATAACAATCCTCAACTGCCCATCCTGTTGATGTTCGCTGCAGTTCGCGGAAGTGTTTTATAGCAATCCAGACTGCAAGAGATAGTGCAAGGGCCTCCCATGCAAAGCCCAATATCCAAGTGGTTTCGGTCAGAGGTGTGGCGCTTGCCTCGATCTCGTAAGCGCACACATGGATGCCAGACAGGACAAGCTCCTCTGATATTCATATCATAAGCCTGACGTACTCAAGTCTTTACTTTATAACTGAAGCTCACCCCCGAATATAAGCCTGTCCTGCATTGCAACCATTACTCCACAGGTGATCTGGATAACCAGGAAGATCACAGAGAGGAAAACGAGCATCCTTCTGGATCGCTGATACATGGCATGTAACCGGGCGATCATTATAACTTGTTTGTTGTTCCAGTCAAGTCAATAACGCTGAGATACTGGAACTGAGCAGCCCACCACACAGCATGGCATTTACGACCATGGATGCCCAGTCCGATATATACTGGGCGATGGTGCCTGGAAAACGTAGGTAGTGATGAGCTACGTAAGACTGAATAACAATGAACTCACAGCTGTCGCAGACGTCATATCGAATCAACGAGCTTATCAATAATTTTACTCACCCCTACGTAATATAGTAGTTGAATGCGAATGACAGGCATTGATACGAAATGTTGTGCTCACCGCATCTGTAAACGAAACTGGCAAAAAAGCCACTGCATACCGGCCAGCCAATCAGAAGGAATCACCACAGTGGATAAGAGGAGACAGACGTAGCTCCGGGACACTGATCACGAAGGACTTTTGATTAGCCCATTTTCGAAATCTTAGCCTTGAAAACATACATGGTTAATGGCATTCCAATATAGCGCACCTAGTCAATTTTAGTAATCTTCGCCAAATGTGCTTACAGTATCAGTGACGCACACTGAGATATAAGACAGTCATGAGGGACCAGCGTTTCCGCTGCCCCGAATTAGATTCATTATCCAGCAATCACTGTGATTGGCGACTCTGCTCACCCAGACCAGTTCAAACTATAGAGTCATTCTTAGTGAGATGGCTTCTCTACCAAACGCATCACCTACCTCTTGTCCGAGTGTTAATGCTGGAGAATACGAGAGATATCAATAATTCTCTTCATAAACATTATCTTACGCACCCCAATCATACATCATCACAGCCAAGGATGCAACTACGAAACCACCATCAAAGATTGTCAAGTGCGATGTTTGCTCTCCACGAACCTATGTAATAGCTAGATTGACGCGAAGCGCTGATGAACGGCCACCAACTTGGATCATTTGAGACTAGAGTCATATTCAAGGAATGACGTTGGTGGGTGGAGAACTGGGTGGTCATGGAACCATGTTCGAGCTATATATATATATATATCACCATCCCGTGCTTATCAAGATATACCATGGAGCAGGATTAATCAAACTATGAGCGCACATCAATGTGAAAGATAATCATACGAGATACATGAGGCGATGCAGTGAATGAAGTGTTGATGAATATATAGTATACCCGATTGATGTATCACCAAATTTCAATGATACAGCCACTGAGCTCGACGGATGGTGCGCACCGAAGTCAGCGGTCTGTGGGTTTCATGCAGATAATGATATTGACACCCTGAACTTGTTGGTGGAAAGGGGAAGAGTGAACTACAAAGTTCGAGTCGGAACAAGGAAGCGATTACATAAAAGTGGTTTCGGGAAGTGCGCAGAGCTACTGAGGAAAGCTGTGTTTTCAAAATTTCAAGCCTCAAGGCCTCAAGGTCAGCTGGGGCCGTGATCAAACAAAGGTACTTACTTATTGGGCCATGGGGCGATGTGGCCGCATTTACCCTATGACATTAGTAGAGTCAGAGAATGACCATAAAGAGGATCGCAGTGGGTCATGTATATCTTAATGAACAATGATTAGTTCCTGACATTGCACATATTTCCGCCCACCACAAATTTGCTAGCTGGTGAGCATCCAATATTCTCCTCATTGGTCACGAACACGGACAATAATTGATACACCGGAGCCATAAAGTACTTAATTCATATAGACGACTTCTAAAACCGCATTACCTTTTGAGGGACTTCCGACCTCCCCGGCGAGCCCTCGACTCCCCGACCCCGTCGCATGTCCATATTTTCCTCGATTCGCACCATAGCCGTAGAAAGGAGTCTACCATCCCCTGTTACCAGTACGAGCAACCACCGGTGCACCGTTCAAAATGCGCGCACAGCCATTCAACGACCCTAGTCACCAATGTGAGAGCTGAACAAGTATTCAATTTTCTTTATCAATGCCCATGGTATATAACACAACTCAGCTTCTGCATTGCGGGATGTGGATACGAAGTACCCTCGCCACAAAATACCTTCCACACCGGTCACATCTTTCAAATAATTCATCCCACTCCCACAAACTCACGCCTACATCACCAGAGAGGTCTGCAAGGAGACCTGTTTCATACGCGCGGGTTTACTGAGGGAGTACCAAATAAGCCATGGAGTTGCCGAAATTCAAGCCAGAGTGGAAACAAGGCCGCAGGTATGATAACCTTCTGTGTTCGATTCGCAAAAGCTATCTCTTATGCAACATTATAGCGTGGCTTAAGGATAAAATTGAAGGCACAAAGTTTGCGCTTCCTGCTCTATCAACCCAGCAGTCTCATCTCTCTCGAGATTTGGAAGGCTTCCCCATCTACAACAAACGGGAATGAGCAAGCACACCGGGATGTCAACCGTGACGGCGTGGGTCTCACTCTATTGGGAGGGATCATGCGAGGATTTCACTACGACACTATCTACCCATGCTTACCGTGCGAAACGAGCCCTTTATCGACGATGTAAGTACAAGTTATACTGTGTACAGAACACCTACTCAATTTGTCCTCAGTGAAATATGCGCAACCCCGGGGTGGCGTTCCACAGGTCGCAGTTACTGACGCGGCATTAACAGTACTTGAAGATGTTCCAACGACCTCGTCTCACTATGCTAATGCGGGATGCACAGGCCCGTTTCAATCTCACCTCACAGCTTCGCCTATTGAGCCTCAGGCCTCAACACAAACCTGTATTAAACCGGTATCCAGCAATGCGACTGTTTGCACGCGTACCGAGAACGATGTGGATATCAGCTGGAGGAGCCGTCTTCGGTGTCTATGAATTGCTGTCCATGGCCTAATGAGCGCTTGAGCAATCGATTAGTTTCTGCACCTTCTCATCAGTTATTCACCATATTGTTGTTTACAGCGTGACAGTAGACTTGACTGCTGTTTTATGGTACTTAGAATGCCCGATACCTAACCCTTTTTGCCGTGAAGTTTCTCAGGTGAAGAAATTACCTAAAATTCGAGGTTGACCAGCCACCTGAGCAGAGTAACTTTCTCCTCTCTGAGGACAGGGTCAAATTATATCTCTCCGCCATCCACCAAATGCATTTAATGGCTAAGTTCGGATATGCGAGTCTCACCCTGTCAACGGACATGCCTCGTCAGAAAATCTCGTCGACAACGAGGAAAGTACATGCTGGACTCTTTGCGCTATTTGCGCACCTTCCCGAGATGAGAAGACCGCTGCTTCTGCACGTCTTCTGCATATATATGAAGTGCGTCCCTCAGTTACATTTCTACCTGGCAACCATGGACGTTTGTAGACACATGGCGCCATGCAGCATCCCTGGCTGCATGCAAAGGTAGACTCGAATGCAGGAGGCACCCATCCATGCTACTTTGAACGAGAGAGACGATAATCGTGAATGCAGCCAACCAGCCTCTCGGATGCCAGGCGTGTGGATCCCGTGCGCGATCCAGGCTTTCAACCTGTTGTTATTGTTGACTTATTGGACTCGGCCATATAAACGATACTTACTGTGATACCTTGTGCGTGGGACTTTCCTGGCTTGAAACCGCCATCCGTGTGCAGAAGACTACCTCAAGCGCTCGACGACGGAACCTGATGGCGTTGGTATCTCGCGAGTACAACATTCCCGGCGCCGTCAGTTGAAAGTGGAACAATCGACTCGGTGGCATTCCTTGAGCGTCAATAGATTGTCGTTCATCGCAAGTCTAGCAATTTCAAATGCGTGCAGAAGCTCAGAACATCAAAGATAGCTTATGATGGAACTAATCATGAGTTATCACCGATGGTAATGATGTACATAGACCTGAAGACTGTATTGGAAGCAATAAATAGGTATGACGACGAACGAAACCGAACAGAATTCATGTCTTTCCCATAGGGTACCCAACCAGTGTGAACAATGCGAGCATCTCCCGCACTACACGTCACCGCCAGTTGAAACTTGTACGCGCTCCTGGAAAGCAATCGTAGTCATGGCAGTTCCCTCGTCGGAGTTGGCCACGAGTTTAGCCTGATAGTCTCGAATGCTAAGGATGAGGCGTGGTCCCAGCACAAACCTCTGCACGGCGTCGGCAATTGGAATAATATCAGTAATGATGTCAGCGCCAATTGAATTTGAGTTCTATGAAATTAATGAGAGATGGTCGGATGTAGACGAGTCAATCATAGATGGCATACCAAGATCTTCGGAGAGAGAACGATGAGGTGAATGCAAGAAACAACAACATAACTGGTGGCGTGTGCCAAGAATGTGAGCGGGAAAAGATAACGATATTCAAATCACGATCTCACCTCGCGAAGTAAAATACGTGAGTCTGCATCAATATCGTATAACAATCTCCAACTGCCCATCCTGTTGATGTTCGTTGCAGTTCACGGAAGTGTTTGATAGCAATCCAGACTGCAAGGGACAGTGCAAGGGTCTCCCATGCAAAGCCCAATATCCAAGTCATCTCGTTCAGAAATAAGGCGTTTCGCTCGAACTGGACAGCGCAGATATGGATGCCAGATAGGTCAAGCTCCTCTGATATTCATATCATAAGCCTGATGCACTCAAGTCTTTACTCTATAACTGAAGCTCACCCCACAATATCAGCCTGATCTGTATTGCAGCCACTACTCCAGTGGGGATCCGGAAAACCAGGAAGATTACAGAGAGAAAGACGAGCATCTTTCTGGATCGCTGATACATAGCATGTAACCGGGTGATGATGATAACTTGTGTATTTTTTCAGTCAAGTCAATAACACTGAGATACTGCAACTGCATAACTCACCGCCCAGCATGAAATTTGCGATGACGGATGACCAGTCCATTATATACTGGATGATAGCGCCTGGTAAATGTAACTAGTGATGAGCTACATAAAATTGAATAACAATGAACTCACAGCTGTCGCAGATGTCATATCGAATCAACTTTCAACGAGCTTGTCAATAATTTCACTCACTCCTACGTGAAATAGTAGTTGAATGCGAATGACAGGCATTGATACAAAACTTTGTACTCACTACATCTGTCAATGA
>Ga0153976_1000688_pt1 | contig 11938 bp, 15 predicted proteins | sample TSGA060MetaG_FD_104717 | JGI IMG/M metagenome (GOLD analysis project Ga0153976, IMG submission 104717) | Attine ant fungus gardens microbial communities from Georgia, USA - TSGA060 MetaG | ecosystem: Host-associated > Fungi > Mycelium > Unclassified | place: USA: Georgia, Yuchi Wildlife... | reverse complement strand
TACTACATTGTCAGTCAAAGTCCACATCCATGTAGCTTTTTCAAGGTTTCATGCGAAAATCTTTTGCCCTTCCAGATCGCGTTGTTCTCCCACAGCGTTGCAAATTGAACCTCGTCACGACCTGTAGCACGTTCTCTCGTCCGTTTAAGTTGGTCCATGTGATATATCACCATGTCGTTGCGAGGATCCGTCACTTGGGCGAGATATTTAAGAGAGCCGGAAGGCTCTGCTTGTTTGCCTTGGTGTTCGAGAGGTAACCTGGTTTCCTTGTCCTTGCGGTCTGGGCTGATGCTGGCTGGTGGCATCGTTGATTTTCCAGGAAGTTGTGTAGTTGAAGACACATGCTGTGCAACCACATGATCGGGAATAGGGTTTGACGAAACTGGCCTAGTGGGACTTTCTGTTCTCTCGGTTTTGGTAGGTGCAGGTTCCAAACGCAAAAGAGGGAAGCGCCGACGGTTCCTGGATGGAAATTGAAATCGAGTGAAGTCGATGGAAGGTACAGGAGAAGAGTCCTTAAGGCATACGATAGGACTGGTATTGTTCACGATGAGAGCATACGTAGGAGCACATTCATAGGCACGGTTGAGTCCGACATCCTTATCGTGTACCTGGTGATTTTGCGGAGTATCATGCAATGGTGGCGCATGAGAGGTATGACTTGATATAGCTTTAGAAAGGGGAGAAAGGTAATGGGGAGCGGATGGGGTATGGTTCTTTGCGATGAGTATATTGGTTGTGATCACATTGCTGTGATGATATTTGACAGCTGGAGAGTCGTATCCTTCTGTGATTTGGATATCGGATAATCCTTCCCCCGAAGAAGGCGAGGAGTAGAGAATCCGCCGTTTACGTGGACGTCGCGGGAGGCTGTCTCCCGATTCACTATGTAATCTGCTGGGATAGTTTCTGTCTCTCTGACGCTTTCGCTTGAGGACGTTTGTCGGGATGCAGGAATGTGTTAGTGGCAGACTCCGAAGCACCCAGGGTCGAGATGTGCATTGTGAAGGTCTATGGGAAATGACCGGATGAAAGCTATCTGGGAGAAATGGTCTTGCGGCATCAAAGTCATCTGTGGGAAAGATTGTATGAGATCCATCTTCCTAAATCAATATGGCATGTAGTTGTGGCGAATCAGTAGTATGGCATGGCAAGTAGAGCGCAGATTCAGAAACGCATGAGGATGAGATCGCACCATCAAGTACGTATCCAGCGACCGGAACCCGAAACAAATGAGCAACGCAGTGCAGAATCCAACCCGCGTGTATTACCTATAGGGAATATTCCTGAGGAATGGAGTTCTGATATAAGAAAGAAAGTAGACTCACAACTACTGATCGTCCGCAAAGTATGCTGGTCCACTCATCGTCATGGCTAATGGCAAAGAAGTAAGACGCGACAGTTTCTCCAGAATGGATTCTGCCTCCATGAGCCACTGTAGATAGCACATAGAGTGAGCTACACTGTTTTCCGGTATCGCCAACTCGGTGAATGTTGGGAACTTACGCCATGTCTGGATAGTTTCCTTCGGTACTTGCTTGCTGAAACACGCTGGTAAATACGGGTCAGTGGTGCAAAAACATTCTACTAGCTGAGCACACCTTCCTCGTTGAAAAACATATCAAGGAAGAGAGAACGATGCCGATAGGCCTATACTATGCCCGGGTTACCCCTGTGCGGTGTCTGAAATTTTCTTTCTCCGAACTACTTATCATCCTCTCCCGACTTTCTGATAAGCGTACAGGTTCTAAAGCTTACAGACTACAATATGTAAGCTAACGTCAATTACGAATCGCACTGTGTCCACCCTGCTCAACTTTAATCGATAATCTTTATCTCTACTTTGTTCTTTGAACTCTGATTGAGTCACTAACGTCAGGCGACCTTGAATAATCATCCACCCGCAGATACGCTGTGAGAATCACGCGCAAAAAAGAGAGCTGGGTAAGAAGGAGCGATTTTCGATTTTCTTCTTCTACTGGGTCCGCCTAGGGGAGAGTAAATGATATAGTTGGGGCGAGCAAGCTAAAGGGTCATATGGAAATTATACTGCATTCAAAGAACTTGTCAGTCATACTAGTTAAATGTATACACACATACTTGATGAATGATACCAATAGGATATTACCCCCGATGACAATTACGAAAGACGAAAAGCACAATAAAGATAGCGTAAACATAATGCGCAGGGGCGCAAGCGATCCTATCCGAGACAAATCAGTTATTGGGCGTGCGCATTGCAAGGCTGGTGGCGACGAGCAGATCAAGCATAAACTTCCCGGACTATCGAAAAAATGGTCAGCCAAAGCAAGGTATCGTAAGCGAGGGAGGTACAGGTTGCACGATGAGAACGCCATCTTTCGTAATCGACGTTGATGTAACGCGGTACGTCGCTATGACCGCGTTCTCGGCGTCTAAACACTGACAGGAACTACATGATAAATGCTGCTATATTCGGCATGCTCCTGTACGTACCTCCATCATAACACTGAATAGCCGTGCAGTCGTTTGCCAGCGATACTCCTTCTGATCGGGACCCTTGAAGAAGACAGTACCATTAAAGGCCCCACGCTTCCTTTCCATCTTCACGAATTGTCTGACGGTAGTCATGGACAGAGTAGCGGGCCCATGAGTAAGTTCTCCCATCAGTGGTGGTCCATTGTACGACGATTGAGCCCGACAAAGCAGCGGACCATCTGGGCCATCAGCATGAAGGTCAAAAGTCCATTGCAAGAAACTCCGATTGTGCTGCATAAAATATCTGCACCAACGAAAGATAGAGAGTAAACATATGAAGCAATCGAAACTCGCCTAGAACTCACAAGGTGGTTATTTTGTCTTCTCCCTTGATAATCTTACGACTGCTAAAGATACCCCCGAAATTGTAAAAATGAAGCGTAGTCGGTCGTCCACCGGGTGGGCCAAGCATGTGTGTTATCCCGAACCTCAGAATAAGTGGTTGAGGTAATGGGAAGAACAAGATGTTCTAGCGCCCTCTCTATCCGAGCTTATTCAACAAGGCGGGCTATAACTGGGTTTTTTTATGCAACGGCATTGCGGTCCATGGGATGAAGGCTTCTATTTCCAGGAAGTCGACTGCATCCGATATCCTGCAGCGCCAATCATATCCAAGGGCTATTTAGAGACTTCTAGGGGGCAAGTAGCATATGGAGAGCCCAAGATCGATAATCAGCTTTGAGGACAAGATCTGAAAACGCCAATAGACTTACCGATTTCAGTATGGCTCGAGTTGCAAATGCAAGATGCACAGTTCTCCCCAAGGATGGCGACTCGTGAGTACCATAATTGTCCTAGAGCGGTTAAGAGAAGTACCCGTCACCAAGCATGCCAAGATGTTGTCTGAATCTCTCCACCAATCCTTGTGGAACATTGGGGGTGCCGCAAGGAGCAACACTGATCGGCGCTGCTCTGATGATCGTCGAGTGAGATACGAGATCACCCAAGCAAGGATGTTAAGATGAAACAGAGCTTGACTGTGTATATGGTTTTTTGACCGCTGGTAATGCCAACCGCAATGATGCGCTGCCTACAACGTTATTCGATTCAAATTGCAAATTTGATCAAGTCATAGCCAAGCGTCCCTGTGGAAGCGGCGGAATGCACTCTACATCTCATGAAAGGCCAGCAGCGCGCCCAGCTAATCTGACAACCCAAAAGAGAAAAGAATTCGTTATGCTCTGACCAGCAGAAAAACTAATAAGCAAACCTAACGGGCGTTGCTGTCAAATCATGGGAAATATCCTTCTAACTGGGAATTGAGATCACCGGGTGCCGGAAAATAGGTCATACTCGAAAGCTCGAGGTGAAATATTAATCTGAGTCTGCCCCCCATTAGTCCTCGGACACCCAGTAACACGCGTACCCCCTCGATGCTGAGCGCAAAACCCCAGGGTTGTGCTGCCAACTTGTGCATGAGGTAGCACTAAAGGCTAAAGTGTTTGAATTAGCCGGCACGTGACGAGCTCGACGCTGGTGGTGGCTGAATAAGGTTGTGACTGCGCGGTGAATTTGACAAGCGCGGGCGCCCGACCACCGATCATCGTACCCCAATATCAGGAGTCCATTGTAGTAACCTGTAGCGGCCTGCCAAGACTTCTACAGCACGCGTAGACGGGCACACGTATTGAATCTGGTCACCGTGTCATTCCTCTGAGACGTAGGCTACTTACTTGGGTGATCGGCCGGAGATGAGAAGGTTTCCGAGTCGCGTTCGCTTTGTATCCTCGGTTGCCAGAAGGGTCTAAGGGATGGTGTGTATTGAGTCCTCATGGCACGATCCCAAACCAAAGCGGAGTAGGAGCATGATACATGCATTGCAGGATAGTCGCGACAGCCTGCCGACAACGTAACTTGACCGTCGACGGGTGTCAAAATGAACACGTCCAAAGCATACCATATTCTTCACGCACCAAGTCATCATCTAATGCATATTGCTTCCTTCTTCTAGTAAGAGAAATTCGCAAGGGCCAACATTTTTGACACCGGCGTAGAAAAGGCGTCAGTGTAGTGTGTACAAACTGAGCCACTATATGCGATTCAGAATTCTAGGTCACCCGGTATATCACATCATATATCATGATTGACGCGATTCCGCTTCGAGGCTAGTCACCTGAACTTCAAGTTGCGATACGCGAGGTGGGTCACCGTACCCATGGGTCGAAGGCATAATTTTCCTAGTTTGGGGTTCTCATTTGCAAACACCGTACCGTGGAAAACATGCATGCAGCGTTGATGCAGTACTCGCGCGTTACGACATTAGGTACTCTGCACATATGACCTCCCGATTGTCCAATCACCAGCCGCGTCGCCGGCCACCTTTCCCCCACTTTTCAATGAGGAATAGTGCCATGTACTCGTAAACCTCTCTATTCGCACCTCTGCGACTGATCGAATGATCGCTACTCGATGCAAAATAGTTAGCATTATGCTACACATTGAAAAACTCTTTTGACGAACCTGTCGGTGAACATCCTGAAGCGGAAGTTTCTGACATTGGCTTCCGTAAACATATCTAACAAGTGTGCCGAGTTTGCATAATGGACGTTGTCATCTCCACTGCCATGGGCCAGAAGGTAGTCTACATTCTTGAAGCCCTCGACATGCGAAATAGAGGCGTTGATATAACCGCCAGGATTGCTGTTGGGCAAGTCCATGTACCGTTCCGTGTAGATGGAATCATATAGTCTCCAACTTGTCACAGGCTAGACTCGTGGTTAAGTGCAATGACTTCATCTCTAAGAGGTATACATACCGCGATGGCCATGGCCAAAGTATGAATACCAGCATTTGCCTCTGCAACCTTGGAGGCCATGAACCCGCCATACGACTGCGGCAGCCAATGAGACATAGCCGATAATTCCGAATATTGACTCACCCATCCCCAAATTCCAATTCGTTTCGAGTCAACATAATCCTTACCTGCCCAAATGCTGCCAGAGACTTAATGCAAAAGGTCACAGTTTGTTGTAAAAATATTTCGTACCGTGCGGCATTGACCTGGTCCTGGGTCTCCCAAAAGCCTAGATTGTTCTTTACCTGGTTGCGCAGGTGCCGCCCCTTGAACCCAGTTCCCCGGCCATCTACGACAACGACGACATATTGGAGTGTGCAAACGAGATAGTCATGCCAGTCCCGTTTGTAGTCGACATTGACCTGTTGACTCTCTGGTCCACCGTATCTGAGAATCTCATAAATAAGCGGGATTTGAATTTAAAAGGAGCATGTACGAACACGAAGAACAATACTGGGTACTTCGTACGCCCGGAGCTATCCATACGCGGCGGACGCATTTCCTTCACATTTAATTCTTAGGGGCAGTATAAAGTTTCATCGCGAGAAGAGCGCATCAAATTAACTTACCAAAACCATCGCTGTCTATGGTTGAATATGTGACGATAGCAGTTTCAAATTCAGTCAATGTTGTATTCAATCCAGAGTTGTCCGTCAGGACATAGTCGAAATCTGGAAGAAAGGGGTAAGCGCTCGTTCCAGCGGTGATAATACTGAGAAATGAAATCACCATTATTGCCAACTTCGACTATTCGCTGCCATGGCACCCCTGGTCCGTTATAATTAAGAAGATAGAAACCAGCTTCAGGTGAAAAGCTAGCACTGTATGAAGATGATATTGATTCATCTGTAAGGGAGGTGGGCTGCGTCGATTCCGTATTTGAGATTGGGATGGCGTATAAGTGGCGTTGAGTTGATGACCGCGCGGCTTGGAAATAACTGTTGGTGGGTTATGGGCAAAATGTGTCATAAAGCTCCGACGGGAATTAAAAATATTATGGCTCGCTTACATCAATCCTCTTTGTGCATCCATCGCTCTGATGCCCCCTGTAACTTCCCATGGGCCGGAGGTGAGGAAGCGTGGAGTGTTACTCTTGGCCGAATCGAATAGAGCAATATGGTTGTAGCCATTGTTTGGCACAATATCTAGATATGCAGATGAATCCCCTGAACGCAAGGTGTCTAAAAAAGGGTAGATATTTTGGCTCTGCAATAAAGTTTTCAGAAGAAATGACCACAGAACATCAATATTCCCCTTACGCTTTGGATCCAGCCCTCGTCACCCTCCTCGCCATCACTGCCAAGCCTTCGTACTACCTCTCCGGTCACAGTGGTTTCCACATTCCACATACTTGATAAGTCGAAGTACACAACACTGCCATTATCTGCAGGGCGAGTAACCTCCTTGACAATGAGCATCGACTGGCCAACCCAGCTTACATCCATAATGATACTGTTAGTTACGGGGAAGCGACCTTCCCAAGTGAGCTCGTAAGTATATGTCTCGGCAGTCGAATCAGAAGATGTTTCAGATCGTTCGAGATACTGTGCGACGTCGAAAACATGCACAGAGGCGAGAGGATTGTTGTAGCCTGGTTTGGGGTATTTTATGACAACATCTTGGGTATATGGAACGACAGCAGATGAATCGTCTGAGGGATTGTATATTGGGAACCGGAATTCGTCGACCATAGTCTCATCGAGACGGAGGAAAGCAATCTTAGATGAGTCGGGAGACCACCACAGCGCGTGATCACCAGAGAAAACCTCTTCCTCGTAAATCCAGTCAGGCACACCGTTGAACAAAGATGCGTTTCCCGAACTTGTCACACGAATGGGAGAAGTTGAAGCACTAGTGAAGGGGCTATCAAACTTTGTTCCAGGAGCAGTGAGATGGTGCTTACGATGGAGATGGGAGCACGTATAAATCATTAGAGGCAACGAACGCAATAGATTGTCCAGTCGGGGACCAAGTAGCATAAGCAGTGACCGGAGGATGACTGGGCGGGACTAATGGGTATGTTACTTTAGTGTTCAGGTTATGCACGTAGTAATTGCCAAAGCTTGAGTGACGCCATTGCTATAATTCGTACGTCAGTGATTCGAGAATATGCTCTCAGTGAACACTGACCTTCAAATGGTTGGCCTTCACAAGTATATACGTTATATCCGGGGAAAGCTTCCAGTCTGTCCAATTAATGATGTTCCCCTCATCCTGAATAGCACTTAGTTTGATGCATGATAACTTCATGAAAGGGCGCTCACGTCCTTGATGTCTACCATGGAGACAAGATTGGTCGTCTGGTTGCTTTTCAGGTCAACAAGCTGAATCTGCCCATTCTGGAAGATAGAGAAAACTCCATCACCGGCTACGCAATGTTCATGAGAGCATAGGTTGTTCGGTGCTATGACTGACCTTCTGGAACCCAGTGCACACCTTCCCGTGATGCACTAAATGTTCCATTGAATATATGGTCCAGGGATATTTTCCTGGCACCTGGTGGTCGATAGGTTTTCCCTTTATACAAAGAGGTCGCAGCGAACAGTCCAATTGAAGCAGAAAGGAGAACAAGAGATGCTAGCGAAATAATCAAGAACTTCAAGGTAGTAGGCCTCTTTGATACAGACGTGAGCAAGAGACGGGGGAAGAAAGGGCTGCACTGACCTTGTGCCCTCCTAACACCAAGCGGCTGCCCGGCTCCGTGTCATCAAAGACATTCCGTTCATTTGAGGCAGGAACATGATCCTGCTTTTCAATGAAACTCTCGCCTTCGTCGTCAGAGGAAGGAGGGTCGAAAGGGCCTTCTTCGTAGTATACAGGAGGCCTAATGACTGGCTGGACTGAGTGCCCTATCCTCGAGCGAGAAGCTGGAACATAGGTATCGTCGTCATCTCCAAATTCTTCCTCAGCACCTCCATTGACTCGCTCATACGCTGAAGCAGACATTGCCTCACGCGAATTTCGAAAACAACCTGTTAGGACCAACTGCAGTCGTCGAACTTCCACAAGGAATGTTACATAAGCCATCAACTACGGTTTAAGCCTCATAGTAAGTACTCCAAGCAAACTCAGACTTATTCGCAGCAGCCATGGCACCATCTCGGGCACCGAACACTAGCTGGGACCCAATTCTTCTCATATCCCAGGCACGTTGTTCATTGTCTACATTCAATGATCTCGTTCGGTTAAGCGTCCATTCCAGATCGTTTCAATGCAAACTCTTCATTACCTAACTCTCTCCGTCCTCGTCCCACCATTACTGTCATTTTTTGCAGAGCCTGGCGCACTCTCCTTTGAAGGAGGAGCAGCGAATGTTGGTGCGTAGATACTACTCATCGAGGATAATGCTCGAAAGTGATACCATTAGGGATGATCATGGATTGGCGAGAAATGGCTGGTCGTCCAACAGTACGTGGAATGCAGGGCGAAGATAGGTGGAACGCTTACTATGGCGCCTGGAGCGGTGGTAAACAACTTGGTTCCGGATGGGAGGAAGGCGCGTGGGACGGCCGAACCGATCATCTGCGTGGCTGGATAATAGCATTCTCATGGATCTTCGCATCCTTTGCAGAGTATGTGATGGATAGTCCAGGAGGCCACCAGAATCTAACCATATTCAGCATATACTACTTATGTATTCTCGTTCGACGGCCGCGCCTCATCTTGGATTTTGCGCTAACACTCGCCTTCAGCCACATCGTACTCACAACTTATTACTCGGCTTCGATACCCACCTCTTTGTTCTTCTGGATCATTATGTTCACATGGTCGGCAACAACAGTAATAATTGCGGAGCAACTTTGTGTCAAGAGGGAGATGACTGAAGGACTAATTATCTCTCCTCCGAGGGATGAAGGAGATGACATGGAAATGGGAGAACTGCTACGTAGAGATTAAGTGAGTCCTCGTGTGTATTATGGCTGAACAGCTATGTACTGGTATTAAATGAACTGAAACTTCCTTTCGTGCGCAGTAGCCAATACCTCCATCTGGGCCTCGCCAAGGTTCTAGTGGTGTAGATAATAGATATCACTAACTTATGTTCAACCTTGTGCAAAATTCATTACCGTCTAGGTGAGCCAGGCTAATTGAAACTGATCCACTTGGCGAGATATCTGACACCCACAACTCGCAAGATTGATTAGGGGTTTGAGGTCAATTGTGAGCCTCGTGATTTGTACTGCCGACAGCAGTCTCCTGTTTTGAATTTCCCAAGTTCGAGTGCCCCTGCTCTTGATCTCGATCTGTTTACGGGACAACACGAGGTCCTAATGTTGATAATGTTGGTAAGTATTGCTATGAGTCACGATGCACTAAGACTTTGTGATTAAGTGTCTCTTCGCAACTCTACCTGTTTCATTTCCGCTGGGTGCTCGGCTCACGCGGACATCTTTGTTATGTTGTGGCTACATAGTCGGTTCTTTTATTTTCTGTCCCAGCATGTTCTGGAGGTGATCATCTCAACTTTCGCGCGTGATAACCGCGGAAATGGTGTCGCTACTTTCCTTGTGAGTAATATGACTGCCCACCACAAGACTCATCAGGTTACTGTCGATTTAGTTTTGGAACTATTCATGTGGCGGTTGCAGGTGATTGGCTTCCAATCTTAGTGAGCCTGCATGCATTCGCATGTTGCCATGCAATTACTCCGGCTGTGAGCGCAATGAGCTGAAATCTTGCCTTATTCGTCGAACAAGTTTTCGCAATTGCTTTATGTACAACGCAGGCTACTAGTTTGAGCATGCGCCTCGCTCTGTTGGATGATCCAAGCGTCGCAAGATTCTGGGCTTGATCTGCTTTTACTGCTGCGATATTTGGTTCGCGGGATATGACATGAACATACAAGATATTTTTCATCCCTGTGGCTTCATGACGCGGCAGCAAGTCGCCACATGACAGCTTTTACCAAAGAATTGATCCAGCGGTACTAATCGAGAGGAGCTTCCTATCTGCATCTGTCGGCATGGGTGGGCCGTGTTGTGGAGCTCTGACAGTGGCTGAGAACATGCTGGTGAACGTTGTTTATTCAACGTTCAGTAGTCAATGACAAGTCACGATGACTTCCTCATTTCAGTGATGCGTGGGTGCTCTTGCGGAAGTAGCAGCTTTACTCCAGATGCAGGTAAAATCTAGTTCCTGACAGAAACGATATTGGAATTAGATGCACTTCTTCTAGATCAGCCTAGACAATACTGAGCGATCTGGACTACTGCCTCCATTTACAAAATCTGGGTTTGCAATTCACGGAATTTTTTAGACGCCGGCATTCTTCGTTGAACACCGGCGTGGTTGCATTCATCCTGCTAAATCCCTTTCGCAATGGGACAAGACAGCCCAGAGTCTCTTCGCAACTGTACCCTTTCCTGCATGCTCCGGTTTCTACGAGACATTCCTCCACCAATTTTGGTGCACACTTGATGGGGTTTACCTCATGCCCACAGGTGTGAGCAACACTCCTGTGGCAAAAGTGAGTAAAGAATTTTCTGCATATTGATTGGAGAACTCTAACACTCGTGGCCAACTCGTGGCGTGTCTCGTGGAAACTTCGATTTGCTGGCTTTTGTGTGACAATGTACTAGGCAGGATCCGAAGCTTCGACAACATCGAAGCCCATCGAAGCATGCTGGCAGTTGGTGCTGAAATTAATCTTAGGGGTATGCTGGCCAGCAATTCATTTCATATTATCCACACCTAGAAGTTGTATGAGATTGAGATTTAATGTTCAGGGGTTTATTTCCCCATGGAACTGTGGAAGAAAGATTAAGGACTGGGTTGCTAGTTCCCTCGACTCGTTTACACGGATTGTTAGTACCCGGGTGTATCCTAGCGGTCGGCCATTCGGTGCCAATTGTGATACCGCGGGAGTACATAAGAAGGGATAGGTATCTGTTTCGCATGCTCACGTTCATGGACGGTCAGAGGAGGGCAAACACTTTACGAAAGATGGAATGAAAATTGGCAAGACCTGAGCTTACGAGGGACTTGAAGCTTGGATAACTTACTAAGGGCAGGTACGAAAGCAGTTAACTGTACATTTCCACGCAAACGGCATGAGAGAAGTACGAGTACCTGAGTATCGTCTGAAAGTTGCCGTAATAAGCAGAGGGTCTGAGATTGCTCCGCCCTATAGTGACTGTTGAACGCCACAGGTTTTATCCCAGCCGGGGCTAAGTGAACTGCCATTGAACTGCCCTCTGGCAGTCCATTTGGTCTTTGCCAAGTTGATGGACTTGAGGCTGAGGGACGTAAGATGCAAACGTAAGAACTGGCGTTTTAATTGAAGTTGTGATGAACGCGTACATGAATGTCTGAGCGAAGGTTTCATGAATGCTTATCTTTTGAACGTCCACTTTGGTTGTCCGCTGCCCTAATGTTCCCTAACTTTTCAGATCGCACGCTAAATAACTCGCTTTCCATCGGGGGAAGCGTACCGAGATATTAATCCCGGCGTCAGAGACTAGTCCGCCACCCTGTACACGAGGCGCTAATACGGATCCTTTAAAAGGCCGACCGTGGCGGGGAGAACTACGCTACTCTCTCCAATTCCCCCACAATGGACGCACTCAAAAGCATGCTGTCACCCTTGGGGATGAGCAGTGCAAATGCAATACAAGACACTCTTGTACG
>Ga0153976_1000684_pt1 | contig 11962 bp, 18 predicted proteins | sample TSGA060MetaG_FD_104717 | JGI IMG/M metagenome (GOLD analysis project Ga0153976, IMG submission 104717) | Attine ant fungus gardens microbial communities from Georgia, USA - TSGA060 MetaG | ecosystem: Host-associated > Fungi > Mycelium > Unclassified | place: USA: Georgia, Yuchi Wildlife... | reverse complement strand
TTGCCGATTAGCAAGTCCGGGGACATGTCAAGATGGTTTCGAACAAATATGTAGAAGAAAACGGCAACCGCAGACCACGTTAACGCACACAATAGTGAATGCAAGCAACCAAGGGGATACAGAGTGGACAAGATAGTTCCATTGTGGGTATTTGCCTTGGACATATATATATTCTACTTCCGATAAAGCACATTCTTCATCCCACTATTTCTTCCGTATTGCTGCCATCATGGGATAGTTCACACAACCTTCGTCAGAATACACTCTAAGCCGTCCTCATTAATAGTCATGTTATGTCACTCGCCGTGGACTTCAAGAACTGTGGAGTGCATAGACCATGCTCCCTATAATTTTTGAGCCAATAACAGAGGAGCGCTTTGTTGACGTATCAGATAAACACACGAGTGCGCCTTGTTCTAGCAAATTCGGCATATTGATCGGACAATGGTGACTCAGGCTATGCTGCTTTTAAACTCCGCTATCGTATATAAGACCTACCCCATTATTCTTCTCTTCTTATCATCCACCAGAACACCGACCAAACAGCATGCAGATTTTTGTTAAGACCCTCACTGGCAAGACCATCACCTTGGAGGTTGAGTCCTCCGACACCATCAATAATGTCAAGGCCAAAATTCAAGACAGAGGGGTAAGTATCAACTAACTGGATGACAACACATGGTCTGATTTCCTTCAGTATCCCACCCGATCAGCAGCGCTTAATTTTTGCCGGCAAGCAATTAGAGGACGGCCGTACTCTTTCCGACTACAACATTCAGAAGGAGTCGACCCTCCATCTCGTTCTTCGTCTGCGTGGTGGAATGCAAATTTTCGTCAAGACCCTCACTGGCAAGACCATTACCCTGGAGGTTGAGTCCTCGGACACTATCGACAATGTCAAAGCCAAAATACAGGATAAGGAGGGGTAGGTATTGGCTATCTATATGGCAACATATTGTCTGATTTCCTTCAGTATCCCACCCGATCAGCAGCGCCTCATTTTTGCTGGAAAGCAGTTAGAGGATGGCCGTACTCTTTCCGACTACAACATTCAGAAGGAGTCGACCCTCCATCTCGTTCTTCGTCTGCGTGGTGGAATGCAGATTTTTGTTAAGACACTCACTGGCAAAACTATCACCCTTGAGGTGGAGTCTTCCGACACCATCGATAATGTCAAGGCCAAGATCCAGGATAAGGAAGGGTGAGACTCACCCGCTTGCCAAATGTTTACAACACATCTAATTTCCTTCAGTATTCCCCCTGACCAGCAGCGTTTAATTTTTGCTGGCAAGCAGCTGGAAGATGGCCGCACCCTTTCTGACTACAACATTCAGAAAGAGAGTACTCTTCATCTCGGTAAGGTTTGTTAATTTGCAATCGCTGTTGTACTAATGAGATTTCCAGTCCTCCGTCTCCGTGGTGGTAACTGATTTTTTTGCTTGCTTGCTGTAAGGATAGGTGTCGTCTTACCCTTGTCGTTTTGATTGTTTGTTTGTATTCTATCCGTATATCATACCAATTAACATTTGTTGTGTCCTTTTGAATCGCGAATAGCAGCTTGCCGGACTTAGATATCAAGTGGGTTGATTAAAGCAAGCCTCAGGCGTAGTGAGGTTTAGTGTGTTTCCGCTTTCTTTTCTTTTTCTGAATAGCTTCAACATCTGTCCCTTCTTGTTTTCTCTTCACACATGTTGTGCTTTTGTCTTCTGTATTAGGCACAAATAGTGTTTTCTTTTTGACGCTGAGAGGGTTAGGACCTTTAGCCCCCTTTCTTTTCTTCAGCGGATACAGAGGGTGATGCTGGAGTTAAATCCTGCCTCAAAACTGCTGGATGCAGTAGTTGTTTTTCTGCCTTCAGGAGATCAAAGGAATGTTGAACCAGTTACTATATTACTCTTACCCTTGCTTTCGCCTCTACTTGGGGGTTCAAGGACAACAACTAATTGTTTGCTATGAACTATCGGGGTTGCCAATATTGTGCGAAGCTGAGCGCGAAGCGGGTGTGATTGGGTTGTAATGACATAGCGATGCTTATTTGTATCACCTACAAAACATGAGAGGAATAATTTGTCAATGCATTGAGGAGAAATATTGCACCAACAACGCTGATCAAGCAGTCATCTCCAGGAATTGCTTCCTTGTGGTTACATTTCCTTCTTTCAAACGTTTTAGTGAGGTCTGTTGCGGATTGTTGAGATTTTCCTTGGAGATAGAGCTCATGGATGCAGCATTGGGTGATCACTAGATACACAGTGAGTCGCACGTACCCTACAGCAAGCTATTTGTCACACACTAGGTTTGACTTCACCTTGGAGCACAGTGCGGAGTTGTTTGACGATGTCAATTTGGTGTGAATCGGCTATTCTACAGGTCTCGGTATCCACTAGAGAAGCTCGCATGAGGCAGGTTACTGAAAGGCTATGTGAACTGACCAAGAACCTGATAAGGCTGACGAAAACCGAAGAATTGGCAATACAGGTGCATCAATTTGCGATATACCTTCGCTCACTTTTGACGCATTTTTCGAAAGAGGGGGATGTGATAAGTAACAAGTGATGTACGCTATCAGACTTCTCGAGCACATGTGATCACACACAATATTCTTAGGCTCCGACCATGACGAGACTGGGACTTCAGACACTTTTGCTTTCCACGTGGCAAGTCGAACTTTTTTTCTGCATATCTAATAGACTCAAAAGGAACAGGCTCTTCGGTGTGATTGCACTTGACTTAACCGGTCAAGTGGTATGGAATGACGTGTGTCCAGGTCTGCATGTTTACTGCAGTTAATTTCTGGTGTATTGACATCTACAACTTACAGACAGTGCCTCTCTCGGACGTGCAAAAGTTGTGCTTGATAGTAGGCAATTGGCCAGTGGAATTGTGGCTAACGGTAGTTTTACTATGTGTGTTGAAACTTCATTCTACCCGTCGAGACACTGATTTGATTCCTGACGTCCTTAATAGCCCGGACGTGCCAACAGGTCCGCACTTGCTCTCTGTGATATCTCATGATTATTCATTCGATTTTGTATGTAACGTCCCTACATTGCCATCCATATCTCATTCGAAACTGCTTCCAACAGCTGCGAGTCGACATCGCCGATAAAATTGTACAGGTCTACCCTTACTCACTTGGAACACCTTTTAATCCCCCTTCTACCGTCTCCCTCCCGTACCCCATGAAATTAGTACCCAAGGAGAAATTTGACTTCTATACAGCCCGGCAATCCTTCAATCTGTATAGTCTGCTGACGAATCCAATGGTCTTGTTCGCGATTGGCGGCCTTGGGCTACTTGCAGTCAACTCGCTCGTGGATGTTAAGGCATTACAGGAAGCAGCAAATCAGTTGGATGAACCGTAAGTCTGGATGTGGGTAGCCTTTCTATAAAGTTGACATTCCTCGTCCAGTAATCCAATTCGCTCTGTGTCCGACGGTCAGGATCAAGGCAAGGTTGGACCAACAAAACGAGGAGGAAGGAAGGTTCGGCGGTGATCTGATGTCAGCATTTCTTATGAGTGTGAGGGATCAGGTAGCTGGATGTCATTCGGTGGCGCAGTGGTAGGATCAGAGGCGGGCTCAGAGGCGGGCTCATCAACTTCTGATTCATGTGAGCTTTCTGGATAGGCCAATACACGGCGAAGAATATGATTTCTACAAGAAAAATATTGAAGAGCTTTAATTATAATATAAATGAGAATGAGGATTTCGTCTCTTACCTATTTTTAAATTGTGCCAAGATACTTTGGGGAGATCTTGTCGTTACAGAGGAACTCTGAACACTCCGCAAGAATCATAGATTCAGGAGACTTAGTCGTGAGGGAACATTTGGCAACGTACTGGTCATCACTAGTTGTTTCTATCACAAACATGTGGTTGTTTTTGCCGTCCGCAACAGCAGCGCCTGGAGCTTCGTCCACTTTCAAATTCGTAACAACCACTTTACCGGAAATATTTTTGACGGTCGAAAATCTTGGGGAGGGGTCATAGTCCAATACAAGAACATGCTCATCTGGATGTTGGGGTAGAAGCGGAATTGTTGAATCATCCCGATATTGATATTGAATGACAGGATGGCTGAAATTGCTCGATGGAGCACCCGGAACTGCATCATCGGCCGAGGAATGGGACACTAGAATATAATATGGCGGCAGAGACTGTTTGCTTGTTTCCATTGCTTGACAGTTGGGGTGCTAAGGAAACTATGAAATTACGAAATTGCTTTTCTGAGTAAGTATGATTAATGTGGGATTAATGTGGGCAATGGCATTCAACGTGACTACCATCATAAGAAATCTTGGTTTCGCCCTTCCAACGCCTATTTGATGCAGCGCGCTGACATCATCATATTCACACTGCAGTTGGTTCCAGCCAACCGCAACCACAAGAGTCTATCTTCGAGCCTAATTTCAATTTCAGAACGCGCAATAAATGATTTACTTGTGCCATGGATTTGCCCTGGTTCCATCATACTCATTTCATGCGAGTGTTCGCGGTTCTCAACGGACGACCAAGTTCAAAAGTTACTTGGGCAGATCAGCAAGAATACTGCGGACAATTTTAATATCTTCAGGTGCAGGTAGAGCGAATTACTGCAGGAAGGTAGAGTCAGGGGCGGATTCTGAACCCACCCTTGCTATTACCCTGAGGATAAACCCTGCCTATCTAAAATGCTCCTGAAATCCGAATTGGAGGGTCTCCCTGACCTCCCTATACATGATTTGGGAAAGCCTAACCCCTTGCCAGATATTCTCTAGCCTTTTATGGAATTTATCTTGACTACCACGGAATGGAGATGAATATAGGCTTACAATTTTGCTGACGTTTTCTCCTCTGTCACGAGCTACTGAAGTCCATACAATGAAGTGGATAAAGTGGATCTCCAGGATAATGCAAGCCAAAGACAGTGGGAGGCCTGGATCATTAAATTTGTTTTTTTCCATAGGTTCTTTCAAATGAATGTCACATCCAGGGATTGTTTCTACGGGTCATCAATCAATCATATTTTCTCAGACCAAAATTTTTTGAAGGTTTGCACTACACTCTCCTGATCAGAGTTCCTGCATGAAACTATCCATGTGCAATGCTATAAAAGCTTCCCCAAAACTTGCATACTTGTTCAAGGTATCATCATGCTTCGTTCTGCTATTTTCTACCTTATACTCTTGGCATTGTCTGTTGCTCCAAGTGGGCTCGCCCATCGGACCCACAGACGTCGACATGGTGGTCACACTGGGGATCATGGTGAAAGATATACACCAACATGGGACTCGGTGGGCAGTGCCACTGAAATTCGTGGTTCGTTGTAAGTGCTCTCTTACCTCCAATCATGGGCCTGCTGATAAACGGGGTCTTATGACCAGTACCACGTCTACCGTTCCCAGCTCATCTTACTTCACTCCTATCTCTACGACTCCTCATGTGAAATCTGCATCTACATTGCCGTCTTCTCTTGCCGCTTTCCAGACGCATGTCGCCTCGCAGCCACCTGCGTCGTCCACGACACTCCCTGCCGCCAGTTCAACCCCTGATATTGGTTCTGAAATTGATAAGACAATTCCCCTTAGTGATGAACAGGCATATCTGGACGGCCACAACGAATATCGTGCGAAGCATGGAGCCGTCCCCCTGAGCTGGAATACTACATTAGCTATATTAGCTCAACAATGGGCCGATGGCTGTCAATTCATTCACTCTGGAGGGCCGTACGGGGGTCAGTTCTCATTGTTTCGGGCTGGTAGCAAAATGAGTTTCTAACCCCCCTGTTTTGATGAATAGAAAACCTGGCAGCAGGTACTGGGCCGACCTACTATATTGCTCCAGCGATCAAGTCGTGGACCGACGAATCGAGTGAGTATCGGTGGCTTCAAAATCCTTGCCATACCTTCCCGAAATGATTTGAGGTATGCTGACGCGCATGAAAACAGGCGAATACGATCCCACCAATCCACAAGGATCCCATTACACTCAAGTCGTGTGGAAGGCCACTCTGGATCTCGGTTGTGCTTTTCAAATGTGTAAAGACATCTTCCCACCTGAATATGGAGTGCGTAAATTCTGAGTGGAATTTCAAAAGAGAAATTTGATTCTGATCGACGACTATACAATTTCACAGCCCGCCAAGTTTTTCGTGTGCGAGTATTACCCCCGAGGAAACGTTATTGGTGAATTCGGGTGAGTCTCTCTATTCGTGCCTTTTTTTCCCCTGCATTGTCATTCATTGATTTTTTCTCAGCGAAAATGTCCAGCCCTGATGAAATTGAGGGCATTGTATGCTTCTTCGAATGGGGCCTCATGCGTGTCTGTGGAATCGATGATTCGGTCGTGATAATTTACGTTGTGTGATATGACTGTTCATTTTATGTAGAGCAGTCCGATTTTATAAAACTTTGCTTCGTGGCAACGATTTCTTTTTCTGAAGCATATTGAAGCCCACTGAAAATGACGTATGCTGATGTAAACACGATGATTACTCCGTTGAGTTGTAACATCGATTCTGATGTTTTCATCAAAACTGCTTAGGACATTGTCTGAAGCCATTTATGTTTTCCTTGTGCTGCTGATTACAGTGGCAGTTGTTTTGTCTTGTTCTGCTATCCTCTCACAAGCAGTGAGAACGTCCCCGAGTCGAGATTGGACGAAGAACTCTAAAGCTTTGGTTATTGGTGCTTCTTACCTTCTCGTGGTACGTTTAGTTCTCCTAATCTCTTTCTTTTCAACTGTATGCTTTCATTAGATTGTGGTTTCTGCGTTACTATGTGTCAAACGACGGTTTGCTGTTCGGCTCAAATTACAACGAATCTCGAAAAGTCGAAAGATGCTACTCGGACAAGGGGATCTTCCCAAGGTCTGCTTTGTTTAATTGTTTGATTGTTGTTTGTGTATTCAATGATTCATTCATTGAAAAAATAGACTGTTCATCGGTATATTGCTCAGGAATACTACAGAGCATGTCTCATTTCCTATGAATCGTTACCAAAAGATGTCGTACACGAGGGATGGGGCCGACCAGGCGAGTCGCAAAGTCTTCAAATTCTTCTCCGAGATCTGGTATCTCAAACTTTCGGGTTGACTTGCAGGAACACCATTTGCCGGACAACGTTTCCGTCGCGTTCTTCTCGATACTATACCCCAAATCGGTATGTAGCATTGATCATCACGCAATCAACACAGTTGAAATAAAATTTTCTAATGGACAGATGCTCTTGCACGTATCGTGATACCCCTTCAACCTCGAATGAAGCCACATGCCCGAATGCTTCACCATTTCCGTTTTATAGCCCCATTGCTGCCGGTAGACGAGGATAAGATCTCACCATTACACTATTATGATGCGGTGATACAGATTGCGAGGATCTCGGAGCGAGAACTAACAGAAGAGGAGTTTACCACCGGGATGCAGGCTGCTCATGAAATGATGAAAAGGTATGAATTTACGATTCTTCATTTGAAGCTCATTTAATCTCCCTAGTCTCGATATGTGTCGATCAGACACGTCGTCCACCCAACTTGACAGTTTCTCTCACGAATTGTAGCAGCATTGTATTTAATCATATACCATTATTATATATACCCAAGATCTAAAATTAGAAGATAAAGACCTTGAAAAAAGACGTGAGGCCATGAAAGGGGCGGACAGACCATGTACTGACCTTGTCAGGGAGTTTGCTGATGGTGTTAGGAAGGGGGTATGAAAGATCAGTAAGGTTTTTCTTCATAGCAGTAATCATGGGAGGAGGGCCACACATAAGCAGCTTGCTATTAGAGGAACTGGGGTTTTGAAGGTGATCGTTGATGTGATCCTTGGTGACAAAGCCAACACCGCCATCCCAACCCGGAGGGGGGTTGTTAAGGACGTAGAAGAGTTTGAACTGGGGGGAGTGGTTGTTGACAAGCTGATCAAGATCATCCTTGAGAAGAATATCTTGGGAATTGACATTGGCATAGATGAGGGTGATGGTTGTTTTGTCAGCGGGGTTACGAAGGACGGCACGGATGATTTGGATCATGGGAGTGAGGCCAGTACCACCGGCGATCATGCTGATGTGGTCGCACATGCCAGGAGTGTAGACAAAGTTGCCCTTGGGGCCCTTGACACGGATGGTGTCCCCTATGTTGAGGGCTGCAAAGACTCGAGAAATATTGCCTTGTTCATATGTCTAAAAATAGGACGTGAGAGCAATCGAAAGATACGGATTGAACACCTTACCTTTACAAGTAGGTCAAATCTTCCTTGATCCTCGTCGCTGCTGACGGGGGTGTAACTACGTGCAACAAGCTTGCCATTGATGACTGCGGAGACCGAGACGTGCTGACCGATGGGAAGGCCAAGAACATCGTGTTTCCTAGGAAGCTTGAAACGATAGCTACGAAATGAATCAGAAGCGAGGTAGCAGTAGGGGTGTGGAACTCACATGGCAGTGTTGGGAGAGATCTTGATCTTCTCTTGGAGGGGGAATTGCTGCCACTCGTGGGGATTGAGGGCCTTGGGCTTGGCTGCAGAGGCTGTGCGTGAGATTCGGGTGTGTGTATGAAGGAGACGCGACACATCACGCACTGGACTGAGACATGTAATAGAGGGCTCCTGCGATGACTACGGCGAGTGCAGCAAAGAGAGGCGAGGTGAGTACATGGCTGAGGTCGGGGAAGGCCATTGTTGGTTGTGAGGGGGTGGAGGGAAGGCCGATGAGGATGATATTGGCGGGGTCGTAGCCTGCGCGCGTGAGGAGGGACAAGGCGGCGCGGGAGAGGAAGAGGAGGGTGAAGAAGGAGAGGAGGGTGGAAGCGACAAACGCGAGCTGGTAGCGGTTGGGCATCGACACGGATATTGTATCAGCAGAGACAAGCATAGCACAACAGAGACAGCACGCCACAATAGAGACAAGCGCAGCACAACAGAGGCAAGCATGATGCTCGTTTCCAGCCTGACCTTGTCCTGCACGCTGGCCGTGCCCGCAGTAACACCAATCCGATTTATAAAACAAAAACTAAAAAAATCAGGAAAAATGGACCTCCAATCCAGGCAGCGCCTCGCACAGCCACCGTCGTCCATGGCCTCCCGCAAAAACACGAAAAAATTGACACTTGCATTGCCATCCTCTCCTCCCCCTCCTCTTGTCTCCCTTTTCCACCGCAGAGACGAGGACGGTCCAGAACCCTCTGCGCCCTATGCAGATGGCCCTGTCCAGGTCATCCCCGGCCTTTGGATCGGCTCAGAGGACAACGCCCGCGACTGGAATGCTCTTCTCGCCCGCGGCATACGATCTATCCTCAACGTCGCCAAGGAGGTGTCCTCCCCCTTTGACGCCTTGCTCTCCACCACTTCCCCTCAAAATACAACTGTCCACGACGCCCAATCCACACCCCATCTCCCAACAGGAAGGCCTCCTATGCATTATCTCAAGCTTCAGTGGTCCCATGGCCAGAAGGATCTCGTCAACGACGGCTTCCAGGCGGGTATGGCCTTTGCAGACGCTGCAAAGGCTCGTGGCGATGGCGTTCTCGTCCAGTCAGTTTCTTTCTCACTCACTTCTCCCGCTCTCATCTTCGTTTCAGCTGTCAGTGCGGCATCTCTCGTTCCGCTACCATGGTGATTGCCCTTGTCATGCGCGCAGCCGCCCACCGCTCGCCCTCTGTCTCCCAAGAGGTTTGGGACCTGAAGGGCATGCAAGGCGCTTATTCCTATGTCAAGGCCAAAAGCAAGTGGATTGGTCCCAATATGTCGTGCGTACATTCCCCTTTTATCACATCTCACCCTTGACGTCATTCACAGGCTTATCTATGAGCTCCTTGATTACGAGAAGAAACTCAAATATTCCTCCCGTCCGCTTGCCTCTTCTGCCTTAACCTCGGATGCAGAATGGTCTCCGAAGCGTCAATCGTTGGATCGCATTCTTCCACACTCTGAACAAGACACTATAGTCATGCAGGAAGCCCGTGCTCTCGACAAGGCCATGGAGGACCGTGTCGTTGCCCGCAAGGCCTCTGCTTCTTCCTTCGCTTCCTCTGCTTCAATGGGTCCCTCTTGCCGTAATCAATCACGCCCCCGTAAGCGAGCGGGTTCAATCGCAAGTAACATGACCAACAACAGCATCATCAGTGAAAACTTGGTCGAAGAAGACGAAGAACCCGAACTCCTAGGCATCGGCGGAGGTTTCGACAGTGAGCGCGAGCGCAAACAGAGTGCTGATACCCTCGAGTCTTCCACCACAAGCTCACCAGATGATCATGTCGAAACAGCCCCTCCTCTTACTCATGCATTCACACCAAGACCCTTTTCTCATAGCCATGTACCTCCATCCGCTCCAGCATGGAAAAATTCTTTCGATCTTGCTCCTCCTCCTCGAACTGCTGTACGATCAACCTTTGATCTCCCTTCCAGTCTCAAACTTAAATCAAAGCATCGCCCTTCCCCCAGTGGACTTCCTCATGTGCCCTCCTCTCCAGTCACCGTCTTGGTTACCTCGCACGAGATCGACAGACTCCCCATGCAGCCTACCCCCTGTCGTCCGCCTCCTGTTCCCGTCTCCAATCACCAATCAGGGCTATTACATTCTTCCTCTCAGTCTCTACCCACTACTGGCAAGATACCTTTCAGGTCACTAGTTTCAACATCGTTGCCTAAATCCAATTTGCGACAATGCACAGGGTCACCAAGGCCGGTCTCATCTCCCATTCACTTCCAGAAAGCAAGCATTCCCGCGTCCTTGCTTTCAATGACACCTCATCAGACGCTCTTTGTGTTCCCGCCTTCGCCGACCCTCACCACGCGAACGCCGTCGGCTGCAACGCTTACCATGACTACACCTCCAGCAAGCGTTGCAACAAGTGGGATGGTGCCATTCCCCTCCGTATCCACACCCAGGATCTCCACATTCAGACAACAGGGCCGAACAAAGTCGTTTATTGGTATCGGACCCTCCATGGCACCGACAACAGCGTTCACCAAGGTAGAGGCGAGAGGTTATGTCGGACTGGAGTAGGGCTGTCTTGTGGGCGCTTGCAAGTTTGTCGTATCTGCACCTATTTCCAAGGGTGAGATTGTGTTTACCTTTGGTTTGCAATCTCACTGCATGTTTTTCGCACCGAATATTGCTTTCTTTTTTCCTTGCATGGTCATCATTGGTTTTTCTTGTGAATTGGCAGGTCTTATGGACTTGGTTCTCTGTTTTATTTGCTCTCGTGCAGTCATAGCAGTCGATTTGTAGCCTTGGAACTATGAAACACGCCTTGGTCGCGTTTTACATAGTTCTCTCTATTTAACATTTCACTTGCCGTGTTTTATATAGTCTTTTGTATTAGTGGCACTTGGTCACTTGTTATTTCGCTCTTCTGTGGGCAAGTGACAATTCCCCTTTGTATTATGCAATCAAACGTTGTGTTGTTTTTGCCGTTATCTGAGCCATTCTTTTGGCTGTTGGCCATAACGCTCATTTCTGGTGTGAAGTATACTCTGACAGAGTATTGTACTACTAATTACACGTGCATATGAGAAGCACGTGTCAAAACGAACCTTGGGAACAAAAGTAATGTAGTATGGAGAAGTCAGGTCACAAGGCTTGGACGAGACATTAACTCCGAAAAACATTCAGCCAAAGGACATCTGAAACTCAGGCACAAATTGAGTAAGAACAAGGCGCACATATATTTATCTGACACGTCAACAAAGCGCTCTCCTGTTATTGGTTATTCCTGATATGTTTTTTCAAGGATTGGACTATCCCAAGATCATGACGGCAGCAACACGGAAGAAATAGTGGGATGAAGAATGTGCTTTATCGGAAGTAGAATATATATATGTCCAAGGCAAATACCCACAATGGAACTATCTTGTCCAGTCTGTATCCCCTTGGTTGCTTGCATTCACTATTGTGTGCGTTAACGTGGTCTGCGGTTGCCGTTTTCTTCTACATATTTGTTCGAAACCATCTTGACATGTCCCCGGACTTGCTAATCGGCAA
>Ga0153976_1000682_pt1 | contig 11970 bp, 16 predicted proteins | sample TSGA060MetaG_FD_104717 | JGI IMG/M metagenome (GOLD analysis project Ga0153976, IMG submission 104717) | Attine ant fungus gardens microbial communities from Georgia, USA - TSGA060 MetaG | ecosystem: Host-associated > Fungi > Mycelium > Unclassified | place: USA: Georgia, Yuchi Wildlife... | reverse complement strand
TTTTTTTTTTCGCCGTCGGCGCTGACTGCTAGAACAAGCTCCGCTTCCACTATTTGGCGTGAGGTACACATGGGAAGCTCAAATGAGTCACCGGAGGATCAAGACGTGGCAGAGTTGAGGCGGAATTTGGCCACGGGGAAGAAAGACACTGGCGGTGCCAGCTCCGCTAGTGAGTTGACACTATTCAATGCTTTGAGTGATGATTGCTCAATTGCTCGATGATTGCAGTCCCTCCTGTCGTATGCTACTGTCTAGCATCCATTATGATGACAGTGGTGAACAAGGTATAGAAAAAATCATTCATCATTGCTTTTTTCTGAAAAAGGTCACAGTTCGTGGTGTCCGGCCGTCAATTCAACATGACATTTCTACTGCTATCAATACAGAGCGTAGTCTGTGTTGCTTGTGTGGTCGCAGCCAAGAAGACGCGTGTAATTTCTTTTCGGGATCTCGACATGCAAGATATCAAGGCGTGGTATCCTATCAGCTGTCTACTGGTCAGCGTAATTTATACTGGTTCAAAGAGTCTGGCAAGTACTGCCAACACTCGTACGGCATGCGCTGACAGGAACCTTCATTACAGCAATATCTCAGCATACCCATTTACACGATATTCAAGAACCTGACGATTATACTCATCGTGCGTTCATCAAGTCATGCCGTAACGTAGCTAATCAAGAACCAGGCATATGGAGAAGTAATTTGGTTTAGTGGAAGAATTACAGGACTCACGATGGTTGCCTTCATTTTCATGGTGCGTTGTTTGATGGCCGTTCGGTGTTAATAAACTGATGGTTGTGGCAGGTGTTCTCTTCTATATTGGCCGCATTTACGGATGTCAGCTATGCCACTGATGCCTCCGAGGGAATACCTCCAGCGAGCGCCGCCATGGGTATCGGTTTGGAGCTGATGGCAGGTATTTTTCATAGAATGAATGTGGGTTACATTTGGATGTTCGCGAACTGCCTGACAAGCGCCGCCTATGTAAGACTGCCTGCCTTGACAATGTGCATGTCCCTGAGATTCAAGTTGGCTATGTTTACTAGGTTCTTATGATGCGCAAGCGGATAAAAGTTACTGGCTTTTCGGATTGGGATTCGATGTTCTATAACAACTTATTGTCAATCCCTGTCTTGCTGGTGTTCTCTATTGTTTTGGAGGACTGGGGTTCAGAGAACCTGGTGAGAAATTTGTACGTGGCTTTTCATTTGATGGGCCCGCAGTGCGATTCTCATGCTTACCCGTTTTCAGCCCACCTGAGACACGCAATGTTCTCTTGTCTGCTATTGCGTTTTCAGGTGCAGCTGCAGTTGGGATCTCGTACACTACGGCATGGTGCGTACGTACTACGAGTAGCACAACCTATAGGTGCGGCAACAAGGTTGCTCTCAGCAGGCACAACTAATGAAACGACTTAGCATGGTCGGAGCTCTTAACAAACTTCCTGTTGCGGCTTCAGGTATGATCTTTTTTGGGGATGCAGTGACTTTCGGATCGGTGTCGGCGATCGGTGTGGGGTTCTTTGCGGGAGTTGTGTATGCGGTGGCGAAGAATAATCAGAAGAAGATGGAGACCGGGACTCAAGCGAACACGATTATACCATTATCGAACCGGAAACCATAGACAGCCGGCAAGTGCACACGCTTATTTACTTGATGCGTTATATACTGCATATTTAGTGGCTGGCCAATGACAATATAGACACATGCTTACCCTGCGGTTTCGTGCGGAGTTGATGAATAGGCAAGAAAAAGGATGGCACCGCCGCAGCAATGGAGTTAAGAGACAAGACAGTGGAGATGATGCGGTCTGACCCACCTTAAACCCGGAGGTTGAGAGACATCGTGTACAAGGAGAAGACGATCCGTGCTGATAGTGTTGCTGTTGTAGTGAATGCAGAATTCAGATTACGGACCGGTCGTCATTCTTGGGGATGGTCCGATTATGCATATTAAGCTAAGCGCCCAACGCCAGACTTGTGATAATCACCCTCGTCCAGGGGCTTATCTCATTCTGTCCCTCTACTCTCACCATCCTTAGATCAATCCCTTCCCCGCGTCATTTTGCTTTGGCACTCCTTTGAGTTCTAACCACAATCATGTCTACTGATCCCCAATCTCTCCATCCCGCGAGGCTGGCCCATACGTTCGTGGGCACACCAAGTGTCCCCGGTACGCCAGTCCATTCCATCCAGACTATGAGAAGGAAATCCGCTGGTCACAGTGGTCCTCTCACAAAGATTCTTGTCGCTAATCGTGGTGTATGATCCGATCTGTTATTCTGCGTGTTGGTGTCGCTTAGATCTCGTTAACCAACAGGAAATCGCTATCCGTGTCTTCCGTACTGCCCATGAGCTCGCTATGCACACCGTCGCGATCTACTCGTTCGAGGATCGTCTTTCGGCTCATCGCCAGAAGGTACTTAATATGATCTGATGCCTGTCTACGGAATACTTCTCAATCCTCCTCCTCAATTAGGCCGATGAAGCGTATCAAGTTGGGAAAGGCCTGACCCCTGTTGGCGCTTACCTCGCCCAAGAAGATATCATCCGCATCGCTCTTGAGCACGGAGTTGACATGATTCACCCGGGGTGCGCCGCTTTGATATCTACTTTGTTTCACTTCGCCGACAACTCTCTAGGTACGGCTTCCTGTCTGAGAATGCCCAGTTCGCTCGAAAAGTCGAGCAGGCCGGCATTGCATTCGTCGGACCTTCTCCCGAAGTGATCGATGGCCTTGGTGATAAGACGAAAGCGCGTACACTTGGTGGGTTGATAGTCATTCCGAGATATCACATGTTGCTGACAGGAGTGGTGTCCTCAAGCTATGAAGGTCGGCGTGCCAGTCGTACCTGGTACTCCTGGGCCAGTTGCGTCATACTCTGAGGGTGATTCATTCATCAAAGAGTACGGTTTCCCAGGTCAGTCGATACCGTTTCTTTCGTTTTCTTTCTGACGCCATTTTCCGCATATAGTTATTATCAAGGCTGCTATGGGTGGCGGTGGCCGCGGCATGCGTGTTGTTCGCGAGCAATCGGACTTCAAAGACGCGTTCGAGCGTGCCGTATCAGAGGCAAAATCAGCGTTCGGAGATGGCACTGTCTTTATCGAGCGTTTCCTCGAGCGCCCCCGTCATATCGAAGTTCAAATCCTTGCCGACGGTGTTGGTAACACAATTCACTTGTTCGAGCGTGACTGCTCCGTCCAAAGACGTCACCAAAAGGTTGTTGAGGTTGCACCAGCAACTCACCTCCCCGAGGAAGTGCGTCAGGCCATCTTGTCGGACGCGATCAGGCTCGCGAAAAGCGTCGGGTACAGGAATGCTGGAACCGCAGAGTTCTTGGTTGACCAGATGGGAAGGCATTACTTCATTGAAATTAATCCTCGTATTCAAGTCGAGCACACCATCACCGGTACGATTCCCAAACATTTATAGTGTTTCCAGCATTTCTTACTCGGACCACAGAGGAAATCACTGGTATCGACATCGTTGCGGCTCAGATTCAGATTGCTGCTGGTGCAACTCTGCCTCAACTTGGTCTGACTCAGGAGGCCATCACTCGTCGTGGCTTCGCTATCCAGTGCCGTGTTACTACAGAGGACGCGGCTACTGGATTCCAGCCCGATACTGGTAAAATCGAGGTATACCGCAGTGCTGGTGGCAATGGTGTTCGTCTCGATGCGTCCTCTGGATTTGCAGGTGCACAGATCACTGTACGTGTCTAATATGTTCTGCCTTCGGAGTTATTCTGAACTCATTACCTTGTTAGCCCCACTATGACAGTTTGTTAGTGAAGTGCACTGTAAGCGGCACCACCTATGAAGTTGCTCGCAGAAAGATGTTGCGTGCCTTGGTCGAGTTCCGTATTCGTGGCGTCAAGGTGATTGTCTCATAGTCTTCGTTTGAAAGCAATCTGACTTCGCCTATAGACAAACATTCCTTTCTTGTTCCGTCTCCTCACTCACGACGTCTTCATTGGTGGAAAGACGTGGACTACTGTAAGTGATCGCCGACAATGAAGTCCGTCGGATGCATCTTTTAACGTATGGTACCAGTTCATCGATGATACCCCCGAGCTTTTCAAACTAGTGCAAAGCCAGAACCGAGCACAGAAATTACTTGCATATCTTGGTGACCTTGCAGTCAATGGCAGCTCCATCAAAGGCCAAAGTGGCGAGCCAGGCCTTAAGGAAGATATCGTCATCCCTAAATTCGAGAATCGTGAAGATCCGAATGGTCCTCCCCTTGACACTACATTCCCTTGTCAAGTTGGATGGCGCAACATCATTGTCGAGAAGGGTCCCGAGGCTTTCGCGAAGGCCGTCCGTGAGTACCCCGGAACGCTCATCATGGACACAACCTGGCGTGACGCACACCAGTCGCTACTCGCTACCCGGCTCAGGACCACCGAGATGGTTAACATTGCGAAGGAGACCAGTTATGCCCTTGCGAACGCATTCAGTTTGGAGATGTGGGGTGGTGCCACCTTTGATGTCGCCATGCGCTTCTTGTACGAAGACCCTTGGGAACGTCTGGTCCGTAACATTTAATGCATTGAAATGAGCTCGGTCTGAACATTTCTGCAGCGTACCCTGCGTAAGCTTGTGCCCAACATCCCCTTCCAGGCTCTCGTTCGTGGAGCCAATGGCGTCGGGTATACAAGTTACCCGTGCGTTTCTCCCCCTTACTTTCTATGTCTTGCTGAATTTCTGTAGTGACAACGCAATTTATGATTTCTCCAAGAAAGCAGTCGAGAATGGTCTTGATATCTTCCGAGTGTTCGACTCGCTGAACTACTTTGGTGAGTGATACGATTGTCGAATAGTCTCGATTGCTGACGGATCCCAATAGAGAACGTAAGGCTAAGCATACTGTACGACCCGTGCTATGCTAACTGTTACCATGTAGATGCAACTCGGTATTGATGCTGCTAAGAAGGCGGGAGGTGTTGTTGAGGCTGTTGTCTGCTACAGCGGTGATGTCGCAAGCCCGAAGGAGACCAAATACACTCTGGAATACTATCTTGACTTCATTGACAAGCTGGTCCAGGAGGGAGTACACATCCTTGGTGTTAAGGACATGGCGGGTTTGCTGAAACCTGAAGCTGCCAAATTGTACGAGGAAGATGTTTTCTTAATATCCAATTCACAAATGTTAATCACTCTCACAGGCTTATCGGCGCAATCAGAGAGAAGTACCCCGACATTCCCATCCATGTACACTCCCATGACACCGCTGGAATTGCAGCAGCTAGCATGCTTGCCGCGGCCGCCGCTGGTGCTGATATTGTCGACGTTGCCATTGATAGTGCGTCATTCTCATCTGCGAATGACGAGTTAGATGTTCAAAACTTCCAATAGGTATGTCTGGACTGACATCCCAGCCCTCGATGGGCGCCGTATGCATGGCACTTGAGCAAACGAAATTGGGGACGGGCATCCGCTACGCCGACATCCAGGCTCTAAACTTGTATTGGAGCCAGGTTCGCATGCTTTACAGCTGCTTCGAAGCTAATGTCCGGGCATCCGATTCGAGTGTCTTTGACCACGAAATGCCAGGAGGACAATATACAAATCTCATGGTGAGTGATGTCTGGATAATATTAGGTTAGTTCCTGAATAGTTCTATAGTTCCAAGCATCACAGTTGGGTCTTGGCACTCAGTGGACTCGTGAGTCTCTTCCTTACCAGCAACTATCTTGTTTTCCGACCCCGGATTCCAGAAATTAAACAGAAATACATCGAGGCCAACGAATTGGTACGTTGTTTTTGCGCGTCGTTTCCCACCCCATCTGATTCACTCCCTTCAGTGTGGCAACATCGTCAAGGCATGTAGCCATCTGGTCAATATCGTGTGCAAACCTTAACAAAACCCTAGGTTACCCCGTCGTCCAAAGTGGTTGGCGATTTCGCGCAATGGATGACCTCAAATTCGTTCTCTAAACAGGACGTCCTTAACCGTGCAGACCAACTTGATTTCCCTTCATCTGTTGTCGAGTTCTTCCAGGGATATCTCGGACAACCTGTGGGAGGTTTCCCTGAGCCACTTCGTACCGCGATCATCAGAAACAAGCCAAGAATCGATGGACGTCCGGGTGCAACTATGCAACCCTTGGACTTCAAGAAGATCAAGGCAGAACTCCGCAGTAAGTTTGGAAAGCATATCACGGATGCAGATGTTACGTCGTACGTTATGTACCCCAAGGTTCGTCGTGCCTTATGCTCCCGCGAGCCATACTCTGACGCCATGTTAACTCCGTCAGGTCTTCGAAGAATACCAAGGGTTCCTTGAGAGATATGGTGATCTCAGGTGTGCAGCCTCATGACGACGTGTGACATTTGAAGATGAACGTGTCCCTGTCTAGTGTCCTTCCCACGCGGTACTTTTTAGGGCGACCAGCCACTGGGGAGGAGATGCACATCTCGATCGAAAAAGGAAAGACATTAATTATCCGCCTGATGGCCGTTGGACCTGTTGTGGAAGGGCGTGCCCAACGTGATGTCTGGTTCGAAGTTAACGGCGAGGTTGGCATGCGACATTATGTGACATGCGAATATTGTGCTGACATTTCCCTGTCCCGTAGGTTCGGGCTGTATCCGTCGAAGACAAGAATTCTGCAGTAGAAACTGTGTCGCGGGAGAAAGCGACGTCCGACCCCGGATCAGTGGGTGCACCTATGTCAGGAGTCGTGGTTGAGGTCAGAGTGAAGGAAGGCCATGAGATTAAGAAAGGCGACCCTCTCTGCGGTAAGGAAACAAGTCGGCTTTGTTTACTCTTCTGTCTCACGAACATTTATTTTTTCATCTAGTATTGAGTGCGATGAAGGTACGTGTGAAACTATGTACAGACGAAGACCTGCTGATGTCTGGTTCACTACAGATGGAGTCCGCTGTTACCGCACCTGTTTCTGGTCACATTAAACGTGTTGTTGTCAATGAAGGTAAGTCACGATCATCTTCTGAAGTAAAAGTCTTCTTGACATATTTGTGCAGGTGACTCCATCAATCAGGGCGACCTGACGGTGGAAATCGTCCACTAAAGTAGAGGGTTTTCCGGAGAACACGCAAGCTGCTATCATGATTGAAGTACGACGTTGTATCGTAGTTTGATTTCAAAAGATATATCATGTTACCAACAGTGTCAAAGGGGGCTATTCATGTTGAGGTATTGCTGCAAGTGGAACGACTTATCCGAATAGGAATTGGGTTGATCAAAGTCAGTGGGATTGTCTTTAGGTGGTGATAAGTGCAGATACGAAAGCCAAGTGTGTCATCATATCTGCGTGCAATTCCCGAACAACATTCTGGAAGATAGCATATCAGCAATCTACGGTCCGTTGTAACTCAGGTAGCCAAACTGACCTGCGCAGGCTGAATTTTTGTGACCAATCCAACCCCAGTACCGGCCCAAGCCAATATTTGGTCAGTATCCCCATCCCTTGTTGCCTTTTTAAAATTCTCTCGAACAATTTCGACGTTAACACCATCATCGATATCTTTCACTGTTCTGTTGTAGATGGCACGACCATCAATGCCTTTCGGCCAATCTAGGGTTCCTCTAGCACGGTCAAAGGCCATCGTGCGCACTGTCGAGTTGGCATCGGCTGCAACCAGCATCTTCTTTTGCGCCTCATTATAGAGGCTCTCTTTCGTCATCAGAAATCGAGTGCCAAGCACCACGCCAGAGGTTCCAAGAGCGAGAAGAGAGGCAATGTGACCACCTGTTGACAATCCACCAGCTGCGAGTAGAGGCGGCCCCTCTTTTGGCAGTACCGCCAGAATAGTGGGTACTAGTGTGAGAAGTGGTGGCGCGGCCGCGTACCCATGACCGCCAGATTCAGATCCTGGGGAATGTACATGAGAGGAAAGTCCAAACCAGGCTTAAGGAGGTTGGAAAAAAACCTTGTGCTACCAAAACGTCAACTTTCCAGTCCTGGGTCGCAGTAAGCGCCTCATCAACTGAGGCAATTTGTACAAATATGAGCGTTTTCTGGTTCCGCCCGGAACTTTCGTCGTAAGAGCGAACATGTTCTATCCATCGGCCTATATCATTGCCAAAAGCGAACCAGATGGCCCGAACTTTATTCGAAAGGGCGACATTAAGCACATCGATCGCAGAAGATGGATCTTTTTCCAATTGCCAGGCCAGGTAACCTACACCGATTGGAAGAGGATCTGTTTCTGATAGATGGAGCTGTGCGCGAGCGACGGACAGCTCCTCTTGGATGCGAGAAGAGGTCATGTACCCTTGACGTCATTTAAGCAAGCTACTCGCAAAGAGTGCAATGAATCTCCACCTGCACCGACAAATCCAAATGCTCCGGCGGCGGATGTCTGGGCGGCCAGTGCGCCACCGCTGGCACCTGCCATGGGCGCAGCTACTACAGGAGTGGGTATGCCTACAGACATTTCACTTTGTACAGAACGCACGGAAAGAATAAAGAGCACACATACCCATCAGGACGGTGAATGCATTATGAATCTTTGACATATCGAAAGATACGGGTGAATAAAGTCAAGATAAATATATGCGCTGCAATCCGTCTTTAAATAAAGACTGTCGGGCGAACTGACCGACGACATGCCACAGTTGGTCCGGTCACTCAGTAATGCCAGTACCGATATGTCAGCGAGATGGCGCGAGTGCTGAGTAACTTTATTAGCAGAAACAGTAGAGACCTGGCCACATGCAAATGAGACTGATCCAGAATACCGACAGGACAGGAGGTAGTAAAGCAAACCGTATGTCGCGAAAATATCTAAGGCTGCATATTTGGTATTATTTGCAACCATCAAATCAACGACGCCCTCGTTTCTTGTCATCGTGCTGCAGACCGTAATTTTAATCGCCCATCATGGTGAGTCTCTTCAGTGATTGTACACCGATATAGTCTGATCATTATGTTTTAGCCTCCCCCGAAATCCAAAGGAGGAAAAATGCTGAACCTCATCAATTGGAGGCTCAAAGTGATCATCAATGACGGACGCGCGTTGACTGGCCAAATGCTCGCATTCGACAGGCACATGAATCTTGTCCTTGCAGACTGTGAAGAGTTTAGACGTGTTCGGCCCAAGAAAAAGCCCGGAGAAACTGAGACCCCCGCAGAGCAAGAGATGAAGCGTACCTTGGGTCTTGTGATTTTAAGAGGAGAGACTGTCGTCAGCTTGAGTGTTGAAGGACCTCCTCCAGTTGTAGATGAAGATAAAAAGAACGCGGTACATTATGATCTCCTCGATCTTTGTTCATTCTCTTACGTATGTGGTATCCAGCTGCCTGCTGGACCTGGTCGTGGAATGCCTGCTGGTCGAGGAATGGGAATGATGCCTCCCAGTATGTATATCGCTACTCATCCCAATCAATTGCTCATTCAATTTTAGTGGGTATGCCTCCCATGGCGCGTCCACCTATGCCTTTTGCCCCACCAGGCATGCCAGGCCCCCCTCCTGGTTTCCGTCCTCCCGGCTTCCCTCCAGGTGCACCATTTCCTCCTCCACCCGGCTTTGGTGGCCCCCCTCCCCCTGGGTATTATTCTTCATGTCATTGAGTCCACTGCCGATTCTAATTACATTCTAGCTTCCAACCGCCTCCTCAGTGAGGCAATTCCGGCTCCTTGTTGTTTGATCATAGCGTTGTGTACGGCAGACGGAATCTCAATCGTAGAGGTGAAAGCAGGGCAAGTAGTTTCTGGACTGTTCGTGCGCTTGCAACATGTATCTCCGAGACTTGTCAACTGCGAAAGGTTTGTTATTGTACCTTTCACTAACAAATCAACAGCACCGTCTCATATCGGTTGCCGATGGAAGTCTGCTCATATTGTAGGTCTATATCATGTACAAATTGTGGGAGTCATCCATATAAAAGATGAGCCTCTTAAACAAGAAGTGGACGCTCTCCCGAGAGCATGGCACACTGTCTCGAAACGCTTTCCGAATGCATTACCATACTTCCTAATTATAACTTTGGCATCATTCCCAAGGTGATTGTCAATCGGTATGTTGCCAGACTGGTTTTGTGTTGATGAAATTAATGCTTGAAGCTGTGATGTAGATGGTTCGCTCAGGAAGCGTCATCGCCATGATGTATGAGCTCCGCAGTCGCCAAGACGCAATGCACGATTCTGAGCGCTCCATAATTTCCTCGGTCCCTGAGTGACGAGTGCCGTTGAACAATCCGTTAACTTCTTGACGAAGCTGTCCTTCTTTCATTTAAGTGCCCGTATCTTGCTTTTGGGTCGGTGTTCCACCTTGGGCTCCCCTAACCGTTTCTGCCAAGGTCTACTACTGTCATGGTCCTCCCCGACCACCCGAGTCCGTGCTTCATATTGATAGAATCATTGGGCGCTGACATGGAACAAAGTCCTTCTATCTTAGCTTCTGTGGATGCCCAGTATCAGTACTCTAGGACATCTTATCCGCCTCACCTCCACATCTTGGGCCGCCCTAAGTAACGCAAGGTCGTAATTCGGCAAGTGAACATTCGTTCGCCATGTCAGGATACAGGTTTATGTACTCTGTATCGGCGCCCAACTTCAGGCTGAGATCAGGAAGTGAGTATTCCCGACGTCTTCTTTCAGCTTATCGCCCTCTGACAAGAATGACATTCCGTTACTAAGGCTGGGTTGATTCCTCGTGTTCCGTGTCTACCATACCTCATTCTCATTATCACCGTTCTCCGCAGTGGGCTGGCTAGCAGCTTCTTGCATGATGGGCAAGCCCCTTTCGAATAAAATTTGACATTCTTTACTGGAATCGATATAACGAAACAACTTTTTTTTGATCTTCTAGCTCTGAGTGCATGTCAATCTACGGATGCGGGCGCCGAAGTTTTAACTTTTAAAGCTAGTCAGTCATCCAACTCACTTGAGACGTTGATTAGAACGTAAACTTCACAACACCTGCCAGGACATTTACGATAGCTGCGTCATCCTTGTTCGCTCCTACATACCCCAAGCCACGAGAACAACTGTTATCTCTAAGACGTCATCCCGAAATGCGAACTCCTGCAAACTGTCCAAAAGTAGACTAGTCGACAACTGCGGACTCTGCAGGTACTTCGTTGTCAAAAAGATCGCGCGAAGCAGGTACTGTTATGGAGTTATAGGCACCTGACCCGCTAACCCCTTACCAAGCAAGCAAATGCTGAAAATTTGTTAACTTTAGGTTAGCACATTGATTTACATAGCATGCCGTATCACTGGCACTGACCTTGAATCTTGCTTCCGTCGGGCTGGAGAATGATATTAGCGCGAAGCCGCCAGTCTGTCGGGTTTGTCTTGTTTATGGATGACGCCACTCCTGAAGATCATGTATGATCCGTATGATAGAGGCGCGACCGGCAGTGAGCTGATAGCTTCACAGCGCCGCCCCAACTCCTGTACGCATCTGTACCTCATGGAAATCGTTTATTGTTGCGCCACACTATACCCAAACCGACTTTGAATCAAAACTCAGTACTCAGATCGCAGGTTCGTTTTTTTTTTTTAGTTTCTAGACAGAACCGTTGCGCGCGGAGGACAACTTGCTGCTGAAGCACTAGTATTTCCCAGCCTCTGTCAGCGTCGTTTGACCGGCGTTTATTATTTGGGCGGATGACGAGCAATGCATGTTTGCATTCCACTCATCCACTTGGCATTAGCGATGATCGCAGTGCCTCACCTAGTTACAGTCCCCAGGCATGTCTATACGGATGTATCACTTTCCAGGACCTGTCAATTCTACAGGAGATATGCAAAAATGAACGAGGCACCGTTGAACATTGAGCACCGAAGTTTCAAGCAAAGTTTCAAGGCACCGCCAAGCGGTCGGGAATATGCAAGTTGCGCAGACAAGTCAGCGATCGTTGGTATGTACATACGCCCACAACCCTGACCGTCGGTCGTGAATGGACACATGACGCAGTATTCTCGGCTTCTTCTAAGCCGCTGAGCCGGAGCGTGCGCGCGAAAATGCACAAGCTCCGAACGAAAAGTACT
>Ga0153976_1000678_pt1 | contig 12007 bp, 13 predicted proteins | sample TSGA060MetaG_FD_104717 | JGI IMG/M metagenome (GOLD analysis project Ga0153976, IMG submission 104717) | Attine ant fungus gardens microbial communities from Georgia, USA - TSGA060 MetaG | ecosystem: Host-associated > Fungi > Mycelium > Unclassified | place: USA: Georgia, Yuchi Wildlife... | reverse complement strand
TTGAGTCTTCAGACTGATTCGCCACCAGTACCTCCTCAGCATAACGTGATCTCCTGCGATAGAATTACAGAGGCAGCTGACTTAGGGTCGACTACGGCATATCCGAATCAACTGATCAAGATAGTGTACTCTATTGCAGCTCAGCACCCGGTGATCAGATAAGCACATAAAGCATACCTCTTTCCGAAGTACATCGCCGTAGTTCCGCACAGTAGATCTCTTTGCCAAATTAAGTGAAGCTCCATTATTCAAGCTACGATTGTGTCCTCTGAGCCGAATAGACCTAGCAGGCTTGCTACAATTGTCAGTCTGATGTTCTGTAAATCATAAAGACCATTGGACGTACATGCATGGGAATTCGGGTAGTCACCGGCACCATCGATCGGATCGTCAAAGACATGCATATAACCGTAGATGACATTCTTCCAGCGCCTGTAGGGCCGTGAGAAACACCATACCAGATAGATACGTGCATGGGGAAAACCTGCCAGGATAGATGCGCACTCGAAGTGTAAGCAATATGCCGGAAACTTTGCTTGACGGATCGACGACAGTTCAAATATACCTGTTCAGAAGTCTAATTTAATATGGCAGAGTCGTATTATGTACCGATATGTATGTGACTGAGAACCATGATGACCTCGTAAGCATCCCTGGCAGGTCTGTCCATCGCATGAAATAATCAATAAAGTTTCCGGAATATATCATTTGGGTATATGAGAGCAGGTATAGCTGAGTGACAGTGATGGAGAACACCTAGCGACATGAGGAGGCTAGACAGAACAAATGCAGGAAACCATTAGTGGCTGATGCAAATTGCAGAGTTACATAAAATCACTTTACAAAACGGGAGCCATCACCAGAACCGAGTATCTTCGGGAGGAAGGTCCATTAGCATGCGGAGCATCACGATGTTGGATGTTAGGCTGGAAAACTGTAAGGCCATTCAGTCTAATTAATGATGGAAATCGACTCGTGACGTACCCCGTTACCTATGAACACCCGAGCACGCTGGCCAATCAACATGTCCACAGACTGTGCAACAGGCTTCGACTCCCAGCCCAATTTCAAGTCCCGGCTTGTGGTAACTGCATCCCATTTCTTCACCTTCATGAGGGCTTTCTTAAGTTGCCGCAACCACTCCACGTCTCCATTTGTCAAGATGTATACCCTCTTCAACTCATTCGAGGATCCATGGATACGCCGCTGATCAGCAAGCACGTCCTGAACCTTCTCGACTATCTCCTCAATACTTGGGAAACACGCTCGAAGGTACATCTTCATGTTGGCCTCCGTAGTATTGCCCCAAGTAATATCAGTAGGGACTTTCCACTTATCAGGAAGGGCAGAGAACTGGTTGAACCCGTTAAAGTCTGAGGACCATTTGCCAAGATGCAAACAATGATCCGCGAAGTCGCCTCGGCGAATGTGAAGGGCAAGTAGCTCCGGTACGGGCTCAATTTGCTTTGGTGTTAGGAGAGGACGAACATCGTGTAGTGTCGAAGGAGTTGGTGGCTGACCAGAAGATGTCATGTACGAAGGCAAAAATTGGAACGAAGAAGACTTTGGCGCAAATAAATCAGCATTCGCTGCGGCCGCCTGAAGAATAAGTGGAGACCACGAAAATTCTGTAAAAACAGGCGATTTGGATAGGAGGGGCCACATTGAAAGTATGCGTTTTGACCCAAATAGCCTATGGATTGAGTTAAGATAGAGAAAGCCTAGAATACCACGCATAGATGACTTGCCAAATTTCAAACAGTTGGAAAGAATCCAGTTTTATCTCAACGCATGGATCCTCAATTGAATTCAATTTCTCAACCCATTTCTCGAATATGTCCAGGGCAGGTACACGGTCGTCCAGCCTGAGATGCTCATTCACCTCCATGCTATCAATGATCGTGGTATTGGGGCATACTTTCTTGAAGTACTCCTGTGATACAGCACGAGGGGCAGGATCCCCGGGTGGAAATGGTGCCCCTATTACGGGACCTATGGACACGAACGGAATTAGAATAGGTGGGAAGTGTGCACATTTGTAACGTACCACTGATGATAGCTGACAAGGGTATACGCGCAGGTATGAGTTTACCATTATACGTCGAATAATCAGGAGCATCCCGATCCCATGTGAAATTGTCGAACACGAAGCTAGCGGGCAAGGTTGAGCGTGAATTAAGTTGGATGAGATGGAAACGTACGCTCGTCTCGTCGTGTGAGCCAGCATTGCATTCATTAGAAGCTCTTGCATCACATTTCCCCACCCCGAATCTGGTAAGTGTGAGTTATAGCCTATTGCAATTACAGCCGATATTCATACTATAGACATGGTTGGGAGCCCAGAAGAACTTCGCATCACGACCCTCCGGAAAAGGTAATGAAAGGTTATGTTGTGGCAAGTGTCGTTCATAGTCATTGTATTTCTCGTACAATGGCGGTAATAAATGCTGTTCCGCCTCATCATCCAGCGAAGGTCTCGTGTCTGTCTCATTGCGCGAGAAGAAGAATAATAGACAGAAGATGGTAGCCAGGCCCGCTAAAAGACGTGTACAGCGCCTGGTCAGAGAGAACCGTGAAGTAGGCGACCTGACATTAGAATTGTTGGAGGGTAAAATGGGGCTCGACTTAAACATTGAAGACATCGAAGAAGGACATGACCGTGATTTTTGGTCCCGCTGTATTTCTTTGCCACGAAATTTCGTTGCAATTCAAACTCCGCTGTCAATTAATTTTCCTGTTGTGCATGTGATCATTTGCACAGTGGCAAGCTGCACTCACATACACACGTCAAAAAGAAAGATTTCACGTACAGTAACAGACACTTTTTAACACCCCAGGCTTTCATGGGATCACTGAATGCCGCGGGGACCATCCAATACATAATTTGGTCACGGAACACATTGTCACGGAAAGAGGGGGAAACACCGCTTAGCACTCAATATTCAATGCATGAAGGGCCCGTGAAGTGCAAGTTCGAACATATACTACAGGTGACTGTAGTGTTATATGGTCATCCTTACCCAGAACACGCACCATCAATGCTTATACCACCCAAGCCTTGCGTTCTAACTTACTGTAGTAGACTTGAAATGAATGCGGCAGGCAAACATACAGAGGAGTTGGTCAGCTTACCAATTCCTATTGTGATGAAGCCGGTACTACTTACTCATGTTTGAGAGTCCACTTCCGACTTGATCTCCCGTGGTCAGACCTTCAAGTGAGGGATGCGACAACGCACCCACCCCGATCCAGTCACACGTGTCAGCTCCCTAACTGATAATCATCTGGACGTACACTGAAATGAACAAGAAGGAATGTTTCGCACCTACCTCCTCCGAGATACCACCACAGCTGTCCCGCAGCAAAGCGCGCTGGCTACAGCAATTCCATCCACACTTCCGCTTGAATACCGCTACTTGAAACAAGGAAACACTCACATGCACGCCTTGCAATTCTTTGCGAAAGAAGCTCGACACCTTCTGTCGTTTAAGGATGAAAGTTTCCAGATTATAATGATGGGCAACTTCTATCCAGGCTATAACTTGAACATGAGGTCGTTCCCAGTTGGAAGGGCTTGCATCAGAATCAGGTCGATAAGGGCAATTCCTAATGCACTATCAGCTAGGACCTAGCGTCCACTTCCGGTCGTTCTTCTGAACCACAGTGCGCAGTAGTAGCAGGACTTCTTTATGCGCTTCGCGGTGACCAGGTTCATAACCATTTATTTATAGAATCTGAATACAAGATTGGCACCCCTGTTCCCTAGGATGTTCGCAGGCGCTTTATAGATGGACGATACGAGAGACCGTGGGTGAATCAATTCCCCCGAGGTTGTGCCCGAGCGCAGATTGACCAAATTGCATCTGCTTCTGATCGGGATTCATGTTCCGGTCCACCTTTAGTGAGGGAGACATAGAAAGAGTTTCGGAGACCGCATGGACGTTTCTAATAAATTCTTATGTTTCTACAGGGTCAACTTCATTTGATAGGCAATCTAGAGCAGGACTCTAACAAGCTACCCTGAATTATTAGATATATGGTGTTCTGTATTAATGAATTTTACTTTACGATCGCAGCGAGTATATATATAACAAGAATATGCAGAACAATGATATAACTCAAAAGCCAGGAAAGGCTTGATCTAGGGCTCCTGCCCAGCTCGCAAAGCGCTCTAGAACCAATCCCCACCCCACAATACATTGAAAATATAGACTCAGATCAACAAAAGTGGCACACCATTGGGCCTCGTGTGAAATCGGGTCGAATGCCGAAGGTACAACTTCAAGCGTCATCCAATGTATCACAACTTCATATGTACCCCTTGTGATCCATAAATCTGAAGTACTATAGCGTCATGATCATGATAGGTGACGACAACTCATCCCGAGGGAAGAATCATGCGCTCCATGACATCGATGAAATCTTTAGAATGGAAGGTCCGCCCTGGTGCACAGTGCACGGCCACGTTCTCGAAATAGACACAGTACTTGTTCTCTGCCACCGTCCATGTCTTTGAATGATCGGTAGGTGGACCTCCAGCCGATCACTTCGATGGCCCTAAGGCTACTCCCAACAAGGATATACGTGCTCTCAGGCGCCCAATTCCGAATAGCACAAGAATGCTCCCACATGCGATGTTCGTACGGAAGGTGTGAGTGCGACTGAACGGAGCTGCACACAATGCACTGGCTCCGAAGAGAGACTGGGCTCTAGATAGACGCCAATTATTCCATTTTTATGTCTGTCCCTTCGTCATTGTTAGCATCGAATGACATCGCCGGGCGGAATCTGGGGTTTTTGGCCGATTGACGGTCTGCGGTACCGTGCCCAAGAATAAGCAATACCCAGGAATAAGTAGGCACCCTAGAAAGTACAAGAGCCGAGGCGTTTACTTGAGAAAGCTACATTGCGATACGGCCTCTGTTCACTCGTCACAGGGTAGGACCGACACTGTGGTTATGGTGAAATGGGGATCTAGTCAAAGAATCACGAGCTTAGTTGCGAACTTGCGATTTGTAAAAGACTTCTAGCCTGAGTGGCTTGAGGTTTCCATTACAATGAGACGCGTACACGCAACTAGCTTATAGGGTGGTCATCGGTCGCAGAAGCAAGAAAGGAAGGACGATATGATAATAAAGTGGTACCTACAGGGTCGGAGGACCGCGGATGATGTTCCGAGCGCATTGCATGCGCACCGCCCGAAAGTAGCACAAAGGCGCAGAAACTCTGCCTAGGCCTCAAGGCCACTAGCCGCTATTCTTGATAGCATCGTGTCACGAGTACAAGAGAGGTATGTTTTGGTGCTGTTCCATTAAGCATGCATCGTGTCATCTCCGTGCATATAACACTTCACACGTAAAGTGTTCACTCACGCTCAGGATGTTGCAACGTTCCGGGTGGTTGTTGGTGGGTGGTGTTGGTGGATGATGACGATGATATGACGATGATAATGATGATATGAATTGCCGCCAATTGCCAGGGCGAGTACACGGTGATCACGGACCTCTCAGCAGGCAATAAGTAAAGTTAGCGAAGCTCAAACAAACATCTCGTTCCACCGTCATCTGATCCTGCAACGATGATGTGACTTCACGACACAAAAAGCTTCAAGGGTACGCCAGGCGAAACAACGGTGACCTCGGATCGCCCCATAGAAAGGCGCAAGCTTATTTCTGCAATAAAATTAGCGAAGAGCGAACGAGGAACTCATAGGCCTTCCCACCGTCACTCGTTCCTGCACAAACGCCTGGCGAATGTCGGACCGATGTGTGCTCACCCTCTCGAGACTATTCAGTTGGCAACTCACGTTCATACAACGCGTAACGTAGATTTCACGTCGCACTGGCTGGCGAAGCTAGACGGGAAGCTCTGGCACGACTACGTTACTTCTTTTGTTAGACTGTAAGAGCTAAACATAGTACTTCCCATCTACAAGAGCCGCTTCTTGATTGAGATTTCTCGAAACACTGATTTAGAAATCACTACGAGCCGTGTAAGCGCCAGTGGTCATACAGGCGGTAATATTCGAAGGGGTGCTACCGGTGAAGCAAGAACCCCGTGAGCTCAATGGAGATCGCTGATTCTTATAATCTTGACATGATAAATATCAGTGCGAAGTCGTTCTCATTGCCTGTAGCTTAATAGGTTCATGGGAATTGGACAGAGGTTCACTTCGTTCGGGTACGAGTGGAACGTTCTAAGAGCGTGCAGACCACAACGGGCTTTTGCTGTCAAAGGGGATCTGGTGTGGAATCATACTGATGGTACGCGATTAAGTCTAGTACCGCCAGATCAGCAAGGCTCTCGCCTTTACGTTCGTGTGTGGCTTTCAGGAGTGAGCAAGGGCTCTCATTGGTGGAGATGATACGGCTATCATAAAAATCGGCATGTTGCGTTGTGGACTGGACTCCAGTGGGATTCCCAGAACTAACGCTCAAAGCGCTCATTTTGTGAGCTGGCCAAATGGGCGACCAAGTTTATAGATAGGCGATGACCGTTCTCACAACAGCTGTACGCTGCAGTGTACTTCTCACTCCACGATGCGATGGTCATCAGTTTGAGATCCATGATTTGTGTCACTGACACATGCCTTAACCTCGCATTCAATCATGTAGCTACCCAGTTGAGTGAGATCTGAATCAGCCAGGGAAACGGAGGTACGCAAAACTGTCAAGCGGCAGAATGAGCGGGGTTATGCGCCTGTGTAAAATCGAACACAACTCTATCCACGTTCCGCACGCAAAAACAAGATGAGAAAACTGAAGTGGCAATTTCCATGATCTTCGTGGGTACTCGCATAAGGTGCGGGGATCAAGACTCTTCTCTGCTCCGTTACAATTTGCCTAAGGCATTTGAAGCCATGTGAACGAAGCCGGAAAGAAGATCAATATCGCATGTCGTGTCGTATACGAAATGTACGGCAGAGTCTCTGCCTTCCTCGACTCAGTTCCACGAGGTTTTGAGAAGGACTTCCGGACTCGGCGACTAAAATGCCGAACGAGCGTTAAACTGTGGGGTAACTTGGCCTCGAGGTTGATCAAACCACAGCATTCTGGAGTGTGCGGCGAGTGGGTCCCTGCCACGTCGGTACCGTATCTTGAAGAGAAAAACTAGCTATATTTACTTGTGAGGCACTTTCAGAATTATCACCGGGGTGATCACAGGGATAGAAAAGACACGGTCGCCGTCCAAAAAGCTCTCCGTTCTCGACGTGGGAGCAAGGCAACCCGGAAGATGAACCGAATACAAGCCTAAACACAAGACAAGGTCGGTAGACTTCCAGTTGCACAGCTAATTCCCATGCTATATCTGTCACATTATGCGTGCCTTTGCTAGCTCCGAGTGACCGAGTCCGCTACGCAGAACGTCACACTGGATTCTGTCAAACGCTTGTCAAACAAGAAGCTTCATTTGTTACTTGTTACTGTGGAACAGAAACCGTCCGCTGACACGAGGCTTGGCTTGGCAACATTCGGTATCGAAGTACAACTAGTTTATTCGACCCTTGGTGCGATGAGAGTGTGGAAGTTAGTGAGCTAATATGGTATAATTAATAGGTGTAATGATCAATAAAGTACAGAATCAAATGCATCCCTTCAAACTTGATCGGCTGGTGGTACACAAGTATGAAAAGTGTGTGTATGTACGATAGGGAAGATGAATATGAAAATAATTGTGGGTTATCGTACATGCTGGGGGTCATGAACGTCGTGAGAGCGTGTTTAAAGTAAAAGAAAAGGGTGGTAAAATTCAAAATGCAAAAAGTGCAAGCGGTCATTCAAAGTCGTACTCGACCGCTATCCGACATGCCTCGGAGACATGAGGAGTGCGACCATGTTGTCGAAGACTTTGTCTCGATGGGAAAGGAGTATCGCACGCTGTACATGGGTGCCCGAGTAATCGGGATGAGCTCTGAGCATCCCGGGAGCGTGATCTTTTTGCACTGTGCGAGACCTGAGTCGAGTATTAGCTACCGAACCCGAGGAGATATAGCAAGCATGACTTACAGTATCATAGTCATCTATCTGATTTTGATTCAACTTTCGTTTCAGTGATGATGAGCGAGACTCTATAGAGATGTTCGAGTCAGGAATACAGCCAGATTAACAGTAAGAAAATGAGGGCGTACCAGTTGAGCAGCTCATTTCTTTTATGGAGTTATCTCTCCAGTCATGTATCCGCTTCATGCGAACATGGTAGGTGTCATCTGTCCATGCTATGGGTTCCCTATCTTGGGAAGGATCTGGATGGGTGACATAGGACGAGCAATATGACGAGCAATCGTCATCTTCCGAATCTGATGTAGAAGGATATGAGGATCCGGAAGAGGAGCCAGCTGAGCTTGACTCGATGACAGATGATATGCGACGCGGGGGAGGAGGACCCTCTACGAGCTGAATGATCTGGATGGCGTGCGGTTGACAGACATATAGATGACTGGGGTTGACCTTTTCGTTGTAGGCATCAAACATATGCTGGGAGATAGATGAATGGGAGTTGGAAGGGTGGAGCATCAAAGGGTTGTATTGGTCGAGCATGAGTGGGGGTAGGTTGTGTGTGGATGAAGATTGGAATCAGGTTGTCCTTAAATTTGAAGGGAGAGAAGCCACGCGAGCGACATGCATTATTCGATTGTGGATTTGTTCTGTCGAAAAAAAAAAGCGAAGCAGAGCCTGAGAAGTTTATAGAAACCTGGGGATCGGGCGATAAACAGCGAGATGGAAATTGTCTGCATTCCCTTTTTTGGACATCTATAACTTTTCTTGGCGCGGTATCTGAATTAGGTATAATATGCATCTCAGATTCATCCCATCATCTTTAGCAAGTATGTTGCTTTCCTTTTCTAGCAATACTCCTTCCCATGCCTTCGTTCCATTCCCTTGTCCCTTTTCCCATCGTCTCCCTCCGTCGCTCCTACCCTTTCTATAACGGCCTTTGCCATTAGTCCACATCCATTGATCACTTCTTCAATTCCGAACAAATCGCAGTCTCATAATAGCCTCCATTCTATTCAAAACCACAACAACACAACAGGGCACCCTGAATATATGTCATCTCATTCGAACACGAAACATATCTCCAGAGTATCATGAAAAATATTTTCAGAAGTTGACAATCCAAGTCCTTATCATCGCCATTGCAAACTTGGACAACCCCGAAGTGTGAACCAATAATCTCATGGCCGCATTGGCGCAAGCCACGCCTCTGCTGCTTCAAACTGGTCAATCAACTCGCGAAGGACAACACCCTCCGAGTGAAGTTGCCTCATGGCAGTCAGCGCCTGTGAACCACATGTTAGCCATATCACTACAGGTGATTCGATATCGGAGCAAAGACACTGACGATGTCCCAGAATCGGAATCCTCGTTCCACTTCTTGTTTGGGGCTTTTCACTCCCGGAAACGTGTCTTCACATATCTCAAGGGCCATCGCCTTGGACTCTTTAACGCCGTCTGCGTTAGGGTCGAGGACTCGAGTCTGATTATTGAGGTGCGTCAGGGCGTCCAGGTACACCTTGGCAAGCACTCCGAATCCCGTGTTCACCTCTGATTGGAAGGGCAGTGAGATAGTGATGTCAAGAAGATCTTCCCGCGCCCGACGTGCGTCCGAACGCAGTAACATGTTCAGTGTCGTCACCTCAAGTAGCGTCCGTAGCGCCCGTGTCAATGAACGCATAAACGAATTGAACACCAGTAATTCACGTGATAACGGTGCGGACCAAGGTTGTGGCTAAGATAAGTAAGACAACATCATTAGTGCATGTCCGATCGATCAGATTTAGAAACCTACTTTGAAGTTCAAAGGCACGATACTTAGCACTCTCATGACCAGGAGCATGCAAGATTTCTCATCATCTATAGGATGATTATTAGCCCATTCCGAAAGCAACCTCAGTGTGAAATCCAGCCTACCGGTACCGAAACTTGGCCCTCCACTAAACGCTCGGCCTGACCATAAGTGGCCGTGCATTACACCAGCCCTCACGAGCTCCAGGAACAGGTATAGTGGATCCTGAAACTTATCGTTCAGGCGTGCTTGCTTAATTGCGGTGTACATGGCTCGGGCTAGTGGCGAATGCGTGTGAGAGTTTAGAAGGAATCTATAATACCGGTGTCACGGAGGTGTTCAAGTGGTAACATGACGCTTACCCTCTGAGTTCCAGGAACCGCCATACAACATTGGCCACGACCTCATCTTTTTTGTCCAGCTGACCGTTGGAGAGGTTCGTCTTCCCCTTGGTGCGAGATGCAAGTTTTTCCGATGCTGTGGCCCCCAGGCAAAGTGCGAAATCGATAGTGGAAGACTAGGCCAATCCAGATCATCAAATGACCAATTGATAAGTGGCTTCGGAACTCACGTTCTGCCTCCGTAATTCTTCCTCCACAATCGCGTAGCTGACGTTCCAGCCTGCCACGCGTTCTGCCAGCTGCACAGTTTGTGGAGAGTTGTGTTGAACGGGCTTTTGATTGTGGGCCGAGGGACTTTCAAACCAAAAGTTGCCCATTACTTTCCGGTTGTTCCAGAACTGGTGCGAAACACTGCTAATGAGCGCGAGAGCCGTGGCGCGAGGACCGGTCTGGCCATCGGTAATGACTTCCTTGACAAATCGTTTATACTCAGTCGTTTCTCCGTTATCAAGCGGCGGTGGCTCAACGATCTGACCACTAGTCAGCCACACAAGCGCTTGAGGCCCCAGAAGCCCACGGGAGAGATAGAAATAGATTTCATCAGGAAGCCGATGCGTGAAGATTTCATGAAGATCCGAAGGTATGTCCGCAGCAGTCGGGTGGTGGGGGTGATTAGGACCATGGGCTGGCGAGGTGATCGCGAGAGGAAGAGGCGTGACAGTTCCTTCAGATGAGAAAATAAGGGAGTACTTGATCATTGAGCGCGTGCGCGCGTATTGATCGGGATACTGAATAGATTTGACTCCGGGGTGCTCAGCGAAGGCAGAGACGGCAGCATGACCGGACTTGTAATATTTGACCATATCTACCGTGTTCTTCAGCGCTTGTTCGTGCAAAGTTGGTGGGAAGGGCGGTGAGTGTTCAAAGCCAACAAGGATTCCGATGTCAAGGAACTGGTCCTCGGTGACGCCCAAGTCAGTCAGGATAGTGCGTTTGGACACGAAGGAAAAAGATGGTGACACGGAGGTGAGGTCCAGCGAAGTGATTAATTTGTCTACTCCTGGATAGAGCAGGGTGTCCGTTGGTCCAAAGATTGCGTGGATATATGATTTCGGGTGTCGTTGCATGTAGATCAGCTATTCAGGATACATCAGCAGAGATATCACGAGAAGGGGGTTGGTGGACTGACCTGAGCCCAAGCGACATATGGAGCAACCAAAAATTCCACATTCCTATGTCTGAATATCCTGAGGACCATGCGCCATAAATCCCATTGCTGAAGCCCACTTCTGCCCTCGAACAGCTTTACAGCGGCGTCTTCCTGACCAGCTTCATATTTCGCCCACGCTTCCCTGCGGTCTCTGCATGCATCATTGTGCTCCGAGTGATATTGGTATTGCTTCCAGCGCTTGCTAGGGAGAAGACCCGGGAAAACGAATACAGGTTTTATCCGTAGTTTTTCGAGAGTACGCAAATCAGACTCGATTCGCGTCGTTAGCGCCAAGGGCAGACCACCAGTTGCAGCGAGAAGAGGCTCGCGAGAAGGTGGATTATCTGTCAATATTTTGAGGTAGTAGGATGCATCAATTCCAAGACGCGAGTCTGATAATACAGACAGAGGAAACGTTTGTGTATGCTTCCGCTCAGAGAGATAGTCTGTTTAGTTTTTAGGTGACATGTCAAAAATGTTGGATCGCAGACTTTACAATCATGCATTCAGAAGATGAAACGTACTTTCAAGGTGCTTGATGGGCATCGCAATCTTTGAAAGAGCTAACTACGTTCGCTCGTTGGCTTGGATTTCTTGAACAACCCCGTCAAAAGTTGCAACAAGGCAACCAACTTTCAGATTATGTAAGCACACGTCTTTTCCTCATGCG
>Ga0153976_1000676_pt1 | contig 12019 bp, 10 predicted proteins | sample TSGA060MetaG_FD_104717 | JGI IMG/M metagenome (GOLD analysis project Ga0153976, IMG submission 104717) | Attine ant fungus gardens microbial communities from Georgia, USA - TSGA060 MetaG | ecosystem: Host-associated > Fungi > Mycelium > Unclassified | place: USA: Georgia, Yuchi Wildlife... | reverse complement strand
GTTCGAGTCGGCTAGAAGGAATTTTGTGTCTTTTTGCAATCACGTTGATGGTCACAAGACCACGTGCAGAGTTTGCCACAAATAACCGCCGTCCCACACACAGTCTCTCACAGTCTTTCACTGTTACCTGTACGAAGATGTCTGCTAGGCGGCAGGCTTCCACTACCTCCCTTTCTCAATATGTGCGGACCAGTTCACCTGTAGATCAGGGTAATTCTCTCGATTTCTGTAACTCGTTTTGGGGCCTTCGGGACCAGGGCTTTGATGTCCTTTCCCGGCGCATGAGAGGAGCCATCCATACAATTGAGGAAGTACGGGGCTTCTGGAAGGAGCGGTAAGTACGATGTAAGCTCATCCTATCTGGATCTAGTCTCATTTCCTTAACTGGTCTAATTAGAGCTGCTATTGAGGAGGATTATGCGAAACGATTGTCGAAGCTTTCAAAGCTCGTGCTCGGAAAGGATGAAGTCGGGTATGTCATGGAATCTACTCTGTTCAGCTACATCCTAGGTTATGTGTCATCTGGATGGTGACGATGCGCTGACCGATGGTCGGTTCATTTTGGAATCCCCTCAAGTGTGGACCCTATAATTGGTTTTTTTGGCTCCGAGCTTCTCATTCGCATATCTTACTATCTGATCCAAAAGTGCCCTCCGGCGTTCGCTTGACATAGTCAAGGATGAGACTGATAAGCAAGCCACATTCCATATTACGCTCGCGCAGCAAATTCGGACAGAGCTCGAAGTCACTTGTGCTGATTTCCAGTCGAAACAATTAAACCACAAGAAAACGTATTTAGCAAGCATCGAGAAGCAGTGCAAGATGAAGCAGTTACAAGAGCAACACGTGGACAAGGCGCGAGAGAAGTACGAACAGGATTGCATGAAGATCAATTCTTACACAGCCCAGTCCTCCCTTGTTCAAGGCAAGGATCTAGAGAAGATCCAATTGAAGCTTGACCGTGCCAAGCAGACCGTCCAATCTAATGAACGTGAATTTGCCAGTTTCACAAAAGCCTTCGAATCAACCGTGCAGAGATGGGAACAAGATTGGAAAGCATTTTGTGATGGTTGTCAGGATTTGGAAGAGGCTCGTATTGACTTTATGAAGGATAACATGTGGTCCTATACGAATCTTGTTTCAACGGTATGCGTGGCCGACGATGAGGTGTGTTTCACCTTCTGTTTTATTTAGTCTTGTCTCAATATTTCGCCAGTCTTGCGAGCGTATCCGTGTATCACTGGAACAGATGGAAACCGAGCGTGAAATTGACAACTTTGTTTCCCTGTATGGAACTGGACCACAGATCCCTGACCCTCCCGCTTTTATCAATTACCAATCGCCCGACACCACCCCATCCTCTGCCGCTCAACCCACATTTCGATCTGCTAGTTTCATTCGTTCGACTGCTCGAGATGTTCCTGTTCAGCTCCACCGCAATGTCCCTCCTCAAGAAGAAGACTTAATCAATATTGCTGGTCGCGGTGCAGGAGGAGGAGTTCCTCCTCGGAGAACAGATACTCACCCAGAAACAAACAACTTAATAAGACAACCCACTCAACGAAACAGTGTCTATGGCGTGCTTCAGCAGCAACAACAACCCTATCCAAACGGGGTTGGGCCCAGTTGCTCTCCCAAAAAACCATATCAAAATCAGATAACCGGTTCGTCGGTGTCACCCGGAGTCTCAGCAACCCTTGCGCAGCGTCCGATGGCTAATGCTACTTCGTCTTCTCAACCACAATCTTCCCACCGCCCAACCTCCTCTGCGTATGATCCTCACACTGAGCCCGTTGATCCCACCGCAGAAACTTACATCAAAGTTGGCAATAACGCCTATAGGGTTGACCCATCAAAGGACCCACAAATGAACCCAGGGACCAGTGGAAGTGGTTCTGGATCGGCCAGCCGGGCGGGTCCCCCTGCCACGAAACAAAACGGTATTGATCCTCTCCAGAAACAGCTCGAGGAACTTCAAAGTGGGCTATCTGCATTAGGAAGCAACAGGAGAAACACTATACGCAGACAAAGTGTTGGTCCCACCAGTGAGAATTCGGTCGCGAGTTCCAGTCGTCAGAAAGGAAACGATACGCTTTCCGCAGGGACAGTCTTCCGATCTGCGGCCGCAAACTCTCCATCGCCTGCTGCTTCTGGGAGTGGTTTGCAACAAGTTCGAGATTACAAGAATTCGGCGGAGCTCGTTGTGGGTGCTCCGCCGCAGACAAGTTCTCGACCTGCCTCACCGAACCCTCCTGTTGCTAACTTCATGATCCCCAAAAGTTCAAACGGTAATCATGGGGCCGAAGTCGTGACAGACGTGCTCGCTGATTACCACCAGCACTTACCTGGAGAGCGGAACAGTAGAAGGGTTAGCTCTGCCAGCGGAAATGGTGCTGGTGCTAGTGGACATAGTCATTCATTAAGCGTAAGTAGCCAACAAGGACAGGGTCTTGCAAGGGCACCCAGTATTGGACATGCTGGGATAGGAGCACATGGTGGCAACTCGAGGGGAAATAGTCCGCAGCCCTCAGCATCAAGGGGGCCAAGTCCTGGACCAGGAGAGATCGTGCGGCCAGGAAATATGTCTGGACATCCGCCACAAGTCTCGCCACAACCTCAACCGCAACAACACCAATTTCACCACCAGCCACCCCAACACCCGCCACAACAGAAGAGAACTAGTACTCTGATTACATCACCATCCACTAATACGCCTATTCGGGACACCAGTCCGAACCCTGTGGGCATTGCGCTTGACCCAAATGGAAGGGTATCTCATGATGAAATGGCACAGCGATATCAAATGCAGCAGCAGCAAAGGGGACAAACACCCCAGAGCCACCAGCATATGTATGGTGGAATTCAGCAGCAGTCTCAACATCCACAACAAAATGCTCAACAACAGCAGAGGCGATCAAGCTGGTTAGCAGGAATGCCCGCCCCGGGTGCTCCTCAGCCTCCGATTGCACATCCTGCGCAACCCATGTACTCATCTGTGACTCCGCCTCCGCCGCAACTCATGAACATGTACCAGGTGCCACCACCTCCACCGATTCCTCAATCTGGTTATGTGACAGCTACTTCTGGACAAGGGATGTATAATCAGTATTCCCACCAGTCGTCCACAGGCTTCCAACAGCCGGCACCACAGCAACAGCAAGTACAGACTGCTTATGCTGTAATGAACAATACGTTGGTCGGCCGACAACAAAGGGCCAATAGTATCAACGGAAATGGATTCAACGGGAGAAATCCCCCTTCAAGTCATTCTTCGAGCTCGTTAGCTGTTCGAAACGGAGGTGGAGATGGATATAGAGTTCCCAGTCCAGGGCCTGAAGCATCTATGCATGTTGGAAGATCGCCAAGCCCTCAGTCTGTGGTCCACCAGATGCTGCCACAGGTCCAACAAGTTCATCAACTAGCCTCGCAAACTCCGATGACGCATCAATACCAGTCCATGCAACAAGTACCTGTTTCTGCCTCACAGTCAATACAGCAACAAATGCAAGGGCAAGGACAGGGACAACTGACCCATACACGATTCAGTGTTGCACCCCAACAGCAGATTAGACAGACGACTGAAGATGGGAAACAGATCATGTTTTACGGTACGTCATACTAATTGCGAACATTTTTGATGTTTCTATTTTACTTTTTACCCCTATCATTTCGGTCTCTCTACCGACATGCCTGCTGTGTTTGTGAGAAACGTGAAATTCCTGTGCTTCACCCTTTATTTCTTCTGTCTGAACCTTGATCAAAAATACTGACTGATTCGACATATCCCTATCCGTTTACAGTCAAAGCGTTGTATGATTATCAGGCGACCATAGATGAAGAGTTTGACTTCCAAACGGGCGATATCATTGCTGTCACTGCAACTCCAGATGACGGATGGTGGAGTGGAGAATTGTTAGACGAAGCTAGGAGGCAGAGAGGAAGATACATTTTTCCCAGCAATTTTGTTTGCCTGTTTTGAGAGAAGGTTGACTAAAAGTCAGACGGACTCAAAATTTGTCTCGCTGAACCTGAGTCTTGTGATGTGTAAATAGCTAATCGGCTGCAAGCAGCTGGGATTGTTTATTGCTTTAATTGTGTTACATCTTTTCGTCATCTTGTCAAACAAACTTACATTAATGCTTTGTGACTAACTCCCCCGTTCGTTTTTATGGTTTTTTGTACGGTGTTTATTCTATTACCGACTGACCTCCTAAGCCCAGGAGTTCACACAGACCCCCTGTTGACCGCCGTTGTAATAATATATCTAGATAGTCGATACATCCACACGTACATCCGCACATCCACACGCCACTGAGTAAGCCATTTTTGGACATAACATATGGCTGATGATTGATAATTGTTTCTACCTTTTCTCCAAGAGTACGGGGATTGAGTGGAGGCCCGACGCCTCAGGGATGGTTGAGGCTTGATACTTCCGATTGCTGTGTTTGTTTGTGACACATAATCGATGGGACCTCTATCGTTCATATTTTATTGATTAAGGCTGTTCCTTGTCTTTCGCAATTGTTCAGATTGGAGCAATCAGATGGCATATTTATAACGTCGGTAAACGGAAGACAGTATGTTCGTATTCGCATTTTGCGACAAGCAAGGTGATTTGTGATGTAAGTGCAGTGCATATTTGGCTTTCTACTGTTTTGAACTGACGTTTGCACGGGCTGTATGATTTCTTTATTTAGAACGAGATGCGGCCCTTCCATATAAAAGCCATTTCAGCTCGGTATAGATTCCTTATATCTCACCCCCATGCGAGCTACCATCTCTCTGTATGAGCATCCAGTCCTCTGTGACTCAGACATCTGGTCTTCGGGCCCTGCGAGCACCAAGAGCGGACGTACTGCCATCGTTCTGGGTGTTATCTCAATAGTTACAGCATCCACTCTTGCCGTCGTGCAGTATACTGGACTCGCTTCCTCCAAGTGGGTTTTGGATCTTTTCTCAGCTTTGCGGTGATATACGGTGAGATTGGCAGTGACGACTCAAATGGCTGGTTAGAGCAGCAGCTCTGATCGTCTCTTGTCCTTTCTCACTATCCCTGTACTCGTGTGCTAACTTTTCTGCACAGCCTGGCGCTGTATCATGTACATTCAATACTCGGCACGCCTTGATCACGCACTTTGCCGCTTGATCCTCTAATACTTCGCAATTCGTTTTCGCAATTCGTTTCGCATCCACCCCTATCTCTTTCCACAAACTACGTCCGCTTGCTATCCCTCCTTTCTTGTTTCTCATATAATACGTAATCGCCCTTGGACCTTTCTTACGAGACGCAGATGGCTGTGCTCTATTTGGAACCGGTGATGCAGCGGTTGATCCACTATGGTCCGGCAAGGATGGTACTTTTGATTATCTCCTTTCTCCCGGGTCTCCTCGGATAGTGATTTTTTTCTGCACTTCATAGCTTTGCGCTGATTCCAATCTTTGAACCCTTTCGTTTCCGCTCTTCTCGATGTACAACCTTCCCATCGTCATTGTCACCTTATTTGATTTATTGTTCCATGTTACGTGTACTTTACTTACCTATTTTCGCAATTATCTTAATTGGTAGCAACCTAGTCAAATTGACCTAAAGTGACACCGTTTATACGTAGTATCTTATACTTGCTTTGATAAATCCATCCGATCTGAAATAATGTTCCCAAGGAATGAAAATATCCGGTGTTCGGTCTATTCCATATTGTGTGAGAGTAAATTGCCAGTACTGGGTGACTCGTAAGAATTCTGAGGATGTAGTGCACATGTGAAATTCCAATCTGAGAAAATCTGGGAAAATGAGTGGAAAATGAGTTTCCAGGTGTGATATCACACTATGTTGCATTCAAGTTACATACTGACTTCATCACACGACCTTTAGTAGCTCATACAGGAGAAATAAGAAAAAGATTAGTGTGTTTAATCCAAGGAGACAACATCTGTATATAGTATGTGACCTTGATCTGATCTACAATGGAGATTTTTATAAATGGTATAGCCCAATGATATCTCTAACTGAAGATAGGTATCAGGAAGGGAAAGTCTGAGACACTCTGAAATTTAAGATTCAACTCGGCATGGAGCAGCAGTAGAAAATCTGTGACCTCAGATTTTCTCAGACTGCTTACGGGAAGTCACCCACTAGTCACCCACTATTGGCTTAGCGTTGTTTTGACTTTGTTCGAAAATGGTTAGATGAATGATTCAATATTGGTTACAAGGAAAGTAATGGACTTGGGGAAACGTAAAGATGAGTCGAGTTTTGTATTCGTTACACGTCTTTACTACTTGAGGGTCAATTAAGGGGATCTCTTTCTAATGCGTCGGAGGTCCTCGACTCAGAAGATGGCTCACGTGTTCTAGGTGATGAAGAGTGTAAAGTACGAGGGGAAGGTTTTTGCGAAGCTTGAATCGTATGTACCACTGTGCATTACCGTTATTCTGGGTCAGGGAACAAGACTCCGGTTAACTCAACTCAACGGCAGGATAGTATAGACACCCATTCAGCCCAGAAAACCATCATTCACGCACTAGATCCACATGCTCAAATCACACGCACGGCGAACAAGTGCATAAAACCATAAAATGAGGTAGCCGATGCCATCTTGCCGTCGGTGATCAAGGTTGACCTGATCAGGAGGGATAAGATGCATCCATTACAGGGACCTAGGTATCTCCTATGTGAATAGGAAGAAAGTGAGAACGATTCTCAAAGAGGGAGGGAAGAGATCAATGACGGCGGAATCGAATGAGGAACAAGATTACATCTGCTGTATCCTCTGCTGCACACGCTCCTTTACTGTTTGGTAAGCGCTTAGAATCGTTTGTTCATTGATCACGATCTCAGTCGTATCTGGGCGTGGGCGACTGACGCGGGAAGCAATAGCCGCTGCATCTGTGTCTACAATGATTCTATCACTCTCGGCATAAGGATAGGTAACGCAAGTGGAGAAAGGAATGCCATACCCATCATCAACGGTTTCGTCCAAACATAACAAAACCAGATCCAAGTTTTCCAATACAGCCCGCTTCTCAAGTGAGTTCCGAAGGAGCATTGATAACGCATCAATGAGAGACGTCAGTGCCGCTGAAAGCATAAGTTCATTCTCGGTCGGACCAGCGATGAAGTAAAGAATGAGGTCTAGGGAGTGCTTGTACACCGCTAGATGTGAATCATAAAGGATTATATCACCTAGGAGGGATCTAGGAATCAGCACACGCATCGTAAGTAGTTTCGCCTCGAAACAACAGACTTACCTCCAGCTTTCTTTGTCTTCTGCCAAAGCCCTTTCTCAAATGCCTTTTGATCTTTGAGGGTGTTGAATTCTTTTGATTCGCCATCGGGATGGCTTCGAGGATGATAGTATTTTGCGAGGACACGATTTCCTTCTGAATCAATAATGACGAAAGCTTGAATGCTATAAAGGGAGAGGTTCATGGTGTTGTTCCGTAATAAAATGCGATTGGGGGCAAATGTGATCTCGTGATCGACACATCCCATCACTACATCACAAGTGCCTTTGCCCTTGCTACGCTCATGTTAGTCGAATAACCGAATGGATAGTTTTGAAGTTCAAGATGTACTCTACTTGGCCTCATCGTTCCCCATCGACTTGCATGCTTACTATCACTCTAAGCCTATGTCCTCAAAAATTCACCGATACTTCTGTAGGATGAAGCAGACATAGGAAATAGGCTTGAAACACAGTTGTTTCTTGTATGAGAGATGAGACAGGCCATCTCACTATTGATCCATGTGTTGTCTTCCGTCTTGCTGACATGGAACTAGTCCCTACCTCTATCTTTGGTTGCCCAAATTTCTGTCTTCGTGACCAGATCATTACAAAGGAAAATGTCGTTCTGCTATCCAGTAGCCGGATTGTACCAATCAGTAAAGTCCTAAGATCTGGCTGCACCCAACAGCGTAACGTATATATTCATTATACCATTGACAAATGTCATGATCAACCTCCCAGGATTAATCTGTTGTCAACTCAAGGTTCATCAAAGTCTTTCCGATTGAAAGACTTGAGCCGGAACAATGGCATAACTGTAAGAATATCGGTTTAGGTTTCACAGACTGCTGCTCACTTATATCATAAAGTGTAAGTAGTCCTGATCTCCTTCAATATTCCATGTTGTGAGAAGGCACGATCAAGGACAATATCAAAGCAAGGACTTAACGAACGTGTAATGGTATTGTGCAAAGAAACGTGTCTCAGGTAAGAAGTGATGAGTCACACCCTAGAATGTGCCTTCAGACTTTATATCTGTGCTATAGCTGCACATGTAAAAATCTGAATAGACAGATTTTCGCACCATTTTTTTAAACCAGCAATTTGTTACACTTTCACAACATTAATCTTGATGACACATACTAGAAGATTATTTAAATTGTTTTGACAGCTTTTAGAGCTTCGGACGAAGTTTCCAGTGAAGTATCTCATCATAGAGAATATCGACAAGTGATAGGATTCCTCTGCAATCTAGTGATTCAAAAAAGGTGAATATATGGTCTCTGTCTCAACATGTCAGGCTGTGGCGTTGCAAATATGCACATAATGTGAACTGCGATCGAGCACCACGTTACAAATCTATGATATTCAAAAGTATCTACATGACATAATAACGTCCAAAATCATGTCACAGACTGATATCGAAAGTTCCTAGATTCCCTCAGAATCCCTGCAGGAAATCATTCATTGCTGTTGTGTGAGGTATGTTCTCAGACCTAACTCCTTCTTTATTTAGTAGTTAATCAGTACTCTCGCATGACGGATAGTTCCTTTCAGGAACTGAATGTTTACCCCTTATATCTGAATCTCATAAATCAGTTACAACCGGCTTCATTGTTGATAATCACACGTGGCCTCATTCAGGGTCCCAGCACTTGTTGTGGACCAGAAATTCTGAAGAAAAAGTAACGACACGTGCGCGTCTCCAATGGAGGGCTGTCTTATAAAAACTGACGGACTTCTGGAGGTAGTGCCTGCTCTTAGGGATTTTGATCTTCGGATGAGACTTATAGTTTCCTCTTTTGTTGGTTTTGCGGTCCTCGGACTGGCTCAGGGGTGTGGACACGACCATAGTCACGGGCACCAACCACCACCACCACCCAAGGTTCAACTCACACCACCAACGCGCCAACTAGTATGGGGAGATATTAACATCATTCATACCACTGACAGCCATGGTTGGCTTCTGGGTCATCAAAAAACTTCGTTCCCTGAACCCAATTACAGGTGTGCGACACCAATTCCCGTGATATTGTGTCAGGCCGCTGAACTGTTCCTTCCAGTGCTGATTTGGGTGATTTTGCTTCATTCGTTAGTCACATGAAAGAAGCGGCCGACGTAAGTTAATACTAATCTTATGCCCCCGAGTACTAGTGATATCTCACATGTGTATCAATGTTAGAAACGTGGTGTGGATTTGCTGTTAGTTGATAGTGGGGATTTACATGATGGAAAGTGGCTTCGGTTCGTTAATGATTCATATCAGCTGAAAGGTGATATAGGTACTGGACTCACTGATGGATTTCCACCTGGTGGAGTTGACGCCCATGATGTATGTTTAAATCCTCGTTATTTCCTTGCTCAGCTCTTTACATCAAGCATAGGCCAATAAATTTATCAAGAAGCTTCCCTATGATGTTATGGTCATTGGAAAGTGAGTCTATGGATTGAGCTCTGGAAACCTAGCGCATTTATGCTGTGAATCAGCCATGAATTATATATCTACAACAATACACTTGATATGTGCGTATCTTGGTTCATTGACAGGACAGATACACTCAATGGACCACTTCCGAAGGTACCAAAACTTCGTTCCTGCACTGAACGGACGTTACCTCTCATCTAACGTGAATATCACCATTCCGACGCTGTGTGGGCAAAATGTCAGTGTACCAGTGGGCGGTATGTCGACTTCATGTTCAATCAATCTTCTGAAGATAACTGATTCATCAATTGCAGACCGTTTCGTAAAATTCCAAACCGAGCAGTGAGTATGCTGACATTCATTATCACCAACCTAACCATGCACCAGCGGTCGCAAGATTACTGCTCTTGGTGTTCTCTATGATTTCACGGACAATGACGTTGGCACGACAGTGCAATCAGTTGCTAATATGGTTAATGAAACCTGGGCAAGTGGCTTGATATGACTTGTAATGTGTACAGCCGTTTATCTACTTCTAGTTTAAGGACGCGATTCAGGATGAACCTGATGTGTTTCTACTCGTTGGGTGAGCTCATCCCAAATCTTCTATGGCATGTCACGCTAAAATGCTTGTCAGGCACATGCCAGTCTCCCGTGATAATTGTCAGCACTTTTCTTGATGTGGACACCAGCAATTAAAATGAAATTGAATCTAGGGCCGCTTGTTTTCAACGCCATTCGTGCTATCCACGCAACAACTCCCATTCTAATCCTCGGAGGTCAGTATCACTCTGTCCAGTGGTATGCAAGAAACTGAGGTCTTTGTCCAGGTCACACCCACATTCGCGATTGTAGTGCGTATCACAGCTGTAACAATGTATTGATCTGATCCCTAGATGAAACGTGCGATCAGTACAACTTGACCAAAGGTCTATGTCATTGGAAAGCGGCCGTTACATGGAAACAGTTGGTATGTCCTTTGAAATCAGATGGTGATGGATTTGAACGTTTTCGCAGGTTGGCTGAGTGTGTATCATACTATCGATCCCATGCTCCCGTGTGACCTTTGAATCAGGTGCCAAGCTGGACAAAAAGGGTAGTAAAGAAGCTATCCAATTCAGCAGAAGATACCTTGATACCAATCGCATCACATATGAAGTATGCTCCCCCTACCTAATTTTTTACTCTGAAAACCAACTCCAGCATCAAGTTCCACACTAAAACAAATGGACACGACTTTGACACATCTCTAGGCGAACAAATTTCCAGCGGCCTCCAGGAACTGAGCTCTCGCTTCGACCTCAGTGCTCAGTTTGGGACTGCGCCTCAAGATTACAAGCTCTTCACGTAGGTTGGATTGATAATCACACTTCATTGCCGATCTAAAGATAAAAATTAGAGTACCATACCCCTCAAACAGCTCCCTCTTTTCCCTTTTCATTAGTAAAGTCATGCCTGTAGCACTCCAGCTTAACAACAGTGAAGCCTCCAAGCCTGCATTGTTTATCACCAATTCGGGCTCTTTAAGATTCGATCTGTACGCTGGACCTTTCACCAAGAATGATCAGTTGACCGTTTCACCGTTTATGGACTCTTTCCGTTTCTTGTCAAATGTCCCGCTCAGCGTTGCTGAAACGACTGTGAATACTTTGAACAAGGCAGGTGCTAATGAAAGGAGGACCCCAACCTCCACCAGTGGTCTTAGCCACTATGAATCAATAAAGGGATATGCAAAAGGAGACGTCGAGGGCGTCTACAAAGCATGGATGATGGGAATGATGGATAGGTCGACTGGTATGGAGAGGAGGGCAACGTCTGCGAACTTGACCCTTGGGTATGTGACGAAGGATGTCAGTACTTTGAGTTTTCTTTCTTGATCTTATAAAAACTAATCTTCATTTCCTCTCGGTAGTCTTGCCCTGGTGTAGGCGATGATACCCTCCATGTTGCCCTTCCTTTCTTCAACCCCCCGGATTTCCTTGCCTCAGATCCGCCGTCCGGTGTGACATCTGATACACCGATTGATTTCGTATTTGTCGATTTCATTCAGGATCAATTGCTTGAGATTGTTAACAGTGTGCAGAAAGACAAGGTGTATACGGCAGCTGATACCCAGCTGTACTCCCCAGTCTTGTCGAGTGCTGTCTTGGGTGTGTACGCGCAGCAGGAATGGAACTGAGGGACTTTGTGGACATCAGCTTATACGTGTTTGGACTCATATCCGATATCTTGGTTCATATCTTGGTTCGCATTGACTTAGTATACTTCAGTTCCGAGGAGCCCGCCGTCATTCCAATCAAGGTTGAAAGGGAATTCTTGGCTCAATTCTCTAGAAGATTGGATAATCATGTCGTTGAAAGGGTGG
>Ga0153976_1000675_pt1 | contig 12027 bp, 6 predicted proteins | sample TSGA060MetaG_FD_104717 | JGI IMG/M metagenome (GOLD analysis project Ga0153976, IMG submission 104717) | Attine ant fungus gardens microbial communities from Georgia, USA - TSGA060 MetaG | ecosystem: Host-associated > Fungi > Mycelium > Unclassified | place: USA: Georgia, Yuchi Wildlife... | reverse complement strand
CGGACTTGGCGCCATGCCGCATAGACGTGCCAATGCAGTCGTTACCGGTGTCACCACCACCGATGACAATAACATCTTTACCCTTGGCGTTGATGTAGGATCCATCCTGCAGCTCTGAATCCAGGAGGGACTTCGTATTGAGCTACAAACAAGTATTTGAGTAGTCTCAACTTGAAACAAAGGATGCACGAACCTGAAGAAATTCCATGGCAAAGTGAATGCCGTCCGCATTGCGGTTGGGAATTTTGAGATCACGAGGCCACGTCGCTCCCGTGCACACAACAACCGCATCATTCTCTGCTTGGAGAGTGGCAGCATCAACATTGACACCGACATGAGCGTTAGGTACGAAGGTCTTCGAAATAATCAGAGATGATAGATCATAAGGGTTGACGAAGACGTACAATCCCCTCAGCTTCCATCAAGTCCAAGCGGCGTTGTACGATTGACTTGTCGAGCTTCATACTGTGGTAGGTCAGCACCAGTACCAGTATCCAATCACGATATACTTACTTGGGAATACCATACATGAGAAGGCCGCCCATACGATCATTGCGGTCGTATACAGTGACAAGATGACCCGCTTTGTTGAGTTGATCAGCACATGCGAGACCGGCAGGACCGGAGCCAATAATCGCGACTCGCTTCCCAGTGCGGAAGTTCGGGGCTTGAGGAGTCATCCAGCCCATTTCGAAACCCTATATTATTGGAGGATGAGTGACATCAAAATGACATGTGCAGAATATACCTTGTCAATGATGGCGCACTCGATGCTCTTGATGCCAACGGGTTGCTCATTGATACCCAACACACATGCGCCTTCGCAAGGTGCAGGACAGACGCGACCAGTGAATTCGGGGAAGTTGTTCGTCATAAGAAGACGGTTAAGGGCATCGCGCCACTGGCCCTTGAACACAAGATCATTCCACTTGGGAATGATGTTCGAGATCGGGCATCCGGTGTCAGACTGGCAGAATGGAACGCCGCAATCCATGCATCGAGCGGATTGATACTTCAACTCGCTGTCGGTCAAGCGGATCGAGATCTCTTTCCAGTCCTTAACACGTTTGCGAGGAGGCCTGTAGGCCTCGTTTAATCGCTGATACTTCATGAATCCTCGAGCTTTATCCAATTTGTTAAGACGCTGCTTCGTGGTCGAGTCATCGACCATGGCATCCTCCAGATCTGCAACGGCGGGCTCATGGCGTTTGGGAGGAACAGGGGTTGTTGCTCGTTCCTTTGGGAGTAGGATGTCTTCTAGGCCCTCTGACGCAAGATCAACTTGACTAGCGGTACGAGATGGGACCAAGTCGATCACATTTAGTCTCATCTTTTCTTCCTTTTCTCTGACAGCCTGTTCCTCCAAGACGCGCTTGTAATCGAGTGGCATGACACGGACGAAGAGCGGGAGTAAATGGTGGAAGTCATGGAGGACACGATCAGCAACCTCGGAGCCAGTGTAGTGACGATGGTCCTCGATGAGGCCACGCAATGCGGCAATTTCACGAGGGTCACTGACCTTGCCAAGTTCTACCATCTCCATATTGACCTTCGACGCGAAAGTGTGGGCGGTATCGAGTACGTACGCAATCCCACCGCTCATTCCAGCAGCGAAGTTGCGACCTGTAGTCCCTAGGACCACTACACGCCCACCGGTCATGTACTCGCATCCATGATCGCCGGTGCCTTCAACGACAGCGTTTGCACCCGAGTTGCGAACGGCAAAACGTTCGGCAGCAATACCCCGGATGAAAGCCTCGCCAGACGTAGCCCCGTACAAGCAAACGTTGCCAACGATGACATTCTCTTCAGCCTTGAAGGTCGATTGCTTAGGGGGATAAACGATAAGACGCCCACCAGATAAACCTTTCCCGACATAGTCGTTCGAATCACCTTCCAGTTCGATTGTGATGCCGGGAGCAAGAAAGGCACCACAAGATTGTCCGGCTGAGCCGCGCATGCGAATATGGATTGTATCCTTCGGCAAACCCTCTTCGCCATAGAATTTAGAGACACGATATGATAACGACGTGCCGAGAGCGCGATCGGTGTTTGTGACGTCACACTCGATATGTACTGGAAGCCCATTGGTAAGAGCTGGTTCGGACTCGTCGATAAACTTGTTGTCGAGACGGATGTACAGCTTGTGATCTTGCTGACGAACACGGTACGTTGCAGCGCCAGGACGCATCTGCCAAGCAGGCTTCAACACGGCGGACAGATCGAGGTGGGTAGTCTTGATGGTGCGCAGTTTCTCGTCGACCTTGAGCATATCAGCGCGACCAACCATCTCGTTTATTGTACGGAAACCGAGCTTGGCCATGTAACCACGAAGCTCCTCGGCGAGATAATAAAAGAAGTTGATGACTTGTTCTGGTTGTCCCGCAAACTTGGTGCGAAGTTGAGGGTCCTGTGTGGCAATACCGACAGGGCAAGTGTTCACTGGAGAAATCGCGTCAACTATTGAGTGAGGTAAAGAAGGTGCAGCGTACAGTGACATTTGCGCATCATAATGCAACCCATGGCGATGAGCGGCGTGGTAGCGAAACCCCATTCCTCAGCACCAAGTAGACATGCGATAGCAATGTCACGACCGGTACGAATCTGACCATCAGTTTGTACGGTGACGCGACCACGGAGATCATTCAGGACGAGCGTCTGGTGTGTCTCCGCTAGGCCAAGTTCCCACGGCAAACCGGCGTACTTAATGCCGGTCCATCGGGATGCACCAGTGCCACCGTCGTGTCCAGAAATGAGGATGTGATCTGCCTTTGCCTTTGCGACACCACTTGCAACAATACCAACGCCAACTTCGGAGACAAGCTTCACAGAGACCCGCGCACGAGGGTTGGAGCACTTTAAGTCGTAGATGAGCTGTTTTAAATCCTCGATGGAATAGATGTCATGGTGGGGTGGAGGCGAGATAAGTCCGACACCAGCGGTAGAATGGCGAGTGCGAGCAATGGAGGTAGAAACCTTGTGTCCGGGAAGCTCACCGCCCTCGCCCGGCTTAGCACCTTGAGCCATCTTGATTTGGAGCTCGTCAGCGTCCGCCAGGTAGTTGGCAGTGACGCCGAACCGACCAGATGCCACTTGCTTGATGGCAGAACGCATAGTGTCACCATTGGGGAGTAGGTGAGAGCGCTCTGCATCCTCTCCACCCTCACCAGTGTTGGACTTTCCGCCGAGGCGATTCATTGCAACAGCAAGCGTGGAGTGTGCTTCCATAGAAATTGATCCGTACGACATGGCGCCCGTAACGAACCTGCGAACGATTTCATTCCAAGGCTCGACCTGCTCGATGGGAATAGCAACGGCGTTTTCATAGCGGAAGTCTAGAAGCCCACGTAAATGCACGTTCTTTGTTTGCTCATTCGCGTTACGAGCGTAAGCATCGTAGGCAGTTTGGTTCTTCTCGCGAACGGCATCTTGAAGATTAGCAATACCGGCTGGATCATTGATGTGTGCCTCCCCTCCATCACGCCAATGATACTCCCCAGATTCAGGCATTCCTGGAGGTAAGATAGTCTCCCGCGACGGCCACCCACGCTCATGAAGCTCGAAGGCGTCCATAGCAAGTAGGTCAAACGTGGCCCCCTGAACGCGAGATGCAGTGCCAATGAAACAACGGTCCACGACTTCACTATGAAGACCAAGTGCTTCGAAAATCTGAGCGCCCTTGTACGACTGAAGCGTCGAGATACCCATTTTTGACATAACTTTGAGAATGCCGTTATCGACGGATTTGTGGTAGTTGGCTAGGAGATCATTCAGAGTCTTCCCGTCCTTGACGCTGTCAACGGTGATCAACGAAAGAAAATCGATAAACAGCTTGCAACTTACAGACCCTCCCTTCCAACCTTGTGAATTGTTTCCAACATTAACCACGGGCATATCGCGTCAGCTCCGTATCCAACTAGGACACAAATGTGGTGAACTTCACGGGCTTCCGCGGTCTCCACCATCAGAGCGACCTTGGCACGCTGCTTTTGCTGTGTCAGGTGATGATGCACGCCACCACATGCTACCAGCGCGGACAAAGGGACACGCCTCGGCCCTGTGGCGCGGTCAGAAAGGATGATGACCTTGATGCCATCCTCAATAGCTTGAGATGCCTCGCTGCAAACACGTTGCAATGCAAGCTGATAGCCAGGGAGCCCCTCTTCTTTGGGGAACGTAATGTCTATTGTGATGGAAGGCCACCCCGCATACGCAAGCTTCAGATTCTTCATGGCGTTCATTTCCTCCAAGGAAATCAGAGGGGAAGGTAATAGAATACGGTGGCACTGCTGCGGCTTCATTTCCAGCAGATTGCCCTCGGGGCCGACGTATGCTTCGAGAGACATGACAATGCTTTCCCGAATAGAATCGATGGGAGGATTGGTGACCTGGGCGAAGAGCTGGCGGAAATAATCATAAATGAGACGAGGCTGAGTAGCGATTGCTGCCAATGGAGCGTCATTGCCCATGGAACCTAAGGCCTCCTTTCCAGTATCTACCATAGGTAGCATAAGGAGGTTCAGCTGCTCTACGGTATAGCCGAACGCGAGGAGCTTGGGATCAGCGCTAAGAGGTGAATCATCAATGACCGGATCAAGAGAGGTGTTGCTACGGATGATGCGCTTGATAATGTTGGGGACATGGAGGACGTGACTCTCAACCCACGAAGCGAAATTTTGTTTAGCAGCGGTGTTGCGCTTCAGCTCCTTGTCATCGACAATCCTTCCCTCAAGCGTATCGACCAACAACATACGGCCAGGCTTTAAACGTCCCTTCTGAACTACCTTCTCGGGCGGGATGAACACCGCGCCAACCTCGGAAGCGCAGACCATGATATCATCATTAGTGACAATGTAGCGACATGGTCTGAGACCATTTCGGTCAAGGTTCGCGCCGCAGTATCGGCCATCGCTAAAGGTGAAAAGGGCAGGACCGTCCCAAGGCTCCTGAAGACAAGCAGCCCAGTTATAGAACGCGCGCTTCTGGGCGTCCATGCTCTCGTTGCCTTGCCAGGCTTCGGGAATAAGCATCATAACCGCCTCAGGCAACGTGACGACGCCATTGACAACAAGTAACTCAAGTACGTTGTCAAAGGCAGCAGAGTCAGATCCGCCAGTCTCGATGATGGGGTAGAGTAGATCGAGTTGATCGCCGAAATGAGTGGATGAAAGTACGCCTTCTCGAGCTCGCATCCAGTTCTTGTTGCCGCGCACAGTGTTGATCTCACCTAAGGACTCCGCGTCAGGCCTTACCTGGCATATCTAGGTGCAGATCACTAACCGTTGTGAGCAGCCCATCTCATTGGCTGAGCGCGATCCCAAGAAGGAAATGTGTTTGTCGAGAATCGAGAATGCACCAAAGTAAAATGCGAACAATACAGCACGTGATTGAGATCATGATAGTAATTGTATACTTGGGGAGGAGTGAGCTGCCCTTTATACACGATGTTCTTGGAGGACAAAGAACAGACGTAAAAGCCTTTGGCGAGCGTACTTTATACAATAAAAAGAATTTTCACAAAAGGGCGTTAAGCTTGTTTCATTGACTGGACAAATTGGAAGTCACAAACATGGTGTGCGTAACGTGCTTGCGCAAAACGTACAGTTGTCGCTCGAACTGCTTGGCGTCGAAAGGTCCATTTTGGCTCGCGTTTCCATCACCGTAATTATCGCGTAAGACAATGAAGGGCTGGTAAATCGCAGGTTCTTTGCTGCTTGCGGCAGGACCAAGAATGGTGCCATCGGTCGGAACTTCTCGCCACCCTAAAACGCGGAGTCCCAAATGACTGGCGATACTGGCGAAAACGGATTGATGGCTTTGTAATTGGATAGGATCGTTGGCCTTGAAGAAGACATTGCCTACGGCATATTCTCCTGGCGTGGGTAGAATGCATCCAATATCCCTTTCAGCTTCGCGCTTGAAAAACAGATGAGGGATTCCAGTCATGACACCGGCACCATCACCGTCACGACTATCAGCGCCAGTTGCACCTCTGTGCGTCATTGCACAAAGTAACTGACGGGCATCAGAAACGATTTTGTGGCTCTGTTCACCCTTGATATGACAGATGAAGCCTACACCGCAAGCATCCTTCTCATTTTCGTTGGTATACAGACCCTGGTTAGCGGGAAGGGATCCCGCCCAAGAGTTGGGATCACGCTCTACGGCATGAAACCCGTTATCGGCTGTGGATGTCTCCTCAGAGGCGAGGGGTAAAGAAATGGTATGGTGATCGTCGAAGAGAGTAGGAGAAATTGCCATAGAAAACGAAGCAGCAATATGTCAACAATAAGCAGAGAATCTTAGAAGAGATTTTCTTGATCAAAGACGCTGAAGATGGTGGTCAGAGTCGAAGGACGAAAACTTGCATCCGCTTGGAGCTTTGACAGGAGTCAGATTTCACTATGCCAAAAATAGCTAAGCGCCCATCAAAGGACAGCCGAAAACCTCCGATTCGCTCCGATGCCTTCGGAGAGGCCGAATTCATGCCTCTTGGCGCTTGGCAGTCCCATGTTGCAATTGGTTTTTTTCAAAAATGAACGAGTACGATTATCACATAGTCGATGATCGATACAGATGGTCGAAATGCGAGCAACTTGTCAACAGGTCATAATCATCTTTCTCCATATGTTCAATGTTCAGTCTCCGCATTCCGTAAGATTCAGAATGAGCCTATCAAGGAACGCTGCCCGGATATCACCATGTGCTGTCCTCGTGATCTTTCCTCGGGACGTGTACCCAATCGGCGACTGTTCAATGGAAGGCGAAGGGCCTCCGCCTCCATCCGCTAACTGTTTCCTGTCGCTCAATATTACCAGTAGAGTATGAGTGTGAAATATGCTTTTGAACGGCCCGAGGGGCGAAGGGGAAAAATATGGCGGCAAGTCCTCGGACAGCAATTAAGACCTGGAGGGCCTGGAAGTGTTCAACGAATAGAATCATGGGAAAACCAACTGAAACACAAGTGAATTTCACCGGAAATTGCCAACATTGTGTTTCAACTAGCGAAAGTCACTCCCAACTTCTCGGCTGCTATCCTTACTGCATGATGTTGCCAGGGTCAAAAGTAGCCTACTCACCTGCAACCGCTGCAAGCAACTTCTCATGCTTGCGTAGCTAACGAGCCCTTTTTTCCCAGGGAGGGAAACGGAAATGAGGTGCATGGTACGTCGGTGTGCGAAAGCATAACCACGACCGAGAATATGGACCACGGGTAGGCACTCTTTGATACATATGACAAAACACATGTCACTCAGTGGCAGGGTCTTCCTCACGTGCGTTCGTGGAACAAGCCTTCCGGTCCGTGCGGTCCGACTGATCAGATTACTTCAGATTGTCATGAAGGACTCATCTCGATATCGAGCACGCGAATGAAGTGAGTACCTTCAAAGTCCAATGACAATCTTCGTGTTTCATACACGAAGTAGACCTTAGCAAACCCTCGGAGCCAGGGCCAAAACTCAGCGAAACATGGGTGTCATATTTCGTCGACATGGTCGTACGCCGGTCACAACCCCAGTTGCACACTTCGCACCATTCATCGGCAGCGCCCGGTGACGTTCCATTCAATATAGAGTGACAAAGGAACACGGCTGACTATGGCTGCGGGAGGCCGATACCTTGGGATCAGTGAGACCAACTGTTGTGTTGAATTCTTGCGACACCTCGATAATGTGGCTACCAACTCAAAAGCATATCGGCCGAACGGTCCATTTTTCCCAGGCGCACCAAGTTGGGCCAGGTCCGGGCTGGCAAGGTCAATCAAACACAAGAAGAGAGGGCAATGTACGCACGGTCATACGTATATGATTTATTGATTTATTGACACAGGGGATTTCACTTCTGACGGTGTTGAACCCCCAAAGTCAAGGGTTAAGCGATATAGGAGCTTCGGGACAGTAGTACCGGGGATAACGGGAGATTCATTGATGCTGAGTAGCTAAAAATAGCCTTTAAAACGTCGAGGAAACGTTAGAAACGTGTATCCACTTTAGGCCCGAGGGAAGCGCTAATTATTTCGCAAGACATAGTGACCTCTGCAAATAGAATCACGAGGCAAGCAACGACCAAAATAGCCTGCATCGATGGATCTGCTTGGATCTGATGGTGCCATGTTCTGCCCAGTTCTGCCATGCTCCCGATGCCGATGCGTTGGCATCAGAGTTCTCTTTCATTAACTGATGAAAAATTTTAAGGACGCGGAGTTGGTAGAGACACCCTCATACATTTAGTTTGTCAGGATGACATCTAACTCGCACAGATGTACACGTTGCCTGGTCTGGATCATAGTCCGCACGGACCGCAGCACTTAATCAATATACCGAGGACTTACCCCCGTTATACCTTAAGGAGTCAGAAGAGGGGATGGGCGGGACAGAGCCAGTAGCGCATTGTTGCAGCAGCACCTCAGTATATTGCCATCGAACCACGAAAAGTCGGATGTGCGGGCCTGAATAGTGAATATAACGGTGCGAATGGAGAAGTTTGGTCAACACACAAAGAACGAGAGTATTCCTGGGGTGACAAAAATATGGGACCGACTGCAAGGAGGCATACTCGCCATCAAAGTTCTTGGACGCAATCGGGAGTCCCGATGAATTATTAAAAATATTACTATTTCATAAATTCACAGGTCAAGATCGTCACCTATCCAGCACCATCGTGGAGCGCACAGCAAACAGCCGCTAGATCACGTCCTTTAAATCTGCTCACGAGCTAAACTTTCACGGCTCACCTTTATGATGACCATTGTACTGTCGCACAGTCTCTCCCGATGCCATCTCCCAAAGCCGAGCAGTATGGTCCGAGGATGCTGAGATGAGATGAGTACATGGGCATTCTATAGAGGTAACATGCAAACCCCTTACCTGTAACAAGATACGCAGAATCAGCACTGAATGCACAATCCCAAACCCAGCGTTGGTGGCCTTGAAGAACCTTCTCTTGTTTGAATTCATAATTCTGTGATATAGACCATATCTTCACGGTGGTATCCGCAGAGCACGTGGCAAGATACCTGTCGTCACGCCTTTAGACGCTTCGTCAAAACTGATAGCCCAAAGCTGCGCACTTCACATCTGGACTAAGCAACACCCTAGTGAGATATTTCTTATGGGCGCTGAACTTTGTCACTGCCTGGTAACGAGGTAGTTCGGATTTCTCCTCGTTAATTTTCCAAACGTAGCATTTGCCCTAAGCCGAGAATGTAAGGAGTGATTGATTGAAAGGTAAATTATAATACCTTGTTGTTTCCAGCAACTAGACAAGAGCCATCAGACGCCAAGCTGACAGACCGAATAGGAACATCGCCTGCTGGTGTCTCCAATAATATGTCAGTGATGACGACTGCAATATTGTTCTGTACATACTAGCTCATGTGAGCAGAGGTTTTCAGACAAGTCCCACTGCTTAATACAACCCGCTTGATCGCACGAGATGAGCTCTCCCTGATTTGGATGGACGCAGACATCATTGACTTTGGGAGTTTGAGGGCATCAACTAGCAAAGTGATGAAAGGGGATATTAAACCTACCAGGGGCGCCGTTATCGTACGTCCTATGCACTTGAGTACTTCTGCATGGGTTTTATGCGCTGTAGGCTTTAGAAATCGCAGTAAAAATCATCCCACACACCGAAGATCCCATATTTTGATAGTGCCATCCTCACTACCGGTCACCAACCACTTTCCTTCACTGTGGAAGGACACGGAAGTTACATTGTTGGTATGTGCATCCAGGCATGTTAGCTATAAGAGGTCAACATGGAGATGACGGTAGCTACTAGGATGCGCACTGGTGTCGAGCAGTTACTGGCAATCTCGTAAATGTAGACCTTTTTGTGGATTGCTGCGGCCAAAAGGCGCTTGCTGAGATATATTCAGTTAATTCATACATGAGAGAAGACATGATATTGCGATTACTCGGGTGAAATGGCAAGGCGATTTACTTGCTGATGTATATGTGAGTCTTGACAGTGCAAACTAAGAAAACGTGTCGCTCACGCCTGACTCCCCGGATCTCGCTATAGTCCGCGAACAGATTCCACTCCACGCTTCCCAAAACCTGATCTCATGGTCGTAAGATCCAGTGACAAGGATAACAGACATGAACGCAGAACTTGTGGGGTGTGACTGACTGTGACGCGTGACGATGGAAAGGACGAGGTGTTCTCACGTTCGACAAGTTTGTTTGCACATACACTTATTCGACTCTGGCACCCACTTCCGACATGCTCCTTCGTCGTAGTCCATTTCTCAAGATCCAAGGATTGAGGTCCGATGAACCCTCGATATGTAACTTCACATTCATGAGACGGAGCTTTGACACGGATCGACTCCGAGGATCAACGTGACGATCAGGAGCACCCTCTCCTCGTCTACGCTGCCGCTCACTCATGAGAGGATAATTTTCCGACATCATACATGTGGCTACCTCTGCGTATGCGCTCCGTATATCATTCAACCTGTGCGTTTCCTTTGCGTGCGCGACGCAGGGTTTGTTACGTGTTAGCCGCAAGGCAAGAGGTGCTTCCGTAGTCCGAAGTCGGTCCTTGTACCTCAGCTTCTAAGACCTCTTTAGCCAAATTCCACGACTCCCTTTAATGGCATGCATCGCATTTGATTTTTAAGTTCAGGAGCATCGGCGTTCTCGAATTTTTAGATGCTCCATCACAGATCCCAAGATCATCCGTCCGAATGAAATTAGTAAAGCTTCGGCAATGGATTATTCGTTGGGTTGCCAGCTAATTAACGTGTCTGCAGGTTCTTTTCGATGTAAGCGACCTCACTCATTTCCACACAATCCGACCTATCATACGTCTACCGTTTTGTGGGACAAATTAGGGACGGCGTCATCAAATAAGAAGTTGTTCCCTTGAAGTAATCTGCAGCCTCGCTCACGCATAAAAGGCTGAGGACAAGATGTCTCTCAGCCTCACAATTTCTCCAAACCCGACGCTTGTTTGCGGTATCTACTGTTTTGGCTATGAACGCTTTCCCAGTAAGCCGGCTCCTACCTGACTTTACACTTGTCTTGACTGAATCCTAGAATGGCACTCGAGTTTTTTACTGGGCATCCAGTGGTGAAGTCAAGTACGGTACAGTGCAGAGCACCAACCGTATGGCTGATGTGGGTACCCTACGCATCATCGAGTGGTATCGAATCTTCTAATGAGTTGAATCTTATAGGGTACCCAAACCGTGATGGTGGTATTAGAGGGAGGAGGCCAAACCCAGTTACCGTAAGCCTCCGATGATTTATAGGTGATGTCATCATTTAATTTGCATTCACAGAGTTTCCAGCCTCTCAAAAGTACTTCAGCAATGAGCATGAAGACCAGAGTTTTACTAGACTTATTTATTACATCCCGCATTCATGGACTTCAGAATCATCACATCATTGTATCTATTCATCCCGTCGCACTTACACCTCATCCATTTGCATTTGCCGATCGACGCCGAGTCTCTTGTATTATTACTTGAGAACTATCAATCAATCTGCCAGGATCTGCCCTCCAAGTCACCTCAGGCTTGATGTGAGTTACATTAGGCACTGATAAATCCGGCGAAGAGCATTCGCCACCCCATAAGCCGCGTGTCTTTGATTCCCCAATATGACCAATTCATGATTGACCGGCATAATGGCCTAGGGAGGAGACTGAACTGGGGCAGGCTTCTTTCACGGAAGCAAAGAACATCCACGTCATTGCTATATATCGAACCGATTGCGGTTCGCGGACTCCGATTTGATTCGACAAGGGGAGTCTCGTGGATCAGGTGTCCACTGAAATCAAATCATATTCCCTCTAGGCCTGGTACCTAATTGGAGCATTTCAAATTTTTTAACCTCGAGCTCAACTACCGTTGTGGTGTTTCTTACTCCGCCGAACTTCGAGCATGTAGTGCATAAACGAACCAGAAATCTAGGGGGCAAAAGAGGCACCGAGCCGATGCCACAAGCATGTTGACATAAACTTAACATACAGGGGTAAATTAATCTCCCACATGTTTGAGTAAAAGTTAGTCAAGTG
>Ga0153976_1000674_pt1 | contig 12042 bp, 7 predicted proteins | sample TSGA060MetaG_FD_104717 | JGI IMG/M metagenome (GOLD analysis project Ga0153976, IMG submission 104717) | Attine ant fungus gardens microbial communities from Georgia, USA - TSGA060 MetaG | ecosystem: Host-associated > Fungi > Mycelium > Unclassified | place: USA: Georgia, Yuchi Wildlife... | reverse complement strand
GATATGTGTGGAATCATGATTTACACATGGAAAGTCTCACCTGCTGCGGAATTAGATTAATGATATCATATACCATCAGCGTCGCAATAACAGCTTGAAAAGGCGTCAGTGGTTAGTTCGCGGACAATAGATCCAGAATCAGCATGCCTTGAATGTAGCGTCTATCTGATAGGAGCTTCAGGTCGAAGACATAGCGTTCTGGCATGAGTCCGTACTGATCAGCCATTGACGTGGAATAATGGAGCAGGAGGTATTTTGTACGCAACTTGGTGAGAATGCTTCAATTATATATCAACTGGTTCTCAGGTACGAGTATTAATATTTTATTTGGTTGTGTGTGGATAAAAATATCTGATGAAGGCTTCTCAGTCGAGTTCCACAGCTGTGATGAAACTTAGTCGCAGCTGAAAGGGACGAGCTATTCTCGCATCTCAATTCTCACGATGGCTGATGGAAACTTATCATGATTGAAGGAACTCTGCTGTGACTTACCTTCTTCAGCACTTGGCATCAGATTGGAAGAGAGGTTTCACAAGGTCTTGAGTTGCAGAAATGCTATTCAGAATTTCAACTCTGTGTGAATCAGTGGATCCTTAACGGTGTGATGCTGATTACTGCTGTCTGAGCAAGATGTCTGATCGATCCCAGCTTTGAAACTTCATCAAAGTTTTCAGCAGCCAGACCATGGACGATTTCGAACTCGACGAGGAGATGTCCCTAATAGTATCGACGATGGCAGCGACGGCTTTTTGCATGGTCAACGCCATGACATTGTTTCCGCCATCCTTTTACTTCGGCTCAATGCTCTGTATCAACAACCACTAAATGCCACCGATATCGCAGCCCATGGCTCATGAGTTCATCTATCCAGATGAAGAGATGATGCACCCAACTGGAAGAATCAGATATACTAACCACAGCCTCCCATCTAGACCACTTCTGTTCCAACACCCGAAGATAACAATTGATCATCTAGCGTCGTCGTCGGTCTCTAATTCATTTCTCAGTGACAAGTATATGTACGAACGGCCACAAATAACAAAACATCCTCTCCAGGGTAGATGGTACGATGGTTTCTCTTTTGTCGCCATGATTATTGTCAATCCTATACATCTACGAAGCCCCAATGCACCAGAAGACATCACATTTCGAGTTCAAGTCTCTAATATATCTCCATCAACAACAAAAATGTGCTTATATTCATGTACTGTTGTGCACACTAGCTAGTAGTGGCTCTGTCCATGTTATCTCTTTTGGGCAGGGCTTTCGGGAGAAATTGAAACGTGAGATATGTTTCAACCAGTGGCTTTAATCAGATATGCCAAGCCACCGTGGAAGTAACAAGGTGAATTCATCTTATGGTTATTACTGATTCTTGTGTAGATCATACTGATATTGTTTCGAAATCTTGACATGGGATTTGGTCGATGATGAACGAAGCCATTTATAGAGCAGCAAGAAGAAAAGGTTCCGAGGCAGAGACAAAGTGCCACAAAGTTAGAAAGGCGGAGTATATTTTCAAAACTCGTAAGCCGTGCTACCAACACAAGTTCTAGAGTAAACAAGTTCAGAAACTATTAAGAATACAATGTACCCATTCATGATCTGAGTATACTGCCCCAAAACGAAACAAGTCAAGTGACAATCTACTTGGCTTTGCACATCTTGTCACACCATCCCTCTAAGATTCTGCATGATACCAATAAGTTCTCATTTGATCGCTCCCAATCGTAGTCGCAGGCAAGGAGCTCCAAAATAACCTGTGTTAAGCTCATTCAGGAATGATTGCGTCAGAAAAGCCATTGTTTCTTGAGATAGTCGCATATAATGCAATAAGATTGCAACAATGGTCAGTCAGGGCAATGAGATGACAGGGAAAAGATGCCACGTGCAACAGAATGAAAAGTGTTGGGAGCAGATATGTCGTCTTGTTTGAATTTATGACACGACTGCAGAGGTAATATTAGAAGAAGTGGAATCGCCTTGCCATGCGCACTTGTGATACGTAGCATATGGTGGACAATTCCCCTGATTTTCCAGTGGCAAGGTCTTGACCACTTGAAACGCATACATTTCCAACCATCTCTTTATTCTCGGATCAGCAATTATGATGACAAGAATGTCATCAACAAATCCGAGAAAGCCTGTGAGGCATGGACCAGAGAGACACGTCCTATTTTGAAAAATTTTGAACTCCAAGCACAATTGACAAATTCCGTGTATTCGGTCATACTTCCTGAGTAAGACTTTATAGTGGTATCTACATCAAACTTCACGATGTACTCTGGTCACATATGAAAGGCATGTCATCTATCATTATACTCTTCAGGCGTCATCTTTATCTACTACAACGAAATAATTGCTTCTGAATCTTCATTATCCATTGCAACAATCACCAGGACCGAGCACCTGTTACTACCAGAAGATTCCCAGTGTAATATACTATATTATGGTAATTGTGTCCATTCTACAGGTGGCACCATCAGGACATGCTATGGAGCTTGGATCTGTCTAGCCACAAACGGTTAGAGGGGATTCTGGCATCCAACCCTTGGCAAACAAAGTATCTAAATTGATCGATCAACAGGAGTAGAACAAATCATGATGATCATTCCTCAATCACTTGGTTCCAGAAGGGCAGGTTGAGCGTGCTTAATAAGACTTGTCCCCGAAAGTGTGCACATGTCTATTGCCGTTGATGGTCATTCCAAGTTCTGGCTTCGTTGGATGATGATCTTCCATTGCCGATCGTGTTGGGATGGAGTGTTTTTAAAACATCTAGGGCGATTTTCCGCTCACGATCTTGGGCATTCTAAAAAATGGGTCATGTTTTTGTCGTAATTTACTCTATATTAGTGGTTTTGTGCACTGTAGTCATCAGTCATCAACAGTAAATTCTATGTACATGTCATGAGACCTTGCATTAATGATGGCTCGCAGTCTATAGTTAACCATTGAGAAGCATCACTTGTAGTGACATCCGCAATGCATGTTTTGGCCCATAATTTGCGTGACATTCTGGTTCCTCTGGAAGTGTGAATGGGATACCAGGAAATTTGTTTTTCGCATTTGATGGGGTGTGTCATGTGCCTGTTGCAGGAGCAGGAAACGATAAAATAGGCTGAAGCATGGCTAGAGGTGGGAATACAAAATGGTCACAGGAGGGTCAATATTATCCATAGGTCGCTCATTAATAAAACTTAAATACTATAATAATAAACAACTCAGACGTCACCCGGTGTGGTAGGCGACTGAGTATGAGCCTGTGCGCAAACGGGTATTTATAATGGGAGATGTGTCTCATATTTGTCATACAAACGGATGATGAAAGAAAAGAAAGAAACGACGTCACATATTGATCAGTCCTGTCCAATAATAAATCTTATGTCTATAGTTGCACATTCTTCTGCTAGCTGGTGTTCTACTAGAGGCATGAGTACACACAACCAAACATTGATTGACTTGATAGAGTTAAGTATGTAAGGATCAGAGTGGTGGTGAGTAGTATCACTAGATATTGAAGTTGCAGTTGATCAGACTCTTGATTCTTAGAGACAATAGTAATGAGCATTGCATCACTCAGTATCCACTTATTGACAACATTATGAATAGCATTTTCCGTACATTGGCACTTCGCTGAACATGTCTATTACCGGTGTGTGGCCCGGAGGATAATGTCGGCTACAGCTGAATTCTTTCAATTATCATAATTTTACACTACCATTGTAAAAGTTGATATGCGAAAATAACTCATCATCTTTAACTGGGATCAAGACTGTACTGAGGAGATCAAAAGTTTGACCTTCATCAGATTCTTTCGCCTACGCGCAACAGAAGTTCAATGATTGATTTGCTTGATTCCGCCAGCTGATAGATGATTGAATGCTCAGGCGACTCGCAGTAGCAGTAAAGTAGCTAAACCGGTTGACGGCATGATGCAGGTCACAGCGCTGTTCCACTTTGCTCTAGGACTCCGGATGGTGGGGGAAATTGATGTGGGATGGCGTATTAGTGATGGTGGTGGTGGTGGTGGTGGTGGTGAGTCAAGGGTAGCGTAAAGCCTCCTAGACAGTAGGACGATGCAGTGAATCGAGGGTGGCAACACGTGGAATGAAGGACTGGAATTGATCAGAAACGGATTCAATTTTGGGGCCGGCGTTTTGCTAAGGGAGGGCAGTGAGGTTGTCGACACGAAAATGGGGGATATCCGCAGAGGAGAACATAAGTAATGATAGCTATGCAGAGAGAGAGCAATGAGCTTGTGTTTCGTTTGTGTATGCGTGTGAAAGCAATCATACCCATGAACCAGATGTCGACGGGGTTGGGTTCTCGATGACTTCGGGGATTACGTAGTCAAAAGAACAGGCAAGAGAGCTGAGTTGCCCGTTGGGAGAATGGAGGAGTTTTTCCTGTGAAAGATAAAAAAAAAGGAAGGTCAAGGGTGGGAAATGGATAGGGATCTGCATGTCAAAGTCGACGACGAGGATGTCACTATTGGATGTTGAAACGGTAGAGGATGTTCTCGGTTCTGTCAAGTAGGTGAAGGGTAGAGGGATGAGAGAGAGGAAGGTAACTGTACTTGAAACCTCGGTGATGATGCCATGGTAGTCGACGGCATCAAGGGCGGAGCAGATGACAGTGATGGCATCACGCTTTGTAAGCTTGCCCCTTGACGCGGTCAAAGAGCTCAAAGAAGTATTTTGTACGATACTCGAGGCCCTCATAAAACTTGACCTGAGAGGGGTGAGCTAGGAGACAAGGAGAGTACAGAGAGAGACAGAGAGACGGTGTTAGGGTGGTTGAGACCGGTGAAGAGGTTGGTTTCTGTCCAGACACTGGCTTCGTGGGACAGCGCTCTGGCTTCTGAGAAATAGATCGGGATATGAGGCCCAGAGAAGTAGTGGAGAAGAAATCACCTATCATATTGTGCTGGCTGTGTTATGCAAATCGAAGATAAGAGCGTGGGCAAACACTGCAAGGGTGAGAGGAAGAAACAATGTTGTTTTCGGGATGTAAGAAAAGCTGCGAGTTATCACGCTTCTCAAAGACAACAGTGATGAAAATTACACCTCCAAAGTATCCACTGACTCACATAGAACCAATGTCAGGAATAGTATTTTATGAAGCTTGACACTTTTCAGAACCTGTCTGTTACCAGCCGTCAATTGAATGGCAGAGCCGGGAAGATGATGCGAGCCGCAGCCAAATTCCTCGAGCTATCATAATTTTTTCCCCACCCACTGAAACGGCTTATCCATTTCGACTGAGATCAACTTTCATCACAGCTATAATGTACTGATCCATGAGATCGGACTGAGGATATCAAATGTTTGAACTTGATCAGACTTTTTGGTCTGTGCGCAACTGGATAGAATGTCTGTCTAATGGCACGAATTCATATATAATCAAACCATTTTCACCGAGTTTCGTACAAAATACCTCCCTCCTGTGCACTCCACTCAAATGGTTGATAAGTACGGACTTACAATAGAAGATTATGTCAATGACCTGAGGAGGTTGTCAAATACGCGTTACACTCAAGGTTCCGTTCTTTATACTACTGTACTTGAAGCAATGGCTGAAGCCTTCCCAAGTCATTGTTGCCACCTTGATGGCATATGATTTGATATATCACATTCCTCAGCAGGTGAGACTTTCCATTTGTAAATAATGACGCTACATATATTTTATCTCCTAGGTTCAGTACCTCCACAGGCATGATTCCCGTTAGATGGCCAACTACTGTCACTGACATATAAAAACTCAGGAGGAAGTGGTCAAAACAACATGTTATCTATTTCTCAATCCTGATAAGTAACTGGGTAGGCATGATGTAATTGGGACTTCCTTACTTTATTGAATGAGGCAACTGATTTGAAATCTCAGAATGCGTTCATATAGTACGAGGAAATTATCTGACATAATTAAATGCATATTGATAACAACTTCACCAGCTGACAATAAAACTTGGGCATCTAGATCAGTAAGACATTGCTCTTAATTCAGTTTTGATATCTTTATTTACCGGGATGTCTTAGTGGTATAGGTCAAAATTACTTACTGCTTGGTCTAACCTATCCCTTTATTAGGTGTATATCTGGATTTTCACTAGCTATGGAGTGAGTCTCGTCATGACATTTCAGGGCTAGAGTAGCTGATGCCAATAGATTAATCATGTTATTGAACTCATTGGTAGTGAAGAGTCTGCTGGTCCTGCGCCTTCGAGCAATTTGGAACAAGGATTTCATTGGTAAGAAAGTGAGGAAGATGTGATAATGGACTCGTTCTACTGATTTTTCTTTTGAATTCTAGTCACACTAATTCTGTATTTCTTGACGACAGGTATGTTTGTACAATTTGATATCTTATCGATAGGGACGACTGATGGTCGAATTTAGTTGAGGTCCTGGTAGGCTTGAAAGACAGTAGGAATAATTAACCCACCAACTGATCGTATTTTTCAGACTGCAATATCTGCAATGATAGTTGAAGTATATGTTGAATCAGTTTCCGGAGTGCTACTTCCTCTTCATGGTTGCTGGCTGACTCCAACGCATCTTCCCAACATATACAACAATGTTGGTAGTACCTTTGAGTATGTGTTCTAACATATTCTGCTTTTATGACTTGCATATTTATTCTCTTCACATAAAAAAGCATTATCAGGGCAACAACGACAGCAATCGAAGTCCTCTTGACCTTTATCAGATTTACCATGACATACAAAACACAGAAAGTTTTTGGTGATGGGATACGCAGTTTTATTTCTCACATGCGAACCTCCACTCGTCTATTGTATGTGTTTTACCGCGATGGAACCTTGTTATTCATACCGTGAGTCCAAAACTAGATATTATTGATTTGACTAATGGCCTATCTATTCAGTCTGTTGAGTAAGCCTAGACCGTAAAAGTAGTAAGCTAGAGCTCATTCTGTTCAAAGTTTTCTCATGCCTGGAAGCCACTTGCTTCTTAAGTTCGTCTGATCTTATTTTGGCTATCCTAGCCTAGTACGTTGTCATTGTCCCTTTTTTTCTCCTTAGTGACCCTAATTACTAGCTCTTCACGCTTCATTTATCCCTTTATTGTAAGCTAAATTCCTTCTTCCTTATATCAATGTTATCACTGCTGATTCATGTGTTGCTCAGGTGTCGCGGTTGATACTCAATTTGCTCGAAGCAAATTGTCCTTTGGACGAGAGTATAGATTCAAACACAATGGAAACCATCAGGTTCCGTCATTCAGACTCCGACTGGGACACTGAAGCAGAAATTTCGTGCGGTGATAGAGAAGCTATCTCCCTGGGTGAAGAAATACATGAAGAGGCAAGATGATGGATGGAACATCCCGTATCCTTCATCCCAGCAGATGGTGCTAAATGTAGATGGAATACTAATCATTTGTCTATTCGTCTCTACCTCATGATCAATAAATTAAGATCAATTGGGCGAGACAGTTGATACCAACAAAACGAAGATATCATGTGAAGTGCACGACAGAATTATGCTCGAGTCGACAGTAAAATGAGCTAATGTACCAGCTAATTGCACGCAGTCGAGAATAAAGCAAGAATAGAATATACACCATCGATTTGCGTGTCGTGCATGTTGGTCTTTGTGGAGCGGCAGTCGTGGGTAAAAAAAGCCATTTAGAGTCGAACGAGACATGTATTTGATTGAGGAAATCCTGATAAAAAAAATGCCAACCAATTTTAACCATAACATGTTCCATAGACGACGCACCTTGTATAAGGACTGGCTTCAATACCAGTCGAAGTAGTGTCCAAAAGAGAAATTTCACGGTCGACATGATGCTATTTATTTTCTATTTATTTTTTAGATTTGAAACGAGATATCACCTGTGATATTAGATATAAAATTTTCAATTGCCACACTTCGAAGCCCAACATGAGCACATCTTCCTTCAAGTATATCTGCTCCTCTCTAATGACACATAAACATGTCCTCTCATATTCTTCCTGAAAAATACTATCCAGGTATTAGACATGAAAAGAGTGAAGTACGTTTCAAATAACTCTGGTCTTTATATGAGAAATCACTTGTTGTAAGCGGTGATTGCAACTTGTTTGGGGATTGATGAGAAATCAAGGGAAGTTAGAACAATAAATCACGAGTTAACAAACAAATCCAGGCCCTCATGATTGAACTGTACCTCCATGTGGTTAACATGACCCGGGTATTATTTACAAATTAGGATGGCCCTCCTATGATGATCGATATATTGTCGCATCTCGTTGTCGATATCAAAATACCCAAGATAACGGTATACCATGCCAAATGAACATTGGTAAAGAAGGGTAATGGCTTGCAATAGAACGAGCACGCGAAAACTGGTCGTGACAAGTCGAGGAACGTCTAGCGTATGAAAGCAATATGATGTTCTGGTTTGACTGCCAATTATAGTGACCCACGAAGCAATGCACTACTCATTACGCACGGTTAGTGGGATTCGTCGGTACTCAGGCAAATTTTGATTCATATGGTAAAGTGGTCGTGGTCATGGTATCTGGGGACACCTGTGCGTGACCAACGATTCGAAACTTATGACCACGTCAGAACGCTGAGCTGTCTACAACAACAGAACACTTATGCTGCAAATCAAAGCCTTAGTCATTACCGTTGAAAAATATTTTTTCCAAGTAATTCGCTAGAAGAATCGACCAATGTGATTGATCACTGGTTTCGAATCATCCTTCAAACTTCTCTTCGGCATCGTAAACTATTTTACTCACTCCAACTCACCATACCACTGCTTCATCCATTATATGCACAAATTAGACTGGGATATGTATGAGTAAATTCAAAGAAAGACTTCTCCTATTTCGCCCCGGCAACAATATTGTGATGGTCCTATCTATGGGTCAACACCACTACAATTCTTACTAATACAAGAGACTATTTGATCTGTTTTGGGACCTCTGCATAGAGACGGCAATCAAATGAATGAAGCGATGTCCAGCATGCTCCCGTCAATGCACATGCGAGCATTATAGGATAAGACGGGCACGAAACAAGACAACGAGAAAAAGCAAATAACAATATTCACGCATTCCATTCATCGGGGATTCTCAATTTTCAATTTCTTGATATACACACTCATGAGCACAATCTTTCCCTTCGACACCCCTTCCCGACAACGCTACTGATGATACCCTGGAAATACAGTCGACTGCCGGTGAGATAGAGGAACCTGCTGCAAAGGAGGCAACCTATGATGGGGATACGCATCTGGATAACAGTTAGGGCGATTGGAAGGGATGCTCTATGAGAAGGAGGGCTGTAAGGTGCGCATACAGTTAACGGAGGTAGAGGTAGAATTACAGAGTGAAGAGCATGGAACAACGGGATTGGGGGTAGATAATGCGCATAGATTTAAGGTAGCCTGTAATGCATGAGGTGGTGTCAAAAACATGGATGAAATTGGTGCACACGAGGGGAATAATAACACACTTGTAATTTACGTTTGGGAAATTACTGGCGATCGATTTTGAGATGTTGAGGTCACAGTTTTGCCGAGATCTGGAGTTGGCATAATCGGTACAGGGGCTGGATGGTGACGAAACTCTCGCAGTTGGCAACGTCTGGGGTATTATGGCAGGTGGCATATATCAGATGTATTGACCTGGATGAGCAGGCAGAGGTAGCATTGACTGACCCAAGGGATAACCAGATTGGGTATATGGCTATGCAGGGGGGTGGTGGTTGCACGTATCCGTAATACAATGCAACACTGAGCCAAAGATGAAGAGCTCCTGGTGTAGCCACAGTTGAAGTTCAATTTGAAGCGGTTGCAGGTGGATCGGGATCAGCGGACTGTTGGGGAGGTGCCTGAGCTAGTAGGACTCGCACTTGGTTACTTGTTAAGGCTGAAAACTACGTTTGGAATCAGGAAGATGGTTAGTGAGAAGAGTTGGAGTGTCCACATCATCGGCTTCGAGATTGTATACAGCATTTATGAGACGCACACAGGCGTCAATAACTTGGTGGTGAGACAGACCATGTAACAAGATACATTGATCATGGGAAGCGGGACACACATGTTATATACATGCCGCATGTGAGTAGAAAATGTTTTACTGATCAATCAAGCAAGAATTTGATCTGTCAGCAACATTGTTTGTGAGCAAGCATCAATGAAACGGCAACAACAATAAATAAGGGACAAACAATAATTATTCTGAATGATGGCTGGGAAATAAGCCGACAATGATCTAGGAACAGATGAAATCTAGGAGTGTAGTCCAAATCTTGAATTTTGGTCAGGAACAAATATGATTCCTGTAACAATCCCAGGGCTGTCATGTCTCGGTGGTTGTCATGTACTACTTATCAGGCACAAACATCATCATATTTGTCGGCTACAACAAGAATTCTTGCTGGATCTTCATCATCGATTGCAACAGCTCTGGAAGACATAGTATGAAACTTTGATCCGTCTATCCATAAAAGGCTAGAGGGGATTCTGGCAAGGTCACGACATCCAACCCTTGGCAAACAAAGTATGCGAAATGATCGGTCAATCGAACGGAACAAAGTCTGAATAATGACGATCATTCCTCGATCACTGCAAGCGAGCTTACCAATGCACGTGCCTAAATGTGATGTGACTGCCAACGATGTGGTTATAAATAGACACAAAATGGACTAAGAGCCATATCACAATCACTATGTGATATATGCAAAATGTTGGAACACAATGTATACTGTTCATCACGCTTGGTTGTGTCCCAAACTCGGGCGCCCTTGGCCTTGATAGACCAATATGTGAAACACTTCGAATTGAAGCTCACTGCTGTTGTGGAAACTTTCTTATTAGTGTAGAGATTGGACACTCCCTACCACTGAGAAGTGTCCTCCTCAACTAGTTTCCGCAACTCTTTTATATTACTATATAGGGACTAGTTTAGACTAGCTATGACAGGAGAATCTTCCCGGTACTTTAGGATGACTGGCCAGGTCCCCAGTGCCCTCTTCGGTTAAGGACAGTACGTGATAGTATTTTGTATATATAGAGCCCCCTACGTTAGCAAGGGGGGCAGTGAAAAATTGGCAAGCATTTTGTACCCATCTATCGAAAAAGTCTATTGTTCCTACTTCAAAACTTTGGGTCAGCAAGTCAACAACAGACAGACGCTGTTGTGTTCGCAAAACTTATTCACTCTCACTGTCTTAATTCCGATCCCTATCTTTCACTAGGATGCAAACATTGTTCATACTGAGTCGACCAGTCTTGGTTCCTGGATGATTTCTCCGTTCCTAGATCGTTGATTGGTATCTTTGATCTTTGATTGTTCCTTGAGTATTTTGGGCCCTCGATCAATTCATATGTTCTCGATCAGTGCTTTGCTCCTTAATCAGTGTTTTAATTTCCTGACCAGTCAGATGTCTATTTCTTATTATATTTATTGAGGGCCCTGAGGTACATACATCGGCAATTCGAATGTTGCGTGAGTGGATTCCGCGTCGAAGCTTGCTGAGGTGATCCGAGCGATTTGAAAGTGATTGAGGTAAATAACGAGTCAGATTTAGTTTCGCAACAGTTCATATTGGCAGCACACAACAACTTTCCATTTCACATTTAAGACCATTTTTAGACCCGTCCATAATAAGATGACATATGCGGCACGAGTTTATACTCATGGCCTTACTGCCACTGATCAAGACGTGATTGTCATATTTTCATTTCAGAACTTTGTTTGCCATGCTTATATTGATGTTGTACATGTTCATTGCCATTCATCATTCGTCGATGTACAAATAACTTTTCTGTCACTGAGGGATCGATAATCATCAGTAACTGACGCTCTGATCTATAAGCATCGTCATATACAGTGATGGATTAAGGAATAAAAACAACTAAACTAAATTTCTACAATGGCACTGAGCTCCAATACAAAGTTGTTTGCATATTAGTCATCCAAACACAATACCACCTGAGCCTACAATATAGTCCAGTATGATACATTTTGTTTGTCATTTCATACTTATTGCAACATGGCTGTCAACCCACCTTGTTGGCAGTC
>Ga0153976_1000672_pt1 | contig 12075 bp, 9 predicted proteins | sample TSGA060MetaG_FD_104717 | JGI IMG/M metagenome (GOLD analysis project Ga0153976, IMG submission 104717) | Attine ant fungus gardens microbial communities from Georgia, USA - TSGA060 MetaG | ecosystem: Host-associated > Fungi > Mycelium > Unclassified | place: USA: Georgia, Yuchi Wildlife... | reverse complement strand
TTGAGTTTAACTCAAGATAGTTCTTTAGAGTTAGAAGAGAACTCAATAGAGTTCTCACTCAATTGCAGTCTGCTATATATACAAGTACACTATTTGTTCTTGTTTAAACTACAAGCTGTTCATCAGCTACTAGTTCAACTCCAGTTTATGTCCATTCTATTTATAGCATTTTGTCATAGTTGAGATGGCTCATAATACATAATACATATTCAAATAGCTTCTACTAGGTGCATAGGTCTGTGCTGCTTAGTCATCCATCAATCATAGGATAAGTCTGGTTATTAGGCTAAATTCAATGCAAAACACAATGAATTCACAAATTTGACTCAAATAACACAACTATGGCCATAGTCTTTCCAGCTGGCTATCTCTCTTCTGAGAACTATTTTGAGTTACAAGAGACCCTATATGTGTCAAGCCTGGTCTACCAATTAAGTCTGATTCCCAACCTGAGCAGCACTTGAACCAGTGTACTCTACTCAGTAGATAAAAGGGAGTTGAGATGAAGAGAACTTGATTGACTAGGACTTAGAATGCTAAGTTGAGAACAAGCTAAGGAAGAGAATCACTACCAGCTCTACTTATACTAATAATCCATAGAATGATTATGTCAGCTATGGTGGTTGTTTAGGAAGTAGCTATGCTATGGATCACAATCATGACAATATGTGTCAATTAATGGACTAAATCAAGAGACTATGTATTAAAACTCTAGACCACAAGAGTGAATATATACTTCAACCTTAAGTTTATATCAACACTTGATATCTCTTTGTCCCTCTACAAAGGGTCAGATTAAGGTTTTCAGAAGAGTTATATCAAAAGGATGAATATTGAGGCTTTTAGTCACACTCCACAAGTTAGTCCAAAAACTGAAGAGAATGTGGGGTTCCAAGAGAAGTAGATTTTCAGATGAACCACAAAAAGAGAGAACTTGTCATTCCCTTTTCTTTCTGGATTGTATTTATTCTGACTAGTAACATCACAAGAACTACTATTCTAAGTACTAGTGAGTAACAGTAAGTGACTAGTTGAGTCAGAGTCTATGAATGGGTTAGTCTAAGGTTTCCCCATTTATCCTAATATTTATAGTTATAATAAGATTTGTCCATAATTATCCCAAGGTTTATCCAGTATTTCTCCTTTAGTCCAATGTCTATAATTAGTCCAATCAAGTCTGAAGTCCAACCTAATCTTGATGTGCTAACACATCATTTATTGCATTATCTTTGTCTTCCTTATCTTTTATTGCTATTATCTCTTCTACCATTCACTTGTTATCAGTCCAGGGCTGATAATAGTTATAGTCCCAATGCAATTCCATAACACTATGCATTTACAACTCAATATAAGAGAAAAATGGCTTCTTAACTGTTTACAATTGAAGCTGCCAGCCTCCCAATATACTAGACAAGCCCCTAGGTGTAGTAAATGTTATGTGATTGGCTATAAGATGACTTGGAGGGCATGCCCTTGATATTATTCAGATATATTATAGTTGGTGTTTCGTTGGTGAATTAAACTGGAATTTGAATTTGCACTTATCCCATTACTAATGGATGACTAAGTGGCATAGACCTAGTGGGAGCCTATTCAAACTTATCCATACTTATTGATCACTTATTAAGCACTGATTTTGGCCTATTTGTAAAGATTAATCTCACTTAGTAAGCACTTCACTAATTCATGACTGATTTATCCCACAAAGTAATAATCAGTATTTTGGGTTTTTGCTGATGTGAGTAAGATCTTGGCTTTCGTCTTAATATCTGGATACTGCACCAATGTTGAGGGGACTTTGAACAGTTAGACAAGTAGAAGAGGCAGTACAAAAATGACAGTAACCACCTTATTTTTGTCCTACAAAACTCTTAATATCAATATTGACAAGAACACCTATTTCACATCACATTGGTTGAGGATGAATACACTCAGGGGCTTGGGAACTCGTTCCGCTGGACATCCAATGGCACAGGAAATGGGGCAGTGACCTTGAATATCTCATATTGGGTGTGTCCCTAGATGGATATCCTATTATGAACACATGGTCCGTCTATGTGCGCTCGGTGAATCTCAAGTCGAGAAATGAACATAGACAGCTGAGTGTGAGTTTGTTAGGTGGCGTTGATCCGGTCTAGTGATGGTTGTTGAATTACCCTTAAGGGAAAGAGTCACTTAGCCTCACCGTATTCGTCTCCTGTTTGTCTCTCATTTCCTATGAACTCAAATTCGACAAAGAGAGACTCAAGGTCGAATCCGCACCCCTACGCAATTAAAACCACATCCACTGGTGTTCTCACGCGTTCCAACTCTGCGCATTCGACTCACAGCACACACCATTTCGTACCTTCATCTCCTACTAAACCCAAAGTCAATCAAACACGTCAAAGTGAAGGACATAAGTACAACCATATTCCTAATGAAGAACTTCCTCGGCCATTACCTATCCCGCCCAATTTTGCTTCCTCAGGATCTCCTACCAAAACAGAATTTGAACCCCACCACGAGACTTCATTCATTGGACACATGAAGCGGCAGTCAGATACAAGACACAGCCTGTCGCAACCAGAACCCTTGAAAGGCTCTGTCACAGCCGAGCTACCTAATGACCCGCGGGTCTGGACACCTTCTCAATTGTCAACGTACCTCACGTCATCTGGTGATTCATCGCCATCTTTCGCCCAGGATCTTGCAACGTTCATACATTTGCACAAGATAACTGGTCAGAGATTCTTACAACTCACGGAAAGTGACCTTCAAAAGTAAGCGCTCTCTTATAAACTGTTTGATTATTTATTGATTTCTGGCGGCGTGTCCAGGCATGAAATAAACCAACCGTTGCGCAGCGTGCTACTGGATACCGCTCATAAATTACGACGGAACTCTCCCCGCGGACAGATATGGGGTCAGGACGGCGAACAGGAAGATGATAACTATGAGAGCTTTTCGACGAGCTCTTCCGTGGGTTCAAATACAGGCATGCATTATGGCATTCTGGTAATACATTGTCTTAAACTCTCCTTACAGGGGTGCACCGCGGACGGCCTGAAAGTGGCTCGGGACGAGTCCAAGGCATGGTTGCATCGTTTGAACACAACGGCCCGTCCCGGCCCACGTCATACATCAATGTGCTGCCTGTTGATTCCATTGTTCTGAATCCCGAGCGTGACATGCTAATGACCACACCAACAATTGAAACACTTGCATCGCCTGCTATCATCAACGCTGATTCTGATCACCAGAAGGAACCCAGATTGTTACCGTTCCCACCTCCCTCAGCCATCTCGTCTCCTGAGCACAGCACACCCTCTCCATTAGAGCAGCATATCTCACAGGGCAGTGGTTTATCTCCATTCGGACCTTATCCTTCCTCCCAGGACTTCTCATTTCCTCTTTCTGTTGTTTCATCTCAGAGGACTGGTGCAACCCTATCATTGCCTGATGATTTCAGCGATCACCGACAAATCGAATCAGGAACTGCGTTTACATTAGATCAACAACCGCAGTCTTTTGATGCTTTGTATATGAGTTCTTTAGGGGAAGGCGTTCGACCATTACCATTACCTCCACATGCAGGCCAATTCTATCAGCCACTCGCTTTTCCCGCTATGTCGATTCCACTGACTGATCAATTGCGTGTTGGTGATAGTGATGACGGTGTAATCCTGGGTGTATCGGGACTTGCTGATCAGATGCAGGTGCCTCATATACCGGTAGAGTCGATCATCACGGCTCCCCACGTGCAAGTGTTACCCCATGTTCCAGACTCGAGCCCGTCTCTCACTGCACAGATACCCAGTGTTGATGTCCAACATGATATCCATCACCAGGAGCTTCAGCCCCAACCACAGCTTGCACATCTGCAGCAATCCGACCTAGTATCTTCCCATTCACCTCACCAGATTTCATCCCACGTTCAATCGCAGGGGAAAAGACATCACCATCAACTATCCCATTCCAGTTCTATGCCTATACAAATCCTGGCGCCTCAGCCACGTCATGGAGGACGTGAGTCGCCTACGAAGATCCTAGAGGAGAAGCTTGAAGAGCTGCTGGAACCGAGACCACGCTCTCGCGTATTCTCGACTTCTCGTCCGCGTTCACGTGTACCTTCGAGTTCAAAGAAAGAAAAGGACAACCTGTCGCTACCGGGAAGTCGACCGAGGTCAAGGGTGGCGAGTATGAGTAACGATAAGTCTGTTGCTCCGAGTATGAAGGGTAACCTGTTAGTTGCTGGAGACGAGATGGGTGGTGAAGTAACCGCAGGTGCTGAAGAAAATATGGGCACTGGAAGTGACCGTCTTGATGTCCCTAAGATCAAAAGTCATCATCATCACCCTCGAACACGAGTCATCTCAGTATCCACACAGATACATTCGCATCGCCTATCTGGTGTTGAAGCTTGGGGAGAAAACCATCGTCATGCCGTTGTTCCTTCATCGCCATCACCATCATCGTCTGAGGGTTTGCTCAATTCGAGTACGCTTCCTTTTGTTGAAGGTCAAGGTGTGAAAGAGCTAGAGAGAGAAGAGGAAATGGGTATTGAGGCGTTATTGGAGAAGGAAGTCGCTCCATTCTCTATACCTGTGCCTGTGCATGACTCGAACCCTATCCTGGGGTCCTCTGCGGGCACTGATGGGGCAGATCTGAAGCAGTCAGACATGGGAATTGTTGGGAGTGACGGGACCGAAAGTCTTGCTAATTCGCGGAATGGAAGTTTACGTGAGCCAAAAAGTGCAGTCATTACCCTCGTAGAGAGTATACCACTGCCTAGAGTCAACGCCTCGCATGAGGATCAGGGAGGGGAAGTAGGAGTAATGGAAGAAAGCATTGAAGCTCTGCTAGACAAAGTTGACTCCCCTGCTAGTTTGGGCCTGGAATCGGGTGGAGCCCTGAAGAGAACCAACAAGAAGAGGACACCGTTGAGCGATGTGGAGGCTTGGAATATGGTTGACATCAATACGGTTGAACATGTCGATGGAGATGATCATGATGTGATGACTAAGAGTATCGGGGATGCTCGCTCCCTCTCATCTTCTGAGCTCCGGTCAAGTCATGCTAGTCAGGAACTGGAACAGGCTTCACCAGTGGTACTATCACTTTCTCCAAAGGAGCTGGATAAAGCCGATTCGACGCCTGAGCCCATGAGATTCATGGATGGCCCAGATTGGACTTCCAATGTAGCTAGAATGGATGAGTTGGAAAGGAAGGAGACGGAGCTGGAGAAGAGTATGGCCGAGACAAGGGATATGGTGAGGGAGGTCCAGAGGAGGCTGAAAAGTATCGAACAGTGGATATCCGAGAAGGAGAATGAGGGTGCACGGAGAGCAAAAGAGGAAGAGGAGGCGATCAAAGGAAAAGAACAAGAAGAGAAGGGGTATGTTTGTTGGGTGAAACGCAAGCCAAGTGTTTCTCGTGTTTTGGGGATGTTGGGTCTTTCTATATGTTTCAGTGGTCCTTCCTCTGTGTCATCGCCATCCTCGACATCAGTGTCGACGTTGAAAACCCAAAGTCCAATGACTCTCATCCGAAGAATAGCTAAACTTGGACTCAAGCTATCGACCTACGTTGCGCTGTTTGCTATCTGCGTTGTGTTTTTGAGAGCGTTTGGGAAGCGCTCAAGGTTTGCTGGTGTTGGTCCAAAATTCCTGGCGGATGGTGGTGAGCTTGTCTTTCGAGGAAGGGTGTAGTTCTTGAGCGTACCATGGTACTTTTTTATATGGTATATTTTATCTATAACTGCTTCGTATCTGCCTTCTCGTCTGTCTTGATGTTTTCACGTATCTGAGTGCCGGTCCTGCCTTATCTCGCTAATGACGTTTGCATAGGTCTTTTTATAGTCCTTTCCTCCTTTGTTCTTCTTATGCTGGCTGACTGGGGTTTCTGTCTTTCGTCCTTTGTATAGCTCAGGTATTGTAATGTCATTTGCATTTTTTGAGCTTCAATTACAATGCCTGGTTTCTCGAGTAGATCTCCTTTCGAACATCTCTTGTACAATGACTTGCTGTGTGAGTTGCAAGCTGTCAAGGGTTCCTAGTTATGCCAATAGCTTTTTTGGCAGCAATTCTCCTGTCATGAGGTAGGGGTGCGTTAAGGGATCCGCACAGTAGGTGAGGTTGACACAGAAACAGTGTAAATTAGTGCCAGTGTCCTTTTCAGGGAGAAGGATGAATTGATCCAATAATATAGTTGACTGATGGGCATTCTCATAAATCAATTTGGATTTCCAGGAGAACATTCCACTCACTGGGTCAATATCACTGAGATTGTTTCCTAATAATATGGAAGTTTGATTTGATGGCGTATCCATTTGTAAAATTACTTAATCAAGTTCGACGCGTCGATGACACGTGACTCCAGAAATCAAAAATCGGGAAGCTTCCACGTCTACCCCTTCTTTCGCCTCGACTACCACTACTACCTCCTTTGCTCTTCATGGTGCGTACATCATAAAGTGCAGTCAGTGTTTTCCTCATGCTTGACAGGCCACTCAAGCAACTTTCAAGTCTATCAAGTCTCTTTTCCCTCTCCTCGACCGTGTATTGGTCCAGCGCTTCAAGCCCGAGACAGTTCGTGTTCTGCTATTTGGTGGCATCCAGCCATGATACTCATCATAGTTTGTGATAGAAAACTGCGGCCGGAATTTTCCTGCCGAGTTCTGCTACCAACAACCCCCTCCCTGAAGCCACTGTGATTGCCGTTGGCCCGGGCGCTCCCGACAAGGACGGCAAAGTTGTTCCTACGAGTGTCCAAGCCGGTGATCGAGTTCTTCTTCCTGGGTGGGGCGGTAACCAAATCAAGGTCGGTGAAGAGGTGAATTGTCGTTTATCTTTGTGTCTGTGGATGCTCACTGACGATGGCACACCAGGAGTACTTCCTGTTCAAAGACTCGGAGATTCTGGCCAAGATTAAGGAGTGAAAAGGATGTATAGATGGAGCGAGCACAAAGTCCTGACACGGTTTATGCTGCGCCACAAAAGTTGAATATATATGTTACGCATCTAATTATTTTATCACATACTCATTTGTCATCGGTTTGGACGCCACCCCACTCGTTGCTTAATTGATTCTCATGATAGAGCAGCATTCCGAGTGATCTGTAAGCACCGGTTGATCGCAGCTTTCTACGCAGCCTATTTGTAGTTGCGTTTTCTTCCACGACGCTCATGACCGCTCGGAGCCAGAGTTCGACAACCGTAGCGTCGACCCCAGGGCAGGAAGGCTACCATGTCGTCCACCGCAGTCGAGCCAGCACTCTCGTCATTGTTCTGGTCGCAACCCTCAGCATGATCATTAATGTTCGCTTCCTGTCTGCCGGTGAAGGCCTGCCTGACTTGTTTTCAGATAGGCAACAGCACTACCGTCTCTATTGCACTTCCAACCATTGGAAATCAATTCAACGCCGACCCTTTGCTGCTCCAATGGATAGTGTCCGCGTACTCGCTCAGCTCCGTAAGCCAGCACCTTACGTTGAAAGTATTGCTGAACATCTGCTGAAACTAGGGATGTCTGCTGTTGGTTTGCGGTCGGTTAGCAGATCTGTATGGTCGGAAGAAGGCCTACCTAGCCGGAACGGTGATCCTTGCAGCCTTTACACTCGGTTGTGGGTTCGCAAATAGTATGTCTTCCTCTCCTGCGGTCGGCCAAATTACATTTTCATCTTTTAGATATCCTCACGCTTATCATCCTTCGAGGCATTCAAGGAATCGGCGCCGCTGCCACTATCCCAGCATCGGTATGCCATTCTCATTCCCCTGATAATATGCATCTATCTGATAGACCTGGCTCAGGTGGGCATCCTTGCACATGCATTTCCTCCATCAAGGGCTAGATCTCTCGCTTTCGCCACGTTTGCTGCAGGGGCACCTGTTGGGGCAGTATTTGGAAACATCATGGGAGGTGTATTAACGGAGAGGACAGCGTACGTTTTCCGTTCTTGTCTTGGTTTCTCGTTTGATCGTGACTTGGATCAAGAGCAACTTGGCGATCAACCTTGTACCTATTTGCTGGCATCAATGTCATCTGCTTCGCTGGGGGCGCTTTTGCCATCGATAAAGATGTTCCAAATCCGGTAGATGAGAAAAAAGTCGATTGGCTCGGCGCTTTTATAATCACTGCTGGACTCGTCTTCATCTTGTTTGTACTAGGAGAGGGAGAAGGGGCACCAAGAGGGTGGTCAACCAGTTGTACGTTTGATCCCTTGGAGCTCTTCATTTGAATGAATATGACTATGACAGATATCATTGCACTTCTCGTCGTTGGCGTGTTCTTTGTCGGTGTTTTTATCTATTGGCAGTGGTTCTTGGAAAAGGCGCAGAATCGAAGACTAGCTAACCGTGCATCGTCTCTCGTGGATGAATCAGATAACCCCGGACGAGGACGACTGGATAAGCTCGCTGATAGATGGTGCGACAAATTGCCACCACCAATTATGAAACTATCGCTTTGGGCTAGAGCAAAGGGTCGCTTTTCTGCAGTGTTGGCTATTGCATTCCTAGCGTGGTCTGCGTTCATTGGCTGGACCTTCTGGGTACAGGTGAGAGATCCATAATTCTATATGTGTGGCTAATCTGAACATTCCATGTAGCTATACTACCAGGATTACACGAATCTCAGGCCATTGGGTGTCGTTGTCCGGCTTTTACCCATGTTCGTCGTTGGCGTTATATGTAACTCTATTGTTGGATTCATGGCAGCTCGTATCCCTATGATTGTGATCATAAGTGCGTCTTTAGTGAATGCTATTCGTCTTCGGATCCTGATTTTTACCTAGCAATGGGAACTCTGGGCACCGCAGGCGCGTGTATTCTCTTCGCCCTCATCAATCCCAGAGCCACGTACTGGGCATTTGGTTTTCCCGCGACAGTTCTTTCTGTCTTTGGAGTCGATTTTGTGTTCACGGCAGGAACTTTATATAATGCCAAAATATCATTACCTCACGAACAAAGTCTGGCTGCGGCCTTGTTTCAGACGATGGTCCAGGTGAGTATTTTTGTTCGGCCGCTTATGCATGTGACTTATGCTTCAACCTATTCAGCTCGGAACATCCGCAGGAGTCACGATATCGACCGTTGTCTTTAATCGCGTAACGTCGAGTTTGCGTGAAGGAGAGGATGTCATACGCAGTTATAGAGCAGCCCAATGGACGTGTTGTGCATTTGCTGTATTTGCAGCACTCCTCTCGCTTCTGGTGTTTAGGGGTGTTGGTGTTCCTGGACATAGGAAAGATCAATCTTCGAATTTAGATGGTGCTAGTGCAGCACAAAATGAAAAATCGCATGATAAAAAGGCTGTTACAGAAGTGTAATGATACTGCTGATGATGATGATGACGAGGCTACCACGATTATATGATCGAGACGGATAGAATGGATTAGTAAATGCTGCTTTTTATGCTATATTATCAAGGTTTTCATTTGTGGATAATTCCTGGATAGATGGATTTGAAAAGCTGATATGGATTTTTTCCCAGTAGGACGGGGAGGTAACAGTTACCCTGGCCTCCATATTTTAAAAAATTTAGGAGTTTGGTTTTGGTGTGGACCAAGATAAGGGTCCAGGGTAATTGCCATGCCAAGAAAGGGAAAGAGAGTTTATGAGTTGGTATTTGTCTGTGAGACCCTTTTTTTGATATGAACTATTAAGGAGGGAGGGGAAGGGGGGGGTTCTTCCCTTGAAGATACCGATTTTCCGATTTTCATCGCGTTTCCAACATTGATAATATTTTTAAAAAAAAGAGAATTCAAAAGTTTTCATGTTTTTGTAGGTGCATGCGAGAAAGTGAGCGTGGGGGTGAGGGAAAAATTTCAATTTGAACATGGAGAGAGGTTATGAACAAGCAATGCAAAATGGGGGAGAAATGTGCAGCAAATTTCATCTCTACGGTCGCTATTTATCTGTATTTAAAACGAAACATCTGGTCTAACATGAACACTAAGACATAAAATGATAGTCTAATTTTAGTGCAGTATTTGATATTCCGCTTTCTTGGTACTCTCTACCAGAATGGCCCTTTCCTTTCTTCATCTTTTGGAAGGATGATGCATGTGGTAGCTTGGGCTGTGGATTGTCAACATAAGGATGTAGAGAATTGGAACTCAATAGTGCAAACCAGCACTGGTCCTGGGTCGGTAAATCCTCATAACTGCTTGTTAGTGTCATTTTTATTTTGCGCTACATTTTATGACTATGTAATTATTCTAACATTCCTACTGAGCCTGTTTTCACCGAGGTTGTTAGCTCTCACAAAGGAAACAAAAAAAAATCGTATCTCTTTGTCTGTTGTGTGAGACTCATCTACTCTCCAATCATACTTTCTTGCTTCTTGACGAGACGGCAAAAAAGCTGTTGACGTAAAATACAATACATGGAGCAGATTTAAAAAAATGCCACATACAGTCAGTCACCCATTCATGCATCATTTTCTACCTGGCTGACTGAACTCGCGTCTGATAGGGTGACCTAGTATAGTAATTTGATGAGGCTCAAAGAGATTGAAAACACCGTTCGTCCTCTACTCAACTCGACATTTCCCATACCTTCAAAGTGGGAAAGGGGAGGACAAGGAGAGGAAGAGAGAGAGATCTACAAAGTAGCGAATGTTCACATGAGAAAAGGACACCGTATACATAAATACACAACTGCACCAGGAATGGTCCTTCGACAACGTCTTTATCTATTCTGAGATCTCTTATTTTTTTAGATTGCCTAAACTAAAGCATCAAAGGGGTTGGATTATGTCTTACCGGTTCCGAGATGTACCCATGCCCATATATATACTCTGACAAAAGACCCCTTTTTCTCAGAGGATATGATGCCGTTCTCATGTATCGGAGGTTTTTGATCTTGTTTTTTTTGGCTTGACAACGGGGAGGCAAGTGAGTGAGTAATATAAGAAGGAATTCGTGTGATAATTTTTTCATTTTGGTCCGAGCATGAGCGGGGCATTTGCGTTCGTCTTTGGGGGAAACTGAGTCATCAATATTTATTTGAAAAAAAATTTGGGGCATGGAGAGAGAGAGTGTGTGTGTGTGTGAAACTTGTATCAGACGAGATCATCCTGTTGAGGAGAATTTGGTGTATACGCAGAGCTGGAATGCTCTCGTGACGAATGCAAGTTTTCGATTTTTTGACATGTTTGGGGGAGAACTGAAGAATCCTTCGTTAACCCAGGACGTGAAAGAGAACATCAGCGCGATGCAGGAACGACGGACACCGAAATTTGAACCGCTTCGAATTTCCTCGAAACTCTGACCAGACTAAGGTATTAAGACTATAGTGGACACCGGAGAACGCAAGAAAATTTCAGTAGTAGATATGATGTTTCAAATGTCGAAATAAAGATGCGTATAATCAGCATTCCAGTTCACCCAGGTGACACTTTGTATTTCACCTGTTTCGATTGTCTTGCTAATCAGACCTCACTGTACTACATTTCATGTGTCTCATACAATGAATAGTGAATTCAAAATTCTGATTGGTATCGGAAGGAATACCGATTCTCGGGTTTTTATGATATTGAACCGTGTTGGTGCAGCCATGTGGGCCCATGGTATGCTTTTCATCTCTAGATCATATTATCCGGTCCGATGATCCTGTAGATCTGAAGAAGCGATAGTATTTTGTTGATAGGCAGCAGCGCTTCAACAAGACACATTGATTTCTTCAACTTACCTGTCCGAGCCCTTTGTCTACACAGCCTTTTTATGAACAGCTATTCTTGTTCTTGTCCTTGTTCATGACATGACATGTGTACCTGCCTCGTGTTGACGTATGACTTAGGCTGTGCTACATAATTACACAGCTCTTCATACTCCGTTTGTCCCTCTTTCAACCCTATGGGGTTCTTCAGAAACGCTCACAATTTCATTATCGACTGTTCCGAGTATGATGAAACCAGTATGCAGGACGATCCGCGAGATATAGCCAACCAGGCCATTGCAAAAGCCTATGTTACTGCAGACATGCTACGAGACCAACCTTGTGAGTTGAAATCTTTCTTTTTTCAGACGATCTGACAGAAGAGATAGTGCTTGATAGTAATAGAAATGGGACAGAAATTCAAAAGGGGCAAGGT
>Ga0153976_1000671_pt1 | contig 12086 bp, 11 predicted proteins | sample TSGA060MetaG_FD_104717 | JGI IMG/M metagenome (GOLD analysis project Ga0153976, IMG submission 104717) | Attine ant fungus gardens microbial communities from Georgia, USA - TSGA060 MetaG | ecosystem: Host-associated > Fungi > Mycelium > Unclassified | place: USA: Georgia, Yuchi Wildlife... | reverse complement strand
CTAGAGACGGCGAAACAGGAGTTGGCAAACGTACTATCGAGGGCATAGAACCTGCGTAAGTCAGGTATATTATAATGGTGATCAGAACTTATAACTTCTGCAATGAATATTAGCGCGAACTAAGTTATGTAATTCGGCGTTGGGCCTGGGAAACACATTTTATGAATGCAACGTTGTTTTGGCTGTACAATCAGCATCAGCTAGGTTCCTCACGGCATATGTATCAGTACTTCGATACTGACAGTATATGCATCTTGTACAGGCTGCACTGAGGGTCCTGCGCTAGTCCCGTGTTTGGTATCGCTCCACTGGCAGTTTCCGTGATGCAACTATAGCACTCAATATTCCCCATCATCTGTGTCAGATTTTTCCTGTAGGAGAGCCAGATCAACGAATGCACCGTTGGTCCTCCCCCACCAACAAACCAAGATTCAAATCTACGTCACATCAAGAAGAACAGAAACCTCCTTCAGAGTAATTCTGGAGACAGGCATGTCGAGCAACTTGACTCGGATGACGGGATTCCTACCAAGACGATCAAGACAGAAGAAATGACGGACATGCCCCATGATCCAGAACCTAACAATGCTGCCCAGGAAGGAGTGGCCACGCTTCCCATGGATGCCACGGATGCCATTCGACACTACGATCCGCCACGCGCTCATGTCATTTCAAACCCCAGTGATTCCCAGCAAAATAACGTCCCTCAGACTTCTACCGAACCCATCATCCCAACTGTGTCTTCATGCACCAACCAGATGGTTGGTGCAGTAGGTGATGCATCACGTCCCATGCCAAGGTCCTCCACAACACCGATCAGCCCAGATCCCCTGGATATAGATGCTTCAGCGCGTCGGGGCTGGAACGCCAAATCCGTATCGCCTCGTTCTGAGCCTTCCGAGCCTGCTTATCATCATGCTCTTGAAGAAGGTTCTCGGCAACATTCTCAAACGAGCGCGCGAACTTCCATCACCGGAATCCCCCACCCACAGTCAGCATACGTATGGTGGTTGTCATCATGCCGACCATCATTCCCCTCATCCTGTGTCTCCAACATCTTCTCGCCCTCTGTTCGAACAGGACAATCCCAGAGGTTCGCGTCTTCCCGCCCTCCCTCCACGCCCACGTTCACGTTTGACAACCACTAATGACCGGAAAAGACCAGCAGAGAGCGACTATGAAGGCGACAGTCGCGATCGCCGTCGACCACGAGGCGATTCCTACAGACCAGAGCGAGGTGGATATTCCTGGAATGTTCCCGGGCGTCACTCTCCTATTCCTACTGCAGGACGGCAAATGGGACGTTCTATCTTACCAGATGACGATCGATACTCCTACCGACCCCCGTCACCAGAGTGCAGAATACGATATAGTGCAACTATCCGTGATTGGCCTCGTGTGCGGACTGAAGGCAGGTACAGACCGGGTTGCACCAACATCGCGGATTCTTCCCAGCATCCCTCAGATACAGGATACAGGAAGGAAGGGCATTATGATGAACCGCAGGAAAAAATCGCGCTTCCGGGGCGCTTATCCTCAGCTCCTGTAGGTTCTCTGTCAAGCTCGATCTAACGACCTAACAACTTTCCAGACTCAAGCTGGACATGCAAATCCTGTCCGTGGCAGGGGGCGCAGGAGAGGTGACTCTGGGAAGGGCAGAGGTGGACGTGGACGTGGACGTGGACGCACACAACTTCCACTCAATCGAAACCCTTGGAGGAACGTCTCTCTTAATAGGACGAAGTGCGGTGAAGGTTTGGCGTTCTTTTCTCTCTCTTCTTTTCATGTTCTGCAGTGACATTGTATTTCTTTTTACACTGGCTGCCTTTGTCTCTTCACAATTGCAATTGATCCTTGAGTGCAACTTAATCCATTGATGAGAGCGCATCTGAATATCCGTGAACTCCAGCAATCCAGTAATAATGACTGCGCTTTTGTGGCGACGCTGCTAGGTCAATACATTGAAGACAACCATATCACCGAGAGTACGCTGTGCACGACTACTGCTATTCTGGGCTCTCACTCAGTATGATCGCTCGTTCTCTTTTGAAATGTTCAGCGAAATTTTCAAGACAGCGGTTTGGTTTGCAAGGTGCTTCTGCAGTTCAAAAATACAAGCATTCAATTCATTGGCTGGAGCTATACGCAAAATCGATAATAGATAATAGATTGTAGCTGTATGTAGTCATCAAAGGAAGAACATGTATCATAAGCCGATATGCATGAATACGATGCGTCGGTCTGTTATGTTCTTGTCACTAGCCAACGATCGGACCGCCCTGCGTAGCGCTCGTGCGGCTCTCTTTGAATTCATCTTGCCATTCCGGCAGAATTCCTTGTAGAACTCCTCGACCAAGCGTTGCACAGTGGCATCGTCCACATTCCAAAATGGCCCGATAACGCTCTTCACCCCAGCAAATTGTGGGCCGGCTGCTAGGTGAATCACTTCGTCAGGAGTCCGCAGGTCACCGACCGCGGTCTCGCAGGCGGAAAGAAATGCAAACTCCCTGTCGAGATAGATCCGATTGGGCGATATCGAGCAGCGTAAGTGGTTGGTCGTGCATGAGGAAGGCCGAGTTGAAAGGTTCACCGAGGTTTTGTGTCCCGTGACAAGCGAAACGGAACCAGTGATTGTCTCGCAGTGTGCGCAGGGCTACAGATTTCGTTGAATTGACACTCGTGGCCTTGGTGAAGGAAACGGTTGAGACAGGGAGTAGGAGTTTCCGCACTAATTTCAGCTCAGGCTCAACAAATTCCAAGGTAAATTGAGTTCCTGCTGGGAGACTTTGACTCGATGGCAGCAAAAGACACAGGCTGGGACGTTTCATGACTTCTGCGAGCCTTGGTGCGCGCAGTAAGCGAAGGAGTGTATGAAGAGACATAAAGTTGCGAAAGATTTTTTCAGCGTCGCCTGTACTCTCCAGCAGCATGCAATGGCAAGAAATTGAAAAATGAGGTTGGGCACCACCATATTCGGGAGCTTGGCTTGACCAGTGTGGTGGTGGTGGTGGTTCGCACTTGTGGCAAGTTTATCTAAACTTTCGACCACAGGGCAGACCACGTCATCCCATAACTCCCGCAAAACTTTGATCAACTTTGGTTGTGGGTCCCGGGACGAGTGCCTTGGTTGACTGTCTGCTGGAGTATGGTGACCAACTACACAAACTTTTCCATACTGGTAGAGAGTCCGAGTCGCACGCGAACCGGAGGGTGTTGGTGCGGGATGATCGATGATGATTGCATCACACGAGCATTTGCTTGCGATGAGAACAATGATAGGTCCATCACGAGCGGCATCGAGTTGTAAGTCCATACTCCAGAACATTTTTACGCCCGTTGAGAACGTTCAAGGAATGCAGATGGTCCCAAAACATCCCTCACTGGCCAGCGTCTTCTTCAGATCACCCCTGACCAGTCCACGAAGTATGTCGAGTTGGACGTTTTGCCGGAAGGCTGGACGATGGGGAACTTGATCCTGCTTCCCGATGAAAGGATCCTGTGTTTGAACGACGCGAAGACAAGTTGGTAACAGGAGGCCTTTGAACGAACTTGTTCTGACATGCTTCATTGACGCCATCCAGGTAATGCTGGCTTCGGAAACACATCATATACCATCGGCTAATAATACGCTGACTAGCCACTATTGGCGCCAATTATCTACGATCCGAAGGCGCCGTCTGGCAAACGCTGGTCCCGGGATGGACTCTCTCCGCGTGCAGTCCAGCGTATGTATCACACGTCGGCCACCTCAGGCTTTACCTCGCCTCCCCCAATCACCGCTTGTGCAAGCCGTTAAAATGCACATCAAAAGGGTAAAGTTGACATCAAAGAAGAACTGGTGGATGGGTGAGTAGCCGCAGTTCCGGCCTACACCGATCCTGACCTCTCGGACGTGGTTCAGTCGAGCTAGATCAGGAACACGAGAAGCCAGTGCATTCATCCACCAAGTCGTTCTCGTCATCAGAAGAGACAGCAGTTATACCAGACGATGGTCTTTTCAATCGAAAAGTGCAGGAAGAAAAAAATAAAAGAACAGCCATCCCCAAACCCCTCGATACCCGTGTATATTCCACCACGTCACCCGACCTCGATATTTTCCTTCCCTACTCCATCTGCTTACTCCGCGCCACCAAACCCCACTGCCAACCTTGCACCAGTGGCATGGGGTTCTACTTCGGAATTGTTCACGTGGATGGTGAAGAAATCCGGTGTCGTACAGCTCGAGATCAACGGAGAGATGCAGTCGAACGCGTCAGATGTGACAACACAATTTCTCGCAGAGCTGAGCGTATATACCACGGTGTCGCGATATCGAAACATCACCATATTTTTAGGCGGCTTGGAGAACGTTGGTATGGTGTTGGAGTACATCGATAGAAGGACACTGTACGAGGTCATTCGCCCGAGACCAACACTAGTCTGAGCACAGAAGATCGACTTCCACAGCTAGCTCCTTGATGGCATCACTCACCTACATTCATTTGGACTAAGTCACGGAGACCTCTCACTGCTGAATATTCAAGTGACACATCCCTCGGATACCATCAAGCTTCTTGACTTTGGACGTTGTGTGTCTATAGTCTCGATATTCGTCTCACCATCAGACGAGCCTGTGGATCCTTTCCAGAATTTAACACGAAATGGGTCTGATACGGCCCCACGAAAGAAGGTGGAGCAGATTCAGCCAGGCACACGGCCATTTGCAGCTCCGGAGGTACTCCGCGGGGAGTGCCAGGATCCTCCGCTGGCTCATGCCTACAGCTTCGGGTTGATTCTCGGCGCGATTGACCGCGTTGAGGTGATGAACCTCAAGCCATGGGAGAAACGGAAAGATGTAGTACCTGACAGCCTCTTTGTCGGATGCGAGGTGTTTGAAGAGCGTTTACGTGCGTACTTGAGCCGGTGGGACTCAAGGAGGAGGCTTTCAAAGGACGATATGATATCGGTGAATGGATGAGACGTGGACTTCCTTGTTAACTTGACAACATCCCCCACTCCGACTTGCACGTGCTAGTCGCGATGTTCTCGTGCATTTTCCATTTTTTGTGGCCGACTGTCCATCCTTTTCAAAGAAAAATTACTGCACCACTATCACTTGTGCAAAGTTTATCTAAACTTTCGACCACCGGGCAGACCACGTCATCCCATAACTCCCGCAAAACTTTGATCAACTTTGGTTGGGAATCCCCAGGATGAGCGGCTTGGTTGACTGTCTGCTGGAGCATGGCGACAAGTACACAAACTTTTCCATGCTGGTATAGAGGGTCGCACATGAACCGGAGGGTGCTGGTGCGGAATGATGATTGCATCACACGAGGATTTGCTTGCGATGAGAATAATGATAGGCCCATCACGAGCGGCATCAAGTTGTAAGTCCATACTCCAGAACATTTTTACGCCCAGTTGAGAACGAATGCAGGTAGTCCCAAAACCGGGACATCCCTCACTGGCCAGCGTCTTCTTCCTGCGTGTAGATCACCCCTGACCAGTCCACGAAGTATGTCGAGTTGGACACCTTACCAGAAGGCCGGACGATGGGGAACTTGATCCTCCTTCCAAATGGAAGGTTGTTCTGACATGTTTCATTGACGCCATCCAGGTTGTGCTGGCTTCTGAAACAAATCATACACCATTGGCCAATTATCTACGATCCGAAGGCGCCGTCTGGCAAACGCTGGCCCCAGGATGGACTTTCTCCGAGTATGTATCACTCGCCGGCCACCTTGCTTCCAGATGGTAAGGAAGGTTAATGCTAGTCAGACTAGCACTTGCCTAATTTCTTTCCAGGTTCAGTCTTTGTGGCTCAAATCCCAGCAGTGACGTGAATACCGCTGCCCCATATCCTACCGAATATCGAATCGAGCTCTTTTATCCTTCATCTTACAACCAACGTCGACCGGATCCTCGGGGTCTGCCGAAACAGCTCTCTTATGGCGGCTCCTATCTCAATGTATCGTTAACACTAGCACATCTCTTCAGTAACGTGGATAACATCCAAGTCACCAAAGTTATCGTTACGAGGTCTGGTTTCTCTACTCACACGATGGTACGGCAGACTCAGTTACCAGCACCGAGTCAGAATTAATGCGTTTCCCTCTGCACAACATGGGACATGCGTTGAGTACAGTTGCAGAACTCCTTCACAGGCAACGCTGATGGAGGTGGAATGCTTCATGTGAGCCAATTGCCTCCCAATGCAGCCATCATGCCTCCCAGTCCCGCGTGTACGTCTTGAATATTATCCCATGATTTTCGGATAGCTGATGTTCCTGTAGTGTTGTTCGTGGTGGTGAACGGTGTTCCCTCCGTCGGTATTCAGGTCGTGTCGTGGGTCTGGCAAGATCCAGACGCAGACGGTGCTTCCCGTGCAGAGGCTTCCACCGTCGGAAATAGCTCAACAACAAAAGGAGAATTCTGGTGCGAGCTTCGTGGTCCTTTCTGCTAGGAGCGTGTTTCTCAGTTTGATGAAATACGTTGGAGCAGGCATCTTTTTACCAGTACGTCGTAGAATATCTCCCACCAGCCTGTACGATGATACTACATATAGATCCCTCTGGAGTTGAAGCTGCGGAAGGTCGGAAGGATAAATAAAGATTGCGGGGAAAGCACCCGATGAGGTTCTTGTGGCTTCGTGCCAAAAGAAGGCTACCGGAGATCACTTTCGAACGTTCATTCAGTTCTGCTATCACTGGCAAGTCTTGGCATCAATAAGTATTTCATCTGTACCGTGTAGCGTCACCAACGGTCATTGACAGCCATGCCTGAACTATACCCTTCGCCTGTACCTCGTCTTCCGGGTCCCCCAATCATCGCTTGCGCAAGCCGCTAAAATACACGTCAAAAGGGTAACATTGACATCAAAGAAGAACTGGTGGATGGGTGAGTAGCCGCAGTTCCGGCCTACACTGATTCTGACCTCTCGGACGTGGTTCAGTCGAGCTAGATCAGGAAGCCGAGAAGCCAGTGCATTCATCCACCAAGTCGTTATGGTCATCAGAAGAGTTGGCAGTTATACCAGACGATGGTCTTTTCAATCGAAAAGTCGAAGAAGAAAAAATAAAAGAACAGCCATCCCCAAACCCTTCGATATCCGTGTACAATCCACCAAGTCACCCGACCTCGATATTTTCCTTCCTTACTCCAACTACTTAATCCGCGCCACCAAATCCCATTGCGAACCTTGCACTAGTGGCACAGGGTTTTTCTTCGGAGTTATTCCAGTGTATCGCGAAGAAACCCGATGTTGTACATCTCGAGATCAACGGAGAGATGCAGTCGAACGCGTCGGATGTGACAATACAATTTGTCGCAGAGCTGCGCGTATATACCACGGTGTCGCGACATCGAAACATCAGCGCATTTTTAGGCTGCTTGGTGAACGTTGGGATGGTGTTGGAGCACATCGACGGAAGGGCACTGTACAAGGTCATTCGCCCGAGAGAAGATCGACTTCCACAACCAGCTCCTCGATGGTATCACTCACCTACATTCATTCGGACTAATTCACGGAAACCTCTCACTGCTGAATATTCAAGTGACACATTCCTCGGATGCCATCAAGCTTCTTGACTTTGGACGTTCTGTGTCTATAAACTCGATATTCGTCCTCCATCAGACGAGCCTGTGGATCCTTTCCAGAATTTAGCACAAAATGGGTCTGATACGGCCCCACCAAAGAAGAATTCACCCAGGCACACGGCCATTTGCAGCTCCGGAGGTACTTCGCGGAGAGTGCCAGGATCCTCTGCTGGCTGATGGTTACAGCTTCGGGATGATTCTCGTCGCGATTGACCACGTCGAGGTTGTGGACCTCAAGCCATGGGAGGAACGGAAGGATGTAGTACCTGAGAGCCTCTTTGTCGGATGCGAGGTGTTTGGAGAGCGTTTAGGTGCGTACTTGAGGCGGTGGGACTCAAGGAGGAGGCTTTCAAAGGATGATATGATATCGGTGAATGGATGAGATGTGGACTTCCTTGTCAACTTGACAACATCCCCCACTCCGACTTGCACGTGTATTATCAAGGTCCACCAGAAAATATCCCGCACAGCGCCGCTAGTCGCGATGTTCTCGTGCATTTCCCATTTTTGGTGGCCGACTGTCAATCCTTTTTAAAGAAAAACCACTGTACAACTATCTCGCTTCAAAACATCCCTTAATCCGCACGCACACTTTTCACAACCCACCTCATGTATGACAGTGGGCACGTTCTGATAAAGTATGTAATAAATTTTCGCTACTTTACAGCTTGTTTGCAATCCACGACTATTATGACCACTTGACGTGCTTGGATATCAGTTCAGCTTAATGTAGAGAAGAAACGAGTCCTCCCAGGCAAATTCTCATCATAATCTCGATGTATAACTTCTGAGAGGGCATTTAGGAAATGCCCGGTCTGTGTGAGAGTTGATCTGCACCTGAATAGGGACGTGGCGGGCGGCGGGCAATAAACAATCACAGGCACTAGTTTATTGGTTTATTGATGATAGTAACCGGTTGACAGTGAGTAAAGAGTGTGTGAGACCATCAGCCGTTGTCGTTGCAGGCTTCAGGCAGGCGGCGGGATCGCGGGATAAGGGTGAAGGATGATAATGTAAGACGGCGGGCGGACAGACCTTTGAGAAACGCCCTGGGCGTGACGAACGTCACAGACTTAGCGAGTCTGCGTGGAGTCTGTGCAGACCTCACACAGACTGGCCAAATCTCACACATTCTGACTTCTGCAGAAGCAACTCAAAACTTGGGACGGTTTTAGCCGTGGCTAGGCGATCTACACTGGGCATTGTTATACTCTCATAGACTTTGTCCACGTTCTCAGCTCCAAGATCTTCCGTAGCGGTCGTGGAGCTCTTAGTGTCCAAGACTGCGGAGGTTAACAAAAAGACTGCATGGCCTCAATAGGCCGGAGGATGTGCTTCATCTAGTGTTGTCATGGACGCACTAGCTAGCCGAACCCAAAGATTATATTGCTCTGTCCTATCATGTTGTTTGAAGTGCTACCTTGCTCTTTCTTCAACCTTTGATGGGAGGTGGGAAGCTCTTCGCGAAGATTGCCATGTGCCATAGCGAATATACAAGATCGCGCGATAACCGTGGTATATGGAATAATATGTAGTCAAACCTTTCAGAATTCACACGGAAATCTAACTAAGCTACCATCACTCACTGTGGCGAACATCCTCAACGTTGTAACCTGTCCTAACCGCCCTTCAAACATACTACATAACCTCACAATCGACAGCATTTCCTTCGGAGACTACTCCGTGACCGTATTATGTGCGCATTCACCTATATTTACTTGAGTTTCCTACTCATTAGGGAGATGCAGAATAGAGAGCTACAAAATCGGGGTTTCACCTTTTTGCTCCATTTAGGCTGGATCACCATCACCTTTACAATCAGTGTGAGGTTACAGTTGATCTGTGTGATAATTCAATGATAGACAATGTTGAACAGACTAACAGTGCCGAGTTGCAATTGTGCTCCATCCACCTGGTCATTCTGATCAATCTAAGTCTCTCTGTAACCTTGCCAAGAGTCTCGGACAGATTTCACCACTGTGGCATCATGTCTGACCTAGATGGTGCCATTGACCTCTATCGAGCTGCACTTGCAATTCATCCCCCTGGTCATCCTGATCAATCCATGTCTCTGAACAACCTTGCCAGCAGTCTCAGGGACAGATTTAAGCAGCAAGGTGTTCTGTCTGACCTAGATGAGGCCATTGACCTCTATCAAGCTGCACTTGCACTGTGTCCCCCTGGTCATTCTGATAGATCCATGTCTCTCAACAACCTTGCCACCAGTCTCAGAGACAGATTTATCCAGCAAGGTGTCCTGTCTGACCTAAATGAGGCCATTGACCTCCATCAAGCTGCACTTGTACTCTGTCCCCCTGGTCATTCTGATAGATCCATGTCTCTCAACAGCCTTGCTGGCAGTCTCAGCTACAGATTTAGCCAGCAAGGTGTTCTGTCTGACCTAGATGAGGCCATTGACCTCCATCAAGCTGCACTTGCACTGTGTCCCCCTGGTCATTCTGATAGGTCCACGTCTCTCAACAGCCTTGCCACCAGTCTCAGAAAGAGATTTAGCCAGCGAGGTGTCCTGTCTGACCTAGATGAGGCCATTGACCTCCATCAAGCTGCACTTGCACTGCGTCCCCCTGGTCATTCTGATAGATCCATGTCTCTCAACAACCTTGCCACCAGTCTCAGAGAGAGATTTCACCAGCAAGGTGTTCTGTCTGACCTAGATGAGGCCATTGACCTCCATCAAGCTGCACTTGCACTGCATCCCCCTGGTCATTCTTATCGGTCCATGACTCTCAACAACCTTGCTAGCAGTCTCAGGGACAGATTTAACCAGCAAGGTGTCCCGTCTGATCTAGATGAGGCCATTGACCTCTATCAAGCTGCACTTGCACTGCGTCCCCCTGGTCATTCTGGTCGATTCACATCTCTCAACAACCTTGCTAGCAGTCTCAGGGACAGATTTAACCAGCAAGGTGTCCTGTCTGACCTAGATGAGGCCATTGACCTCTATCAAGCTGCACTTGCACTCTGTCCCCCTGGTCATTCTGGTCGATCCACATCTCTCAACAACCTTGCTGGCAGTCTCAGTAACAGATTTAAGCAGCGAGGTGTTCTGTCTGACCTAGATGAGGCCATTGACCTCCATCGAGCTGCACTTGCACTGCGTCCCTCTGGTCATTCTGGTCGATCCACATCTCTCAACAACCTTGCTGCCAGTCTCAGTGACAGATTTAACCAGCAAGGTGTCCTGTCTGACCTAGATGAGGCCATTGAACTCAATCGAGCTGCACTTGCACTGCGTCCCTCTGGTCATTCTGGTCAATCCAGATCTCTCAACAACCTCGCTGGCGGTCTCAGTAACAGATTTGAGCAGCTAGGTGTCCTGTCTGACCTAGATGAGGCCATTGACCTCTATCAAGCTGCACTTGCACTGCGTCCCCCTGGTCATTTTGGTCGATCTACATCTCTCCACAACCTTGCTCGCAGTCTCAGTATCAGATTTAAGCAGCAGGGTGTCCTGGCTGACCTAGATGAGGCCATTGACCTCCATCGAGCTGCACTTGCACTGTGTCCCCCTGGTCATTTTGGTCGATCCACATCTCTGAACAGCCTTGCTGGCAGTCTCAGGGACAGATTTATCCAACGAGGTGTCCTGTCTGACCTGGATGAAGCCTTTACACTTTATGCACAGCTCTCACAAATATCAGTCTTGCATAGTGGTCTTGATGCTATTAAGTCATGGACTATCTCTGCTGAGCAGCTGAAACATAGCTCAGCATTGACTGCCTACCAGACTGCATTGAGAGCCCTGGATGACTGGCAGCATGTTGCTGGTTTGTCATCTTCTTCCCACTATTTTGATGTGGTTAGCAAGGCCACATCATCACTTGCAATGGATGCTTTCTCCTGTGGTGTTCGTCATAATGCTTTGAAGACTGCAGTGGAGCTGGTGGAGCAAGGCCGTGCAGTATTCTGGTCACAGTTGGCACGCTTCCACACCCCACTCGATGACATTTCAGCATCAGGTGACACTGGGAAAACTTTGGCAGCCGAGTTCAGGGACGTCAGCTTTCGCCTTCGTAGCATGCTAGAGGTCGTTTCTGAAGGTAATATCTCACGAATCCGGCAACTGACCATGCAACAGGATGATGTTATCTCGCGCATCCGCATGTTACCTATTTTTTCCCGTTTTCTCCTGCATCCATTGTTCTCTGACCTCCAGAAGGCAGCGGAAGCTGGTCCCGTTATTATTGTTAATGCAAGCCGGTACAGCTGTAACGCCTTGATCATCCTCAGTGCCCAGGATCCTGTCCACATCCCACTTGATATTGAACGGGCCGAAGTCTCAGAGTTATCCAATCAATTTCAGTCACTCACAAAGGATGCTGGTACCTCTGATCATCAACTCTTGCTCAACACCATTGTCAGTCTCCTACGCACACTTTGGGAGCGTATTGTTGACCCCATTGTCAAAGCTCTCAAGGTGTTAATTCCCCGTGGTTCACGCATCTGGTGGTGTCCTACAGCTGAATTCATGCTACTCCCTTTGCATG
>Ga0153976_1000669_pt1 | contig 12093 bp, 14 predicted proteins | sample TSGA060MetaG_FD_104717 | JGI IMG/M metagenome (GOLD analysis project Ga0153976, IMG submission 104717) | Attine ant fungus gardens microbial communities from Georgia, USA - TSGA060 MetaG | ecosystem: Host-associated > Fungi > Mycelium > Unclassified | place: USA: Georgia, Yuchi Wildlife... | reverse complement strand
CCAAAATCACAATAGACGTACTCTCTGGAATGTTGTTTGAAAACGCGTCTGTGTCGATGACTCGATGTCAGGATCTTCATCAGAGCTGAGGCCCTCTTCAACCGAATTGAGGCGCCTTACAGATCTCAGACGCCGTAAGGGGTTCAGACGAGTCAGAAAATTTGAAAAATTCCAAGGCTGAAAACAACATCAATCTTGCGAACCACTCCACCAGACCAGATATACACACCTGTCTCTGGGGGGTATTCACCGGTCCCTGGGCGGGACGTACGTAAGGTAGCGAAGATCTGCTCGAGTGACTAAACTTTCTGCGGATTGCGCTCATCGCTGCGAAGGGGAAGGGTAGGTATGGTAGAAAGAGAACAACAAAAGATCCCCAAAGTTTCGACCAGGTTTCCCACAAACACGTGAGCCTGTGTACTCAGGCATCATCATCCGCAATGACAAACATAGTACTGCAATGCCCTGCAAGGTGATTGAGACTCCTTACCCGCTAATTGACACAGATCCCCATGCGTCGCGTGTTATAAGATACTTGAGGCCCTCTGACTATGCTATCTGGCTGGGCGCAACTGGTGCCTTCCCCGCTGCGTTGTATTTCTGGGGTTCGTGACCTTATTAATCTCTACCTCTAATTCTCAGCTTCGTGCAGAAATGGCAGATCCCACTAAATTTAAAATGAGAACACCGTTGCGTCTTGGAGGCTTACTTGGTTTTATCGGGGGGTTTCTAATGGCTTACCAGCGCTCGAGCGGTTTGTGCAAATTCTTTCGACCCTTGGTTTTTCTTTCTTATGTTATCATTAGCACGGTTCTGGGGCTGGTCAGAGAATCAACGTGAATATGATCGTGACCTTGATGAGCTCAGCCAACGTGCCAAGGAAGGTAAACCTCTCTACGGCGAGAGCTATCAGCCGGAGTGGGTGCAAGGCACTGCATTCCGCAACTCACAGTTCTCTCAGCTCAAATTCTGTACGTACCCTACTTCCATGGACTGGAATGTTTACTTATGGCTTCATCACAGCGGTCTTCCCAATGTAATAACTTTCTTCCTCTTTTCTCTCTCACTTTGCTGACATCTTTTTGTCTAGGTTTAACTTCGTGAACCATCCTCATCATGGGACAGACCCAGCGAAATATGATGTGAAGAAAGAATCGTCTTGAGACCTCGGTGCTACTCTTATGGATGGCTACTTTCCCGTCTTTGAATCCATTCACCTGTTCCAAAACCTTCAAGCGGACAGCAGTTCGAGATTTAGTTCAAGCTTTATGCGCTCTCAAATGGGAAGGCAATTTACCCACTTGTATGCCTATTATTGAGTTGAACCAATATATTTGTATTGCTGCTCTCGAAATCATTCCGCTGCGACACTTCGACATGATCTTAAGACATATCCCGTAGTCTTCTGGCTGCTTCAGATGGACAAAACCCGTGGTCATCAGGTCCGATCCAGTCAACGGTAACTGACATCCAAAATAGCTCTTTTGTCTCGCAGGAAAATTTTTGGAAATACATCGGCTTGGGTATACAACGTTATAACCTCGGATCGTCTTAACTTATAAAACAAGACATGTGGCGGGAGATGTAAGAACATCTCATTCTCAATACCATGAAATCGGTAGTAGTGATACTAGCACTCCTCAGCATCATTAGTGCCAATGCCACTCCTCTAGAGAGTCGGCAGACAGGAGGTTACATCCAAAGCCCTTCTGGATCTGCCTCCTTCACCATGTACAATGGCTGCGGTCAACCTGCTTGTGGAAAGGCTGCATCAGGTTTCACCGCTGCGATAAACCAGCTTTCCTTTGGTGCTGCCCCTGGTCTCGGTGCAGGAGATGCTTGTGGCCGCTGCTTCGTTGTCACCGGTACATCTGACCCGTTCTCCCCATCTTTCTCAGGCCCCTTCCATTCCATCGTAGTCAAAGTCACTGATTTATGGTGAGTCCTACTTATCGCTAGAATCATTGTGTGACGTTGATTCGTTCTAGTCCTGTCCAAGGAAACCAGGTGAGATAACTTGAAGCTAGAGCCCCACTGTGGATGAAATGATATGTCTTAAGGAATGGTGCGGTCAAACTCAAAGCAATCGAAACAATCAACATGGTCAGCCCTTCCAGTAAGCTACCATTATTCATCAAGAAAAAATGCACTGTTCAATAATTTTACCAAAGCTTTGACATATGTCAGGATACAGGGGGCGCTAGCGCTTTCTTCCCATCTGGACATGGAGCACTCCTTGGAAATTTCCAAGAAGTATCGTGTAGTCAGTGGTCGGGTTCAGACGGTGGGGCCCTTTTCAATGGTGCCTGCCTTTCAGGCGAAACGGCCGCTAACTGGCCATCGACTGGTTGTGGAAATCAGGGCACTGCACCCTGAGATCCCAGCAGCCAGAAGATTTGGTATTTGAACTAGTTGATTTTTGATCGTAATCGTCGAATCAAGGCTGGGTCAACGAGTGGCCAATCGAAATCTTTCCTGCGGCAGGGTTCATTTATGAGTAATAGTGATAGATTTTATCATTCAAATTTTACTTCGTGTTCACTGGGGGAATGAATGGCCGCCTCAGGAAGACGTTGAGGTTTTCTCTTGGTCCTAAATCGTAGATATGCTCCTCCGGCGGGATAGATAAGATAAGTGGTACTATATCAGCTGAGCCTGGAAGGCAGACGAAAATGCTGGAGGGTCGGCTCAGCGAGCCTTTCCTGACTGATGGCCTAAGAGCTTCGAGGGTAGTAATGCCATTGAAAAGCTGCCAGGTGATTCTGAGGGCCAAAGACTAGAAGATGATTTAAGACTTATTTTTTCTTCCAAGAAGGATTTTCACGGACGAATGAGAAGAGGCTGATCGTGAGACCAATCAATGCGACGAGTATTGTCCTCGAATGGGGCGATTCGAACAAAGAATCGTCCACTTGGCCATCGCTGATCCTCTGTTCTCTTGAAATGTAGAGACCCAATGCAATTCCGATGAAGTACCTCCCGATCGGCCCACCAAGACACCAAGAATGCAATTTTGTCCACCAAACATGCTGTATCCTTGGATCTACTTGTGATATTTTCAAGGCATCAATAGACTGATGCCAGAGCATTGGAGCAACAGGAAAGACCCCAATTGAGAAAGCGATAGGGATCGCCGATAAAAGGGCCAGAAATACTTTTATTTTGGCCAGGGTAACGCAGTTCCCTAGCTGTTATGCCCCAGTCAGCATTCAAAAGCAGGAAGAATTGAGCTTGGAAACAAACCCAAGGACAATGGTGATCAAACTCTAGCCTGCAAACATCACAAACAGAACAATGATGCGTCCTAGGAGGCTTCCAAGTAAGTCTACATGTTCCTTTTGAACAAGTTTCTAGTTCGCCTTCAACGTTGGTACATTGATATGGGACCATGATTTCTTCTTTCAATGGCATGTCAAATGTCAAGACATTGTGTGTCGTTCGCCCGCTCATGAGCTGGAAGTAACAGAAAGTGAGAAATGCCATGATGGCATTCATTGACAAGCAATAAACGACTAAGAGAAGAGACTCTTGAGATCAGACTCGCCAGAGAGCAAGTTCTTAGGGCTGACTTGTCTGAGTATATGCTCCGTTCTGCCAAAGCCAACGAGCTACAGAGGTTTCAGGTATGATCTCCTTCATGAATTCAAAAATGCCGCACCCCCGATTTCTACGATGCAGATATACCAACTATAGCTAAACTCAGACATCAATTTTAATTTAGCTCTTTCTGCCAGGTCTACTGCTCACGAAATGAAGGCGCAGACTGCTGCAGTAAGTACGCTTTCTGCGCATCTCTGTCCATGTCTTCGGGTAACCATGATGATAACACGGGTCCTAGACCTGGGAAAAGATCACGTTTCGAGAGAGATCTGAGTTAATGGTAAAGTCCAGAACACAACTTGATCGCAGTTTGATGGTCAAGTCGATCCTTGATGGCTTGTTCATAGGGGATTGTCAAGCCACAGCATTCCGATCTTATTAGGCTGCGTGTGCTTTAGCGTCAGGCACCTATAATTGATCCATTGCTAGTATTCCAACTCTAACCAGAACAACCCAACCATAGATTATGCTCTCCTTTCCCCAACAAAAGTGGCAAGTGGTTCGCACAAATATCCTGAAGAACGTGCCTCGCAGTGAAGTTGATCTCATTACTGATCGGCTTTACCTTGGGAGTTGGGTTGCTGCTGGGAATAAAGAACTGTTGGCCGAGCTTGGAATTACCCATGTCGTGTCTATGCTCGAAATTGAGCCCCGCATTCCTGATATCATTGACAAGACCAACAAGTTGCACATCCAGATTAATGATACGCCGGACAGCAATATCTTACGTCACTTGGAGGAGACAACGAACTTTATCAAGTCAGCGATGGAGGTCGACGAGAACAACAAGGTCCTTGTAAGCCCTAGATTCACAGTAGACGAAGAGCGCTTTGTCTGATTATCAGCCTAGGTTCATTGTCTGATGGGCATCAGTCGAAGTGCTACAGTGGTCTCCGCGTATATGATTGCCACTAAGAAGATCACAAGTGCCGAAGCCATTGCATACGTGCAAAAGAAACGACCCGTTGTCTCCCCAAATCTTGGATTCAGACAACAGCTCGACACATTCGCAAGTAAACAGAGAGTGCAAAACAGCCCGAGCGGAGCAGTATTCTCGCCTTTGCGGCAGCTCAGAGCATGGTCGAACATTAAAAGACTAAGAAGGAGAGATGACTGAGAAGGCGTTGCACTCGATTCCCAACTTTTTCTAGTTCCATTAGCATTGATGGGGATTTAAGTTCTTTTAGGCTATAATGGTTCCCTTATTATATCGATATACATATATAATTCCCAGCCGATATCAGTGTGTGCATCGAATCTACAAATCGGGATTCAGGTCCAAATCCAAATCAAAGGTTTGTGGCTGAGGGGCACGACGATCTGCACGGTAGGGGTTCGCACCCATGTGTTGATTGAAGTTCATGACTGGCGACACAGTATTGGCAGCAGCTGAAAACCAATGCTGAGAAGAGTCAAGCGAGGTGAAAAGAGGATACGCACGCCGCCCCACGGAATGTGTTTCGCCCAAGGAACCAAGGGGAGCTTCAGCGTTGAGGTGCCCACGACGCATCTTTTCTTCGTTAGGGAAGGGCGGGAAAAACAGAGGTGGCGGTGGTTGACTCGGAAGATTCAGGTCTGGCATGTTTGGTGGTGCTGAAGTGAACGCGCTCAAGCTTTGTGCATATGCCAGGAGTTCAGGATAGGGAATAGATGCTGAGGATTTTGAGGTAAATGCCTAGAAGGACAAATAGATAGCACACCTTTCTTGGCCTGTTCTATCGCTTTGAGTCTCTCTTCACCTTCTTCAATCAGTTCTTCGAGTTCTTTCTTCCCCTTGGTGAGTTCCTCACATATATTTCTCCACTGAGTGTCTAGATCAAGGATTTCTTTCTCAAGAGTTTCAATATTTCTCTGCTTAATTTGATGAGTCTGGGCAGTACTAAGTGCTTGTGCGAGGGCCCTGTCGCACTGAAGAAATGCATCTAATGGTGGTGGCGGTGGCGGCTTCGTTTGTGGAGGAGAAAGCGAAAGAAAAAGAGTTTGCGACAGAGCTTGTAGTTCATTCAATGGACCCATAAGTATCGAAGACATAGAAGAAACATCCTGAAGCATTGCGGACGGTGCTGAAACAGCATTAACTTGTGATGGCTGGGACATTAGGTCGGGCAGTTGTTTGGTTATGTGTCGAGGTTCCAATTACTTCACCACGAATCTTGAGGGAGGGCGTGTCTCGAAAACTGGGTCTATCTCATTGCAATAATCTGTCGTACTCAAAATGTCTTCCGGGAATGCGGGGCTCCAGCAAACACAGTACGAGGAGGAGCAATATGAACTCACTGAGGACGGTCGTCTATTTCAGCCGAAAATTCCATGTGCAACAACCTACAACGACGGCTCCTCAATAAACTGGCTGCAAGTGGACATGACAGAACGATCACGACAACAGATTCTCATGTCGGAAGCAGGTGTACGGGGCATCATATACCCAGCTCTGGATGCTGCGTGCGTATGGTTTGTGGTCATTTTCACCGGTATGGGAATCGGGATAGCAGGAGCCTGGCTGGACGTGTTAGTCAAATGGTATGTTGTATCTAGATGACGTGTTTCCGATACTAGACGGACTTCAGGTTGGGGGATCTTCGCGAGGGTCGTTGTGCATACGGATTCTTCTATAATCAAGTTTCTTGTTGTAGCGGCATCGACCGTATGTCAGCAATGTCAGCTCTTCCTGTGTGTATATCATACTCAGCGTCCCTCAGCGGGGGAAGTCTGTCGCGACTGGCAGTCGTGGAGCACATACTTCAATTTCAATACGATTTTAGGCTCATCTTTACTGCAATCCTTTGTTTATATCGCCCTTGCTGTAAGCTATATCCCATCCAATGCCCTAGATTACTTCTCATCCGCTACTCAAGATCGCATTTGCAGCAACTGCTGCCATACTTGTCGTCACGTATGCCCCTTAGTGAGCCATCTTCGATGCAATGCTTGCAGCGACTTGAGTTTTTGTAGTGCATTCCACACCGGAAGTGAGCTCTTTGTGATTCTGACATTATGTGCACACTGACGACAAGAAGTTCCTGAGATAAAAGCAGTGAGTTTGTTCAATTCTCAGTCCCTCACCACGACCGATCCCAGTAGATTTTGGGGGGTTACGTCCTGGATGCTTTCCTCTCACCCTGGACCTTGCTCATAAAGGCTCTTGGTCTTGCTCTTACAGTTGCTTCCGGTCTGTCTCTTGGAAAAGAGGTCCGTTGTTTCAAGTCTCTACTTGTTGAACTATATCTCTGGAATTAGGGTCCTCTCGTACATGTTTCCTGTTGTCTGGCCTTTTGCATCTCTCGGTTTTTCAGGCAGTTCAAAAATAATGAAGGTCACTATCTCATTCTTTTGTTGTCGGGACTTCCCAATTTTGTTGATAGCTCTAAAGCGAAGAATACTCGCAGCGGCCGCAGCGGCGGGTGTGTCAGTAGCATTTGGCAGTCCTTTAGGAGGTGTGCTCTTTGGTCTGGAAGGTGAACAAATTCACTTATTGTGAAAGACACTGCATAACGGTCTTGATCCAGAATTGGATACATTCTCGAACGAACTTGAGGTAATGTGGAAGGGATTTGTAGCATCGGCCATCGCTGCGGTTGCTTTGCAATGGGTCAATCCCTTCGGCACTGCGAAACTTGTCTTATTTCAGGTAGGCTTGCAACACCTCTCACTTACATTATACTTAGCTTCTATAGGTCACTTTTGTGGATGATACCTGGAGGGCGTTTGAACTTGTGAATCCAGGTTGCATCTCTGCGGCGCCATCTTGACATATTTTCGCAGGTCCCTTGGTTAATTTTGGGAGTCATCGGTGTAGGTTGGAACATTCACTCTCCGATTCTTGACTACTTAAACCAAGCCCAGGGTGTCCTGGGCTCTCTTTTGATCAAATTAAACGTCAAAATCGCAGTCTACCGAAAGAATAGTATGATTGCTGACTGGCCGGTCCTGGAGGTCATCTGTGTTACTGCTATAACTGCTGCCGTCAGCTATCTTGTGAGTTGCTTGGCACCATCACTCGCTTTATCCCTCATACAATTCCATAGGTAGTTTTTGCGCGGTGGGTATATTCTTCTTCGTTTGGCTTTATTGTCTTCAACCGCGATATTTCTAGGGTGCAAAGCTCGGAGTTGGTTACCAACCTTTTCCAAGAATGTGATCCATCCAAGGGCGATTACCACGGTTTGTGCAAGTATGTTAATCGTAGGGCAAATTTGCGTTCCACTAAACTGGATCTTCAGCCCGACCGCTGCTGGACAAAACATCTTCCTGCTACTTTTAACGGCAGCATTGAAGCTAATTACTGCAGCCTGGACTTTTGGAATGATGGTCTGTGTCCTTGGCGTGGTCGCTCTCTTTCTATACACACTCATGATCACGGAGCAGATACCTGCAGGGATATTTTTGCCCACAATCGCTGTTGGTGCATGCCTGGGTCGAGCAGTCGGCCTTGTCACGTTTGTGCCTTTATTCTCTTCATCAAAATCGTTCCTGAATACAGTAATTAGTCAATCGATGTATCGTCTGTATCCAAAAGCAGCGATATTTCTCAGTTGTCCCCCTGATCCTTCAGTGCGATGCATTTCTCCTGGGTTTTATGCTGTTATCGGGGCTGCAGCTATGTTGGGCGGTGTTACTCGAATGACAGGTATGCACAACTTGACAATTTCTTCTTCCTTTTGAATGACCGGAGGGTTTGGTCAGTCTCTTTGGTCGTCATCCTGTTCGAGGTGTGACATTGTCCTTTGACCTGATAGTTGTGGGGTTTGACCTTGATTACCAGCTCACAGGCGCTCTTTCACACGTCCTGCCGATCATGATTGTGGTCATGACTGCAAAATTGGTGGGAGACGCTCTTGGTACAGATGGAATATACGCGACTTGGATTGCAATGCATCGCTACCCTTGGTTGCCTCCTGTTGATTTCAAAGATTTTCGGAAGGATACAAGTGAAAGCATCATGAAGAACGCTGATAGTTTAATCAAGATTGAGGATGGAGCATTGACTGTTAGTGAATTGGGTATGTCAGCAATTATACTGCTCGAATTACGAAGCTAAACAGTCTTTAGATCATCTCCTTACCCGTTATACGTACTCTGGCTTTCCTGTAGTGAAAGGGCGAAATTTAGTTGGGTTTGCTTCGAGTGAAAAACTAAGGGCTTTTCTTCGTATGCAAATCATTTAAAAATAGCCATGGATGATGACTGATCGGTTATTCAGATGCTCTCCCTCGCTCTCCATCGCAGTCGCTTGAGATCTGCTCGTTCTCCCATCAATTTTCGGATCCACGTCCGGACCTTGATGTGAAAACAGATTCTTCAGCAGATCAATCACACACTCTGAACCAGGCTTCTATGGGACCCGAGGTTGCCGAGATGCCAACAATAACAGAGACTTCCGGAATTCAATCAGCTATTCCTGGAGAGAATATTATTGACTTCTCGTCAACGCTTGATACTACAACTCTACAGCTTAGAAAGCAAGTTCCCAGAGAACTAGTCGTCACCATGTTCCAGAAAATGGTGAGTTCTAGATGCTTTCTGCAGCAGTGACACTTGTTCTGATTTTTTTTTCGATTCAAAGAACCTAAGAGAAATTCTATTTACAGAAGATGGCCACCTTGACGGGATGGTGACCAGAAGGGACATAACCAGACTACTAACGAGCCATTTTGACCATGCTGCAGCACTATATGTACCCCATTCTGCTCAAGAGCGATAGGCGCTCCAAGAATTCGAGTGTCTTCTTGACCTTCGTACGTTTTCAGATCTGTCAGATGACAGATTGGAATATTTAATTCAGTGACTGTACAGATACTTTCTTTTAGATAAAAGCTCAGTATATATACACTCCCGTTACTATTCTGTGTGGCACTCTCATGCCTTAGGTATCTTGTAAATACGAATTATCATTTGTCTCAAAATGATATTTGAACCTGACAATGACCTCACAGCCCTCATTTCACTCATGTCTCAGGGTATCCCTTTACTGTCAACACCATTCCAGTTTCCACCTGCCGCAGGCTGTAGATGACTGAACCAAGGCACATCAAATCTTCAGGGGCCGACCCATATCGCAATTCCAGCCTGAGTCCGACAGCAATGACCAACTTCTCCGTCTAGATTATTGTCAAGACGACAGGACGTTACTAACAATATTATACTCCTCTTTCTCCCAAGGTGCCCAGTCGAACACCGGTAGAGGATGTCCTTCCGTATTGAACACCCAACTGCTAAGTGGAACGATATCATCTTCTTTGAACAGCAGATACAGATATTTAAGTCTGATAGAATCCATGAATTGAGTGGCAAAGTCTTCACGATACGAAAAACTCACGTCTCTGCCAGGAAAAAACTGAAAAGCATTAGTGAAGATCAGATTAGACATGATTGCACAAGACATTACCTTGGCATCTCGTTTTTAGTACCCGGACTTTCCCGATCGACGTTAGATACGCTTGCGTAACCATATTGTGTCTTGGTATGTTTCTCAATCGCTTGAAAGATAGACCTGAAAGGGAACCAGTCCTGAATCAGTTCTTAACGGACTATGAGGTGAGACGTACCATCCACGTTCACGCCACTTCACGTCGCCAGTCAACTTCCACATGTAGAAAAAGGACTCTAAGGTCTGTAATGAAGAGCACCAATTAATTGTCCTTCTGGTGGAAAAAAAAAGTGCGATAAAACATACCTCAGGTCTCAACAAATAGCTATTGATCATAACTCTGTAATCTCTATTCTTTGGATCTTCCTCCCTTTTGAAACTTTCTCCAGGCATAGGAACTCCTGGTGGAGTGCCACTCATCTTTCCATCCTTTTTCCAGTTCGCTATCTGCCTGACCCACAACCCTTCCCATTCAAGGGAGCCAAAGCTTGTTCCACGCGCGGGATTATTACGATCATTGCTTCCTTGAGTCTTCATATAATTAGCATAGTCCACCATCTGGACTTCGTCTGGACCCAAACCAGATTCCTGGTCGTGGTAGATCAACCAACACATTTCAGCGAGGCCTTCAGCTGCCCAACGGTGTAGTTGTTTCTGAGATGAAGTATAAGCTGGAGAATCTGTAGTTGAGAGACTGAAAAGCCCAAGTGCGAGTAAACCCGGGAAGAAACAGGATAGATGTTCGAGTTTGTGGGTTGTAACACCGCTCCTTGTGTCAGTCACATAGAGGAGATGACGGGTTGGTGTAATATAGAGGAGATTAATGATTACACCATTGACGGAGTTGAGGTCTGGCGTGGCGAGTGAAAGTCTGAGGGGGAAAAAGCAAGAAAAAATGTACATAATTCAAGAGCCTGTGGTTCAGATCTTGCGGTGAGTAGGTATTGTTTCAGAAGGTATTCGTGAGCACTGTCGGCATAAGCACCGACAGAGAGATGAGCTAAAAAATCCTCAACATGGGCTTGGGAGAGGGCATGGAATTAGATGACCGCTATTGGGAGTGCCACTCTCAATGTTCCATTGCGTCGGAAATAAACCGTTGGAAACATCGGCTCTGTACATAATTTTCATGATATTCTCGGTCTAGGTGGTATATCTGAGTAATCGGATAATAACGTGCCAAGTAGGTAGAAGGTACTTTGATGAAATATCCAATCCTGCCAGTTAGATGCGCAAGAAATTTGCTTGGTTGGTTATCAGAAACGCATGCCATGACCATGATTTATCGCTTACTATTCAAGCTGGTTGCTTAGTGCTTCAGACCATAGTACATCCGATGTCCATCCAACCTTCGTTTTGCCACTAGAAGGCCATTTAGTCTGCAACTCAAAAGGGCATGCTTGCAAGTGTCCTCACGTCACAGTATTGACAGCGTATCGAGGAAGCCCAGACGGGGTGTTGAATGCAGGAAGGAGCATCCTTCCAAGATCATCCGCACGAGCAAGAAGAACCGGTTCTCCTGACAAAGCATATGTGGAGAGCAAGCCACTCAGATAACGAATGATTGTCTCGAAGAAAGGAGCGTACTTATCCTACATGAGGAATCGTGTCAGCAAGATCTATTACAGAAAAAGTCGGTCCCCTCTAACCTCAGTTAGTGTGAAGTCTGCTTTTGCAACAAATTGAAGAGCAGTCCGGAATTGGTCGTGAAGATCCATCAACCACATTGTGTCAAGGGCATCAAAGAAAGTCCCACCCATTGAAACTGCCGACGGGGATCAACTCAAACGAAAGGATTCTAGAGATTTGAGATGCGCTACTTGTTTACTTTCCCCCCATCAACGGGTGTCAGTTCGTCCCACCCTACGGCATGCTCTTGATAACCTTCCCAGGCATACCTGAATGCTTCTCTGACTTGCTGAGCTCGTTCTTCCCACAGGCTCGACATGATTGAACTATTACGGTCAGGCCTCAAGGGTGGTGGATATGGTCGAGGAGGCAGGTATTGTTGTGGACGGCTCCTGAACTGATAATCACATTTACTATGGCAGGGCATCTGTCTGGATGGGTCAAAAGGGAAGAAAAAGAGTGCGACAGTGGCAAAGAGTGCGATAGTGGCAAAGACT
>Ga0153976_1000667_pt1 | contig 12094 bp, 12 predicted proteins | sample TSGA060MetaG_FD_104717 | JGI IMG/M metagenome (GOLD analysis project Ga0153976, IMG submission 104717) | Attine ant fungus gardens microbial communities from Georgia, USA - TSGA060 MetaG | ecosystem: Host-associated > Fungi > Mycelium > Unclassified | place: USA: Georgia, Yuchi Wildlife... | reverse complement strand
TTCCAAGGGTCGTTGTCATTGATATATATATTGTTGTTGTTGTTGCAGTCATTTTTCATTTCATTCTCTGTTGGTTTGGTTTCAAAGAAGTGACTCGATGTGTTCGGATTGAGCCGCCTAGGGTCGAACTCAAAAGGCAACTTTTGAGTTATGCGGTCCCTGCGTGCGTCCCGGTGCGCTTGGATCGAGGGAAAGGGAGGCGTAATACCACGGCGCACCAGGTACCGGGTTTCCGGGCGTGACGAAAGCTTCGGATAGTAAGTACATACTTATCATTGATAGTGCCAGCATCCGAAAGAGGGGTATAACTGTGATTTGCCACCTGCAATACTAGCTATCTCCAAAGTTACGTTCGCGACCCACCACTGGCGAATTTGTCAGTGGTCGGTGGGTCTGGGCGCAATAGGTAGTTCTTTGCGGTCACGAAACAACCGTAACTTAGGGGACAACAGGCTCGGGCAACGTGGCAATTGCAATCAGTCTTCTTCATAGTATGACAAACGTGTCAGGTTTATTGAAACCATGTGATTCAGAGTGGATTAAAAACAATTATGAACATGTGTTGACGATGGTATGCGAATAATGACGAGTCGTTTGCTTGGCGAGTGGAATAAGTCTAAAATATAGCGACACCACATGATAAATTGAACGGGAAACCCGAAAGAAGATGAGAATGGTAAGGCCAATGAGTTTACGCAGCGATTTGCGCCACTGGATTCTTGAAAGGGAAATGCGAATAACGGTTGTGCGACTTATGGGGCTGAGAACGTGTATTTGAATGAGGTATGGGAATGGGGAATGAACGCAGCAAATCGAGTGTGGATGAAGTGTTATGTGATGCTTTTGAGGGTGGGGGTGAAACAACGATTTCCATGTGCTCATTTTGTGACTTGAGGACAGGATTGAATGAAGGGTTCGGCAAAGCCTCAGGAGTGAGAGGTGCTGGAGAGCTCCCAGAGGACGAAGAATGGGGGCTAGATGGATCCAAAGGTGGGCAATGCGCTTGGTGTGAATGGTATTGTGAGCGTGAGTGCGCGTGTGATGGGGTGAAATCTGCAAGGCGGCGGAAATCGTGGGAAGGAAGAGCGACTGATGATAAGCCATCGTGGTGACTCAGGATGTCATCTTCAGTAACGGACAGATCGAAATCCAGAACATCGAGGAACTCTCGCTCGATTCTGCCAACATCACGTTTCCCGAAAACACCAGTGCAAATAGCCCAGTGTACATTTTTGAGTGTGGAATCATTTGAAAACTGTCAGAAGAAAGATTAGTCAGGGAAAGCATGGGAAGTTAAGGTAGAGTATGTACCTTGCTCGCGACCATTATGGCGCCGAGGAAGACGCGCTCGCACGCCCATTCTTCAAGGGCGATTTGGAGATGAGGTTTGGCGCGATTGATGTAAACTAGTGATACGAGGAGAGTAGGAAGAGTGACTTCTGCTCGTGTAAGGACATTTGAGACAAAGGTGGTGAATTTGGAGTGTTGAGAGTGGCGGGAGGCTTTGTGACTACGACGAGATGAAGATGGACGACCCATCGCGTAGTCAACTGTGTCAACAACACAATCTACGACATATTCTAAGATTTTGGTTAGGGCGAATAAATATTGCGGAAGAGGAGAGAACATACCAATAACAGGTCGTGAAACCTTTATTTCGAGGAGCTCCAAGAGAGCAGGTGAATGCAGGGCAGGATCGACAAGGCTAGCCTTGTGTATTGGGGATGTAGTGGTTGAGGATGAAAAGACCATGGCTGTTTGTCTGTCAGTAGGATAAGAAAGATGACTGGGACGGGACAGCTTTGAGGAATCATGGTGAAAGGATTGTGTGGTATATAAAGGGCCACCGGATGGGAGGAAACAGTGAAAGAGCCGGGATCGGTCAATTACGAAAAAGGGGAAGAGTGACACAAGCGATTAGAAAGGAAAGAACCAAGCCACTTGCGGCACTAAGGCCAAGTCACCACAAGTTGATGATGCACCGGGGCATTACAAATCCGTACATCCGACCCGATTACTAACATTTAAGTCATAATTTTAATTCGGCATCCTGCGGCACAGCATAACAAGCCGCGCTCTACGCAGTCCATTATTTGCCGGTACCTTCTAGCTGACATACTGACAGACTTACTCGGAGTCTGCTCGATAACTCGCTTCTCTGTCTTGGAACATTCACCCAGCGTGCCACCGCGTTCAACATCGTTCATCGGCTGCCTGTGTCCCGAGTGGAACGTTGAACCCGCTTACCCGCCACCCATCATGCCAATATGGATTATTCTGTCCAAGTACCAATAATAAGTACATTCCAGATTCCCGCCACATCGTCCAACATGCATATGTACAGCATTAATTTAGCTTGCGAATCATAATCGTAATCTTATCCCATAATCAGCTTTGACTGTGTCGGCTAGTACTGCGCCTTAGGTGGCCGGTTCGGTATATATAAAATAGAAACTTCCAAGTCATGCTGACACGAGTTCTGGAAATAATATCTACGAAACTGTGGGGAACTATCCATCCACAGCTGACCGACTCCGGCCCATGTGGGCCCCACTGGCTCGCCTTTTATTTCCGAGTGGACCCACCATCTTTGCTGCTAACGTCTTTGTCTTGCTCTCTTTGATCATATTGGGAGTGCGAATGACGATTCCATCGGCTTTGCTTGGTGAGTGTGCCGTGTGTGGCGCTGTCCGATTTTCAAGCAAGGGGCGACGTCACTGAGTCACAGTAAGGAACATTACTTAATCGAGTGCGGAGATGCCTTTCCTCCGTCCCATCAGCATCGCGATTAGTACGCGACCCTCTTTTGTATCTGATTCTCAGTCAAAGTTATATTTCGTATCCATCGTCTTCGGCGTCGATTCTATTGCGGAATCAAGCTGTACTACGTACTACCTAGTGTGTAGAATGAACGATACCCGGCGCTGTTCCTAAGGCACAAGATAGCCGTTGAATTAAGGTCGTGTACAGCACCACAGGGGGTTCATGATAACGGAAGGTAAAATCTGCGATGTACTGAGTATGAACAACTTTATGTATATTATACACAACTTGATTCCAAAAGGAATACGTATTCCACAGAGGGTTCCTGTATCGTGCCGCCATGTCCCCACACCAATGTCACCCGGTAATCAAACAAATGAAAACTCAAAACCAACTCGCGGGTTCGAGGTTCTCTCGCCAAGGTCAGGTTGCAACCAATAGTATGTCATGTGTCAATCATGCAGCGCCCGTCACTGCACTCCCACTAGTACTCGCACCTCCACTAGCTGCGTTGCCACCCGCCTTTCCACCACGGTTTTTGCTGCCTTTGGGCCGACCTCGTGGACGCTTGGTAGTGACAGGTTGAACCTCCGTCGGACCATCGCTTGCAGTGCGCTTCTCGCCATTTACCCGGCGATCACGCAGATACCTGTCCACAGTAGCAGAATATCAGCGCACGATCGAGAAGATAAGGGAGTTGGGACAGAAACATGGTATAAATACGGATGGTATGCCGCACGCACGCGAGAGCTCAGGAACCTCCCGATTCAATAATGGTCAATCTTTCACTCAAGAGGAGCGCCGAGCAACGCGTGGTAGCACCACACTTCTCGGCCCGGATGCAAAGTAGACTTACTGAGATGTTTTCTCATCAAGCTTGGTTTGAAGTGGAGGGAGCGCGGGTTGACCGAGCTCTGCCCGAAGACGATCGACGTCCCTTTTGGCAACAGTATATTCACCATCTTGGAGAGTTTGGATTTGTTGCCGTAGGTCTGCGCATCTGTCAATAGCACAGTCGATGAGGGACGGACTGCGCAGGGGGAACGTGGGAAGGACTACGCACTCTCGTGTGATGGATGCTTCGAGGAGATCCACCTTCGGGGAAAATGAAAGATGACACATGTGCGTGAGTGGTGTCCTTAAATGGTACTAACAGATGGTACCTTGTCACGGTCTGCATTTATCTGCGAGAGTGGCCAACGTTTCATTTAGTGGCGCAAGCCAAGTAAGAGAAATGCATACCTCTGCGAGTGCAGTAAGTAACCGTGCGCGTTCGCTGTCCAATCTGCATAGACATATTAACAATTACTGCTAGTATATTAGAAGCAGAGATGAAAGAAGCACCACGCTCAGATGTGATGAGATGAGATGAAAAGCGCAACGAACGCTAGTTTGCGGGGGGAAAAAAGGTAACACGTACCGATTCTTCTGTTCTTTTATATCCTGTATTGCCTTATCTTTTTGTTCGAGGGTATTGTGGGCGGCAACTATGTTAGCGGTGTGCAGTTGCAAAGTCAGGGAGTGTTTTCTGGCCAACAGCAAATATAAGTGTTGTACGGTGTCGAGGACGCGCACAACTTACTTGAGTTCTGCTGTCTTCGCTAGCTGCACGAGCTCAGTCGTCCAGTCGCCAGTCGCCACAAGTGGCTGCGACTTTAGCGGTACAATCGAGGGAGCTACAGTAGGTGGAGTAGTTGTAGTTGCATGCGGTGCTATGGTGCTAGGGCCAGCAGCAGGTGCGGGCAATATCATTTGGCCATAATCACTGGACGTTGCAACTGAGAACTGTTGATACATTGCAAATGCAGACAGCTGCGATGAAGGGCCCTGGGGTCTCTGAAGCGTGTGTTAGTGTGGTTGGGTGTACAAAGTCCTGGGACTCCGTGCACTGCCAGTGTGTTTGTCATTGTTAGAAACCAAAGCCATAGGGCACACACATTCGGACGCGGAGTTCCTCTTGGCAGGTCGCCCATTGTCACAATCTAAGTGTCAATGCCCTCAATAGGGGAACGTTAACATCTAGATTGCAACGTTACCACTGGCGATTTGGAAGTATATGCCGCGATGTATTAGAAGCTGGAAAGACGCTGCATCTATTAGGGCATGAAGTAAATGTCCAAACACTAGAGCTTTCTTGGTCGGCGAATATTGTCAAGGCTCGATAACGGGCACCCCGAGTACTTGATGAATATACTTAGTGCTTACTTGTAGTACCAAGCAATATCAGTCGTTCTTAAATTATCTACGCCAGAAAGCTGTGTACTTCAACTCCAAGTTCATCTTGCCTCCGCTACTCATCACGATGAGCATCCTCAGGCCTTTCAAAGCGAACGATCTGTTCAGGTTCAATAACATGTAAGTCCACTATTCTCTGACCTAACAGTCATGTACTCAATCTCAGAAGCAATCTGGACGTCTGGACAGAGACTGTGATATTGCTCATATCTTCGTTCATCAATCTCGTCTTACACCTTTTTCTTACAGTACGGCGTCACCTTCTACCTCACCTACCTTTCCCGTTGGTCAGACCTCTGCTTCACTCAAGAGTCACCAAACGGGCGATTACAAGGTTATAGTGCGTGATTCATTCCTTCTGTCCGTTACCAATCCAACTTGAAAAATCAAACTAATATTTCGAAAAAGTTCTGGGCAAGGCCGAAGGCGTACAAACAGATTGGCATGGTCACATTACGGCCGTAACCGTTGCTCCCGAGTACCGCCGTCTCTCTCTAGCGCGAAACATGTGCCAGCGCCTTGAATTCGTCTCAGATGAAGTATACAAGGGGTTCTTTGTGGACCTTTTTGTGCGCTGTAATAATGTATCCGCCATCAATATGTATGAGGGTATGGGGTATAGCGTGTATCAACGGGTGAGAGAATACTATGGTAATCTGGGAATAGGGAAGGATGGACGAGACGAGGAAGATGCGTTTGGTGTGTATCCGTGCACTGCTGTTTGGACTGTTACTAATGCGCCTGATCAGATATGCGGAAACCGCTATCACGGGACGTGCCGCTACGATCCATACGGACTAATGGTCGAGACGTGATAGTCAGTGCCCAGGATGTCTCTTAGACTCGGCCAAGGTAGACGCGCTTTGCAGTTTCTCGGTCATACAACTACTGCCTCCATTGCAATGCATCGGAAACATCATATACTAAGTGGTGGAGGGTCATCTGGCCCAAGAGCAGCTAGCTCCTCATCATAAAACTTTATCAATGCAGCTTCGTCCGCGCAGATCTCTTGCAATTTAATCCGAATTTCTTCCGCTGCAGCTTCGGGTTTCTGCTCCTTACTCTTCATCGCGCTTCCCATACGACCCGGACCCAATAACCGGTTAGTCAGGAACAGGAATCCCTGCGAGCCACCTAGCACCTGCACAAAGGCTGCTCCAGACTTATGCACAAACTGCGAATGTTTAAATGGTGCTCGGCGATAAGAGTATGAGACATCTACATCCTTCGGGTAAAGGTTTGTGGCTTCCACATCGAGGACGAAGTCGAAGCGTCTCAGAAGTGCATACTCGAAGTAATGTGTTGTATGCGTGCCTTCAGGTACCCTTTTCTCGAGACCTGGGACGATGGGGGGAGGTATCGCCAAGCGCAACGGGAAGCAAGACTGGAATGCGTTGCGTTCTCGGATGTCACCAATTTCCATGACGTAGGCCTCGACTAATTTTAAGCCGTATCTCTCGATCGCACGACTCCACTGTCGAAGCGAGTCTTCAATACAACGCGCAGTGGAGCCGATCCATTGCAGCTCGAAGTGAAAAACTGTCCCAGGGTTGTGAATGATGTCATGGTGGAGAACTACCGATTCAGCCTGGTCACTCCTCTGATAGATGACTTGAGTCAGGGCATTTGCTGAAGATAAGTTCGCGTACCTTAGTAGGGTCAACGTCGATGACCATGGTCTGGCTGAGGATCAAACACTTCCTATTCCGTCTAGGACTTAACCCATTGGGTCTGGTACTAGAAGGGTAATATGCCGCTGGTCTACTGACGCTGACATCATCCCCATTCATATAACGGGATTGCTTCATCCAGCCTCCCCTTGGGGTGCTGACAGTCGCGTATTCATCATTTAACTGATAGAAGTAGTGCCTATCGTGGAATGACAAATGAGCCTACGTCATGCATAAAACATCCAAAGAACTGACCCATCTAGGAAGCCGTGGCGACCTCGGACGTGAGTAAACAGACCTTGTTCGAGGAGCCTCGTTCCCCACTCGGCACCATGTTCTCTTGACGATACGTCGCGGAATTCGCGCACGAGCCATGAAACGAAGTCAAACCCAGTGAAAGAATCAGGGTATTTTGCCTTATGCCAGTGATGAAATTTAATCGATACACCGTCCTCTTCACGCATGAGTTTCGCAACCATCGAAAGAGGGGTATCCGCGATTTCCCTGGTACTCTGCATTTTCTTCTTCAGTGGTCCTGCGGCATGTATCTCGTCAAGCTGTGCCATCAGCGACTCATCCATGATCGAGTGTGCAGGGCCGAGAGTCGTAGGAAGGAAGCGTACGGGTGCAACGGGTGAACCACGCTCGTCTGGAGCCTGCCACCGCAGTTTTGTGAATATTTCGGCAAGCTTGTCGATGCCCATCAGTCGGATTTCTTCGTCATTGAGCTTGTCTCCAGAGGGCCCTACATTTCCCTCGGGGACGACAGTCGGAATAACCACGAAGCGCGTTCGCCAGTACCTCAAGGATTCATTGAACTGGTGTTCATAGCCAGCAACCAACATGTCCAATCTAGTGGAATAAATCAGCACTTTGACAACGCTCGGAAATTAAAGAAACTTGCCTATTCCAACCGAAATTTTCCAGCCCATGTGACACGAACTTCGTCTTTAACTCCGTATACCCTACTCCTTGCTTGGGCCAGATGAGACACTCGTACTCGAAAGGTTGCGTCGGCGGCATTCTTCTCACATACCGCCGCACTTGGATCGCTTCGCCAGTGTAAGATATCCGGTGTATCTCGTTGCTCATGCTTAAGTAAACGGGCAGACTAGTGGACTTGAGCACTTCCGCCGCCCCAGCCGGCTTTGGCGAAGCATCATCCTCGCCCATGAAAGATTTCGTCCGCCGCATAGCCGATTGGTCTTCAACATCGCCCGTTTTGCGCGGTTGCAAAACAAACTGGAACCCTTGGGCGAGTCGGACGGCCACCATTCCGCGCATCACAGTGAGTGCCCACGCACGCCGTACTTCATCGGCGTTCCCCCGGACAGAAGGCGGCTTCACGAGGAAGGAGCGCATCTCCGATGGATCAACGACAAAGTCGTACGAGAAGACATCGTATGAAGATTCCAGCTCCGAGTTACTGGGAAAGTGGTCCGTCGTGAGCGGCAGGCACCCCGGAGTGACCATAGATTTCCACTTCACCTCATGCTTGTACATGGGAGTAGGAAATACATGCTGCCAGCGTCTGGCAAGTGATGACTGCGCATATGAAACTGCAGACTGTGGTCGTGACGGATTTGTACGAGAACTCGACAATGGGGACGAGGACGACAATGGCAAGTTTAGTGAGTTTAGTGTCGTGCTGCGTCTCTTCCCAAAGGTGCCTTCATCACGAGGAGGGGTATTTAATGGAGAGTAACGACTCAGGGAGCTTCGATTTGGAAGAATGCTTTCTTCCTCGTATGTTCTGCTCAGAGTCGATCGACCAGATGCACCGTGCAAGATGGCCATAGGCTGAGGGGACCGAGAAAGCGAGGCATGAGCTATAGAGGTGGGGTTTGACGCGATCGGGACGCGCGTGCTTGGAGTGGGAGTGGTCGGGTTTGAGACGGATGAAGCAGAAACGAGTGTCGTCTGAGATTCACCGGCGCTTCTTTGGAAGGGATTGTAGAACCAAGAAGAAGCTATTTTGGCGAGACGCGAAGAGCTCGCGTTGCGCGATTGCTGGTCACTTCCAGGAGAAGATGTCGCGACAGATGTATTTGTTCTTACTGATCGTATGGAGGATTGCGGAGATGTGCTGGCGTTGCCGATGCCGGTAACAGAGAGTAGCGGTCCTTCTTCATCGCCTTCAGGAGGCAGTTCCATGATGATCTTTCTGGGACTCTCTTCAATCGGTGCGATGCGCGAAGACACGATGGAATTGCGTTGCGAAGCCAGCCCCCGTCTTTCACTTACTACCGATGAACGGTATGACGCAGCCAATATGGTCCCGGTACCCGAAGAGGAGTACGAGGTACGCGAACTGTTGAGCGGGCGAGGCTCTTTCTTCCAGACGAATATATCCATGTCAGCTTGATCTGCCTCTGCTTGTGTTGGACAACGATCTTCTGCAAAGCTATCTCGAGGAGGTGTGGCGTACGGGTCGGGTATCTCTGGAAGGTATGGCACCTCTATTCCAGATAGGACGTCATACCCAAGAAGTCCAATCATCTGTATTTCGTGCATTTTTGCTCGGGCGACGAATCTGGAAGTGCCATCAGATTGAATGAATGAATAAGCTCAAAAAACAGACCTATCCTCGCGTATAGGTAGATAAATCTGCTTCTCCCAGAATGAAACCCCGATCCAGAATGGCTCCCACCAGAAGGTAGTCTTCTCCCTCCTGGTCTCATCTTGGTCTTCATCACCTCCCCACAGCGGATCTAGGGCTCGACTGCCACCCCTCCCTTCCTTGTCCGGACGTGGCATATATCCCTTGAAAGCAAATATAGGCGTCTGGTGCAAAGGACGTTTTGCTAATGATACGAGATCCAAACCGAAGCCCTGGTCGAGCATACGAGTGGTAGTTAATCTGAGTAATTGCTTGGACACCTTGTAATAGCCTGTACCAGGAGTGATTAGAATGGTCGCTGCTCCAGTAAGGGACAATGAGCGATCAATGTAGTGCGTCTCATTTGGATTGAGACCCAGATTAAGAGCCTCCAAAATAGGTCCGTCGTGTGCATACGATAGCTGGCCAACAAGTCTAGCTTGCTCTGGTGCTTTAGATTCGACAGAGGCTTGATGGTAGTGGTGAGTGAGTAAAATGTCCCTTTGGAAAGCCCAAAAGGAGACTTTGAGTCCCACAAGTGTGGGTTTCCAGTCGTGGATGACCTCCAAGTCAGTGATAACCTTGTAGAAATCTTTGTACCATCGACCATCTTCATCCTCTCTTAGAGGCCCTGCAGCATATTCTAATTCGGAGTCGTCGTAGTATACCCTCGAGATGAGCACGATAGTCACTGTGTGATTTGTGCCAGCCTCGCGCCACTTGGCGAATAGGGCGGGTAGAAACGAATGTACGATTTTCTCGTTGAAGCGTTCCCCATCCCCTGCAAATTCCCAGAGCTCACGGCAAACTTGAATGAAGATTGTCACCTTCGCCGAGAGTGACCTGTAGATCGCTTTGGTAGTGGATGTGACGTATCCTGCTGATACCTACGAATATACCTTTTGAGCACATCAGAGAAGTAGGAGGTTGTAAACCTACTTTTCGGCCATTGACATAGATGGTTTGTATCTTGGCAGCGATGACGCTTATGAAGGATATTTCTTGCTCGACGAAAATACACTGCCCTACAAGGTGTTCGGCTAGTCTCCACATTTCATTTCGACCGAGGTATTGGTCCTGAAATGTGAATTCGATATAATCTGCACAATACAGCTGCTTGTCTACCTGTCATGATTATGAGCATACCTTTAATCGATGACAAGGATGCAAATTACTTTCGTTACGGCCACCTCGCCATTATTCTTTATCCCAAACGCATCTGCGACATTCTTTGGAAGTGAAATCTATTGCAGTGAGGTTGTCTGAGCACGACTTCACAGTGATTGAGGCAGAACAGACACCTGTAACGCAGGTTTCGAACATCCTTCATCCTTTGGGACCATGAACAGATATCCAGCAGTAGCATCTCCGGAATTGCAAGCCGAGACTTGCAGCATGTCTCCCTCGACCACACCAGGCAAGCATGTTTGGTTTAATATAGCGGTGGAGGACTCCTTCGGATCATGTACCCATGAGTTAAGAACCTTGGCATCTCCCAGCTTCAGTGGTGGTGGTGGTGGTCCAGGGAGATTGCGGAGAATTGACTGTGCTGTATTGGACCTCCTCCGACCATATTGTTGCGCGATACTGTCTGATCGCACTGTGCTCATGGCATTCGGTTCTTTCTCCACTACAAGATATAAAACCCTTGGAGAGCCAAAACGGTTGTGCGATAAATCAAGGAGTCCAAATTATGATGTCAACTCAAGGGCAGAAACTTGAATTACCGGTTGCTAAGTGCTTATAATAAAAATAAACCCATATCTAAACAAGTCTCTGTCTTCTCGCTTACTTTTCGCTCTCATCCTTAACGTTGGTGGTTACTCTGCACCTGGGCTGCAGTGCTGCGAATCTGCCTAGACGGCTGCTTTTCGTCGAAGAAAAATTTATCGTGTCCGAGACATCACACTCTTTTACCCTACACTCTTTCTTCATTTAGGGGATATACCCATCGTAAAAAAAGGATTCCACAGCTGCCTTTCGTCTGCCTACGGAGAACTAGCCCCAAATGTCCATCAACTCCTGCACAGAGAGGCTCGATAATACCCATGAAGTGCAAAAAATCCGAGCGAGCGAGCTCTCGTCGGAGCATACCCCATCCTTTGATTCATCATCAACCTTCCTGACGAACCCTGATTCACCAGACCACTGCATGCATTCATCCACATGCTCTTCATTGCGACAATCACCAACCGTCAAATTTGCTCCACTTCCATCGCCGGATCCAAGCCGGAGGCGCTCACCCGTGCCACTTGGGGTGGCGGCCCGTTCGCGGAGACCACGTCGTGTTCGCGAAGTTGAACGAAGTCAATCTCTGTGGGACAATGACCCTGCGGCTGACCCAACGCTCGAAGATCCACTTATCACTTTAGGGAGACTTGTGAAAAGTGCGGGCAAGGGCCTATGGCGACGCATTAGAGATAGAAGCGGGTTTTCTGGTCAGGTGCAGGTTATGCATCACCTTACAGACGCGATTCTAGACACGAGACCAATGGAAGATTTGGAAGATCGTGTTGTGGTGATCACAGAGCGTAAGGAAACAATGGTGGATCCAGAGAAGCGGGTGCACGCGCGTGTCGAGGAAACGCCTAATAATGTTGTCGCCAAGTGGCGGTGGAGAAGGAGTACAGGTACTATGCCTTCTATTCCAGGTTTACATTGATCATTGCTTCAGGGCTCTGTTATTGATGAATTTGTGATTTTCATTACTTGTGTTACAGTAATTGTTTCGTACTACTACACTGGTGCTTGGACGTTGTTATACTTCAAACTCACTCATGATGTAGTAAGAAATATTGACAACACAATAGATACATGGGATGACGAC
>Ga0153976_1000663_pt1 | contig 12159 bp, 11 predicted proteins | sample TSGA060MetaG_FD_104717 | JGI IMG/M metagenome (GOLD analysis project Ga0153976, IMG submission 104717) | Attine ant fungus gardens microbial communities from Georgia, USA - TSGA060 MetaG | ecosystem: Host-associated > Fungi > Mycelium > Unclassified | place: USA: Georgia, Yuchi Wildlife... | reverse complement strand
GATGTGGACACCACAATGAGTTTCACGAGAGATAGTAGAACCAACTGTGTTGACGACACCAATGCAAAGTGCGCCACGATCCAAGCAGTAACGCAAGGCAAGGATGGTATCAGCAGTCTCTCCGCTCTGACTAAGGAAGACACAACAATCATCACGAAAAATGGGCGTCTTACGGTCCAGGAAGTCGCTGGCCAATTCGATGCTAACCGGAATTTCGGTCAACTCCTCGAAGATGGCACGTGTAGCCAAGCAAGAGTGGTAACTCGTACCACAAGCAATGAAGACGATACGCCTGCTACGGCGCATAATGGTGAGATAAGCACGCAGACCACCAAGAGTGATTCTGTTCTCATCGAAATTGACACGGCCTCGCATTGTGTTCACAACCGACTCTGGTTGTTCGTAAATCTCTTTCTGCATGAAGTGGTCAAACTTGCCCTTCATGATAGCAGCAATCTCGAGCTCAAGGGTCTCGATAGAGCGAGTGGTAGCAATCTGATTGGGAGTCTGATCACCTTCCTCCTTGCGACGGAGACGGTGGATCTGTAAACCACGGTCGAGGGAAATGTGAGCAACATCGTCATCCTCAAGATAGAGAACGCGTTTGGTGTGCTCAACAATGGCAGCAGCATCAGATGCAACGACGAATTCAATGGGTTGAGGAAGGCCATTTTCAGACATAAAGGCTCGAGATTGGGTACGAAGGACTTTGGGGTTTGGTGAAGGAACAGCAAGGGGACCAGAGGGGGCTGCAGGTTGAACTAGATTCAATAGTTCAGGTCAACACAAACCAGCATAAAGGGAGGAACATACGAGCTTCCAGTCGATTGTCATTGGAGTCTTGACCAGCAAATTCAACATCAACAAAATCGACTTTCAATTTCTGATCGGTCTTGACACCGATCAAGAGGGGTGAACCACGACGTGCGGTGACAATCTCATTGGGAAAGTGAGGGGACTTGAAAACAAATGCAAAAGAACCCTCGAGCTCTTTAAGGACGGCCTTGATTAACTCGGTAAAAGAGAGACGCTTGGATTCCCCCTGGGAGTCGAAAATGTACTTAGTAAGGATAGCAACAGCCTCGGTATCAGTATCACTCTCGAACTTGTATCCACGCTTCTGCAAAACTTGTCGCAAAGCAGCGCTGTTGGTAACGATGCCGTTGTGAACAAGGAGGAACTCAGATTTGGGGTCAGAGCGAACGGGATGGCAATTGCGTTCGGAAGGAGGCCCATGAGTAGCCCATCGCGTGTGCGCAATTGAGACTTGTGCAGTGCTGGTCTTCTCGACATCAAGGTTAGACGCGGCGATCTTCTTGCGCAGACCGGCGACCTTGCCGACTTCTTTAAAATATTCAACTGACCCAGGCTTATCACCGTCAATGGCAAGACCTGCAGAGTCATATCCGCGATACTCCTGACGCGCAAGACCAGCGCATAGGATCTCGAGGACCTCTGAACGGGACTGTGGAAGATATCACATCAGATTATCGATGAAGGAAATGAGTAACTGTATGCGGCTCCAATAGTATGGTAGCTCTTGGCCGATGCTCTGCGGGCCAGTCCACGGATATATGCGCTGATAAACACACCTTTTCCTTCAAGAAGCTGCAGTATGCGAATATTCCACACATGATGAACTAGGAAGGAAGAAAGATGTGTAGAATGGAAGAGGAGATGGTCGCTCTCTTGATATTGGGTTCGGCGCGTGACCAAATACAGCCAAATACCTTGTCGCGTGGCTGTCCCTAATTTCGTAACTTCTGCAAATTCTGCACATTTCTGGCATGGCCGGCGCTGGCTTGTCTGCGACCTTATCTCTTGGCATGTACGTCTTCCAGCATTGCAGATCGGTTCTCTCCATATTAGTCACAGTTGTCGTCAACTTAGGAGCAGCAGGTGACGTACAAGGAACATATGGTCCCTATTTGGGACAATCCCAATCATTTTTCAGAAGCTAAGCATTCTTGTATCTCCACGTAATTGGCAAGGAAAGCCGTGGCCTTGAGATATCGAATACTCTTTTGGTCGATGCAAAGTACCATCAGAAGCAAGTTGCCGTTACCAATGTCAGCCCTTGCGCTGCAGTAATAGTGTCTACGGTGTCCAGAATATCGTCAGGAATCAGACTGTTACGTTGCGCTAGCGGCAGCATGGACAGGGAGAAACCTGTGTTGTGCTGTCATCACCTGTTGGTGCAGTCGTATTTCTGGCGACAACACCATCAACGCCTTTGTATGGCAACATCATAATGAAAATCTCCAGACCGTTTCAATTGATCAGTTGATCGGAGGTCACATTTGGTTTTCTTCCGGCGTCCTGAATATGATGGAAATGAACCTGCATTTACAAAACTGATCCCTTGCCATTACTCACTTGTGACTGGGTACGAGGGGCAGCTGTCTCTGAGGAACTCTTCAACAGACGTTGCACCAAGTTAACACGTCAGTCAAGTGTGATAGTCTTCCCTGCATGTCGATCTCAAGGGGCAGAGAAGAGGTTTCTCACTGCTCAGGAGAGATCACCCCCTGCGAATGGGATGGTGACGGCCAATCTGGATTATCCAATGGTCGGAATGCATACCCCAGCACAGAACAGCACTTATATCTATTCCAATGTAAATTTGCCCTTGTCGGATTAAACACTATGATGACGCCTCTGAATTCAACGTCCCAGCTTATGTCCGGTTTTCCGTGTCAGATTAATGTGCCTATCTTCCATTTGTATTTCATTCTGCCTTTTATAAGTAAAAAAATTTATCCTAGAGCGTTCAGCTCTTGACAGCCTGTCATATAGGTCCGTCAACGATTTCCGCATCTCCGCTGCTGTACCATCCATATTTACACCAAGGCCAATCGGATCCCGAGTATTGAATAGGATAAGACCTTTGGTCCAAGCATTGCGAACACGCCATTCTTCAGCTGTTGGTTGGGTCGAGTACCATGGGGTTTCACCAGGAACCTGAGTAGTGGCAGCAGCAGCTGAAGGCGTTACTGTAGATGCTGCTGGATCAGGGATTGTTCCAAGTAAGTACCCCTCTGCTCCTTGTACTTCTGCTGCAAGAGTGATCATGATTTTGAACATATTCCAGTTTTTTCCGTTAAACTTGTAATTTTCCGGAAAGATGGTCAGCCATTCTGAGATGTCCGACATGTTGCAAAGTTATTTGGGTCTGTTGAATGATTTTGTTGAGGTGATGTCGATTTTATATGAAGGTGCGTTAGGTTTTTGAGCGCAAGAATAGAGTCGGAATAAAAGCGATGTGTTGTGTGGTCAGTTTTCTGAGCCGGAGCCCATAGCCTGTCAGATTAACGTTGCCTGATGCTTTTTAATTATTATATGCGGGATGCCATGGGGGCAAGGACGATTTGTGGCAAAAGTTATCTGAATGAAATGGTGCTCCTTCGATGATGGTTTTTTCAAAAAGAATTGTGGAATCGTGTTTGAGCTGTAAGTATTTTTTTTATGAAATCATATATTAGCCATTTTAGATTATATGCAAAATGTAGTGTTATCCCTCTACCAGACAAACATATGTACCTCTTTCAACTCGGTGTGTTGTGAGATCAACTTATGTTACTATGGTACGATGGATGCCCGTGAAATAAGAGGAGGGAAGTAGCATTACTGGCCTGACTAGTACAGTAGGAGAGGTGGTCACCAATGCCCGCGGGCTAGAACTAAGGTAGCTCCCAAAAAGGCGCAAGTGTTTGACTTCTACGCACTCTCTCTTGTCCCGGATTCACTAAGTGCATTTGTTATCTCTACCTCTCAAGTCATTTATCAATCTATGCGGTTCCCGGGAATTTGGTACGCGAATTAAGTTCCTCTATTGTTTGGTTCGCTGACTCGAGAAGGGCTTGATAACCAATACTCCTAGCATGATTTGCGCAACGAGCAAAAAGGTCCTTTCCTTTATTGATGTCTCCACCAATCTGTCAAAGTTATGAGTAGGCAAGTCAAAGAATATCTCAAGAAGAGCTTACAGTACGCAAGGAAGCCATGTTGAACAGCTGCACAGCATAGGCTACCTCGCAAATCGCTATAGGCTCTTTCGATGCCTTACGAGTCGCGACAACAACCTCCAAACCTTTCATCGCCCATTGCTCCGCCTGCTGCACGGTTTCGCGAGATAGTTGATTTCGGATAATCATTTCAGAGATACTCGTCATGATTTGAGAACCTGTAGAAGACATGAATATGGTGCTCGATATGAGCAAAAGTTAAGATTGACCTCGACACTTGTCCTCCGGATTGCTTTCCTGAGGCGCAGGTGGGATGAGGATGGAGACCGCTTGCAACATTAAAGGCATGGCATAGCTACCACAATGCTCAGCTTCACCTGACACTATCAACAGAATCCACTCACTCAAGTTTTCCAGCTCTCGAATAGAATGTTCCCAGAGCTTCAAATGGCGCAGCAATATCAACAGTTGACACCCAGTCAGGCAATCCCAGCTCGGTAACAAGGATGAGGTTGTCAGCCTCCTCATTTGGCGTGCCTGCGGAAGGCGTTGAAGGTGAGACTTGTAAGACATGCTTCAAAACCGTCTCAACGGCGAACGTCAACCACTTTTCGGTGTCTTCTTTCGGTTTCTCCAGCGACTCGCCAAGTTCACCAAGTTTATACGCAAGTGCAACTGCACGCATTTTTTCAGGGTTCGTCATGGTCGAGATGTCAGCATCTTGAAGAAGCCTGAGCGAGTCGACATAGACATCGTAAGCTTCAGATTTCTTATCGTCTCCTTCGAGGACTTCGGCTAGACAGATGGCAATTCCTGTAGTTTTGAGGTGAGGCTGGGATTGGAACTGCTCAATGGGTAGTATTTTGGCTGTTTGCCAAGCACTGGTGGCATTTCAGAGCGTGAATGATGGGTGGTAGGATGAATAGCGTACCGCTCGAGGAAAGCAGCACTGGTACTCAGGTCTGCTTTGTATTTAGCTTTTAGTGCCTCTCGTAGGTCGCCTCGAACTTCTGTCGGCCACATCGTAAGGGTGCCATAGACTTCGTATCTAAATCAAGCTTCATTGCACATCCATTTCCAATTTTCATACAAGCCTACAGTCCGTAGCCAGTTGCGGCGACGCCAAAAACAAGTAATGCGGTGAAGAAGGGTGACCAAAAGCCCCCAGACCGAGCACCTGCAGAGCTATATGCTCGTTGAGCTCTATGGGGTAGCCACGTCTTCCGTGATGTCAATGTAGGTCTCGACCACGTTGTTATGGCAGGCCGGCTAGAGGACCGACTCATGCTATAACTCCGTGTTGTGGACTGGAGACGGGGAAGAAATCTTTGGATGCTCATGGTAGTGGTAGAGGAGAGATATGATTAATGTATTAGTATGAAGTGATGTGCAGAGCAGAACAGGCTGTCTTTTTTTCAAAGCGCTCAACAATCATAAATATCAATATTTAGATATGACACCGAGCGACGGACAATCCGGTAGTTATGACCATCAACGAGTAGTAAGATTTTGACTGAACTCTGAGCATGGGTACAAGGCATAGAAGTCCAGTGACCAACGGAAAACGGAAATGAATTTTGAAAGAGCAATTGATTCGTATCTTAGTCTCCATGTGATGTACTAAATATGTTTTGACGGGTCTCGATGCTACAACAGCCAGAATCTCAAACTTTTTCATGATTGTCCCATGAAGGCCTATAGGAAATTCTTCTCGGACATGTCGGCCTCACTACTGCATGAAGATGGCTTAAAATCGGAAGCTGGTCATTCCTGAATTAGTCCATTGTTTGATCACTCGTGATGACATTGCAGAGATACCTAAATTCTCCCGCACTGTAACGAAGACCGTGACGCGCTTATGACTTCGATTTGTCCACCTGCAAAACTCAAGCTTGCGAGACATTCTTACTGCTCCGATGGATTATCAACCAAGACGATCTTCGAGTTGGTCCGTGAGGCAGAAAAGTTGTAGACAGAGAAGTTGCAGCGGGCACGTCATGAACATCGACGGGGTGATAAACAAAGATCCTCCAAAAGGATTTGATTTATGGTATACCCTTCCTCTGTTCCGTCCTCGATCTCCAGTTCTGAAAGAGGCACCTGCAGACGGAAGTACGCAATGGAGCATGATGTTCAGTTGGCGGAGGGGTACGACCACATTTTCCATGACCTGGAGCCTTTTCGGGGAATGGAACTGCCAGAATCTTCTGAATTTAAGACAAAGTTCGACTGGTAAACCATCGGTAAAACTATGAAGGACGCATACGTTGGCATCTTGACACACGCATGCCATGACGGGGGTTATGACCATCTGCTCGCGGGCTCAAATAGAAGAAGATTGAACATCTGTTACCCGAATTCCGTTTCACGGTCAGCCCTCATGACGGTCCGAATCGCTTGTCTGATTGGGGAGTCAAACAAACACTAATGGAGGCTGCAACAGCGAAAACTCAAATGTCACTGCTTATGGTTGGATTTTAGCGTGTCCATCCACGAGCCTTGTCCACCGTATACCCATCAATTAACCCCCAGCCCCGACTACCAGAAAGATTTCTGAAACATCACAATGGACCCTTGCGTTCAACTATACCTTTTCTATCATCACGAACAGTTCCTCCATACAATCAGGTTCCTGATCCTCAACATGTAACGGTCCCTGAGTTTTCTTACTGCACAACAATGCTTTACCATAATCATCCGCATACTGGTACCTTATGATTGAATCTTGGACGTGCCGCGACGACAAATCAAATGAAAGACTTCCACGAGTGAAAGTAATACCGGGATATTTCATGGATCCACAACCTGCTGGTGAACCTCGCATCACAATTTCATGGTTTGATATGCCAATGATGTTGACGGGACAGTGGACGTTCTGATGCCCTCTGTCAGACAAGATAAGAAGATAGGTGCACCGAGAATGTTGAAGAAAAAATTGCATTTTTTGGCATCGTTTTCACGAAAAAACCTATCTCATGTTCCGAGGAATTGCATCCCTGGCAATCATATATGGAGCAAGCCCAAGCAGGAAATTATGGTCATGTTCTCGATGTAGTATACTTTTCTATCGCCTGCATTTTCTTCAGGTTGATGGAAATGGGTGGTCTGATCGATTCAGATCACTCAAAAGGCACGCAAAAGATATGGACAGGTGGTCCAGCCTTGGCTCCATTATGCTCCAGTCCAAGTGGATTCTTCTGCGGTGGTGGTAACAATGAGGGGACACATGGAGACATTGGGAAGGAAACTGCTCTTGCAGGACGAGAATGGAGCTTAAAATTCGGAGGAAGGAGGACTTCACTGCATATTTCTTCAGGTAAGAGTAGGTTTGACTTTTTGATCACTGACAAAAAATGCTCCTAGGTTGATCCTAGGGTATGCCCGGCTCATGGGGACCGCAATGTCATACATGGGAACGCTTAATAGAGTGCTATCGACCAGACTTTATTTTCTATTCCGCCGATTGATAACAGCCTCAAACAAGATCGAATTAAGCTTCCTAGCGCACACACGCGTGGTATCAGCAAATGTTTCCCATGTTATAGTCGGAAGGTCTTCCTGAAGGCTCCAGCTGCATCAACATTCTGATCCTTTGAAATAAGAAGAATTCTCAGTCGTGTTACGCTCCACTTGGGCATCGTTCTGTGAGGAGGTGCTTCTTCTTGGTTCGATATCTCAGAATCAAGGTGTGCATCTTGACGGCCTGCCGGCGATCTTGTCATTCCTTCGACGATCTCTCAGCAGAGGCGATTGTCGGCAGTGGCTTGTATGACAGCCGGAAAAAGGAAGTGGACAGCTATAACCTCATACTCAGAAGTAGGAGTTAGTCCATGGAAATCTGGGAACAATGGGCCCCCATTCAGTCATCTGACACTATCTCCCACGATCGCGAACTTTGACTTCTGGGGGCAGTGCTGAACAATTCCTGAGGATCCACAACTTTATCCCTGACAATCTTTCTGTATCAGGCGGATTTTTATTGATCTCTGTTCCACAATCAAACGAGGTCGAATTTTAGGACTTAGAGTCTAGAACGATGTTGAAGGGGATCGACATATTAGGCCAAGGTCCTCGGATGGTTGACATTTTATGAGTATGTCTACATCTACGTTTCTACATACGACTTCGTTCCGAAGAACCTCTGTCAGCTAGCTCGAGAATCTCAACATGTGGTTTGGACAGTGCAATTCTTGCCAATCGGCATTTTTCTGATGACTATCTGTCAAGGGATCAAGGTATTTACCCGATTGGCTGGCGTAGAACAGAAATCGGATATCGGTAGCCTCTAGCGCAGTCTCCGAGCATCCGCAGATAACACGAGGAACCACGCAGGAATTCCGGAGACATGGGAAATTCAGAACATGAGGAAGAAGACCATGAGGTTGGAGCAAACAAGCACGATTGAGATGCAGTTGTCTCCATTTCTTATATGATCCCAATTTTTTGGTCTACTACAGATATGCCTGCATTACAAAGTAGATTTTGATCATCTCAGAAGTCTCGGTTCCTTCAATGTATTTCAGTCACTTCGTTTCCCGCATCCAAAGCTCGGTTCTACAATCCGACTACGATTAATGTCGGTAGCATTTTGGATCATGCCCAACAGATATATAAGCGAAGCCTGAATTCTCCAACCATCCAATACAATGGTCTATTTCCAGATTCTTGCCGGCGGCTACGACGTCTTCGTTGCTACTTACCTCTTTAATTCTGATGCGCTGTCACTGTCGGTCACCGGTCGGTCCCCAACTGGGAATAGTCCCTCGTGGATCTTCCAACATTTCAGCACTCCGAACATTCTATAGTAAGCGTGTTCTCCTCAAGTTTTTAGACTTGTGAAATCCTCAGCCGAACAACAGTGCCGTGAACGAAGTAGCCAATGGGGCTGTGCAATCGTTCATTATCGGACCAGATGGCACACTGTCCGAAGCTCAGGACACTTCTTCTACAGGTGGCGATAGCCCTGCATTTGCAGTGGCACTTTCAACGTGTGCAGTCGCTGCCGTGAATTATGGTTCGGGAAATGGACGAGTTATTCCTACCACAAATTCTGGTTTGGAATTCGACCAAAACAGCCCTCTGATTACATTCCCCAAACCCAATGGTCCTATTTCGCATCCCCACATGGTTGTTGAGCATGATGACGAGATTTTGATACCAGATTTGGTGGGTGGCAATCCCTTATGATGTTTGTCCTTCAATTCGTGGATCGACAGGGCCAAGATGCTATCTGGCGCTTGGCACGGAATACGTCTGATATATATACCATCCACGGCTCTATCCCTTCCAAAGCCGGTAGTGGACCGCGACACATAGCAATACATGGTACAGTGGTTCTTCGTCTTTTGAGATGGTCACTCACTGGCATAAAGAGGATAGATTATTCGTTCTACATGAGATCAGCTCTACCTTGACTGTTCAGGAGATACCTGCAGCTCCTAACGGGACCTCAAGGATAATTTCTGATGTTTCAACATTTCCTGCCGATTCACCTGCCGAGGCTATGTTTGCTGCTGCTGAGATTCTCATTCCGAAGCCCACTAAGAGATTTCCGAAGGCATTCATCTATACTTCCAACAGGAATACTGGTGCTGAGGATCCTCGCGGTGACTCTATTGCAATTTTCGAGCTAATTGATAAAGATACGCCATACGAGAAATTACAGCTTGTAAACCAGGTCTATACAGGTCTTGACCAGATAAGGGGTATGGAATTTGGTCCTTCGTCAAAAAGGGCCGAAGAGTTCCTGGTTGCTGCTGGGGATGCTGGGGATGCTGGAGTCATTATGTTGAGAAGAACTGAAGGTGGTAGGAATATGGAAATTGTTGCAAGAAACCTTGATATCCCAACCCGTACCACGTTTGTTTGGTTATAGCGGAATGGTGCTATGTGCTGTTGATATCGTAGAGCCAAGTCTTCTTGGACATCTTTGCCAGCCTTATATAAACCGGTGTCATTTATGCTCTCTTCCCATGTCACTGTCAAATTTCAGCTAAAGTTCAGCATAAGTCACACTCTAAGTCCAAATATCAATTCCCTACTACTTTTGGTTAGATAGAATTCCAGCTACTTATATACAGAAATCCAGTTGTATCAATCCCAAGTCTCTTTAAGCTATCCAGTATTTGTTCCCCTAGAAAACCCCTTTTCTCTAATAAACCCTTGGCTTGTCTGACAGCACAGTGGTTGGCTCGCTGCTTCCTAAGCCAGTTCTGGAGGAATCAAGGCTTGATATAGTTATACTGTATTCCTTATCAGATAATCACAGAAAGATACATTTCATTCTCCTATTTTCTTTATAACTCCTCCCTTACTTAGTGTGGGAAGGATTTGATAGGGGACAGCAGCCAAAAAAATTATTTTGTAACCAGGGGAGTCCAAGAGAGAGCGATACACCAGGTAGGGCCCACCAAGGGTGACCCTAGAGTAAGTCAGTGACTACCCTTACCCCTTACCCTTAGGGTATACTTTACCTTGTAAAATTTAAGCTTATTACCCTTTAAATATTCGAGACAATGCTCCAACAAAATGAGGTTTCCATGACATCATTCCACAACAGTAGTGGAGGATCAGCCCAAGAGCCCAGCACTATCTTGGGGCAAGCCAGGGTTTGCCATGAGTGCTCACATCATTTTAAGTAACACTAAATGTATGTCCACTGAGCCCCAAAGCTATTGGGTCCTTCTAAGATATAACTACATCAAGTCCCATTGTAATGATAAATGCACGGTCTTCCTGGCTTTGCCAAAGCTGCTGCCATGGTCTATTGTGAAGATCTGGAAGTAGCTCTTGTCATTGTAAATAGAGGTGATGAGATTTCTGGCATTGCTGCTGGGAATGTCTCGTCTTTGGGATGATCGAAGCAAGGACACATATATTAACCTTGTGTCGCATCGCGTGTAACGCAACACGGTGTGACATCACACTTATCTCTTTCTCAGACTGGAATTTCACACATTCCCCAGATTCTCACTCATTGAAGGAAAACTCTGACAGGTGCCTTGACCAAATCAAATCACTGTTAATCATATCCCAAGGTCTTGATAGTTAGGACAACCGTGGGAGAGCTAATAGCCTCAGTGTTCGGGACAACGACTGAGGTCTAACTTTCTATATACATGGACAATAGTAAACTGACTAGCCAAGAACAGACTAAGTAGGGATGTTAGATAGACTATTACATAGTCATAAAGTGTAGCAAAAAATGAAAAATGACACTAGAACATAAAAAACGATTATGAGGTCTAATTAACCCGGGACTAGTGCTGGTTTGCGCTGAGTCGATTTTCCATAAACCGGACAGGTGCACACGATAAGCTGATGCCCGTGACATCGTGTTAAATCCAACAATGATTAAAGGCATTTTACTCTATCACAGCCATCAATAGATCGAAGGACAGACCGCTGATACCGCCTGTGCGGTTTTGCAAGCTGATGGGACTGAGTGAATATGTTGATAATTTGGCTATGCGCCTACTTTTGGATGCAACTTAACGGAACTTCAAGAATCAAATTCTCCGTGGCAAGTACAATGGCAACTAGCTAATTCACTTCACTTCACGAGCAGTTATCGGAAACCCATATCAATATACTCATTTGCGGGAAAGCTGCTCACACGTTAGCTTGTTGCCAAGGGAAAGACATTTGAGACATTTGATCCACAAGATGCCGGGGTTAGCCTAGTTCAATCAGGTGTCCGAGTTCTGTCCGAGTTTGGAGTGGTCTAGTCGTTTAACGTCGCCACATGGAAAGGCCCTGTGAATTATGTTGCCTATTTAGCACTCAAATTGCAAAGTGACATCTCAGAGATCGGTATCGACCAGGGGAAGGATCTGGAATTGCAGATAAGTTATTTGGGGAAAGGCCGGTCTGAAGGTAAGTTTATTTTCGCCATGAACGTCACATGCCAGTTCCCCGCAGGATCTGGTATGCAGACTAAATCAGGCCATATATAGACTGCGGCTGGCGTCTTCTTCATTCTTGCTATCTCTTTAACAATGTCCCACCACGATGTTGAAAAAGCTAGCATTGAAGCTATCACCCCTGCCCAAGCCCTCAAAGGCGGTCATAGAACATCGCGCATTGGAAATCCTGGCACTCTGTGAGTCCATCATCTTTCTGTTCTTCTCTCTGACAGTCCCAAAAATGCCAGTGGCCTTTTCTCTTTCGCGTCAACCACTCTCATTCTTTCCCT
>Ga0153976_1000660_pt1 | contig 12166 bp, 15 predicted proteins | sample TSGA060MetaG_FD_104717 | JGI IMG/M metagenome (GOLD analysis project Ga0153976, IMG submission 104717) | Attine ant fungus gardens microbial communities from Georgia, USA - TSGA060 MetaG | ecosystem: Host-associated > Fungi > Mycelium > Unclassified | place: USA: Georgia, Yuchi Wildlife... | reverse complement strand
TGCATGGATGAATTTATTGTCCTCAAGATGAGTAAAGAGGGCTAAAAGCCTATCTATGATAGAAGTGGGGTTGCAATCTCCAGAAACAGAGAGTTTGCTGATGGTGATAGCATCAGTGTAGGTAGCCAAAATACTTGTGGTACCATACTGGATTTTTAGCCAGTCAAGAAGCCTATTTGTGTTCTGCATTTGTACCTTTACGGCAAGGTTTCTAATGTCAGAGAAACTGCACAGCATTAAATTACCATATGGCTTGGCATCATCCCAATTGTCCTGGGCTCTAATGGATTCATTTGTCTTGATGCTATTGACAAGAACCAGAAGTGGTCTACTGTTCAGTGCCATATAGTAGCCTGTAGCATTGATTATATGGCAGGCTGTGGTGTCCCACCCAGCAAAGTCACAGTTATCAAAGATGTGGAGGACATTGAGGGTATGAGATGACATGTCCTAGATAACAAGAGCATGGCATCAGTTACTATAGTATGACTACCAGATGAGTGTAGGGTGTAGAGTACTCATGCTAGCAATTTGTTGTGCCTGTGGCTGCAGTGTCCATGCAGTACTTGCCCTACAGGGCCCATAACCCATTTAGATAATGACAGTGAGCATTGCTCAGTGGTGAGATGCACCAGCTCACTTGGTAGGATGTCATCTAGGTTAGTTAGCTGGTGCATCTTACTACTGAGCAATGCTCGCCGTCATTATCTAAACAGGGATCTTGCCCGTGTGAGGGAATATCCAATGTCAGATCTATGGCATGATAAAATACTGGAGTATTGTCAATACAGAACATAGTCAAAGAATGCTGGGAACAGTGACTGACTTTCTGGTATTCCAAATTTCTAGGTGTGACACAGACACTAGTACGTGCCAAGACTTGCCTTTTATATCCAAAATGGACGACAACCGTACGAATTTTGAAGCGAATTTGAAACTTCATTGATGATCATCTGCCCAAGTGCGAATTCACTATTCGGTTGCGATGTGTCACGATGCTGACAAAAATCTTCTACTCTGCTTCTGTGCTTCCAATTAGATGTGCGTACAGCCTCAAGGATTTCAAATATTTACTGGCATGAATCTGATCAAGTCGAAACAGCACTCTCGACCAGCCAGAGCCAATAAGGTACGCGGCACGCCACAGCACGCCAGTGCGGTAACCAACCCGCGGACCGCTTCTTGATTTGTACTTTCCGAATATGATTACCCACGGTTACATTTCCCCTCTAACTTCCTTGTCTCCATCCATGAATGTGTCAAGGCAATCCAGTAGTAGCAGCTTTACTGCTCTGCCAACAGCCGCACCTCCGAAACCGGATGCAGATGCTCTGAACCGCACAATAGAGGAAGATATCAAGGTGCGCAACCTATGTTTCAAGGGAAATGAACATCGTATCCCAAGGCATTTGTAGAAAGAGAATACTCGGCGTAAAGAGCAGAGAAAAACTGAGGTCAAAGGTGAGTTTGGCTAACGTTGGGGCGACTTTTAGGTTGAAAGGGGAACCTTCTAGCAATCCTCCTCGGACAGGCAGAGTCAGGTATATTTTCCTCGAATTGTACAGCAGTTTTTCATCTCACTGGACGTTCCTTCCCTCTCCCTGACTCTCGGTACACTCACACATGTACAGGAAAATCCACGCTACAGAAACAATTCCAGATTTATTATGCCAAGAAATCCCTCGATTGCGAACGTCCATGTTGGAAACCCGTGGTCTATTTCAACATAATCAAGGCTGTTCGCCTCGTGTTCCATGAACTTGAATATCAATTCTCCATGCATGGTCGTGAAACTGAAGAAGCGCCTAAAGCTATACAAGAACAAATTGCGGAATTACGGAATAAGCTCATCACATTGACCGCACTCGAAGACTCACTTGCATCATATCTAAGTGGCGGAGTTACTATCGGTTCAAGTGGACGACCAGGGGCCTTTGTACGATCTGGTTGGCAATCGGTAGTAGGTGGATCCACTCAGAATGATGTCAAGTCTGCGGGAACCAGGAATGCAGAAGTTCCTGCTATTGCTGCAAAGCTATTAGCGAATTCGGTTCAGGATGTACAAGCACTATGGGAACATCCTTCAGTGAAGTTGCTTGTGCATAATCGAAAAGTACGTGTGGAGGATTCAGCTTCCTTGTGAGTGACACTATCTCCGTTCGTGTTTGGTTGACGACTATCAACATCAATGGCAGTTTCTTAGATGAAATAGGTCGTATAGCCGAACCCGATTACATTCCTACGACAGGTCAGCTAACTCTCGAATTCCTTGAATAAGTAGTCACAAACTTTGTTTGTTGTCTCCATTAGATGATATTCTCAATGTCCGGCTACAGACGTTGGGTGTGGTAGAACATTCATTTCCGGTCCTCATGGGTGGATCTTCTTATAATTGGAAGATTTATGATGTTGGGGGAGCGGTGAGTATATTTTTGCTTCCTTTTATCAATTCTTAATCCAGCTTTTGATATACTCCTTTTTGGACCCTCTCATCTTTTGATATCCCGTGGTGGCTTTGTTGCTCATGATGTGCTTTGTACAGCGTGCACAGGTGAGTGCCACGGTGAGATCTCAAAAGCGTTTCTGATGACAATTGTGCCAATAATAGAGGAAGACATGGATACCTTACTTTGATGATGGTGAGTGACAGCAATTCTCCTTTTTTGATGGTGGGTAATCGGGTACCCTGAATAGCAACAGCTATCATATTCTTGGGTGAGATTCGCAGCGCTGAAACGTGCAATTTTTGATTCTCACGTACGATTTTAGCACCAATAAGCGCATTTGACCAGGTGAGTCGAGAGAAAGAAAACTCATTGTCACGAGTACAAAATATATTCTCTTACATGATATATAGTACCTTGATGAAGATCCCAAGGTTAATAGAATCGAAGACTCCTTACATCTATTCACGTCGATCTGTTCAAACAAAATGCTCAAAGATGCTAATTTGGTTTTGATGTTGAACAAAGTAAGAAAATTCCTATGATAGTGAATCAAAATAACGGAACTCTTCCTTTAGACAGACTTGCTCAAGAAAAAACTAACTCAGGGGATTCGGATCCGGGATTAGTGAGTCTTGATAAGAACGAAACCTATAGAAATCACTGAACTTCACCTTAGCATCACGAGTTATGCAGATCGACCTAATGTATTTGAAACTGCTGCAGGGTATTTCAAATCACATTTTCTACAAGCACATAAGAAGAAAGATGCGTGGGGTCGAGTCCTGTGGATGGTGAGTTATGTGCATGTATATAGTATATCTAGGTTTTTGATTGGATTCTGTTAGCATTATACGAGTATGTTGGTGAGCTGTCTTTCCTCCGATAAAGATCGAGAGTTTGACATTCCTATGAACAGGATATTCAAGCGACACAGAGCATCATTTCGAATAGTGAGTTCTTCCACTTTAATCCTTCTGCCAGACTTAGAATGCTATACAGTTGGTGAAGTGACCATTCGAAAACATATCGCTGAAGTCGGTTTTACTTAAGCGGATTCAATAGAATATACTACCATCGATATAATTTGTTTTGTGTGTATATATAATGCAATGTCGAAAAATAGAATTTAGTGTATCTAGTGATGCCAATGCACAGCCAAACACCACTATTCCCATGGCTTGTGACGATCTCCCTCCTCCCTATGCTGAATCTACCTTGCTGCTCCCACCTCGCACACAACCTAGCCCATTCAAACAGTATTTCTATCCCTTGACCAACAGAGCGTATTACAGTTCTTTCTTCCATCTTGCCATCCTCAATTTCCCATACGCTCTAGCCTCATGGGTCTCCTTGTTTGTGCTCACTGTCGTCAGTTCAATTCCACTTCATAAGTCTCATGCTATAATGCTACTCATAGACAGGGACTACTCTCTTGATGGCACTCCCACTTGGCGCCGTACTCTGTTTCTTTGATCTTCTCGCCGCTCGAATATTCGCAAGAGGCGAGCTAACGATCCAATGTCGATTCCATTATCCACTTTCCCATTTATCCCCTCACCCTCCTAGACCTATCTTTACGCGATATCGCCAACCGACCATATCGGAGGTAGAATCAGGTCGTCGGACGTTCGTCAGGGAAGCATCTTTTTACAGAAACACTTACGCTATGGTAGATGCAAGAATACCATCCTTGATTCACGCTCATTTTTCTTTTAGTTTACAGACTCCACCTCCTATCAAGCTTTGTTTTATTTCCTCGTCATCAAACCTGCTATCACATTGCTTCTCACGATTGTCATTTGGGCCTTGGGTGTCCCATTGATCTTACTAGTATTACCTGCTCCTGCAGTTTTACGTGCTGTGAGGTGTCTAGGAATTTGGCAAGCGAATGTGGCTGTCGAAGGGTTATATTTCGCTGTGAGGTAATCGTTGCTCAGGAAAGTGTACCTATAATAAATAATATACTGCTAGCTAAACATCTATGAAGTGTCTAGAAATATCTTATGAGTTTAATAGCTGAGAGGCCCATTGAGAATGTTCTAGGTCCTCAAGAACCAGCTCTTGGTCGTCTAACCACCTCTCGTTGCCATTTCTCTGTCACAACCCCACACTAGGAGACGAAATTGGAATATACTTGTGTGGTACTTCGATTCCCCACCTCCCTTGAGGCCTGCTGAATTGCTCTGACATACTGGAGGCATGTCAACATTGCCACTCTCAAAGCTTGATCATACTACTAATGCCATGGTTTTAAATGTTGAAAGACACTATTACTGGGATTAGTAAGTGATCCATGTTTCTTGCGAAGTCAGCACGTATATCGTATATTACTTCTCCTGTATGAAATACATCATATGGCATTCGCATCAGAGTGACATGGGGTACTCCACTGCTTCTGTATGATTCTGAGTTGTTCTCCTGCACTTTCTGTGTGCTCTATTTTGAAATGGAGTGTTGCACCAGTACCACTCCATCATATCATGGCTCCAGTCTACCTTGAAACTGTTACATTATCTTTATTAGCCTCTTTTCTGGATGCGCAGGTACTCGTTCGTCATGTTATCATATTGTCGCACTCTATGTAGTAATACCTCAGTCGTCCACAATACGGTGACATCTGAGGTAAGTACAAGCACATTATGTATCCATGAACAATTACTTACTCGTGTACCTAGCTTGTTACGGTGTTTTACTCTACACTTCACTCAAGGTGCTGCTCCGGAATCTTATGAGTCAGCAACTGGTGAGATAGAAGTTGCTTCACACAATCTGATTTTTGATCAGTCTTTATATTCTGCAACAAGCGAGCCACACTGCTCCCTGAGCATTGTATAAAGACATTGTTTCAAGTATGTGATTGTTCGCAAGCATGATCAAAACGCCTATCATCAGGGCCCCTTCAGAAATCTAAATGAAAAGCCAAGGATATAGAATGACGAGAATACCACGATATGCGCAAAGCATCTCATAACAGCGCAAACCACTAGATACTTAAACGTATATCTAGACAAGCTTAGCTAGAGACATCTTGTTATTCCCAACATCTGTCGAAAAATAAGCATTCTTGAGGAATACGTCACCTACCTATGACAGAGAAAAATCAATCATAATAGACAGAGAAAAAAAAGTAACTCACAAGCCACTCAGTCGCACCACCAATGTTACCTGCTGCAATACCAGATACACAATCGCCATTGGGATTATTGGGATTAAGAGGTTGAACAGCGATATCTTGAGGTTCGATCGAAAATGACATTCCCCCGAAGATGAGAGCGATAGTGGATTGGGTATTACATGGGACTGTGAATCCTCCTTGACCATCAGATTTAGCACCCGGAATTTGTTTATGAACGGTATTAGCGTCAGCCGGTGGTGCAACAATTAAAGTAGTGCCTGGGTCATACACAATCAATGATGATCAAGAGTTCTTTTCGCGAAAACTGACCGGTGTCGAGTATGGCGGTACGACCTTTGAGACCAAGATTTTTATTGTCGACAGAAACATCGTCCATAGCCGATTCCCAAAATCCTTGTTTGCTCACATTGGGAAGATCAACGGTGGTTGAAGAATCAAATTTAGTCAAATCAGTGCCACTTGAGAGAGGGCATTATATTTGCCTCAGAAAGTGATGTCCAGATTAACGTTAACTTACCCAAAGGTGATTTCCCCATCATTCTTGTTATCTGCAAGCCGTGAAATCTTATATCCAATCACAGCCTCCTTAAGTATTCCTTTGCTAGCGAGAGCTTCAATTGGCGTTGCCACCCCCTGACTAGACAACGTCTAAGTTGTTCATCAGAAAAGTCAAATTTTGCAAGAACGACATGAAAACAGATAGGAGACTTACGGATTGTGCTAAACCCATCAGACCATCAAAAGGCGTTGAATTGTCCGAAAAATCAACACTCTCGGTGGTAGCAACTCCGAAGGTATGTTTATTGAGCTGAAGGCCAGCAATGGCAATGTTATCGGTAATGATATCACCAGAAACCGATCCAGTTCCATAGGTGACAGAGAAAGGTTTACTTGTGTCCACGAAAGAGGTTGATGACTGGGGTCCCAAGAACCGATGGTTGCCCTAGAAAAAAAAAGGCAATCGATCGTTAATCCTGAGCTGTTCAAATATGAGATATGTGTATTTACACAGTCACCTCCTGCTTGGGATTGACATTTCTCGGCTCCGACCCAAAGATCAGCAGAACCCGAGTCCATAAGAATCAAGAAGTCTTGTGGTGGTGTGCCTATTTGAATAGTAGCAAGGTAACCAACATCTTGACTCCTTTTTCAAAACGACAGAGGTATGAGAAAACAGATGATTCTCATTCGTTCAACTCACTCGATGTCTAAACCAAGCGAGTTGGCCGTAGTAGGTTGGTTCGCAATCGCAACATCATCTTGATTTCTATAGAGAAATGAATCAGTCTCGACAACGACACAGATGCAACATAGTTGCTCACGCAGCGCTACCAGCACCGGCACCCTTCCCGCTTTTTGCAGAGTTGTTGGCTGGTTCGCCATTCCCTTCCTGGCCATTACGGTTACCAGAAGAGGTACCGCCACTGTGACGATTATTATCTGAGTGACCGATCAAGGTATGACCTCCAGTCGATTTCTGGTTATTATTTTTCATGGGGGTTGGCATTCCATGTCGATTATAACGTTCCTCAAGACCCTCAACTCGTCTTTCCAACTGACGTTGAAGTTCTTCTTGGCTCGGTTCATCCCTGCCCGTCATTCGCGCGAGACGACGACGACTGCGATTAATATGTTGTTGGAGAAACTAAGAAATCAGTTCATCTCGCTCTCAAGTTGCCTATTCCAATAGTTTACTCACGACTTGAGGATGGATATCGATATCGCGAGAAAGAGCAACCCTTCGCAAAGGAAGAGTCACCATTCTTGGGTTGTGTTCCTCCTTAGACGAAGATAGAGGTAAGGCATTGACAGTATTGTGAATGTCGAAAAAGACAAAAATGCAAGCCAGCAAAGTCGCAAATGACACCTTTAGATGCACCATCTCGTGAAATCAATCAAGACTGAAACCTGGTCTCGACAACTCCTCCTCAAGAGGTACGAAAGAAAGAAAGATAAAATTTACAAGAAGATGAGGAGAATGCCCTGCCTGGAGCACTAACCACGAAGGAGGGGAATGGGAATGGGATGAATGAAAATGTACGCCAGATATATGGAAGTTGTCGCCTCGTTACCATCTCCACCGCTTCCAACAAAAGAAATTTGACAAATTTAGCAGGTCACCAGGGATGTTAAAAATCATGATAGATGTGCTTACGTCAGTAACTCTGCGCATTGTACGTCTAAGATCGTCGTTGTGCATGAACGTGAGATGCCACTCATCATTGTGTCATGCACCAAAAGAGACGATCGAAAAAATTCAAAGCCTCAAGTCAAGCCTGAAATACGGTAAAGGATCAGAGAAGGAGGCGTGAGATCCCAGTATCAATACAAGGTAACGTTGGTGCACTAGGAGTATCTTAGATACCGCTTGTCAGGGCCTGGCACCTATGACATATTGGAGGTCTATCAGATCACCTAGGAGAAAGTGTAGAGCACTGCTCAACCAAGAAGAGCAAGGCTCGGTCCCGAACTACGTACATCCCTCACGAGAGTAAGATTAGATAACCACCACAGCATACACCGTACCGTCTACTGTTTATTCTTGTTCAGAAGGTACCTAACCACGATATATCCTATGCCTGCGACGATTATGACCATTTATCAAAATTTTGTATTGATATTAAATCATGTAGCAGGTAATTACATTCAATACATTTGCACAAAGACCAATAACAAATTCGAATCTACTTCCTTTTCCTTTCATCTTGCTATGCCACACTCTAGATGTTCCCCTGTACTCCAGTATTCCTCTGTCCCCTCTGTTCCCCTGTACTCCCGTGTTATGTTCTCCCGTATTCCTCTATCTCTTCTGTTCTCCTGTATTCCTCTATTTTCTCTGTTCCTTCCTCGACCTTTTCCCTTTGCAACGGTGGTTGCCCCGCCGAACCATTCCTTCCCCACAACTACTACACTCAATCACATTCGGGTTCGCCTGTCTTTCAAAATTGAGATGGCTGTCTATATGATTAAGGAGACTGCTTGAATGGAGCTCGGCGTTGCACGCGTAAGAGTGCTGATGGTTTGTTGTGAGGACCGGTTCGTCATGCCCTGGAATAAGAACTCGAATCGGAGGGTGCCACTGGCAGTTGACGTTCATGTTTCCACCGATATTGTGCGTGTGTCTCATATGGGCACGCATATGCTTGAGCGTTGCGAACACTAAATATCTGCATTGCTCCCATCGGCACCTATACATGTCGCCAGGCTTCGCAGCAACAGGTCGTACTTTATCGAAAGGTACATGTTTGATGCCCAAGGGTTCATTCACGGTGATCCAGCTTCCATTTGGTGAGGCAAGCCCACTGCGAGACTGCCACTTTGTCAGATCTTTGTGTAGAGACACCGAACGGACACCTATTGCAGGTGACATAGGGGCTAGGACTTTGGATTCATCGGTTACTCTGTCCTGCACAGCCTTCTTTCTTATGGTCTGTGGCCTTTCATAAGGCTTCTGGGCTCGAGTTGACCTCCTGTTGTCTTGAGTGATCCGGGATGGACCTGCCAAGCTAGTGTCATGTGTATCTTGCAGGTACACTTGATCACTGGGAGAGGTGTTATCCATGAAACTCCTGTATGCATCGCGAATGGGAAGAGCAATCTGTGAATTGACCCAATGGTTTTGAGTCTGGGCAGAGAGGGCAATGGATGCATAGGAAGGAGTTGAGGAAGAGCCGAAGTCATTGGTCATGAGGTATTGCTGGTTCAAGCCAGATGGAGTGTATAAAGTCTCTCCGATGGCAGCAGGATCATTGCTAAACCATGGTGCACGAGTTGGATTTTGTGAATAAGAGACACCTGTTGAGAAGTTGGTGTTATGTATCACAGATTGGTACTCCATCCATAGACCTGAGTTCAATGATGATGATGGCTGAAAAGCTCCAAGGGGCGGTTGACCTGGGTCAGTGAAAAGCAAATCACTGGAAGGGGGAGTGGGTATGTCCCATAATATTCCTGTACCAGTAGACAAGGCACTACTATTTTGGTTATCAACAGATGGCAATGAAGAATTTAAACAAAAGGCTTACGAGGATGAAGGGGAGCTATTCTGGTAAGCCAAGTCAGCAGTGCTCATGCTACCGCTTCCATATTGTCCCATGTTGTCGAAGATATTGTCACGACCATCGCTTCCATATTGTCCCATGTTGTCGAAGATATCGTAGTGACTGTCGCTTCCGAATTGTCCCATGTTGTCGAAGGCATTGTAATGACTATCATTGAAGGAAGATTGATTTCTTCCAGTATCAGGGATCCATTGACTAAGTTCAAAGTATAGAGTATCAGATAACATGTCTCCTCGATGGGACGAATACACATACTCCTGTGAATCAGCATTTGGATTGACAACAATGTCGCATAAGGCTTCATATGGACCAATGGAAGTATCCATATTGTATCGCTCCCGGGCAGACGGACGACCGCGACGACGGGGAGTGCGTGTATTCTTTCCAGAAGAGTAGGTCATTGTTATGAAGAGTGCAGGACAAAATATGCGAGTGGAGACTCAGTAGCTCTTGGTGAAAGACTGGGGAAAGATGGCAGAACTGCAGGGTATTTAAGGCATTTCCTCATCACGATGCACAACGCGCGGCCTTGCAGCTTGAAAACCGCATTTGAATGGAAGCTTCAAGGTCGGCTCCTATCGTTGTTCACTCCGGTCAGCCACCATCAATGAACCTACGATGCACTACAGAAAAGGAATGACGGTCCATTGATCAGCGATAGTCCATCAGGGCACGGGTGACAGGAAAATGGAAGAAGTTTTGTCGGTAAGCAGAAATGAGTGTTTTAGAACAATGTTGAGATAGGGGCATCCAGAAGAAGTGAGCTCTACGTGTCGAACGCCGTATAGAAAGCACAAGCATGAGTCTTTCGAAACACGCTGCTTGCAACGTTGAGTCTGTTTGCAATGGCCAAGGCGAAGCTCGATATCATTCGACAGATTCTGTCAGTCAGTAAAGTGCGTCAGTGGCACAAAGGCCGTATTATTAGACCATGCAACACGTGTATCAACTGTTTCTCCGTTAAGAAAGCCGAGACGTCGTCGCGTTAAAATAGACTTAATGATAGAAGACACACCTCGTGCTATTTTCTCCCGTTCGCCCGTTTGGAAAAGATCTAGTTCGAATCCCATTGAGCTTTTAACTGTCAATACCCCCTCGTCGTTTATGTTGGGGTACATGTCCCAGCGAGAAGGGATAGCATTTACTAGATACGTCTATGGAAAAGCGGAAGGCGGGTGTTTGGACCGCTTTGATGGCATTCCTACAGCCCCACATCAAACAGGAACATGATCTTTATCACGGGCTGCGTGGGACAAACTACGATGCACGACGTATATTTTTGTCTTTTTGCGTGGCACTGCGGCAGCGTATAGGTTGAGGCGAGATCTGGCGAGATCTGGCGATAAAGCGGGGCTGCGTGTGCCAGAATCTGTCATCGATCGATCTGATAGCCTCCAGAATTGCCCTCTCATGCTTGGCTGCAAGCAGATTTTCCTGACATAAGGGTATGGCCCTTCCCTCCCTTGCAAATAAACGAGGCATTCCTGTAACGATTACAACTATATAGTCGACCATAGGTCAATTCCAAGATTACTTTGCGGTCGACCACTTCCAACTGTATGATGACTAATGTTTCGGCCACTTTCCAACAGATCAATCTTTCCCTCTAGCCTGATGTCATACTTAACTTACAGTATAATGCCACGACTTGTCACCCAAATCATGATCAAGATTATACATGGATCAGATAGATGCGGACCATCGACCTCTGCAATTTTGACAGATCCAGGGTATAACCAGAAACTCGTAGTTCAGAGTATACTGGGGTCCTGGTAATTAGAATCACGAGGCATCGTGAATAGTTGATGTCTTTGTTTTCCTAAATGGGACCCTGAAGCAGCTCATAATGCAGCTACGAGCATGGCTTCACGTGTGCAAAGTATGAATGGTTGCTAGTTAGTGTGTGACCATATCATTGGACGACCCTTTTGAGTGGTCGACATGTGGTCGACATTTTACTGAATTGGCCGAATTGCTAGTTGTCAAAGGGAGTTAATCAGTCATCTTGGTTCAAACTCGATTGCACACAGCAGGAAAAGATGTTATTACCACCCATCTTAACAGAGTCTGGTAATCCAAGTGCGATCTTCGGCTCGTCATCTGGCTAGTGTTGATGTTGTTGCAAGACTGTCTCAGCCTGAGACAGTCTAGGTCTGGGATTTCATGACTCACATTTACACTTACTCTGCATATTAGACGGCACCCGTAGTATATTCCCTCAGTGGTACGTTCCGATGTATTCTAATATACTACCTAGCACTAAAGTACTTCGTACAGCTCTTATATCTTTTAGGTAATGCAACACAGTCGTTTACCATTTGGGTGATGCCTGAGCTCTTATATCTTTTTAGCCTTGGGGGCAGAGACCCTTATCACTGAAGAGGATAATTACTTAAAATAAATAACCCGCTTAATAATAGAACGCTGCCAATGTATTGTAAAATTGCAAAAAAAAAACTCTGGCATCTCCATTAATTATACTCAGAAGTTTCTGAATATCAGATATAGGACAAATCTCGAAG